>SAMEA104315425__coassemble_10319_pt1 | contig 2552 bp, 3 predicted proteins | sample SAMEA104315425__metabat2_low_PE_013 | metagenome-assembled genome bin SAMEA104315425 (sample SAMEA104315425) | gut metagenome | biome: Monkey gut; feature: monkey-associated habitat; material: faeces | place: China | collected 2013 | reverse complement strand
CAGGGCTTCGGACAGGGTTATTATGCTCGGTTAAGTTTTACCGGACAGCAATAAAATAAAATAAACACCAAGAACTTGATTTGTGCTTGGTGTTTATTTTTTGTCAAATCCTAGAATGCTTAACAGCAGATGGATTATAGATTTTACTGAAAAAAGTTAGTATGTTTGAAGCTTTACAGTTGTATTTGTTTTATTTCATTTTTATGACTAACGAAACCAATAAAAGTTTAAACGCAAACATACATTTAACGGTCATTAACATCAACCAAAAATGAACTTGAAGGCTTCTTCTACCCTACCCACTTCCAAGATGCGGATTTTATCGTTTTTAGCCACTCCTTTCATATTGCTTTTAGGAACGAGAATGGTTTTAAAGCCCATTTTTTGTGCTTCGGAAATGCGTTGGTCAATTCGTGTGATTTGACGAATTTCGCCAGAAAGTCCAACCTCGCCGGCAAAACAAACATCTTTCTCAATAGGCGTGTCGAAATTGCTTGATAATATGGCGCAAACCACCGCCAAGTCTAAAGCAGGATCATTGACTTTCAGTCCACCTGCAATATTCAAGAACACGTCTTTTTGAGCGAGTTTAAATCCAACTCTCTTTTCCAATACTGCCAACAGCATATTCATTCGTCGAGGGTCAAAACCTGTGACCGAACGCTGTGCCGTACCGTATGCAGCAGTGCTGACAAGCGCTTGCGTATCAATCAAAAATGGACGTGCACCATCAACTGTAACACCGATAGCAGAGCCAGAAAGAGCCTCATCACTCTCATTGAGCAGCATCATACTTGGATTGGTCACTTCCTTCAGACCATCTTCCTTCATTTCGTAGATACCGATTTCACTTGTATTGCCAAAGCGGTTTTTAATACCACGAAGTATGCGATACAGATAATGTCGGTCGCCCTCAAACTGAATCACGGCATCGACAATGTGCTCAAGCACCTTTGGACCTGCAATGCTACCCTCTTTATTGATGTGACCAATCAAAATCACAGGTGTGTTGGTTTCTTTGGCATATCTCAAGAATGCAGCAGCACATTCTCTCACTTGGCTCACACTGCCAGCAGCCGACTCAAGCAAATCGCTCGCTATGGTCTGAATAGAATCTACAATCAGCAAATCAGGCTTGTCATTTTTCAGGCATGTGAAAATGTTTTCAAGTGAAGTTTCACAAAGGAGGAAACACTCGCAATCCATTTTTCCGCCTGCTATTCTATCAGCCCTCATTCTTAATTGCTGTGCACTTTCCTCGCCCGAAACGTAGAGTACTTTTCTTGAACGAATTCGAAGCACATTTTGCAAAACCAAGGTGGATTTGCCAATGCCGGGCTCACCACCCAAAAGAATAATGGAACCAGGCACCAAACCACCGCCAAGCACACGATTCAGTTCGTTACTTGGCAATTTGATTCGGGGATATTCTTCCGATTTAATTTGACTGATTTTCACAGGTGTCAGCACCTTTTTGCCAGCCCCAGTACCAAGAACTTCATTTTTCCCTTTAGGGGTTATGATTTCTTCAACATAGGTGTTCCATTCACCGCAGGAGGGGCATTTACCCACCCATTTCGACGACTCTGCACCACAATTTTTGCAAAAGAATGCCGATTTAACCTGTTTAGCCATAATTACTTATTTTTTAAAACCGAACGACGGAATTCGCTGATTACAACTGCAGTAGCCACGCCCACATTAAGCGATTCGCTCGTTTCGCCACTGTTCCACGATGGAATATGCAAGCGCTTAGTCACCAATTTAGCCACTTTCTGACCAATACCTTGACCCTCATTACCAAACACCACAAAGCCCTTGTTCTCCAATTCGCTTTGATAGATATTATCGCCATCAAGGAATGTGCCCCACACTGGCAAGTCGTTGTATTCTTCAAGCAAATTAGGCACATCGCAATAGTGCACTTTCACTCGTGAAATAGCACCCATTGTGGCTTGCACCACTTTGTGGTTATACACATCCACTGTGCCAATGCTTGCGAAAATATTCTTGATGCCATACCAATCAGCCAAACGAATGATTGTACCGAGGTTTCCTGGGTCTTGAACATTATCAAGCACAATGTTCAGACCATCTCTCACCTCTTTTTCATCAATCTCTTTTTCTGGCATTTCATACACGGCAATCACATCGCTTGGATTAGAGAACTGCGACATTTTAGCCATCTGCTGGTTATTAGCCAGCACAATTTTGTCGTGCATCGTGGCGTTTGCCAACCTGTCGTGCCATGCACGGGTGCAAATCAGCCATTTGCAGTTAAAATAATCCCAAGTGTCGCGCACACATTTGGTGCCTTCTGCCACAAAGAGTCGTTCATCGTCTCTGTATTTCTTTACAGCAAGCGAGCGAACAACCTTGATAATGCCATTATTAATATCTTGCATACACTTAATCGTTAAGTAGTTTCAACAACATTTTTATACCTTCGTTCGTAGCCCTGTTGATTACGCGCTCTCTATCACCGGGAAAATGGAAACATTGGCTCACCACATTGTCGGCTGCTTTTGCTGCAATCCATACTGTGCCAACAG
>SAMEA104315425__coassemble_4298_pt1 | contig 4979 bp, 1 predicted proteins | sample SAMEA104315425__metabat2_low_PE_013 | metagenome-assembled genome bin SAMEA104315425 (sample SAMEA104315425) | gut metagenome | biome: Monkey gut; feature: monkey-associated habitat; material: faeces | place: China | collected 2013 | reverse complement strand
GGAAACTCGTTTCCAATGACGCAAAGCGCACAGTCGCACCGCCAAATGCGAAGCATTCCACTTTGCTCCAAGGCTGTTTTTTATGTTTTTGTTTTTTATTCCATTGACGATTCGGCAACAATGCTTGATCTATCCCCAGAAATTTTCCACTGATCCAAAATCCCTCTTTTCGACTTTTTTGGTGATTTGGGAAAGAATAAAACCCTATAAGGTCGGGAAATGCCTTATAGGGTTTCATCTTCAACTTTTATACATCCGTTATCTTATGACAACTTGATAGAGTGGAGGTGGGAAATCTCCTTTGCTCTATCTGGGTGCAAATTTCGTATAAATTCCATAAATGAGGAAATATTTTACAAATTTTTTTGCTGATATTTCTCTGCAACCGATTGCATAGATTTTGTTAAACCCTATTGACCGATTTGGACTAAAAAAAAGCAAGCCCAGCACTTTATGCGCTGGACTTGCCCAAAATGTTAGAGCTATTTTTTAAATTGGGAATTCTTTTTGTTATCGGATTTCTGCACCCATCACGTTGTACTTGCGGTCGCCACAGATGATGTGGATTTCGCCGTTTTCAATCACCTTGCGAGCGCGTGGAGCGAGGGTGTTGATGTCGGTTACGCCAGTTTGAATACTACCTTCCTTGATGTAGTTGTCAGAGTTGCCGTTGAGGGCAACGTAGGTGCCTTCGCCTTCAGCTGTTGCAGGAGTCTCTCCAGAGATGATTTGGAGATTTTCGGTGCTGGCTTGATTGGTGACGTGAGCCACATACATTGGAGTCACTTCAGCTCTGAACTTCACATTGTCCTTGCCAGTGGTGTTATCGAACACGTGGTACTTGCTCCAAATCCAGTAGTCGCCCTTGTTTTCAAGCACGCCTTTGAAGTTGATGTCGTCTTTTGTGAGAATTTGGCTGAAATCTGGAGTTTCGTGGTCGTCGATAGCAAATTCCACATTGTAGTATTCATCATCAAGGGCAGTTTCGCCAATCTTGTCGGCACCGTTCATAGTGGTTCTCATTTCAGTAACGGCAACTACATGCTTGCCCAGCATTTTGCTGGTGATGGCATCAACGAATTCGATTTCTGGGTGTGCAAGCACTTGGAATTTTGCATCGTCGGCTTTCAGCACAGCAGCCTCGCCAATGTTGGCAGGGAGAGTGTAGTCGGTGCCGTCGTAATACACAGCGTCAACGGTGATGTCGGCAGCGTTGGCAAAATCCAGAGGATTCACGCAAGCGATTGTGATGCTGCGGGTGCCAGCGTTCACGCCCTCATATACCTTGTTGCCGATTTTGAAGCGTGGCGCTTTGGCGGTAATCACGTTAGGGTCGTCGAAGTTGAGTGCGAGGCTCACTTCATAGTAGTTGCAAGCCTTTTGCTTGGTTGCTTCGCCGTCGATGATGTTGAGTTCGTTGCTGTTTTCAACCTTAGTCACATTCACCACCGAGCCTTTAGCCTTCACATTAGGCATTCGCATGATAGTGATGTTTTCCTTGCCGAGAGTGGATTTGTCGGTCTTTACAGCTGTGTTGTTAGGATCGGTTTCCTTATAGTTCATCACAGCCTTGTAGGTGCGCTGTGCGAAGTTGTCCTTGCTGTCGAGTTTCACCAGTTCCTTGGCATTGAAAGGGGCCACAGTAGCTGTGCCGAGGGTGTAGTCAGTGATGTCGTTGAGACTTACGGTGGGGTTGGCCTTTTCGGCATCCACCTTGAATGAAGATGGCACAGGAGCATACACAAACACCTTGTCGGTCCACTTGATGCCTTCGTTGCTGCTCAGGAGAGCCTTCACAGCGTCGCGCTTGTCGGTGGGGAGCACTTCGTATGCCACAACGGCATCGTTGGCGATGTTCACGAGATACATTTCGCCATTTTCCTTGCTGTTGTAGGTCACATATTCGTAGCCACTCACAGCATTGTCGAGCTTCACGAGCTGGTAGCCGTTGGCGTCGAGGGTGTATACGCCTGGGTGGTAAATGATGAATGGGTTGGAGCGCACTTTAGATGAGCGACCGTTGCTAAAGTCAACCTTGAGCACATAGTAGTAGTGGCCGTCAGCCAAGCCTTCGTCGTCGAAAGTGAATGTTTCAGAATTTGGGTCTTTGTTGCCTTCTGCCACCTTACCGCCGTCGTCGCCGATAGGAGCGAGTTGGTTGGTAGTGGCATCGTAGCGGTAGATGGTGTAGCCAGTCACGGTCACGCCTTCAGGCACGCTAACTGATGGTTGGTAACTACCTTTTTTATAAGCGCCATCTTCCTTGTTGCTCTGTGCAGCGATGCTTGCAGAGCCGTAGGCGAGGGTGGTGTAGATTTTCGACGCTTTTTGTGGGTCGTTGTTGTCGTAGAAAAACTCGATAGTCTTGAAGAAGGTAGGTTGCTTGAAAAGGAAGTTACCGTTTGCTCCTTCTTCGGTGCTCACACCGTAGGTGGTCTCTGGGTTGATGGAAGTGCCATCAGTGTCGGTTGCTTTCTTGTCCTTATACCCCCAGTTGCGGTGGTTGCTCCATTGGGCGACTTCTCGTCCGTCTCGCTTGACGGTTTGACCTGCCCAACCGGTCCAAATCTTACCTGCGCCCACATACCAGATGTCGTCGACCACATAGCGGTAGTAGGTGGCATCGTCCACGAGGTCGAGCCCTTGGTAAGCATCGGCATTGGCATTGTCGCTTGCCTTCAATTCTGCTTCCCATTCTGCACCAGTTTTAGCCACATATTTGCCTGCGGCTTTCACAGGTGAGAATGTCATCTGGTCGCTTGAGTAATGGCGTTCGCCACCAGCGTTGGCGGTGAAATATACAGGATTTTTTGGAGGCCACATGGTGCTGTACATCACATTGCCCTTGCGGTCCTTCAAGAGATTGCCTTCGGCATCGTATTGCAACCAAGCTTCTTGCCAGCCTGTGGCGGTGGTCACACCAGCAGGAGTGCCATCCACGCCGCGTGGGGTGGGGTATGCCGCATCTTGCTGCATCATATAGCCCACCAGCGAGATGAATGGCATCTTGTGGTTGGCTGAGAGGTCTTCTTCAAAAGTGAGTTTGCCTGTTACGGGGTCGAAAGTGGCGTTGAACAAGCGGCCTTCGCTCAATGGATTTTCGGGGAGGTTGTTCAGTGTTTGATCGTCTAAATCAATATAGCTGTTAGCGGATGTGTATTGGCGCACTGCCACACCGTCCACATAGGTGTTGTTGTAGCCGATGCAATTAGTGTTGCGCATAGCGAAACCGTTGATGTGGTATTTGCCGTCGGCACCCTTTTCCATTTGCCATTCTGGTGTTGGACGTTCGTCGTTGAGCACTTGTGCCACCAGATAATATACAGGATTAGCCTTGAAATCATAGGCTTTGAGCTCGCTTTCAGTGCTCACGCCATTAGGATATACAGGAATTTCGCTTTCAATGCTGGTTTCGTTTTTTACGATAGAAACCACATTGTCGTTGCAGTTGAGCTTAATGGTGTAGCTGCGACCGGCTCTCAGTCCGCTGTAGTGGAAAACCTTGCCGTTTCTGTTGTCCATTTCTTCAAATGTTTGTGGAGTAGAAGGGGTAACTTCCGCATTCTGCACTTCCGCATTCTGCACGAGGTAGGTCGCTGTGCCGTTTTTTCTTAGCGCATAGAATGCCCATAAATTGTTCTTTCCGTCGTAAGTGAAATTGTAGGTGTAAACGCCTTCGTTGCACTCCATTTTCGCATATTTTCCTGTGTTATCCCATTCGTTCACATTCACGCCACCAAAGATGTAGACTTCCTTGTATGGCAACGGAGTTCCTTTTGTTACGGTGAGGGATTTGTCGGCGGGATTGAATGTGAACGTACATTCATCGCCCTTTAGTGGATTGTTCTCCAATGTGATATTTTCCTTTTCAATCCAATATGATTCTCCCACAGAAGAACCATTAATGTAACAATACAAATCACATCCATTGTCGCCCCATTTTCCTCTCAAGCTGTAGAAGCCATCGCCATCGTCGGTGAGTGGTTTTAAATCCCATTCGCCTACGTTCCAAGGGTGAGAGAGCTTGTAGGTCACGGTTTCCCAGTTGCCATCGACGTAAGCGGTGGCTGACACATTTTGGGGAATCTGTAAATCTCTGGTTTGGTTTGAACCGCTGTTGTTGAACTGGATGTTCTTGTTGTTGCCAGCATCGATGCTGTACCAACCGCCGCCCAGGTTGTCCATTTTCGTACCAGGCCATTTGGTCGGTTCATCACCATTCCACATGTGGGCTGTGGGCGTTTGCCAGTTGTTCGTGTTTTTGTAATACACGACTGTGGCATTTGCTTGACTGATGGATAGAGTGACCATCAGCAAGAGCATGAATTTAATAAAATAACTTGTCATTTTGTTGTTGTTAGTTCTTTAGTCTTTTTTTGCTTCGTTAATTGGTCTTTTAAGGAAATCTATTTTTTCCCAAAATCTCTATGTAAATTTACTATGCTTATTACTGTAATTGTTCATTTGTATGCTCATTTTTAACAAAATATAAGTGCAAACGATTGCATTATCGCGTGGGGGTAGGGGATAAATAAAAGCACATGTGAAGGCATCGGAGATGCCAAATGATGCGAAACACCATGCAAGTGTTCTTGCTTGCAAGGACGCGCAGCTTGGTGATAGCAATGTGATCACAACAGGAGCCTCGGAGAGGGTCGGTTGTGGTATCAATATCTTTTCTTCATAATCATAACCGACCCTCTCCGAGGCTCGACGCCATACAATGTTCTTGTCACCAAGCTGCGCTCAATCGCTTTGCGATTTTCGCTTGCATGGTGTTTCGCATGATGCGGCATCTCCGATGCCAGTCCTTGCTATTGTTTCATTTTAATCTTTTCTACTTTCTACGCATTGGCGTATCATAACGTAGGGACATGCCTTTGGCATGTTTCGCAGCAATCGACAAATGTTTTAACGCCTTGGAAACATGCCAAAGGCATGTCCCTACGCTATGGCGTTATCGTTTTGGGAGATTTAAC
>SAMEA104315425__coassemble_4240_pt1 | contig 5032 bp, 5 predicted proteins | sample SAMEA104315425__metabat2_low_PE_013 | metagenome-assembled genome bin SAMEA104315425 (sample SAMEA104315425) | gut metagenome | biome: Monkey gut; feature: monkey-associated habitat; material: faeces | place: China | collected 2013 | reverse complement strand
TCCTAACGGAATTTCATCGCATCTTTTTCGGGACAACATGTATATCATTTCCTTTATTTTTGTAAGAAAATAGGGGTGGGGATTGAATTTTTTGGACTTTTTACTATTATTGTATGTGACTTTAAAATTGATTGGAATATGAAAAGAGTGCTTTATGTTCATGGGTTTCGAGGTTCTGCGTATGGGAGAGGGTATAAACGAGTTTTGAATGCGCTTCCGGAGGGGTATAAGTTGTTTTCAATTGATTATGATGAGGCAGATTGTTCGCACGCAAGAGAGCAAATTTTGAATTTTATTGACGAATTCAAGATTGATTTGGTGATTGGTTCGAGCCTTGGAGGGTTTATCACTTTGACTTTAAATGGAATTCCGAGATTTGTCATCAATCCATGTTGGGATCCGCCAGCCGAACTGTGTAAACTGGTGGAGCAAGATGCTGCTTTTACGAAGATGATAAAGACATATATGCCGTATGAAATATGGATAGCGAAATCTGTTAATTATCAAGAGAAAATGCTTGTTAAAGGCTTTTTTGGAAAGTATGATGAATTGTTCGGGACTAAGTATGTGGAAGAGTTTTCGGGTTATTATAGCAGTTATGAAATGATTGACAGCGGGCATCATCTTTCAGAAGAAGGCGCAAAGCAAATATTTAAGAACATAGACGATTACTGGGAAAGAGTGCGAATTTTGAAAAACATGCAAAAAGACTAATGGATTAAAATTGGAAATGGGGTATAGGGTGAGCTGCAGTTCGAATTATGGTGTAAGTTGTGTTAAATGTGGCACTTTTGGAGGCAATAAGTAGGATATGTGTGGAGAATTATGTACCTTTGCAGTACAATTTTTGTCTTTATGGCGGGAAAGCATAAATGAACGGATAAAGACACAAAGCCACACACAATGGTGGGGGACGACGATGCTAAGTATTTTGCGCTTGCTTTAGATTTTAGCTAAGTCGCGACCTACTCATCCGTTAATGGCCAAACCTACTTAACTGTATGATTTTATGAATAATGTCAATGTGAAATTGGCGCAATCACTCAGGTTGATGATGGCCAACAGTGACATAAAGTAGAAAATGAAAATGACGCAGGATTGCTCGCTTCTATCTTCTACAGCCGACGTGAACGACGTGTATAACAACAAGCGTTTACCAAAGGGCATCCACATAGTCGGGACTGGCGAATCGGTCTCGAAAGTGGGAGAAATAGCTGGTTTTGAAGATGCAGCAAGTGCCGAAAAGCCAGAAAAGGAGAATGCCGCACGAAGCGAAGACGAATGCACCGATGACAAAATCGAAATACCCAGCACTCCAAAAGCAAAAGCAGCACCATGGGGGTATATTTTTATACAGCACATGTCGGCGGCAGTTTTTGAAAAGAATCTCGAAAATCGAAAACTTTTGGGCGATTTCAAACCGAAGTGTTTCGTACACCGCACAGTTAGATACAAAGACAAACCCGACGGAAAAGGCGTGGTGAAAACGGAAAAGCCTACCGTGAATGGGCTTGTGTTCTTGCAGGGCGCTACCAATCAGTTGAGGACATTCCTGAAACTCAACTTCCCTCAGTATTATCTGGTGAACAACTGTAGCACCAAAAAGCCCGCATCAATCCCCGACAGCGTGATGCAGCCATTCATGGCAGTGATGCAAAACGAGCCGGAGCGGTTGACATTCATGCGTGAGCCATTTGAGCGATTTGCTAAAGACCATGTGAGGCTCCGCGTGCTCACAGGCCTTTTTAAAGGGCAGGAGGGCTATGTGGTGCGAGTGAAGCGTGACCGTCAGTTGGTGATGAACATTGGTGGATTTGCCGTGGCGGTGAACAATGTGCACAACGAGGACTTCGAGATAGCCGAATAGTCCTCATTTCTATTGATACTATAGTAATCTGAAAAATATATGCGTGAATTTAATGAAATTAAGGTAGCCGTGGCTGGTACGGGCTACGTGGGACTGAGCATAGCTACATTGCTATCGCAGCACCATCATGTAACAGCAGTGGACGTGATTCCTGAAAAGGTGGAAAAGTTGAACAACCGTATTTCGCCCATTCAGGACGATTACATCGAAAAGTATTTGGCTGAGAAGCCATTGAACCTTGTTGCCACCCTCGACGGCAAGGCAGCTTACGCCGATGCCGACTTTGTGGTGATCGCTGCCCCCACCAACTACGACCCTGTGAAGAATTACTTCGACACAAGCCATGTGGAAGAGGTAATCGACCTGGTGCTGGATGTGAATCCCGATGCGGTGATGATTATCAAATCGACCATTCCGGTGGGCTACACCCGCAACCTCTACTTGAAGTATGCGCAGAAAGGCGTGAAGAAGTTCAACCTCTTGTTCTCACCCGAATTCCTTCGCGAGAGCAAGGCGCTCTACGACAACCTTTACCCAAGCCGCATCATTGTGGGTTATCCTAAAATCATCGACAAACCCGAATTTGAGGCGGAAAACAAAGCTATCCAATCGGTTACCGATGTGGAGATGCTGAAAGAGGCTGCTAAGACCTTTGCCGCACTCTTGCAGGAAGGCGCCATCAAGGAAAACATCGACACCCTGTTCATGGGCATGAAGGAAGCCGAAGCGGTGAAGCTTTTTGCCAATACCTATCTCGCGCTCCGCGTGAGCTACTTCAACGAGCTCGACACCTATGCTGAGATGAAGGGCCTCGACAGCCAAGCCATCATCGAGGGCGTTGGCCTCGATCCACGCATCGGCACACATTACAATAACCCATCATTTGGCTACGGCGGCTACTGCCTGCCAAAAGACACCAAGCAGCTCCTCGCCAACTATCAGGATGTGCCACAAAACATGATGTCGGCCATCGTGGAATCGAACCGCACCCGCAAAGACTACATCGCCGACGCAGTGCTCCGCAAAGCAGGCTATTATTCAGAGAATGGTCAGTGGGATGCAAGCAAGGAACATGCGTGTGTAATCGGTGTATATCGCTTGACGATGAAATCTAATAGCGACAACTTCCGCCAATCTGCCATTCAGGGCATTATGAAGCGTGTGAAAGCAAAGGGGGCAGAGGTGATTATCTATGAACCAACACTTGAAGACGGCACCACATTCTTCGGCAGCAAGGTCGTTAATAATCTTGATGAGTTCAAGGAACAGAGCAAGGCAATCATTGCTAACCGCTTTGACGATTGCTTGAAAGACGTGGAAGAAAAGGTTTACACAAGGGATATATTTAGAAGGGATTAAGGTCTTTTATGGTAGATTATAATGTTAATCTTGAGGGGAAGACGGTTCTGGTGACAGGTGCTGCTGGTTTTATTGGCAGCAACCTTGTGAAGCGTCTTTTCCACGATGTGAAGGACATTAAAGTAATCGGTATTGACTCAATTACTGATTACTATGATGTCAATATCAAATATGAACGTTTGAAAGAAATAGAGGCTTTGAATCGTGACTGGACTTTTGTCCACGCCTCTATTGCAGATAAGGAGTCGGTAGATAAAATCTTTACCGAAAATAATATTTCCGTAGTTGTAAACCTCGCAGCCCAAGCAGGTGTACGATATAGTATTACTAATCCTGATGCTTATATCCAGAGCAACCTTATCGGTTTCTACAACATCCTCGAAGCTTGTCGTCATCATGAAGTAGAGCATCTTGTATATGCTTCATCTTCATCTGTTTATGGTAGCAACAAGAAAGTACCATACTCAACTGATGATAAGGTGGACAACCCTGTGTCGCTTTATGCTGCCACCAAGAAGAGCAACGAGCTGATGGCTCATGCCTACAGCAAACTCTATAACATCCCATCAACAGGTCTCCGTTTCTTCACCGTTTATGGCCCAGCTGGTCGCCCCGATATGGCATACTTCGGCTTCACTAATAAACTGGTGAAAGGCGAAACCATCAAGATTTTCAACTACGGTAACTGCAAGCGCGATTTCACTTACGTCGACGATATAGTAGAAGGTGTTGTGCGCATTATGCAGCACACTCCAAAGAAGCAGAATGGTGAGGATGGTCTTCCCATACCTCCATACAAGGTATACAACATCGGCAACAACTCTCCCGAAAACCTCCTTGATTTCGTAACCATCCTTCAAGAAGAACTTGTACGTGCAGGAGTCCTTCCAACAGACTATGATTTTGAAGCCCACAAAGAACTTGTACCAATGCAACCAGGAGATGTGCCAGTAACCTATGCAGATACAACACCTTTGGAGCAAGACTTCGGTTTCAAGCCAAACACAAGTCTAAGAGAAGGATTGAGACGCTTTGCAGAGTGGTATGCAAAGTATTATGGTACTTCCAACTAAATTTGATGTAATATTAAATACGGATTTGCCTGAAAGTGCAGAATTTGTATTCAATAATATATGAATACGGATTATTCTGATTAAACGGATTAAACTGATTCTTCGCCTTGAGCCAGTAAATAAGTAAAATCAGCAGAATCTGTATTGTAAGCACTCAAATTAGGGCTTAAATAAGAGAGAAGTATCTTCGCTGCTGAATTTAAAACATTGAATTATGTACAGCTGTGAAGATTTGGAACTTTTTCGATAAGCCATGAGCAAAGCAAGCTTGCTTGAACTTTGCCATGGCGAGAAAAAGTATAAAGAGATTTTATTTCCAGTACCAGACGGAGGCAGTGACGAAGGGGCAGAGATGGCAGCTACTTATCATAGCATCATCAGTACAGTTAAGATGCAGGGACGGTCTGCATGGGAATACCTTGGTAAATTTTTTACTAAAAGTCTGATTAAGCGAGTAGAATCAAGCTTGCTTGAATTATTGAGCGTGAAGACATTATCTAATATATTTAACGGTTGCAGAGATTTTTTTAGCCTACGACCTGACAAATTTTCGTGCCAACGAGAGCAGAGCCAAACTTGTTTAAGCTATGCCGAGTGCAGCCGAAAATCATGAAATAAATCGGATTGGCAATATGCCAATAGTTAACAAACAAGTGAAATTTTTAACATCTCAATATATAGGCACTTGCAAAAGTGCCTATACAAAGGGCTATGCCCTAAATTGAGTACTAAC
>SAMEA104315425__coassemble_3372_pt1 | contig 6101 bp, 2 predicted proteins | sample SAMEA104315425__metabat2_low_PE_013 | metagenome-assembled genome bin SAMEA104315425 (sample SAMEA104315425) | gut metagenome | biome: Monkey gut; feature: monkey-associated habitat; material: faeces | place: China | collected 2013 | reverse complement strand
CTTCTTCTGTCAACACCACTTTTAGCTTGTTGATGCCCATTTTGTTTTGAATTATGGTACAAAGATAATGGCTTGTTTCCAAACAGCGATACAAGATTCGGCTTTTCATCAAATCAGACTTCATTTTTAACACTCTCACGACTTGATAGTATCAGATACGCAATTTATTCACTTTTATTTCCCCATACCAAAGGGACGGTTCTTCTTGTGCGTTTCCAATGCGTTGATACATTGGAGCTTGTGTCGATACATGCCGAAGGCATGTCCCTACGTTGTGATGTGATTTGCGCCCTTGCTTATTGTGGCAGGCATGAATCATCGCATATTGTCAAGGCTCACGCAGATTGCACAAATCTCACTTTCTTTGTGGGTGAGAAATCTCACGGAGGCTCTCCGCTGGTTTTCTCCAACGGCTCACACAGATTCAACGAGATTCAACAAGAAGATGGTTTGTGGAAATTTGTGTGAATTCGTGGCTGATTTAAAAAACCACGAATCACACGAATCACACGAATATTTTTTTGTTGAATCCGTGCGATTATTCTTGTTGAATCTTGTTGAATCTGTGTGAGGGTTTTTTGTTCGTTGAGGGGGAGTGGGGGGAGTTTTTTTGTGTGAATGGGGTGGGGGATTTTGATGTGCCGTGGTTTTTCTGTATTTTTGTGATAATTAAATTGTCACAAGCATGAATGAGGCTCTATTAAGTCAACTATTTCTTAAAGACACGGCGTTTCACGACCTGATGCGTCAGCATATCACCAATGTGCTGCTCATCGCTTCCACCTACGATGCGTTTATGATGGAGGAGGATGGGCGCGTGGAGGAACAGATTTTCTTTGAATACATGTCGCTCAACCTGTCGTCGCCCCCTCGTGTGACGCGAGTGTCGAACTACGATGAGGCTTTCGCCGCCATAAGTGTGAAGAAGTTCGACCTGATTATCGCAATGCCTGGTGTGGATGTGAGCGAAACCTTCGTGAAGGCGAAAGACTTCAAGCGACTTTACCCCGATGTGCCTTTTGTGGTGCTCACGCCGTTTTCGCGTGAGGTGTCGCGCCGCTTGCAGAACGAGGATTTCTCGGCTGTGGACTATGTGTTCAGTTGGCTGGGCAACGTGGACTTGCTGGTGGCAATCATCAAACTGATTGAAGACAAAATGAATGCCGACAACGATATTTCGCAGGTGGGCATTCAGATGATACTGCTGGTGGAGGACTCGGTTCGCTTCTATTCGTCGATACTCCCCACGCTCTATAATTTCATTCTGCGGCAGTCGCAGCGCTTCTCCACCGAGGCGCTCAACGCCCACGAAACCATGATGCGTATGCGTGGCCGCCCCAAGGTGATGCTTGCCCGAAACTATGGTGAGGCGGTGGCACTCTACGACAAATACCGCGACCACATTTTGGGCGTGATTAGCGACGTGTCGTTTGCCCGCGACGGTGTCAAAGACAAGCAGGCAGGCTTGAAGTTGGCGAGATACCTGCGGAGCCAAGATGCCAATTTGCCCATCATCATCGAGTCGAGCGATGTGGAGAACGCCGTCCACATGCAGGAGTTTGACGGCACATTCCTCGACAAAAACAGCAAAAAGTTGCCAGTGGACTTGGGCAACGCCATCATGAAGAACTTCGGCTTCGGCGACTTCGTAATCATCAACCCCGCCACCGGCGAGGAGATTATGCGCATTCATAATCTGAAGGAGCTGCAAGACAATATTTTCAAGATTCCGGCAGACTCGCTGCTCTACCATGCGCGGCATAACCACATTTCGCGTTGGCTGTATTCGCGCGCCCTGTTTCCGATAGCGCAGGTGGTGAAGATGCACCACTTCCGCGACATCAGCGAGGCACCAGCCGTGCGCCAACTGTTTTTCGACCTGATTGTGAAGTATCGCAAGATGAAAAACCGTGGCGTGGTGGCAGAGTTCCACAAAGACCGCTTCGACCGCTACAGCAATTTCGCTCGCATCGGCAAGGGCTCGCTCGGCGGCAAGGGCCGTGGCTTGGCGTTTATCGACTCCATCATCAAAAACAATCCGGTGTGCGACAACTTCGAGGGTGCGGTGATTCGCATTCCCCACACCGTGGTGCTGTGTACCGACATTTTCGATGAGTTTATGGAAATGAACGGGCTGTATCCCACGGCGCTGTCGAATATTCCCGATGCCGAGATTTTGCAGGCGTTTTTGCGCGCCAAGCTCCCCGAATCGGTGCAAAACGACCTCTATTCGCTCTACGATGTGTTTGATGGACCGCTGGCGGTGCGCAGTTCCAGTTTGCTCGAAGATAGCCATTATCAGCCGTTTGCCGGCGTGTATTCTACCTATATGGTGCCGCATTTCACCGACCGCGACCTTACCATCCGTCAACTCTCCGATGCGGTGAAGGGCGTGTATGCCTCGGTGTTTTTCGCCGACAGCAAGGCGTATATGGTGGCAACGAGCAACGTGATCGACCAGGAAAAGATGGCGGTGATTATTCAGGAGGCAGTGGGCGTGCAGCGTGGCGACTACTTCTATCCATCGCTTTCGGGTGTGGGGCGTTCGCTCAACTACTATCCTGTGGGTGACGAGCAACCAGCCGACGGCATAGCCGAGGTGGCGGTGGGCTTGGGCAAGTATATCGTTGACGGCGGCATGTCGCTGCGGTTCTCGCCTCGCCACCCTGCGCATGTGCTTCAAACCTCCACGCTCGACCTCGCCTTGCGCGACACGCAGCGCTATTTCTACGCCCTTTCCACCACAGCCGGAGAGGGAGAGTTTTCGATTGACGAGGGCTTCGACATCGCGCGCCTGAACGTGGACGACGCAGGCAAACAGGGCTTTTTGAAATATTTGGTATCGACCTACGACTTTCAGAATGAACGCATTGTGGATTCCGATGAGGGTGGAGGGCGCAAGGTGGTGACCTTTGCCAATGTGCTTCGCCACGATGTGTTCCCCTTGGCGCAGTCGCTCGACTTTATGCTCACCAAAGGTCAGCAGGAAATGGGCCGACCGGTGGAAATTGAGTTTGCCGGTGTGCTTGGCACCACCAAGGAAATACGCGAGGGCAACAAAGGCACGCTCTACTGGCTCCAGATTCGCCCCATGGTCGACCGCCGTGAAATGCTCGACGAGCATGTGCTCAACGCTTCGCCCGACCAACTGCTCATCAGCAGCAACAATGCGCTCGGTCACGGCATGATGGACGGAGTGCAACATGTGGTGATGGTGAAGTCCGAAAAATTTTCTATGGCAAATAATGTGCTGATAGCCGAGGAAATTGCAAAAATAAATCGTAACTTTACAGATTCAGGAGAGGGCTACATACTTGTGGGTGTGGGCCGATGGGGTTCGTCCGACACTGCTTTGGGCATTCCCGTGAAGTGGCCTCAAATTTCGTCGGCGCGCCTCATTGTGGAGGTGGCTGCTCCTGGCAATACCATCGAGCCAAGCCAAGGCACGCATTTCTTCCAGAATCTCACTTCGTTTGGAGTGGGCTATTTCACGGTGGGAATGAAGCGTGATGCCGGTATGGTCGATTTCGACTACTTGGCAGCCATGCCAGCGGTGTATGAGAGCGAGTTTGTGCGCATTGTGCGCTTCGATTCGCCTCTGCAAGTGGCGATTAATGGTATGAAAGGGCGCGGAGTGGTGATGAAGCCACACGCCAAACAACTTGATAATAATACTTGATAAGATATAAATATGGGATTTTTTAATGGTATTAAGCGAGCGTTCGGATTCTCCGACAATGGGGACGAACACGACGATGAACTCGATGGAATTGATGGTCGTGCGGCTCGCTCACCCTATGTCAATCCGTTTCGAAACGATACATCGCCAGCCGAACGCCACGACAGCGAACCTGCCGTGGAGCGTGTGGAACCTGCACGCAAGCAGGCGCAGCCTTCGCCTTCTGCCAGCGCAGAGGTGGAGGAGGGCATCGTGCCGCGCAGTAAGCACGAGGCTGTGAAAAAGGCGCAGCAGCAGGCGGCGCAGGAAAAGGTGCAGCAGGCTGTTAGTGAGGCGGCTTCGACTGGCTCCGCCAAGGTGCCCAGCGCACTGATCGACGACATCGCCTCGGTGCTGTCGGCGCACTTGGGCAATATCCCTGCCACATCAATCGCCAACGATTCGCCGTTGCGTGAACGCCTGAAAGACAGCGAGAACCAGCGCCGTGCACTCCAAACTCGCTACAACACCCTCACCGAGCGCATTGCTTCGCTGGAAGGCGACATTGAGCACCTTGAAGTGGAGAAGAAAGCGCTTCAAAACAAGTTGAAGGTGGCGCAAGTGCAGTCGGGCGCTGTTGGCGATTCGTCGGTGGAGGCACAAGTGGAGAACATCGCCACCGAATACAAGGAAAAAATGGAGGTGACCAACGCACTTCTCAACGAAATTCGCTCCGAGGCGGCTCGCAAGACGCAAGAGGTGGAGGAGTTGCGCCAAAAGTTGGACGAGGCGCAAACTGCCAGCACCGTGGGCGCGAAAGAATTGGCTGAACTGAAGGAACAGGTGGCGGCACTGGAGAAGCAAACCGCTGAGCAAGAGGCGAAAATCGCTGCCGATGCCAAAGCCCACGCCGATGCCATTGCTGAAAAAGATGCCCTGATAGCGTCGATGAAGGACGAGGCCTCGGCTTCGGCATCTGCCAAAGAAAAGGAGATGATGGCTGAAATGGAGGATATGCTGAAGGATGTGGAAGACTTCAAGCAGAAGAAAATCGACGAAATGGAAGCCCTCAAGCAGAGCGTGGCAGAGGCAAATCAGGCTGCCGACGAGGCGAAGGAGCAACTCCTGTTGGCTCAAAACGAGAAAACCAAACTCACCAAGCAGGTGGCTGACCTCAATCGGCGTATGGCCGACACGGTGGAGCGTCACAACCGCCGCGATGTGAATGTTGCCAACCAAATCGACCATTTGAAGGAAAAACTCAAGGAGTCGGAGAGAAATCTCGCCGAGCGCATCGAGGCTTTAGGCAAGTCGGAAGATGTGGTTGCCGCGCTCACCAAGGAGCGTGATTCGTTGGCGTTGGAAAGTCAGAACACAGCGAAAGACTACGAACTCCTGCGCAAAGAATACGAGGGAGCGAAACTCGTACACGAGGAAATTCGTGAAGAAAGCGAACTCGCCAAGAAGCAAATCGAGGAATTGAACCAAAATAAAGCATCGCTTGCCACTTCTGTGGAGGAAAAAGATGCAGAAATCGCAAGTTTGCTGCAAAAACTGAAAGATTCAGAGGCGGCGCAGGTTGAGGCGGAGAAAATGGCACAACTTGAAAAGGATATGTCGGCTCTGGAGAAGGAAATGACGGCATTGAAGGCGGAAAACGCCCAGTTGCACCAGGCCAACAGTGTGCTTGAGCAAACTATCGACACCCTTTCGGCGCAGCAGCAGTCGCTCAACGACTTGGCTAACGAACTGATTCTCCAAGCCGAGGAACAGCCCGAAGAGGAGCAGTTGATAGAAGATTTAGAGCCTCCTGTCGCCGAGGAACCTTCGGTGGAAATGGAAAAGGCGGAAGATTCAGCCCCTGTTTCTGCCGATGAAGTTGTGGCAGAGGTGGAGGAAGCGGAGAAAACTCCAGTTGAGGAATTGCCCTTGGCTGATGATGAAGTGCCGATGGAGGCAGAGACCGAGGCTGCGACAGAGCCTGCCGAGGCCGAAAACGCTCCAGCCGAGGTTGCCACTTCTGATTTTGGTGAGGAAATCGACGATTTTCTCGATGATATCGACTGGCTTGTGCCATCGCCTCCGTCGAATAAAAAGCCCCAGCCACCAGAACCGGAGCCCGAACCTGTGCCGGAAAGAAAAAAACCAGATAGCCGCCAAATGTCGCTTTTCTAATTTTTTTTCGTGGTGCTGTGCAGATTTGTTGTGGAATTGTAGCAGGACTGAAATTTTCTTAAAAAATTCGTTTCTTATATTATATAATGTGTGAGCCGGTATTCGGCTCGCACATTGCTTTTTTGAGGCGGTTTTGGCGTGTGAAAAAGTTTCGGGTGTAAGTGGTTGGGTGTCAGTTTAGTGTGAAAATCTGTGAAAATTTGTTTGAATTTTTCCTGTGAAATATTTTGTCAGTTCGGCAAATAGCAGTACCTTTGCAACCGCAAAA
>SAMEA104315425__coassemble_3032_pt1 | contig 6666 bp, 6 predicted proteins | sample SAMEA104315425__metabat2_low_PE_013 | metagenome-assembled genome bin SAMEA104315425 (sample SAMEA104315425) | gut metagenome | biome: Monkey gut; feature: monkey-associated habitat; material: faeces | place: China | collected 2013 | reverse complement strand
ACATATCTATTGCAGGCATTTGCCCGAACAAGTTCGAGCGAGCTAAAGGTTCGAAAAGATTCCATTTCGCTTCGCTCCATTACATCTTTTCTGCATACCTGCCTACACACATCAAATTCCTAACGGAATTTCATTACAAATCTTCTTCGGGGCAACTTGTATTTCAACTCCGTTTTTTTATTCATGTTCTTCGATTCGGGTAATTGATTTTAATTTCGTATTTTTGCAGAGTTAATGTGGCGATGTGGTGGCTCTGCTGGTGTGTCGGTGCGATTGTATGTGAAATATCAAAAATATATATTGTGATGAAGAATGTGGTTTGGTTCAGTTTTTTGGTGATGGTGGCTGCGCTTTGGTCGTGTGGCGGTAAGGTGACAGATGATGTGAGGGCCGACCGTCCGGATACGATTGTGATGAAGTTGGGTCCCGATTCCACGTTGGCGGTGATTGGCAAGGCATCGACTGCGGAGCGGCTTCAACTGGTGCTGAAATTCCAAAACGAATTTCCCGACACGGTGAACGTGGCGCTCCCCGATGCGTTGAAACCGAAAAAGGCTGCCGATGGAGAAAAAGCCGAAGGACTGCTCACCGTGGGCAAGGTGGTGATTGCAAAAATCTCGCGCGAGGAATCGGGCGAATACGTGCTTCACGGCATCACCGATGTGACCGAGCCATACCTGAAGGCATGTGAACGATACATTGCCACGTGGACCACCCCCGACAGCATAGCGGTGGAACTGACCATCGCACAAGGCGGCAAAGCATCGGTTCAAAATGCAAAAAAGATGAATTATTCGGAATGGCAACCCATTGGCGCCAATTTTAATTCAATATTACTGAAAGGCACCGACGGAGTGCGCGACACAGCCACCGTGACCGACGGCAAACTCACACTCCGCACCCATCAAACAAAATCTCCCAAAACCATCATCTTCGTGAAATCCAAGAAAAAACAGAATGGTTAATTTTGTGGAGTAATGGAGGATTTGAAGTTACATAGGTTTGAGGCGGAGATTGGGGGGATTGAGGTGCCGGAGCGGCTCAACAATCCTTTCGAATATGCGCCACACCCGCTTGCTGTGCTTGCCGCCGAGCAAGTGAAAAGGTATGTGGCTGGGCACTCGGAATGGGCTGGGAAACTGGCGCGTGGCAAGATGCTTGGCGTGCTGGTGGTGAGCGATGCGAGTGGCGAACTGGGCTTCTTGGCTGCGTATTCGGGAATTTTGGCTGGTAGCAACAGCCACGATTATTTCGTGCCTCCCATCTACGATTTGCTTACGCCCAACGGCGAATTTAAGCAGGGCGAGGCACAAATCTCCGCCATCAACGCACAGATTACGCAACTCGAATCGTCGGATTCGCTACGCATGGCGAAGCGCGCGCTGCAAGAGGCGGAGGAAGCAAAAACCACCGCTATCAATGCCTACAAACTGACGATGAGCGAGGCGAAGGCTAACAGGGAGGCGCGCCGCAAAGGTGGGGTGCTCTCTGCCGAGGAAGAAAAGGCACTCATCGCTGAAAGCCAATTTCAGAAAGCAGAATTGAAACGTATTCGTCAGCGCCACGATGCCACCATTGAGGAAAAGAAAGCGGCGATTGCGCGCTTACAAAGCGAAATATCTGCACTGAAAGCCCGTCGAAAAACCATGAGCGAGGCACTTCAGGAGCGCATTTTCCGATTGTTTGTGGTGAACAGTGGCGAAGGCGAGCGACGCGACCTGATTGACGTGTTTGCCGCTTTCTACCAAGCCAACCCCACTCTGCAAGCCTCTGCCATTCCGCCATCGGGCTCTGGCGAGTGTTGTGCGCCAAAATTGCTGCAATACGCATTCAATCACCAGTTGAAGCCGATTTGCATCGCCGAATTTTGGTGGGGCAATTCGCCAGCAAAGGAGATTCGCCACCACGGTCACTACTATGGGGCGTGTCTGGGCAAGTGCCGCCCTATCCTTTCGCACATGCTCCGAGGCGTGGACATCGAGCCTCAGCAGCACGAAAAGAGGGTGGCTACCACCGACGACATGATACTCTATGCCGACTCGTGGATAGTGGTGGCAAACAAGCCTGCCGGTATGCTCACCGTGCCAGGCCGCCTGCACGACAATTCACTTCAAACCATTATTTCACAAGAGATTGGTGCACCATTGAAAGCGGTGCACAGGCTCGACATGAGCACTTCAGGCATCGTGATTTTGGCGAAGAGCGATGCGGTGTATGCCGCTTTGCAAGCCGCTTTCGCGAGCCGCAACATTGAAAAACGCTATATCGCGCTGCTCGACGGAATGGTGATGGAAAAAGAAGGCGTGATTGATTTACCGCTACGCCCCGACATCAACGACCGTCCGCGCCAAATGGTGGACTACGAGCACGGCAAACGCGCCATCACACGCTACGAGGTGCTGAGCCACACGCCCGACCACCGCACACGCATTGCGTTCTACCCCCTCACAGGCCGCACGCATCAACTGCGTGTACACGCCAGCCACAAGAGCGGACTGGGCTGCCCCATCGTGGGCGACATGCTATACGGCCACGCCAACACGCGCCTGATGCTCCACGCCGAAGCCATCACCTTCACCCACCCCGTCAGCAAGAAAAGCCTCACCTTCAAGGCACCCTGCCCATTTTGAGGCAAAACAGCAATTTATTTGTCTTTTGATTGTTTGATGTCGTCGAGGTGTTCTTCGAGAAATTCGTCCATGTGTTCTTCAAGGTGCTGTTTCACCTTTTCCTCAATCACGGCATCCATTTTCGTCTCGTCGACTTTGGATTTGCGTTTGCCTGACGGAATTTTAGGCACATGGAGGATAAACTCGTTGTAGTACGAAATGAGCAGCGAAGTGAGAGGCAAAGCGATAATCAGTCCGATAAAGCCCAACACATAACCCCAAAGCGCCAACGCCAAGAACACGATGGCTGGGCGAAGTCCGATTTGCGAACGCATAATCAGAGGAATCAGCACCAAATCCTGAATGGCTTGGCAAATGCAGTAGGCGGCAAAAGTCCAGCCAAACAGCGGCCAGAGCGGCGCGCCAGTAGCCACAGATTGCACCACGCAAAGGAAAGCCGCAAACGGAATGGAAACGAGTTGGAGATATGGCACCATATTCATCACGCCAATTGAAAGACCAAACACAATAGCCATCGGCAATTTGATGATAGAGAACTCTATGGCGAAAATAATGCCCACACACAGCGACACCAACGCCTGGCCACGGAAATAGCGTCGCATGGTGCCTGTCACATCGTTGAAGATGCGAAACACGGTATGGCGATATGGCTTTGGCACACTTGCCTTGAATCCACGAGCAATGATATCGTAGTCGAGCAACACGAAGAACATATACAGCAATGCCACCAGCCACGAAACCACCGCAAGCACAAAATGAATGGTAGTGCCCAACACCGACACCGTGCCGCTCATCACGCTCTTAAAGAAGTCGAAAATCTGGTCCTTTGAGAACATCGCCTCCAACTTATCAGCGCTCAGATACTCGTTCACGAACTGAAGCAGCCAGTCGGGCATAGTGGAAGATTTCACCTCGTGGGTGATGTATTTGCCGAGCAGTTTGCCCATATCCACAAACGATTCGATAACCGACGGAATCAAAAACCAGCAAGCCAAAAACAGTGCGCCAAAGAAAAGCGTCATGGTGAGCAGCGCAGGGAACATACGGTTTTTCAAATGAAACACTCGCATGAAGAATCGCACCACCGGCTCCAGCATATACGCCAACAGGCAACCCACCACAAAAGGCAACAAAATGCTACTCAAGTAATTAATCAAAAACACGCCCAAGCCTACACTTGCGCAAGTGAGCACCAACCGCACCGTGCGGTCGAGGTCATATTTTTTGCGTCCTATTGCATCTGTCATAGTCTGGAAATTTAAATCGTTAGGAGTTTGTGCAAATATAGTGCATTTTCGGGAATTAATGATTAATTTTGTAAAAACATTCATTGCATGAATAACTTCCCATTACTCAAAGACCGTATTCTAAGCGAAGGCAAGTGCCTCGACGGTGGCATACTGAAAGTGGATGGTTTTATCAACCATCAAATGGACCCCGACCTGATGATGGCTATCGGCAAAGAATTTGCCGAGCGCTTCAAAGACAGTGATTACAACAAGATTGTGACTATCGAAGCCAGCGGCATAGCACCTGCCATAGCCATGGGCATAGCCACTCACCGCCCGGTGGTGTTTGTCAAGAAGAAGAAACCATCCACGATGCAGAACATGCTTTCGACCGTGGTGCACTCCTTCACTAAAAACATTGATGTCACCATCTGCGCAAGTAAGGAATTTCTCCAGCCCGACGACCGCATTTTGGTAATCGACGACTTCTTGGCAAGAGGCAACACCGCCCAAGGCATCATCGAGTTGGCAAACCAGGCTGGCTGTAAAATTGTAGGCTTCGGCTTCGTGATTGAGAAAACTTTCCAAAACGGCAGAAAACTACTTATCGACGGTGGCTACCGCGTGGAATCGCTCGCTCAAATCACCGCCCTTGAAGGAAACAAGATTTCATTTTAATCAAGAAGTTAAGGAGATTTTTTTAGGAGTTAAGAAGTTAAGAAGTTAAAGAAGTTAAGACGATAGTCTTTGGCTCTCGAAATCTCGATAATTCGAAATTTCGATAATTCGATAATCCCAAACCTGTTGACTCGTTGACTCGTTGACTCGTTGACTTCCCCCAAAAACAATGAACGAAAAGACGCTTATAGTGATTACAGGGCCTACCGGCATTGGCAAAACTGCGGTTGCCATTGCTGTGGCTCGGCATTTGGGGTGCGAGATTATCAACGCCGACTCCCGGCAGATATTTCGCGACATACCCATTGGCACCGCCGCCCCTACAGCCGAGGAGCAGGCACTGGTGAAGCATCATTTTGTGGCGTTTAAGAATCTTGACGAATATTACAGCGCAGCGCAGTTTGAAACCGATGTGATGGCACTGCTCCCTGATTTTTGGGCGAAAGGCGACTATGCGGTGCTGTGCGGTGGCAGCATGATGTATGTGGATGCGGTGTGCAAGGGCATCGACATCGTGCCCGACATCACCGACGAAATCCGCACGCAAGCCAAGCAAGAATTGGCGCAGCACGGTTTGGAACCACTTCTGAAGGAACTGGAGCAATCCGACCCCGAATACTTCGCCATCGTGGACAAGAAGAACCCGAAACGAATAGTTCACGCCTTGGAAGTGTGCCGACAGACGGGCAAAACCTACACCTCGTTTCGCACAGGCAACAAGAAAGAGCGGCCGTTTCGCATCGTGAAAATCGGGCTCAACATGGAGCGCGCCGAACTTTTCGACCGCATCAACCGCCGTGTAGATGCCATGATGGAGGCTGGGTTTGAACAAGAGGCACGGAGCGTGTACCACCTGCGCCACTACAATTCACTCAACACCGTGGGTTTTAAGGAAATGTTTGCCTACTTCGATGGCACCATGGATTTTATCACCGCTCGTGAGCGAATGAAGAAAAACACGAGGGTATATGCAAAAAAACAACTCACATGGTATGCAAAAGACCCTGATATACAGTGGCTCCACCCCTGTGAGGCTAAAGAAAGAATTATACAAATAATCAACAATATTCATTAAACCAAATCTGCAATCGGTTGTCTATTCAGCAAACAACGAGATTGTAGAATCACTAAAAAAACAGCAGCATTATGAAAGCAAAGATGAACATATTGGCAATGCTCGCATTCATGGCGCTTGTGACCACATCTTGCGGCATATTCGACGAACCAAGTTATAACGACGTGGTGATGTATGGCTCGCCTTACTACTACGAAGGCACCACTTACTACTATTACAACAACGTGTATTACCTCCCATACGATTCCTATGGCACAATGAGCGTGCGCCGCGCCAACAACCTGCCTCGTAGCGCATACCGCAACGGTTACAACAGCGGTTACGACAGTGGCTACGACCAAGGCTATCGCGACGCTAACCGCGACAACCGCAAGCATCACTACTCATCGGGCAACGGCCGACGCCCTGGCGATGGCAACAACGCCAACCCAGGCAACTACAACCGCCAAAACAACAATAGCAACAAAAACAACGGCAACTACGGCGGCGGCAAGCGTCCTAACGGCAATAATAGCAACGGCAACTACAACCGCAACAATAACAATAATGGCAACTATGGCGGTGGCAACCGTCCAAACCGTGACTTCGGCGGCAACTCTGGTAATGGCGTAACATCACGCAAACAAACATCTACCGCCACTAAAGTGGCTCCTAACACTGGTAGAGCAACCTTGAGCACCACGCCCACCCAAACCATGCCAGCACAAAAAGCCACCAGCACAAAAAGCCACAGCAACGGCAACAGTGGCAGCGTGGACGTGTCAGGCGGCCGCCGCTAACCCCCAAAGCCCAAAAAACGAACATCAAATATCCCCCAAAAAAGGCATATCCCCAATCAGGATATGCCTTTTCTCATTTTGCGGTTAAGTGGATAAATGCTGGGGGCACAGAAACAAAAACATAAAAAACAGCCTTTTAGCGATGCCAGTGCTTCGCACCTGTCGTTAGTGCTGTGGCATGTCTGATTTCAAGCTGAGGCTTGAATCAGCCACACCACACCACCAACGCCGCCCTCCCCAGCGAGGGCGGTGGCATCGCCAAAAGGATAAAAACC
>SAMEA104315425__coassemble_2980_pt1 | contig 6764 bp, 4 predicted proteins | sample SAMEA104315425__metabat2_low_PE_013 | metagenome-assembled genome bin SAMEA104315425 (sample SAMEA104315425) | gut metagenome | biome: Monkey gut; feature: monkey-associated habitat; material: faeces | place: China | collected 2013 | reverse complement strand
CATATCTATTGCAGGCATTTCGAAAAGATTCCATTTCGCTTCGCTCCATTACATCTTTTCTGCATACCTGCCTACACACATCAAATTCCTAACGGAATTTCATCGCATCTTTTTCGGGACAACATGTATATCATTTCCAAAAAAATAGCACCTATTGGATTTGGGGTTCAATAGGTGCTTGATTATTTTGTAGCGCACTCGCAAGCAGTTCTGTTGAGAGTGGGATTTAACGCCCACTAAAGCAATCCTGTGAGATCTGTGGGATCTGTGTGAGCCACAGCCACAGTTCTCAAACGCATACGAGGCGTGGGGGAATTAGCGGAGCACTTTTGCAGCACTTTGGGTACCGTCGGTGTAGGTGGTCACCATGATGTTTACGCCATCGAATGGTTGAGCCGATTCCACACCCATCATGTTGAAGTAGCTTACGCCCTTCACTTCCTTAGCGCTGTTCACATCGTTCACGCCAGTAGCAACCTTGTCAGCGTCCAAGTTAAGTGGATACACCACAAATTTGGTGCTTGCACCGATAACATGTGAAGGCCCTTTCTCTTCTTTCACAAGTGCTTCAAATGAGTACACGTCGCCATCTGTCAATTCAGGATTATCTACAGAGTTCAATGAGTAGTCAATGTAGAAGGCAGCCTCGAATTCTTGTACGTTGACAGAAGCATGATCCTTATGACTTGGGAGGAAGAATACGTCCATGTATTCGTCGTAAACTGCCCAAACCACATTCGCGTATTCGTTAGCCTTTGGAGTAGCGAAGTAGTAACTGCTGGTGTACGCTGGGTTGTTACCCTTCACGCTGCTTTCGCCCAAGATGTTGATTGGGCAGTAGGTGTTAGGAGCAAAGTCGTTAATAACGTCTTCAAACACCACCTTGGTTGCTTCCATAGCCACATTGGTCTTTTCGGTAAGTGTACCAGTGATTGAGGTAACGGTGTTCGTCTCGTTCACTTGGTTGTAGAGTTCAACAGGCACGCTTACGAGCATCCAGTTGTTTTGAGCGTATTCCTCTTGCTTGTTGCCGTTGATGTTGAAGAACTTGTCGTCAGCAGCAGGAGTGCTGAAGTTTCTCACAGCCTGAGCAGCGTCCTTCACCACGATGTAGTTCTTACCATTTTTTTGGAACTTTTTAGCCACCACCATTTCATCGTTCACTTGGTAAGCGGCACCCTCTGCGCCATTCACTGCCAAGTTGGCCAAAGTGGTCACTTCAGCAGTTTTAACGATAGTGGTAAAGTCGGCATAGCCAGCACCTGATACCTTTTGAGCGAAATACAAAGATTGATTGGTCTTTCCTGTATAAGTGCGGAATGTAGAATTATAGACTCTCAGATAAGTATATGTAGTGGCACTTTGTTTATAAGCCCAATTGTCGTCATAGAAAAGCCAGTAACTATTCTCTTTCTCTGCGGCTTTCCAGCTGAGGCTTTCTTTTGCATTCTGATACGAATACAAGCACTGGGTTTTATCTGCATTAAGCATTTTAAAGCCTTCACCGCTTTTCACAAATGTCAGTTCGCAAGTGCCTTTTGGAGCAGAAGTAGCTTCATTGTTGATATCAAAAATGAATGCATCTGTCGTAGACTTACCATTTCCTTTATCTGCTGTTGAACCTGATGCTTCTATGATTTCGCCATTGAAGGCATTGCCATCTTTGGTAATCAGTGCATACACACCTTCTTCGGTGATTTCAGAAGCGGCTTTCTTTACCCATTTTTCGCCTGCGCCTTGCTTAAGGGTTGCAAACACTGCGTAATATGTGGTGTTGGCTTTTGCAGTTTCGTCGATAGTTGCATAAGTAGGAGCCACATTAGCATCTACGGTAGCAGTGGTCACCCAACCAGTAAACACCTTGCCGTCGATGTTTTCAGGATTTGCAGGAGCTTCAACAGCAGCGCCTTCTTTAAGAACTGATTTCTTCACTTCAGCACCATTCACCATCCAAGTGTAGGTGTATGTTGGGATTTCCTTTACAGTGACGTTGTAAGTTTCGCTTGCAGTCTTTTCATTGTATTTAGCAGTAGCAGTCACACTGGTGGTACCAACAGCCAATGTAGCAGGTTCAAACGACCAAGTGGCATCAGCGGTAACAACTGCTGTGCTTGCATCATCATAAGTAGCGGTAACGATCAAGCCTTCTGCGCTGAAAGTTTCGCCTTCAGTATATTCAGTTTGTGCAGGTTCGCCAGTGATTGCGATAGAAGTCAAGGTTTTGGCAGGAGCAGCCTTTTCGTAAGCGATTTTAACATTTTTAATCTCGCAAGTTCCGGCAAAATAAAATTCAACAGAGCTTACATTGCCCGACCAAATCTTTTGTGCGCCCATATTGCCTGCCGACGCATTTAAAGTACTGGATTGCCATTTTGTACCTACAAATTCAATTTTTTTGAGCACATAACCTTCTGGAGCATTGACCGTCATTATGTATGAGCTATATGTGCGAGTTTCATTATCATCAACATAGGCATTGGTTGAATTAACGTTGCCAAGAGAAATGCTAATGCCGTTTTGCTGTCCTTGCAATTTGAGTTTCTCTTTCTCAACATTGAAACTTCCGTTATGGTTAGTTGCCCAAAACCAGTTGTTGAGAGGGATTGTGTATTCGCCAGCGGCAATGCTATTATCTACAACTCGTAAAGTGTAAGTGGCAGAAGAGCTTGCGTAAGTGTCGTCGCCAGCATAAGCAGCCTTGATGGTAGTCTGTCCACAAGCTACAATTGTTATTTCACCAGTGGCTTCGTTTACAGTAGCCACGTCGGCATTGCTTGATGAATAGGTGATTCCCGTAATGCTTTCTGGGTTTTTTGTCAAAGTAGGAAATTCCTTTACCTCGCTTGCCAAGTCCACAGTTGCAGTTGGAGCAGACCAAGAGAGCTGTGTAGGAGTTTTGCCTGATTCGTCTTCGTAATATACTGTTATTTGGCTGAAGTATACAGCGTTTGATGGAGTCGTCATAGAAAAAAACGTGTATCCTTTTCCTGAAAAATCAAACTCCATAGTCCCACTTGTTTTCGGAGAGGCTATTGCATTTGTGGGTTTCACATTAGAACCACCAAAAACCTTGATTGCACGAGCTGTACCTGTTTGCTTAAACACAACACGAGTGATTTTGCCAGGAATAGCACTTTCATTGTAAAGAGAATTTGGGGTTGACTTTTTTGCTTGAATGTTGTTGCTTTTCATCCATTGGTTAAAACCAAAAGTGACACCATCCACACTAAACGTTTTATTTGCATAGCTTCCTGTTACACCTGAATTAGCAGTGTTTATTACAATGCTTTTCTCTGCTGCCCAGGAGGTGGCGGTGGCTAATATAGCCACGATTAATAATGTAAAAATTTTCCTCATAACGAAGATTGTTTAAAAAGAGTTATTTATATATCCGAATTGTCCCTAAGTAGTAAGTAGTATGACCAAAGCCACGCACAAAGTTAGGCATTATTTCCTTAACCACCAGTATATTTAATAAAAAAATGACTCAAATTCATAAAAAATCATAAAACAGCAAAATCTTCTGAGTTGGAACGAATTAGCGTGAAGATTGTGCTGGAGCCCGGCATTTGAGCGCGCATCGGCGTTGGAAGAGGTTTGAGGCACGCCAACGCGAGGTGGAAGGACAAGGAAAAATGGCGGTAAAGGTGGTCAAAAAAACATAATTAGGGGATAAGGCGTGCACTTTTAGCAAAATTTCTGTAACTTCGCAATTTAATAGCAGTTTTTTCGATGGAGAAATTAATGCAATATGTGTGGAAGCATCGCCTGTGGCGGTCGGAGGATATGGTCACCAACACCGGGAAAAAGGTGAGGGTGGTGGATCCCGGACTGCTCAACACCGACGCTGGCCCCGATTTCTTCAACGCAAAAATCGAGATTGACGGCCATATGTGGGTGGGCAACGTGGAAATGCACTACCGCGCCACCGACTGGAAGCGTCATCACCACGACAGCGACAAGGCTTACGATAGCGTGATTCTGCATGTGGTGGCGAAGGACGATGCGCCTGTGCGCCGCACCAATGGCGAGTTGATTCCGCAGTTGGTGCTGGAGGTGTCGCCACAGTTCAATGCCGACTACGCTTCGCTCGTGGGTGCCACCATCGAGGTGCCTTGCGCCGAGAAAATCAAGCAGGTGCCACACCTCACCATCGTGGAATGGGTGGAGGGCTTGGCGTTTGAGCGACTGCACGGAAAGGTGGAGCGCATTCACCAGTTGCTCGACAGCTTCAACGGCAGTTGGGAAGACGTGTGCTATGTGACGCTCGCCCGCAACTTCGGTTTCGGCATCAACAACGACGCGTTTGAGCGGCTGGCTCGTCGCACTCCGCTTCGCCTGCTTGGCAAGCACAGCGATTCGGTGTTGCAAATCGAGGCGCTGCTTTTCGGCCAGGCTGGTATGCTCGATGCCCAAAAGCCGGGAATGGACAGCTACTACAACCAACTCTGCACCGAATACGCCTTCCTCTCCAACAAATTCCAACTCACCCCCATGGAGAAGGAGTCGTGGAAGCTGTTCCGCATTCGTCCGCAGAATTTCCCCTATCGGCGCATCGCCATGCTGGCGCAGTTTATCGAGGGCGGATTCAGAATGATGAACCGCATTCTTGAGGCCGAGGGCGAAAAGGAGATGCGCGCACTCTTTGAGGTGGAGTTGAGCGGATATTGGACCAAGCACTACACCTTTGGCAAGCCCAACGAGCGCGCCACCGCCACATTGAGCCGAAGCTCAATCGACATCATTCTTATCAACACGGTGGCTCCGCTGCTCTACGCCTACGGCGAACTCACGGGCAACTACGAGATGACCGACAAGGCCATCAAACTGCTGGAGGATTTGCGGGCTGAAAACAACTCCATCGTGTCGCACTTCGTGGCTTACGGCATCGACTGCCCCGATGCGCTCACCTCGCAGGCACTGGTGCAGCTGAAGCGTGAATATTGCGACGCGCGCAAGTGCATCTACTGCAAAATCGGCCACCACCTGCTGAGTAAGGCAGCGCGTGGCGAATAGCGATAGAAACATAAGAAAAACAAACATTATTATAACATTACAGACTAAACTTTACAAAGACAATGAAAAAGTTCACACTTATTATGGCACTGACAGCCTTTTTGGCTTTCGGTGTGAAAGCAGAAAAAGTGGAGCCAATCAAGTTTGGCAATTTTGAAAACTGGGTCACTCGCGTGATTAAGGAATCGGGTGTGATTGGCGGCGAAACTAAAAAGGTGTATGAAATTGCACCCAACGCCACCATCAACGGTGCCAAGGCTTACCACAATATGGGCGGCTCGCAATGGGCCACCAGCAATGTAATGGCAAAAGTGATGGGCGTGGTGAAAACGAGCAACGCCGTTTTCCCCGACAAGCACGGCGCTGGCCGTTGCGCTAAACTCACCACCCTTCTTGAGCATGTGAAAGCTGTGGGCATCATCAACATGGACGTGCTGGTATCGGGCACCATCTTCTTGGGCAAGATGGTGGAACCAGTGAGCAACACCAAGAACCCTTACAGCAAAATGGAGATGGGCGTGCCTTACACCCACACCCCTAAATTCCTCCAATTCGACTACCGCCTTGTGGCACCTGCTGGCGCTCCTATCTATTCGAGCGGTTTCGGCAGTAAAAAGAAACTCAGCGGCCGCGACAATGCGGAAGTGTTTGTGCTGCTCCAGCGCCGTTGGGAAGATGCTAAGGGCAACATCCACGCTGAGCGTGTGGGCACCGGTCGTGAGCGCTTCGGCAAGACCACTATGGGCTGGGTGAACAAGCACCGCATTCCCATCTGGTATGGCGACATTCGTCATCACGCTGGCTACAAGTCGTTCATGGGCTTGATTCCAAAGGAAAAGAGCTACTACGCACGCAATTCCAAGGGCAAAATGAAACCCGTGATTGAAGAAAAATGGGCACCAGTAGGCACTAAGCCAACCCATGTGCTGGTGATGCTCTCAAGCGGCTGCGGCACCGCCTACACAGGCACCGTGGGCATGACCCTCTGGGTTGACAACGTGGCATTCGTGCATTAATCCAAACAATTATATATAATATAGGGGCGTAAGTGTTTTGCGCCCCTTCATTTTCAAAATTATGAAACTGAAATTTATCGCTCCGCTGATGCTACTCGGCATAATGGCTGCGTGCCAAGGCGGAAAACAAGAAGTAAACTCCGAACAGTCCACCGAGACAGCCGACACCACTTTGCTGGAAGTGAACGTCGGCTCAAAGGTGCCCGACGATTTTTATTTCGTGGAATATGTGAACCCACGCTTCGCATTCCATTGCGAATACCCTTCGTTTCTCGACAAGGGCGAGGCTCCAGCCAATGGCGACGGCCGCGTTTTCTCCAACAATGAGTTGGTAATCACCGTCTATGGCGAATACGACGAATTGGGCAACGCCGACATCAAGAAAGCCTTTGCCGCGGCAAAGAGCAAGACCGACACCCTGCAAACGCAAGCCGACAACTGGTATAAGATTTGCGGCAACGACAACCACGGCAACACCTACTGCCGCAAAGTGGTGGAAGTGGACGGCGCATTCGCCACCGTGCTCGCCACCTATCCAACCCATTTCGCCAACTCCTACGCTCCCATCGTCAACAAAGTGATGGACACCCTCTCTCCCCTCACCCCCTCGGAAGAATAAAAGTCAACGAGTCAACAAGTCAACGGGTCAACAAGTTTTTTAGTCAATGGGCGGTGACTCAGTGGAACATTCCTGGGGATAGATTATGCAATGTTGCCGAATCGTGAATGTAA
>SAMEA104315425__coassemble_2908_pt1 | contig 6891 bp, 8 predicted proteins | sample SAMEA104315425__metabat2_low_PE_013 | metagenome-assembled genome bin SAMEA104315425 (sample SAMEA104315425) | gut metagenome | biome: Monkey gut; feature: monkey-associated habitat; material: faeces | place: China | collected 2013 | reverse complement strand
TGGAATGGTGATATTGAGTGTGCCATCTATTTCCGACACTGGTTTTTCGGCGTTGATGATGAGTGTGCCGTGCTGCACAGCGGTAGCCGTTTTGCTGCTGCCAAGTCCTGCGAAAGTGCCGTCGTAGGCATTGAAGATAGATTTCTTTTTCAGTTCGTTAGCGGTAGGCACCACTGTTCGTGAGCAGGTGATAGTGCCGTTTTTCATATTGGGAGTGTTGTAGAACACCTTTTCCCCCATTGTCAGCGAGTCGGTGCCAAGAATTTCCACGCTGTTGAGGTTTTTGCAATCGCGGAGTGCCTCGTCGCCAATGTATGCCACTTTTGATGGCAACTTGATGCCGCTGATGGCCGTGCCCATGAATGCGTAGTCGCCAATATAGCGAACGGCGTTTGTGCCTTCAAAATTCACGGTGGCGAGGTTGGCGCAGTTGAGGAACGCACCTTTCGCAATGCTGTCGGTTTCCTGTGGCAGATTCACCTCGGAGAGTGCGGTCAAAGCGAAAGCCTTGGAGCAAATGTAGTTGATGCCAGTGCCTCCTTTCGAGAAGAAGGAATTGCCCTTCTCAAAAGTGACACTTGCAAGAGACCTGTCGTTGTAGAACGCCTTTGCGCCTATGCCCCTCACAGGAGAGTAAGGGCTGTATGGAATCGATATGCTCTTCAGCGAAGTGGCGTTGGCGAACGCATAGTCGCCAATGCCCAAAAACGCATCGGCATTGTCTTCGGTGATGTATTTAATCACCGTGTCGGCGATATTGCTGTCGGTGATGAAGCCTTTCAGCATTGTGCCCAGCATTTTGATGGTGTTTTTGTCGAAGCCCATCAGCGAAGAGGGGAGCTTCACCTCTTCGAGGGCGGTCATACCATTTTTCAACTTCTCGCTGGCGGTGGGCAGCAAGTCGGTGTCGATGTCCACGCCACGCCAAAATGCCTTTGGTGGAATCACATTGATGGGAATGTTGAGGCTAATGGTGTCGCCATCGGCATTCTTGACGGCAAAGTGCGCATTGAAATTGGCAGCCGACAGGTCGAGCCGTTTCAGCGTTTTGCGCATATTGCTCCAAATGTATGAAGCATCGTCGCCAGTGTCGCCCACAATCAAGTCGACGATATTTTTAACTGTCCCTTTCGTGAAATCGGCATTAAACGCCACGATGTTGCCACCCACTTTCAGTTCCTCAATGTCGGCAGAGGTGAATGTGGAGCCGTTGGCGGCATTGTATTTCACAAGAGCTGTATCAACGAGAGCCTTCAGCCCATTGGCTGCGTTTGATGTCACCTCCATGCGGAGTTTCCCGCTTTCCAAGGTGCTGACAGTTGCCTTTTGTGCCTGGCAGAAATACGCCACAAACGCACATAATACAACCGCAAGAGTTGATTTAAGTTTCATTTTGCAATTATTTTAACTTTTCCGCCCACAAAATTACACCATTTCGCCCAAACCACCAAACCGAATAAAGATAGATGAATGAAAACGCTGAATCTTGTGTTTTTTTTCTGTAATTAATGGTTTGTATGGTTGAAAAATTCTTTGCAAATATAGTTTTAGAAGAATAATAATTTGTAGAAATGGAAAATTGTCGTAAATTTGCAGTGTGAAATTTAAAAATCAAGGAAAATTATGAAGAAAGCTACAGAATGTGTTCAGGCGGGATGGACTCCTGCGAAAGGCGAACCTCGCGCATTGCCAATATATCAGTCAACCACTTTTAAGTATGAAAACTCGGATCAGATGGCTCGTTTGTTCGACTTGGAGGAGTCGGGCTATTTCTACAGCAGGTTGCAAAATCCCACCAACGATGCCGTGGCGGCGAAAATCGCTGCGCTTGAAGGCGGTGTGGCGGCTATGCTCACATCGAGCGGCATGGCGGCGGTGTTTTTCGCGGCGTTCAACATCTGCGAGGCTGGCGGACACTTTCTCTCGGCTTGCAATATCTATGGCGGTGCCTACAATCTGTTTGGCGTGACGATGAAGAAAATGGGCGTTGACTGCACATTTTTCGACCCCGACAAACTCACCGACGATGAGGTGAAGGCACTGATTCAGCCCAACACTAAGTTCATTTTTGGCGAAACCATCTCCAACCCCGGCGGCGCGGTGTTCGACATTGAGCGATATGCGAAGATTGCCCACGAGGCAGGGGTGCCACTGATTATCGACAACACTTTTGCCACGCCGGTCAACTGCCGCCCGATAGAGTGGGGTGCCGACATCGTGGTGCACTCCACCACTAAATATATGGACGGTCACGCCTCGTGTGTGGGTGGTGTGATTGTGGACAGTGGCAATTTCGACTGGTTGGCTCACGCCGACAAGTTCCCTGGGCTTTGTCTGCCCGACGAGAGCTACCATGGCTTGACCTACGCCAAGGACTTCGGCAAATTTGCCTACATCACCAAAGCCACAGCCCAACTCATGCGCGACCTCGGCAGCTGCCAAAGTCCACAAGATGCCTATGTGCTCAACATCGGTTTGGAGAGCCTGCATGTGAGAATGCGCCAGCACTGCGAGAATGCGCAGAAGGTGGCTGAATGGCTCCAGACGCGCCCCGAAGTGAGGTGGATTCACTTTGCCGGGCTGCCAACCGACAAATATTATCCGCTGTATCAGAAATATTTGCCAAAAGGCGGCTGTGGCGTGATTGCGTTCGGGTTGAAAGGCACGCGTGAAGAAGCTGTGAAATTTATGGATTCGCTGAAGTTGGTCAACATTGTCACCCACGTGGCTGATGTGAAAACCTGCGTGCTTCACCCTGCCAGCCACACCCACCGCCAACTCTCCGACGAGCAGTTGCGCGAAGCTGGCATCGCTCCCGATCTCGTGCGCCTCTCTATCGGTATTGAGGACGCCTCCGACATCATCGCCGACCTCGCCCAAGCCCTCGACGCTTTGCAGCAGAGCAAGTAATACTTTCTGATTTCATATTGAAGCAATAAGGCATGGTTCTTTCATTTAAAATTTCGTTACTCACTTAAATATTGTTGTTATTTTATAGCGAGTGTTTCCTTGGAGAGCGAGGGCATTTTTTTGCCTGCACGGTTCATAATTCATAGGGCGATTCGATGAGTGGTAGGTAAGCGTAATATATTGGACGCTGAAGTTGACATAGTTATCACCTATTTCCATTTCAATTCTGACCGGGACTTCAAAACTTTCTGATTTTTAGCTGGGATTAGTAGCCTATTAGTAAGATGCCTTTTAGGGGTAAGCTGAGGCGATTGCTTACGTAGAGTGTTTCCAAAAATGTTTTTACTTTATGAAAATCGGGAGAGTCGATGGTCTTTCCTCCACATTTGCGGGAATATTTATTTAAAACAGCGATAACTAAATACTCAACCTCTAACATCATGCAGGCTTGAAAGATGTCTTTTAGGAATTGATTATTCATCACGGCTCTACCTGCTTCGACTTCTATCACAATTTTGCCATCAGCACTTAAAGCGTCAGCCGCAAAATATTTATCTACGGAATCATTCTCACCGAATAGTACGGGCACAAATATTTGATCAGCTTTCCCTGACTCTACTTTGTAATCCAACTCTTCAAGATAAGGTTGAACTAAAGCAAACATTTCGTTTGACTTCGGCTGACAATCCTCATTCCTTTTATCGTCTACTCGTTTGAAACATTCGATGACGGAACGGAGTTGTGGAGTGATGTTCTGTGAACGAGGGAAAAATTGATAATTTATCATGATGGCAGTCGCGTTTAGTTATTAATTAGGTGATTTAGAAGAATTTATTCTTCTCTTCCCTCCTATGGTAGGAGGATTATTTGCCGATGCAGCATATTTACATCACTGATTATCAGTGACCATTCATTTTAATGGGTACAACCTCTGTTTTTACAAGTACACAGAATGTGGGGACAAATGCAAATAGTTGTATTTCATTGCTTTGCATATACGTGTTGTTCCGCCTCTTTTCAGTCCTTTTGTGGAATGTCCGCTATCAGATACAAGGTGTTGACTGATAGGGCATTTTCGCAGGTATGTTACAGAGCGCTTGTTGAATACAAAGGTAGTGGTTTTCTTGGGAATTTCTGTGGCTTGCGGTGGAATTTTTGCGTTCGGTACTCGATTCGTTGGAAAAAGTGTAGCAAAACTGAATTATTCGCTTGAAAAAGTGTTTGTATGCCATAAATGGTACACTTTTATTCGGAGGAAACCATTGTATCATATCGGGTGTAATTCTGCATCGGACATCAATATTATACCTGAAATGGTATAAATCAATAGACTTGGCTGAACTCCATAATGTCGAGCATCTGATATAATATTCCGTCAATAGCGGAATGCCAACTTTGGTGAAAATGGCCATAATACCAATGGCTCACCGGATGATTGTCAGTTTTGAGATGATGCAGGATCATATCCATTGTTTTTCTTTCAGATTGTACATCTTTAAGAAGTGATGAATCGTTATCAGCCCATTGGTTAAGGTTACTTTTTGAGAATAGCTCACAATGTGATGGCGCAGTATGTGTGACAACTGTATCAATCAAGAAGCTTGCACAGATGGTATTCATCTTATCAGCGTCGTAAATAGGAGCTTCATTCTTCCAATATAAATTGCGGGAAATATCATTTTCTTGCAACTCATTGGAGTGAACTCGATATTTCCGTTTGTTCCATTCATTTATGCGATAAATTCGGTCAATAGAAATGGCTCCGCCTACACAAAGGATGGAATGATTACAGGCTTGAAGGATAGTATAATCAGGAACAGCAATGAAACGTTTGTAACTGAATGTTGTTCCTTCGAAATAAGCTGGATTATCATGATTGCCACGTACAAATACAATCCAATTGTTGGCTTGATTCATTCTCTTGGTATTTCGTCTAACCATTTGCTCATAGTATTCTTTCTTTTCAAAGCCAAAACCACAATCCCCGCTACAATCAATAGAGTGTCCGTCAACTTGTATTGAATACAGAGTTTGAATACCAATTGATTAAAATCTCCATGAATATCACCGGAAACAATAATTGTCTTGGCTTCGGGGAAAGATAGTGAGAATGTGTTGCTATGATTCATCTTATATTCCTGATAATAGCGCATGTAATTAATCTTATACTTGCAAGTTATCAGAAATCATTTGGAGAATTTCTTCGTTTGTGGTAGTTGATTCTTGTTTGTTTTTTAATGCAAAAGATGCTGCATCTACTGCTTCTTTTGATGTTTGTGGAACAAGCCCCGAATAAACTATATTTTCTATATGTTCTAATTCTGTTCGCTTTTTAGAAATTTGTTCTTTTGTGTACAACTCTGCCTTTATATCTGATAAGAATCCCGCATACTTATTGCGCAAATCGTGCATAACAGCAGCAAATCTTTCGCTGTCAGCTGCCTTCTTTTCTAGATTTTCAGCTTTGTATTTGGTGGTGAAATATGTTAATGTCAACGCTAAGAAAGCCATTAATGGGACAATGACAATTTCAGGTAGCCACTTGAATATATTGGTAATTGCAGAAGCTGATATCAAAACAGAAAATACTAAAAGAATCTGATTTTGTTTTTTCTTCTTTGATAGGTATATATTCGCTTGACATAAATGAATTTTGTGCGTCCAAATTATTTTGTTAAAACGTTCAAGAATCTCCCTGTAAAGAATTTTTATTTGTTCGTCCATATGATTTATTTTTCTGTCATGTATTTTAAAACTTTAATTAATACATCAATGTATTTATATGTATCTACTGGCATGTTGCTTCCTGGTGCTGTCAGATTAAAGCTCCAAACAGGGCATGAATCATAAAGCCTTTTTTCATAAGTTCCTATTGGTTGATTAGAACTTCGTTCTCCTTCTCTTAGCCAGTGCCAATCAGCAATATTATGATAAACAAAACTGTCAATCACGATTCCCGGAAGATGGTAACTCCTAAAATAGTTATCACGAATTTCACGCATGTGCTTACATGTGTCGAATAACAAACCATTGCTTGCAACATTTTTTTCCTTCATTGCCTGTTGCTCGCTTTTGGGATTAGTTGTCAACCAGTTGCCACCCATATTTGAATCTGGATAGTCGTATTTCCCATTCCAATTACCCCACCAATCTAATTGACGAAAAGCTGGTAGAACTTCAAATTTAATCCCATCGGAAAAGTTTATCACAACGACTTGCCCATCTCCATGAATATCACTGTTCGGATAGGTTTGTAAAATTGCATTCTTCAATGCTTGTAGTAATCTGGACTGACCATTTCCCCTTAGTGCGTCATATTTATTATATTCGTCTCGTGGCAGTTCGACAAGTATATCAATGTCACTTGTATCAATAGCAGTACCTCTACCATAAGAGCCCACATATAAACTATGAGCAGTTTCGCTGGAGCTACCCCAAAATTCCGAATTAACCGCTCTTGTTATGCGTCTATATCTCTGAGATACTAACGAACGCTGTTCAATGCTAATTATTTCGCCTCTTTTTCTAACTGTATCCATATTAATTTTATTTCATACACAAAAGTACAAAAATAATCCCAGTTTATTGAATATAATTCACTATATTTGCATTATAAAATCGCATCAAAGAATGAAACTAAATAGAATAAAGGCTGTATTATCTGAAAAAGGTATCTCTCAGACATGGTTGGCAAAGAAACTCGATAAGAGTTTCAGTATGGTAAATGCTTATGCCTGTAATAGGATTCAACCAAATTTAGAGACCTTGCAACAGATAGCAGAGATATTGCAGGTCGATTTGAAGGATTTGATAACCGACAAAAAGGATAGGTGATATGAAACAGTTTTCGGAAGCTACACGGGTGCAGATGCCTGCAATGGTTCACCTCACCCGAATAGGGTATACTTACTTCGGCAAGTTGAGCGAAGATAAGAATGGCACGGTCTATGACGGTGACACGAATATTCTTTTGCAGGTATT
>SAMEA104315425__coassemble_2742_pt1 | contig 7276 bp, 7 predicted proteins | sample SAMEA104315425__metabat2_low_PE_013 | metagenome-assembled genome bin SAMEA104315425 (sample SAMEA104315425) | gut metagenome | biome: Monkey gut; feature: monkey-associated habitat; material: faeces | place: China | collected 2013 | reverse complement strand
AAAGGCTGTTTTTTATGTTTTTGTTTCTGTGCCCCCAGTATTTATCCACTGAACCGAAATAAACCCAAATCGGTCATTAGTAATGAACTATTTGGGTTAAAACAAAAAAATATCAGTCCTGCCTTTCTGTTGCGGAAAGGTAGGACTGATTATATAATTGATGCGCGTTGGTGCTGCGTTTGAAGAGGATGTGTCAAATCGCCAAAAATGACAGCGCCATAGCGTAGGGACATGCCTTCAGCATGTTTCCAAGCCGTTGATACTGCGGATGCATCGAAACATGCCGAAGGCATGTCCCTACGTTATGATTAATCGCTATATTTGACACCCCCCTACGTTATGATGCTAATCTGCTGTTGTGCAGATTGCTGAGGCTTTTTATTTCAGCAGGGCTCTGCCTTCTTTTGTAAGGTAGGGAAGAAGGCTTTTCACCGGAACAACGGCTGCTGGCATACCTGATGAGTAAGGACCAATCTCGTAGGATCCGTATTGGAAAACCACGCCTTCTTTCACCACCCATGGTGCAATTGTTGGGGCTGGTAGCGATTTCATGCTATAATTCACATATTCTCTCAACTTCGAATTGCTTTTCACTTTGTAGTGCTTTTTCAAACCATTCCAAATCAGCAAATTCAATTTTGCCTTCTTGTTCACAAGGCGTTCGCTCATTTCTTTGCAATCGCTTTTTCTAAAAGTTGCCCCATAAGTGTATGGCATACCGTGGGCTGCACCTATTGGATAATCGTAGCCATTCACCACAAAGGTTACAATTTTGGCATTCTCATACACTTTGGTGATGGTGAGATCTACGGTTTGGTCGGCACCGTCCTCCGACTTGATTTTTGTGACCATGGCATCGACCATATCTTCAGCGGTCTTTAAGTCGAGTTCGTCGGCGCTCAGCACTTTGGAAATCCAGTGTTTCACGGCTGTTGCCAAGCGAGAGTTGCCCACAGGCATATCCACAGTGACATTTACACCGGGAGTGAAGTCATAGGTGGCATACTCTTTTGCTTCATCGGAAACATTCCATGTGCGCTTCACGGTCACCTTTTCTACTGCTAAGTTGCCTGATGCACTGGCGGTGAACAAACCAACAGCCGCCAAAACTAATGCTAAACAAAATTTTCTCATAGTTTGAATTTTTTAGTGATTATTTTTTTCGTTTTTGACACGAATTAGCGCAAAAGGTTTATGTCAACATAAGAAATATGGTCTATTTTTTCTTGTGATACTCGCTATTTGCGTGATTTTTTGTAAATTTGTGCGATAATTAGAAAATTGTATGCAAAAAATTAGAAATGTCGCCATTATCGCGCACGTGGATCATGGCAAGACCACATTGGTTGATAAGATGCTCGAAGCAGGAAATCTTTTCCGCGCTAACCAAGAAATGGGCACTCAAATTCTGGATAGCAATGATTTGGAAAGAGAACGAGGCATCACCATTCTGTCGAAAAATGTTTCAATCCACTACAACGGTTACAAAATCAACATTATAGATACCCCTGGACACTCCGATTTCGGTGGTGAAGTGGAGCGTGTGCTCAACATGGCCGACGGCTGTCTGCTGCTCGTTGATGCTTTTGAAGGTCCAATGCCTCAAACTCGCTTCGTGCTTCAGAAAGCGATTGAAATTGGTTTGAAGCCTATCGTGGTTATCAATAAGGTGGATAAGCCAAACTGCCGCCCAGATGAGGTGCAAGAATCCGTTTTCGAACTGATGTGCAACCTCGACGCTACTGAAGACCAACTCGACTTCCCAACAGTGTTTGGTTCTGCTAAGCAAGGCTGGATGAGCCTCGATTGGAACAAGCCTACTGATAATATCAACGCTGTGCTCGACGCTATCATCGAGCATATCCCTGGCCCAGAAGTCGTGGAAGGCGAGCCACAAATGCTCATCACTTCGCTTGACTATAATTCTTATGTAGGTCGTATCGCTGTGGGACGTGTTCACCGTGGCGAACTCACCGACGGCATGGAAGTGTCGCTCTGTCAGCGCGATGGCAAGGTGGTGAGACAAAAAATCAAGGAATTGCGCACTTTTGAAGGTATGTCGCAAGTTCATGCCGATTCAGTGAAGAGTGGCGACATCTGCGCAATCATCGGTCTGGAAGGTTTCGAGATTGGCGACACCGTGAGCGACCCTCTCAACCCCGACCCACTGCCACGCATCGCTATCGACGAACCCACTATGTCGATGCTCTTTACCATCAACGATTCTCCATTCTTCGGCAAGGACGGTAAATTCGTGACTTCACGCCACATCAACGAGCGTTTGCAACACGAACTCCAGAAAAACCTTGCTCTCCGCGTTGAGAAAACCGAAAGAGAAGATGCTTGGAATGTGTTTGGCCGTGGCGTGCTTCACCTCAGTGTGCTTATTGAAGAAATGCGCCGTGAAGGTTATGAACTTCAGGTAGGTCAGCCACAAGTAATTGTGAAAATGATCGACGGTGTGAAATGCGAGCCTATCGAAAGCCTCACTATCAATGTGCCTGAAGAATATTCAAGCAAGATGATTGACATGGTCACTCGCCGCAAGGGTGAAATGACTATGATGGAAACCCAAAACGACCGCATTCACCTCGAATTTAAAATTCCTTCTCGTGGTATTATCGGTTTGCGTACAAATGTGCTTACAGCAAGTGCTGGCGAAGCGATTATGGCTCACCGATTCCTTTGCTATGAGCCATGGAAGGGCGAAATCGTCCGCCGCACCAATGGTTCCATCATTGCTATGGAGAGTGGCACAGCCTACGCTTATGCTATCGACAAACTCCAAGACCGCGGTAAATTCTTTATCTTCCCACAGGAAGATGTTTACGCTGGTCAAGTGGTGGGCGAACACAGCAAGGATAAAGACCTCGTGGTGAATGTGACCAAGAGCAAGAAGCTCTCCAACGTGCGTGCGTCAGGTTCTGATGAAAAAGCAAAAATCATTCCTCCAGTGGTGTTCAGCCTCGAAGAAGCGCTTGAATACATCAAGGCTGACGAATATGTGGAAATCACACCACACCACCTGAGAATGCGCAAAATCATTCTCGACGAACTCGAACGCAAGCGCCTCGCTAAAGCATCAGGAGCAGAAGAATAATCCTCCAACATATACTTAAAAAGTGGCTACCTCCCAAGGCAGCCACTTTTTTTACGCCTATATATCATAAAGATTCAGCAGATTCACACAGTGTGTGGTCAGTGATATTCGTGGTTTTGAATCAGTCACAAATATCACAGATTATTTTGTGGAGAGAGGGTGTGGTGGTTAGGATTTTTTTGTGGGGGAGGTGAGGTAGGCACTCAGCTCGTAGAGGAGGTAGATGGGGAGGAATACGATGGCGAGGGTGAAAGGGTCGCCAGTAGGGGTGATTACTGCTGCGAGAATGAGCAGTATGACGATGGCATGACGGCGGTATTTTTTGAAAAACTCGCGGTGCAGTATGCCCACATTGCCCAATAGCCACGCCACCAGTGGCATTTCAAACACGATACCCATAATGAAAATGAGCATCAGGAATGTGTCCATATAGCTGTCGAGCGAGATTTGGTTTGGTACCATTTCGCTCACATGGTAGTCGGCTAAAAATCGCAAAGTGATGGGAAACACAAGGAAATAACCTACAGCCACACCAATCCAAAACATGACGTTGCCGATGGCGAACGCCTTTTTGAAGCCTTTTTTCTCTTCGGGATACAGTGCGGGACTAATAAAGGTCCATAATAGATATATCATCACAGGGAAGGTGATGACCAATGCCAGCCAAAACGACGCCGACATGTGAATGAAGAATTGCGATGCCAACTGAATGTTTATCAGTTTCACCTCAAACCCTTCGGTAGTGAACTGTGGAAACGATGGAATACCTGCCGTGATGTTCTCAAACAGGCGATAAAGCACGAAATCGCCCTTGCAGGGGGCAAGTATCACATTGTCGAAGATTTCAGGCATATACACGAACAGCACGCACGCCACCGCCACGAGCACCACCACAATTTTGATGAGCACTGCTCGCAGGGCATCTACATGGTCCCAAAGCGACATTTCTTGAAGTTGCTTGTTTTGTTCGTCAGCCATTTTTCAGTGAAAATCGGAAAGCAGCCGTGTGTGATCACCAATAGCGAGGGCACACGCCATTGGCTTGTTGGTGGTGCGCTGATATAATCGGTGATTGCGTAAAAAACATGCCAAGGCATGTCCCTACGTTTTGTTCGTTAGCCTGTTCCGAATAGAGTTTTTTAAGCACACTTCTCCTGCACGCAGTGGTATTTTGCGTGGCAGGGGAAAGGGTGTTTACTTGTCTGCTGGATTTGATGCGGATTTGCCTTTGGTGTCGTCGTCGGAAGCCTTTTTGATTTCGTCTTCCACTTCATTCAAGCCTTGCTTGAAACTTTTCACGCCTTTGCCAACGCCCTTCATCAGTTCGGGAATTTTCTTACCTCCGAAAAGAAGCAGAATCACGAGAACGATGACAATAATTTCGCCAGTGCCGAGATTGAACAGCAAAAGTATAGAATCTAACATAGTTTTTGCAATTTATTAAAAAATTATAGACAAAGATAATATTTTTTTCGCCAATACGAAAGACCCACCCCCAATTTCGGAGGTGGGTGGCACTTGATATGTGAATTTCGCTTTAATCCAAATCGGTCGTTAGGGCTTGTGGTATTAATGAGCTCCCCATGAATTTCTGTTCAAGGCTTGTCCGTCGCTCTCAAGGTCGCGCGATTCGGTTCTTGACGAATGTTCTTTGCGTGTATATTCGTAGCGCATGTGGCACTTCGTGCAGTAATAAGCCTCTCCCCACGTAGTGGTGCTTCCGTGATTTCGCTCTTCTGTGTTTTTGTAAATGGCTTTGCGGGTGGTGCTTACCGTTACGCCATCTTGTATGGTGGATTCCACAACCTCTGCCACCTGCCTTTTGCTTCGTTTCCAACCTCCATACCAAGTGTAGGTTCTCTTTGGCGTGCCAGTCATTTGCCGCAGGCAATCCACACCACCACAATATTTGCATCGGCTACTCTCAACGTCGCTCTTGACCATTATTATCGAACAAATGGTGTAGAGGAAGAATATATGGTTGAAGAATGAGGTGACAGCGTATGAACTGAGCAGATACATCGCCGCTATCAACGTAATCCACGATACGAATATAATCATCCAATTTTTGCCCGGCAGTCGGTAAATCACTTTATGCACAATTATTGGGAGATATATGAGGACGATGATGAGAATGATGGCTTCAACCACGCCAGCCACGCCACGTGCCGACCAAGTTTTGAAGTGGCCACTGTCGGTGAAGCCGTTGCGCAACTTGTAGAAACCCATAGGGCGGCTGCCAACCACGCCTTCCACGGTGTCGTCGGGTTTGTAGCGCGCTTCGTTCATTTCTTCTTGGTCAATCACCACTTTAGGCGCTTGGGCGGTGTCGCTCAATTCCCAGCGTCCGCGTGCATTGTATCTTGTGAAGCCGATGCGCTTCCAAGTGACTTGCTCAAACGCCATGCGGCTGCCGTCGCTCAGCACCACCCAAAAGTTGTATTTGCTCGTGGCTTTCTCGCCGCCTTTTTCATAACTCACATGATTGGAGGGCTTGAGCCCTGTAATCTCAAGTTCTTGTGGTGCAGAATCCATTTTTACCGCTGTGGCGCCAATCAGAGCCTCTGGCAACTTGCCCATGCAGACGGTGCTGTCGGGCAGCATCACCACGAAATTGAAAGTAGGCAGATAGTCGCCGCTGCGCACTATCGGCACAAGATACTTCTGGTAGCGAGCCAGCAGTTTCACCTTGTCGCCCTTCTTGAGTTTCACCACATCGTGTGTGCCCTTCACCGTCATTTCGGTGGGCATACACACCGTTATTTCACGTGCGCTGTCGATTGCCGCCTGTTCGCTAATGGCAGAATAGTCGATATAGTTCCACAATCGGTCTGAACCGAGAAAGGCATTACCGGTAAAGAGCACAGCCACAGCACCGATAATGAAAAAAATCACTCTGAACACTTGAGTTATCATTTGTCGTCAGGTTAGTAAGTTATCAGTAGGTTAAAATTAATCACAAATATAGCATCAAAATTCGAAAAAACTACTTATCACACATTATAAAATTAAATGAAAGTGAAATTTCTTATCAAGTATATGGGTGGGGTTGAAAAGTTTTTATTATCTTTGCCCAAAATATAGAAAAATTTCTTTAATTTAAACATAGACGAATATGAAAGCATTTGTATTTCCTGGTCAAGGTGCGCAATTCGTAGGTATGGGTAAAGACCTTTACGAAAACAACGCAGAAGCCAAAGAAATGTTTGAAAAAGCAAATGAGGTGCTCGGTTTCCGCATCACCGACCTCATGTTTGAAGGCACAGAGGAAGACCTCAAGCAAACTAAGGTTACTCAACCTGCTGTATTCCTGCACTCTGTAATTCTCGCAAAAACCCTTGGTGAAGAATTCAAGCCTGATATGGTGGCTGGCCACTCTTTGGGTGAATTTTCTGCACTCGTGGCTGCCGGTTGCCTCCCATTCGAGCAAGGTTTGAAACTCGTGGAAGCTCGTGCGCTCGCTATGCAGAAGGCTTGCGAAGCCACTCCTTCAACTATGGCTGCCATCATCGGTTTGCCTGATGAAAAGGTGGAAGAAATCTGTGCAACCATCGACGGCGTTTGCATTCCTGCAAACTACAACTGCCCTGGTCAGGTGGTGATTTCTGGCACTTTTGAAGCTATTGAAGCCGCTTGCGTGAAATTCAAAGAAGCTGGTGCAAAGCGCGCACTTCCTTTGAAGGTGGGTGGTGCTTTCCACTCTCCACTCATGGAACCTGCTCGCGAAGAATTGGCAAAGGCTATTGAAGAAGCCAACTTCACTGCTCCTGTGTGCCCAATCTACCAAGACGTGGACGCTAAGCCTCACACCGACCCTGAAGAAATCAAGGCTAACCTTGTGAAGCAGCTCACCGCTCCTGTTCGTTGGAGCCAAATCATGGCAGCAATGAAGGCCGATGGTATGACCGAAGCTGTAGAAGTAGGTCCAGGCAAGGTTCTCCAAGGTCTTATCGGCCGCACTTACCGCGACGTGACTGTTTCTGGTCGCCAGTAATCCACATAGAGATTATTATATAACATTCCATTTTAGCACTGCTTTCTCACCAAAGCAGTGCTTTTATTTTGCCCTAGTTCGTAATTGAATGGTGGTGGGGGATAGTTGGTTCAGTGGAAAAATACTGGGGGGACTGAAACAAAAACATAAAAAACAGCCTTTTGGCGATGCCAGTGCTTCGC
>SAMEA104315425__coassemble_1770_pt1 | contig 10462 bp, 5 predicted proteins | sample SAMEA104315425__metabat2_low_PE_013 | metagenome-assembled genome bin SAMEA104315425 (sample SAMEA104315425) | gut metagenome | biome: Monkey gut; feature: monkey-associated habitat; material: faeces | place: China | collected 2013 | reverse complement strand
CGATGAGCAAGCCATATTTGTTGTAGCCGTAGAATTTTGGGCGATAGATGCCGTATTTTGGCACTTTTGCCACCCAATCCACAAAGGCGATGCTTGCGATGGTGCTATCGTCGGGGGCGGTGTAAACGGCGAAGATGCCGTTGCCGTCGGGGCGTTCGGATCCGTCGCTTGGCACATTGCGCACGCCGAGCGAACTTGAATAGAAAGTGGACGAACCACCGCTATCCATATTCACAGCATCGGTAGCGCCCAAAAGGCGGAGCAAATCGGCAATTTCGGTGGTGCGTGCGCCACTTGAGATAGGCGAACGGCCATCAATGGTGAGGAACATGATGGTTTTGCCCTCATCAGCGATAGCCACGGCGGTGACAGGCTGATTTGAGCCAAACTCTTCAAGCAGATATTCGGTATCGGTCACCTCGCCATTGTGGAGGCTGTTGGGCCAACTCGACATCATCGTGTGAGGGAACACTTCCTTGCCATCGATGTGGGCATGAAATTCCACAGTGATTTCGTCGCCCTCTTTCAGCGATTTCACGAAGTCGGCACTTGCGCCGAGTCCGTAAATCACAAAACCATCGGCAGGAATATCCATATCGCCAGCGGTGGAAGGTGCGGCTGTAGCCACCATCTTGAATGGCTTGCCAAACACAAACGATTCGCCGTCGGCCAACTTCATGGCCACCTCGGCAGCACCTGCTGGGGTGTCGGTATATGGAAAGAAGTGCTTGTTGTAGATAATCAAGCGATTACCACCGCTTGGGTTCACCAAGTTCACGCCATCCACACCGCAAGTTTTACCCGAAGCACTGGTTGCCAAACCAGAGAATTTGGTGCAACCGATAATCGGATTCTGCTTGTTGGCATCGAGCACAAACTGGGTGAAATCGGTGTTGGTGTTTGCCTTGCAGATTTCGCCATCCACCACGCAGGGACCAATGGGAATACCCGCCCTCGAATCGCCACGACGGGTGGTGCCTGAGGTGTAGTAGAAGTCGCCATTCACGCCCAAGAAATAGCGCGCGCCCGGACGGGATTTGCGTTCCGACATACTACGCACCGTTTCGGTACCGGCAAAGCGGTCCTGCCCCATCACCGTGCTGAACGAGATATAGGGGTTGGTCAGGTCGATTTTCGCGTAGTACACATACATCTGCCTACCTTCTGCCGAACGCATCAGCAGGGAGGTCTGCGAGGTACCAGGTCCAAGCATGGCATGGAACAGCGTATCGGCTTGATACTCCGTGCCACGCACATTATTATATTGGGTGGAGGCGTGGGCAGCCATCGCCGCCACACACCCCAATGCCATTAATGCAATCTTTTTCATCGTTTTACGATTTTAAAATTATATCAATCAGTGCGGTCACATCGCTCACATTCACCACGCCATCACCGTTGATGTCGCAAGCAGCGTCGGTGTATTCAGCGAGGCTGAGGATTTTGTTGATGAGGGCGGTCACGTCGCTGGAGTTGATAGCGCCGTCGCCGTTGATGTCGCCAGTTGCGCCTGCTTCCTTCACAGCGTTATACACGGTGCCGAAGTTCTTAAACACGATGTGGTACTTCTGACCGGTCTTCGACGTCTTCATATTGAACTGGATAGAGTTCAAAGTGATGGGGTAATTGCCCATATTGTCGGCATCAGTCCATGATGCGGTTGGGAGGTCGATATCCACTTCCTTGTTAGGTTGCAAACCTGCCAATTCAATGGTTTGATAAGTCATATTCTCGCCATTTGCACGCACACCAAGCACCAAATTCTTTATAGGTGCCTCACCAGGATTGAGGGTGATGCGGATAGCGTCGGGCAAACTCCAAAGGCGGAAGCTCTTGGTGAGCACGATTTTTGGAGCTCGACCCGCTGCACCGGTATATTCATAGTCGATACCGCTGCCCACAGCCGTAGCCTTGACGTTTTTACCACCAGTTTGGCTGAGTTTCCATGTGGCGATGTCGAGATTTGGGTCGATAGGCATCACATGGGCGGTTGGACGCTCTACGGTCACGGTCAAAGTGTCGCGCACTTCGCCGAGGGTGCCAATCACGAGGGCTTCACCGTCTTTCAAACCTTTCAAAATACCAGTATTTGCGCCCACAGTCACCACCGATTCGTCGGTGCTCACCCATGTGAGAGCTGCTGGATTGATAGGCATCTTTTTTTCGCCCACGGTGCTTTCCACATCGATGGCATATTCACGATAAGTGTCGGTGATGATGGCTTTATTCACCAAAGCGATTTCATCGGCAGTGTTTTGCACTTGTGCTGTGATGGTGGTGGTGACGTCGCCGTAAGTGGCGGTAAGCACACCTTCAACCATGGTGCCGTCGGCAAAGAAAGTGGTATCGCCAATCACATGGCCAAGACCTTCGGGGCAAGAGAGCTTCACGCCCTTCACATCGGTGTCGATGAGCATACCATATTGGTTATAACCGTAGAATTTTGGGGTGTACATACCGTATTTTGGCATTTGCAAGCTGAAATCCATATAGCGAATGGAGGCAATCACGCTGTCGTCGGGTGCTTCGCTCACTGCGAAAATACCGTTACAGTCGGCACGCTCATAACCATCGCTTGGCTTGTTGCGCACACCGAGGGCACTTGAGTAGAGGCAAGTGGAACCACCGCCGTCCACGTTGATAGCGTCCCATGCGCCAGCATACTTCATCAGCGAGCCGAGGGCTGGAGTGGTAGCGCCGTCGCTCAGAGGTGAGCGACCGTCAACCACCAAGAAAATCACCTTCTTGCCGTCTTGGCTATAACCGAGCACGGTGCGAGGGTGAACAGAGGTATCGCCATTATACACCACATTGCCGCCAACGAGCACCGATGGGTTACCCGAAATGATTTCAGATGGGGTGAAACCAGCGCCATTGATGGTGGCATTGAGAGTGAGGGTAAGCTGGTCGCCAGGCTTGAGTGCTGCAATGTATGCGGCGGTTGAACCTCTACCAGAGAGGGTCAAGCCTTGTGCTGGCACATCCATATCGCCAGCAGCGCTTGGAGTGTTCACCACCTCCAATTTGCAAGGCTTGCCAAAGGCAAACGAGTCGTCGCCATCCACATAGCGCACCTGCACCTCAGTCACATTGCTTTGGTTGGTGCCCTTGAAGTAGGTGGGGTTGTAGATGCCCACGGTATTGTTTGGAGTGTCGGTATTCACGCCACCGATGTTCACGGTGCCGTTTGCGCCCACGATGGTGCCACCGAAGTTCACATAGCCGATAGTGGGCACTTGGTTAGCGTCGATGGTGTATTGAATTTCCACACCGTTCACGCCCTTGTAAACCACGCCCTTAGCCATTGAGGAACCGATAGGAGTACCCACCACCGACTGTCCACGGCCTGTGGTGCCACTGGTGAGCCAAAAGTCGCCATTCACGCCCACATAGTAGCGCTGTCCGGGTTCTGTTTTACGTTCACACATTTGCGAAACGGTTTCGCCGCCAGCCATCATGTCGGTACCACTCACCGCACGGATTTTCACATAAGGATTGGTCAAATCCACAGTGGTGTAGAACACACGCAAGTGCTTGTTGCCACTTTGAAGCAGCATTGAGGTTTGTGTGGTACCCGGTCCGATGTAAGCGTGAAAAGTGGTATCGACCGAGTAAACAGTGCCAGCCACATCGCATGATCCTTTTGCATTTGCTCCAAGTGCCACAGCACCAGCGAGCATCAAAGCAGTAAATATTCTTTTCATTGATTGGATAATGTTATTTATTTTAGAAGGGGAAAAATCATCCCCGCCTTCCCATAGGAGGGGCTGAGGGATTATTGGACAATTATTTCAAAATCAAGTTAATCAGTGCAGTCACGTCGCCCACGTTCACTTCACCGTCGCCATCGAGGTCGCACATGGCATCGGCGTAGTCGGCGAGGGAGAGAATCTTGTTGATCAACGCTGTCACATCGCTGGCGTTGATTTCGCCATCACCGTTGATGTCGCCCTTTTTCGATGGGGCTTCGGGAGCATCGAGATACACGGTTTCGAAGCCGTTGAAGTGCATATTATACACCTGCCCAGCCTTCGAAGCGTTCATGTTGAGTTGGATAGAAATCAGCGAAATGGGATAGTTGCCCATATCGGTAGCGGTGCACCAGTCGGCAGTAGGCAGGTCAATCACCATTTCCTTGTTGGGGGTGATAGCCGCTGGGGTGATAGTGTGGTAAATCATACCGCCACCATTGGCACGCAAACCAAACACGAAGTTTTTCACTGGTGCCTCGCCAGGATTAACGCGCACACGAATCATATCGGGCAAACTCCACAAGCGAAAGGTCTTGGTGAGCACGATTTTTGGGCTACGGGCCGACACGCCTGTGTAAGTGTAGTCGAAACCATTGCCTACGGCTGTGGCTACCACGTCCTTACCACCAGTCTGGCTGAGTTTCCATGTGGTGATGTCGAGGTTTGGGTCGATTGGCATCACGCGAGCCTCAGGAATTTCCACGCTCACTTGCATGGTGTCGCAGATTTCGCCCAGCACACCCACCACTTGGGTTTTGCCGTTGCGCAAACCTTTCAGCACGCCGGTGTGCTCGCCAATGCTGACGATGCTCTCGTCGAGGCTCTTCCAAGTGAGTGCCAATGGGCTGATGTTCATCACATTCTCGCCGATGGTGGTCTGCACGTCCACAGTGTATTCCTTATAGCCATTGGTGATGATAGAGTCGTTGGCGATTTTGATGTCGTCCACTCCATCAAGAATTTGAATTGGCATCGAAACGGTAGCGCCTTGGTATGTGGCAGTGAGTGCGCCTTCACGTGCGGTACCGTCGGCATAGAAAGTGGTGTCGCCTATCACATGGCCGAGTGATTCGGAGCAAGAGATGGTCACGCCCTTCACATCGGTATTCACGAGCATACCATATTGGTTGTAGCCGTAAAATTTTGGAGTGTAAACGCCATATTTTGGAGTGTGTAATGCGAAGTCCACGAAACGGATACTTGCCACCGCGTCGTCGTCGGGCGCAGAACTCACGGCATAGAACGCGTTACCGTCGGCACGCTCATTACCATCGCTTGGCTTGTTGCGAACACCGAGGGTGCTGGTGTAGAGCACCGATGAGCCACCGCCGTCAACGTTCATTGCGTCGGTCGCGCCAGCATAGCGCATGATGTCGGCAAGCCATGGGGTGCGAACACCGCTTGAAATGGGCGAACGGCCGTCAACCACCAGGAAGTAAGCCTTCTTGCCACCATCGCCATATCCCACAGCCGAACGTGGGTGGCGTGCACTTGCATCACCACGGTCGCCTTCGCTCTGGAGGGTTTCGCCATTTTCCAAAATCTTAGGATTACCCGAAATAACCTGGTAAGGCTCTACCGAGAGGTCGCCAAATGTCCATGATGGCGAAACGGTGATGATGTCGCCTTCGTGGAGTTCGGAAATGAATGTGGCGGCAGTACCATGGCCGTGAAGCACATATCCACCCTTGGCAATGTCCATATCGCCAGCGGTGCTTGGGTTGCCCACCAGTTTCATTTTAAATGGCTTTGCGGTTTCAAACTTCTCGCCTTCCAACAGCACGGCAGCCACCTCGCAACCAGCACCAGTTTCGGCAGTTGCGCCGTAATATAGGTCGTTGTAGATAGTCACCTTGTTTTGGTTGGAAGCCGATTTTTCGTTGGCGTTCACATTGATGCCGCCCAAAGTGGCTTTTTTGCCATTTGGAGCCTCAACCGAGCCACCGAAGAAGAAAGGATTCACATACACCGAGCCCTTGGTGTCAACCACAAAGTTTTTGAAGGTTCTCGCATTGTTGCGTGCACGGTAAATCACGCCATCGACCACGGTAGAGCCGACTGGGGTACCCACTTTCGACACGCCACGGTTGGTTTTACCCGATGTGTAAAAGAAGTCGGCATTAATGCCCACGAAATAGCGTTCGCCTTCTTTCGACTTGCGCTTCGCCATGCCCGAAATGGTTTCGTTGCCGGCAAGTTTGTCGGTAGCGCACACGCCACGGAGTTTCAGATAAGGGTTGGTCAGGTCCATTGTGGCATAGAACACACGCAGCGCATCACCATTGACTGGATTTCTAAACCAAAGCGATGTGGAGGTGGTGCCAGGACCCACTTGATTGTGAAACAGCGTATCAACTGTAAACGTAGTTCCCTGAAGCGACCAGGTGTCGGCAGCCATGGCAGAAACGCTTGCCGCGGCCGCTAAAAGCATAGATAGTATAGTTTTTTTCATTTTAAAATGATTATATAAATTTCTCAGATTGTAAGAGACCATCAAAAAAATCCACACAAGCATCAAAAGCCCATCAAAAAGCCCTTCCCTTCAGGGGAGGGTTTGGGAGAGGCTATTTAGAGTAGATTTTCTCTCACGTCAATGTATATTAAAATCGTCATTAGTCGTTTGTAGGCATAAAGATACAAAATAAAGTGCAAAGCACAGCAACCCACCACCCAAAAAAACACCTACCCCACCCCAATTCCCCAAATCCTCACCCAAATCCCACGAATCAAAAACCGAATCATAACAATGAAAAATCCCGGAGGGATTTGATGTGTGTAGGCAGGTATGCAGCGAAGGTTATGCGAAATGAGCAAAGCGAAATGGAGCATAACCGAAGCGAAATGCCTGCAAATATCGCATAACAAACACGCATCCCAGCGGGATGCGATTTCAACACCAAAGGGCAATTTGATGTTGTCGCATTCCGCTGGAATGCATAATATTGGCATATCTATTGCAGGCATTTCGAAAAGATTCCATTTCGCTTCGCTCCATTGCATCTTTTCTGCATACCTGCCTACACACATCAAATTCCTAACGGAATTTCTCATTCCTCGTTACGGTTGGGGGCAAATATCTCCCCCTGCGTGGAGGTGCCACACAGGGGGAGATATTTGATAGATGGTTAGGTGGATTTAATCACCACACCTAACTTCTAAATTCTTTTTTAGTTACCTGCCAAAATTATGTTGATTAGAGCGGTAACGTCGGATACGTTCACTACGCCGTCGGCGTTGATGTCGCAAGTAGCGTCAGCGTAAGTTGCAGTGCCAAGAATCTTGTTGATAAGAGCAGTAACGTCAGATACGTTAACCACGCCGTCAGCGTTGATGTCACCCTTAGTGCCTGGTTGCTCTGAGCCACCCACATTTTTGCCCATTTTATACACGCCCATGCCGTTGTAAGCCTTAAAGGTGAAGATTGTGGCTACATCCTCGCCATTTTCCTTATCCACATCCACATTGAGGCAGTGAATACGCAATCCGGTGTCGCTAACCTTACCGAGACTGTCGGCAGGAATTTGCCAGTATTTCTTCATACCACCCAGCGACATGCCTTCACCCAACTCCACGATATTGGCTTGGCAACCGTGGCCATTGCCATCGTAAGCAGCAATCACATAGGTGAACATATTCTTGCCGTCGATAGTAAATTCAGCCATACCGTTGGCGGTGAGTTGTGGTTGGAGTTCGTGTGGCACTTCTTCAAAAGTGTCAATCAACGAGCCACTCACATCGTAAAGCACAGGGGCAGAGTCGAAACAGTCGATATAGAATAGTTCGCCAGAATAGCGGTCTTCATCAGTTGTGCCAAGAACCATCTTCACAACAGGTGCGAGGCTAAAACCGGTTTTTGTTTCGGGATAGAAAGCGGTAAATTCGATAGAGTTGTCGCCCTCAAAGCCACCTTCAAATTCCACAGCGCCCTTGTCGGCGTGCCAACGATAGCAGGTAGCACTACCAGCACCACCAGTGTTGTTGCCGATGGTCATCACATTACATTCGGCTTTTTCACGAGTGATGTCGCCAATCACGTCGAGGTAGTCGGTACGCTCCAGTTTATCGCCCTTTGGCAAGCGAAAGACAAGCGTCATCGCACCCGTTTGGGTATCTACCATGTAAATAGGAATTTCAGTAGCCACATTGCTGGTCATCGGAGCCACCCAAACGTGGTCAAAGTTGTCGCGACCAATACTTGCCACACCCAAGAAAGCGGTGTAAGGCGTGCCGTTGAGCGTAAGGTCGAGGTCGGGAAGTGGAGATCCGTCGGCTACCTTAAAGCGGTGAATCACCGATTGCGAAAGTGTATCATTGCCCACCACCACTGCTTTTTCCTCACTGCGCGCCACATAAATGATACCCTCACTCATCACTGCAGTGCGGGCACGCGTATTACAAGCCGCATCGCGAATGAATGTGGTGGTGTGAACACGGTCGTAAATCCACTGATTCACTAAATTGTAGCCATTCACTGGCTCATACTTTTGCCCATCTGTAACAGCAAATGAGGCAATGGCTGATAGCATAGCCATCATCACCAAAAGTAGATTCTTTTTCATGTCAATGTGTATTAAAATTGTTATCAGTTTTTTATCGACATAAAGGTACAAAAAAAATTAAAAGCATAGTTACACACCACAAAAAAATCTCCATCCCACCCCCAAAAAAATGAACATAAATCAAAAACACGAATCATAACGTAGGGACATGCCTTCGGCGAAAGCACTGAAAAAGTCGAAAAGAGGGGTTTTAGAGCCGTTGGAAACGGCTACAAGCCTCCACAAAATCTTTACTTCATTCACTATTTTTATAGTTTTTCAGTGCTCTCACCGAAGGCATGTCCTTATGTTATTCGTTACGGTTGGGGGCAAAAAAATCCCCCTGCGTGGTGGGTGCCACACAGGGGGAAATATTTGATTAGATGGTTAGGTGGATTTTATCACCGCACCTAACTTCTAAATTCTTTTTTAGTTACCTGCCAAGATAATGTTGATCAGAGCGGTAACGTCGGATACGTTCACCACACCGTCGGCGTTGATGTCGCAAGTAGCGTCTGCGTAAGTTGCAGTGCCAAGAATCTTGTTGATAAGAGCAGTAACGTCAGATACGTTAACCACGCCGTCGGCGTTGATGTCGCCCTTAGTGCCTGGTTCTTCACCACCACCTACGTTCTTACCAATTTGGTAAACTGCCATACCGTTGAAGCTCTTGAAGTCGAAGAGAGTAACAACGTCTTGAGCGTCGTTGTATTCTACGTTGAAGCAGTGTACACGGTTACCACCGTCAGAAGTTTGACCGAGGCTGTCGGCAGGAATTTGCCAGTACTTAGTCATACCACCGAGTGACATACCTTCACCGAGTTCTACAATGTTAGCTTGGCAACCGTGACCAGTACCAGCGTATTGAGCGATTGAGTAAACCATGAAGTTACGGTTGTCGAGAGTGAATTCAGCCACACCGTTAGTACCAGCTTCTGGATAGAGAGCCTTGTCAACTGCTTCGAAGCTGTCGATGATGCTACCAGTCACGTCGTAGAGAGCTGGAACAGAGTTAAAACCGTCGATGTAGAAAAGTTCGCCAGCGTAAGGAGTTTCGCTTGCTGGGTCGTAGCACATCTTCACAACTGGTGCGTAGCTCCAGTTAGTCACTGTTTCAGGGAAGAAAGCAGTGATTTCGAGAGAAAGGTCACCTTCGAAGCCGCCTTCAAATTCTTCAGCGCCTTGGTCAGCGTGCCAGCGGTAGATAGTAGCCACCTGAGTACCAGCGTTCATGATGTTACATTCAGCTTTTTCGCGAGTGATGTCACCAATCACATCGTAGTAGTCGGTACGAGCAATCTTGTCACCCTTGCTGAGGGTAGTAACGAGAGTGAGCTCACCAGTTTCTACGTTGAGTGTGTAAACAGGAATATCAGCAGCCTTTTCGCCAGTGTAAGGGATTACCCAAACGTGACCGAAGTTGTCGCGGCCAATGCTATTCACACCCAAGAATGCGCCGTAAGGCTTGCCATTGAGAGTTACATCAAGTGCTGGAAGTTCGGCACCAGTCTTAGCATCGAGACGATAGATTACTGATTGAGGCACAGTGTCGCCAGGAGCCACAACAGCAGCCTTAACTTCTGAGCGAGCAATGTAGATAACGCCATTGTTCATCACAGCTGTACGTGCGCGAGTGTTGCAATATTCAGCCTTAGGGAACACAGTTGGAGTGTGGAAACGGTCAAGGATCCAACTGTTTACAATTTTGATGCCGTTCACTGGTTCATAAGTCTGACCATCAGTGACTGCAAATGCAGACGCAAATGCCACGAGAGCAAGCGCTGCAGTAAGTAAAAATTTCTTCATTTTTTTAAAATAGGTTATTAAAATTATTAATTAGTTTTAGAATAGTCGAACTATACGCTCTACAAAGTAACTACTTTTTCCGCAAATAACCAAATTTTCACCTCAGAAACTTTGCAAAGCAAGCCAACAAGACAACGAGTCAACAAGTCAACGAGTTTAGAGTTTGGGTCTGTCATAGAGAAGGGTATGCTTAGGTCTGAAAAGCAAAACACCTATTTAATCCATTAAATCCTATTAACACCCTATTTTATTTTGGAAATGATATACAAGTTGTCCCTGTGATTATTTAGTAATGATTGAAAAAAATCCCGTAGGGATTTGATGTGTGTAGGCAGGTATGCAGAAAAGATGTAATGGAGCGAAGCG
>SAMEA104315425__coassemble_1754_pt1 | contig 10559 bp, 4 predicted proteins | sample SAMEA104315425__metabat2_low_PE_013 | metagenome-assembled genome bin SAMEA104315425 (sample SAMEA104315425) | gut metagenome | biome: Monkey gut; feature: monkey-associated habitat; material: faeces | place: China | collected 2013 | reverse complement strand
CAAGGCTGTTTTTTATGTTTTTTTCTTTGATTCCATTCACGATTCGGCAACAATGCATAATCTATTCCCAGAAATTTTCCACTGAACCAACCCCCCCCTAACAGGTATTCTTTGGTATAATAAATTACAGCCTTGGCGCGGTGTGAACGTGCCAAGGCTGTGGATTTTTTGGGGAGCGGCTCTTTTGGAGCGGCTTATTTTTTGTTTTGCTTCGACCAACTGTCTTTCAAGCCGATGGTGCGGTTGAACACGAGTTTTTCAGCGGTGCTGTCTTGGTCGACGCAGAAGTAACCGATGCGCTGGAATTGGAATTTGTCGCCTTCCTTAGCGTTTTCAGCCAAGAACGGTTCAATCTTGGCGTTTTCAATCACCTTGAGCGATTCAGGATTGAGCAAGTCGCGGAAATCGTGCTCGGTGTCGGCGCTTGGGTTCTCAACGGCGAACAGACGGTCGTAAACGCGCACTTCTGCATCTTTGCAGTGGCGAGCCGATACCCAGTGGAGCGTGCCCTTCACCTTGCGGTTAGCACCTTCCATACCGCTGAGGGTGTCGGGGTCGTAGGTGCATTGAATTTCGGTGATATTGCCGTCGGCATCTTTAGTGCAGCCAGTGCACATGATGATGTAGGCACCTTTCAAGCGCACCTCCTTGCCAGGAGTCATGCGGAAGAACTTCTTAGGAGCGTCTTCCATAAAGTCGTCGCGCTCGATGAAGATTTCGCGGCAGAAAGGCATCTGGTGAGTGCCAGCGTTTTCTTGCTCTGGGTTGTTGTCCATCTCCATCATCTCCACCTTGTCTTCAGGATAGTTGGTGATTACCACCTTCACAGGGTTGAGCACGGCGCACACACGGTTAGCCTTCTTGTTGAGGTCTTCACGAATTGAGTGTTCGAGAAGACTGATGTCGTTGAGCGCTTCAAACTTAGTGTAGCCAATATTGTTGATGAAGTTTTTGATTGATTCAGGGGTGAAGCCACGACGGCGCAGGCCGCAGAGTGTAGGCATACGAGGGTCGTCCCAACCGTTTACCAAACCTTCCTTCACCAACTGAAGCAATTTACGCTTACTCATCACGGTGTAGGTGAGGTTGAGGCGGTTAAACTCAATTTGTCGTGGGCAGTATTCGTCCACCTTGTCGCCAGCCAACTCCTTCACGAATTTCTCGTAAAGCGGACGGTGAGGCACAAATTCAAGGGTGCAGATAGAGTGTGTCACGCCCTCGAAGTAGTCGCTCTGACCGTGTGCGAAGTCGTACATAGGATACACCTTCCACTTGTCGCCGGTGCGCCAGTGTGGGCTCAGGATAATGCGGTAGATGATAGGGTCGCGGAAGTGCATATTGTCGCTCGCCATATCTATTTTTGCGCGAAGCACATGGCTGCCTTCTGGAAATTCGCCAGCATTCATGCGAGTGAAGAGGTCGAGGTTTTCCTCCACAGAGCGGTTGCGGAACGGACTTTCCTGGCCAGGAGTGGTAGGAGTGCCCTTTTGAGCCGCAATTTGCTCACTGGTTTGGTCGTCGACGTATGCCTTGCCCTCCTTAATCAAGCGGATAGCGAAATCGTAGAGCTGCTGGAAATAGTCGCTTGCGTAGTACAGACGGTCGCCCCAGTCGTAGCCCAGCCACTTAATGTCGCGCATAATGGCTTGCTCATATTCAGTGTCTTCTTTAGCAGGGTTGGTGTCGTCGAAACGCAAGTTGCAGGTGCCGCCAAACATTTCAGCCACCCCGAAGTCCATGCAGAAAGCCTTAGCGTGGCCAATGTGCAGGTATCCATTAGGTTCGGGTGGGAAACGAGTGCTAAGTCGTCCACCATTCTTGCCAGCTGCCAAGTCGTCGGCAACAATTTGCTGAACAAAGTTCAGGCTCTTTTTCTCTTCTTGTTCGTTGAGTTGAATGTTGTTTTCAGCCATATCTTATAGATGTTGAGATTGCTAATGATTCATAAGGCACAAGCAGAGCGGCTGCATGTAGTGCCCTTATAATAAGGTGCAAAGATACTAAAAAATATTTTTTTGTGAAACGATAGCCTTAGAAAATAGAATATTTAAGGAAATTATCATCGATTATTTTCTTTTGTTTTGTCTTGAAAGTCAAAATGACGCTTTATTAAATAAGGTTAAATATTTTCTATAAAGTATTATATTATGTGTGAATATTATATAAATTTGTGAGTATTTTTATAATTATTACTATTAACTAAAAACAGGTTCCTTATGAGAAAAGTCACATTTTTCTTGACCTCGTTGCTTTTGACGGTGTGCTTGTTTACTACTACGGCAAACACCATCGTCCGCAATGGGGTGACCCTATTAGGGGTTGACCGGGAGGTGATGAGCAAGTCGATTGGCACGATGAGGTTCGTGCAAGCGACCAGCGAGAAGTCGCCTTTACAGGTATCGGTGCCTAAAGCCGCCAAGCGTGCTCCCACGCTGGCGAGCCTTAAAGGCTATTACTACACTACCGACTTTGGTACGAGTGTGCCGCTATCAGTAGCGCGTCGCTACATGGTGCAAATCACGCCATTCGCTACCGACTCGGTGGAAATCTTCAACTTGATGGGCGGCCAGCGTGCTGTGAAGGGCGTTTATAATGCCTCAACCGGCGTGATTAAGGTTAAGCCACAGGTTACTTATGTCGACAGCAAGTATGGTTCGCTTTACTGCTGCCTCGTCGACCTCGACAAAAAGGCTTATTATTCCGATGCCGAGATTGAATTTAATGTGAGTGCTGATGGCAACATCAGCGTGGGCTCATGGGGTATTTTTGTGCTCAGTGGAGAGTATAAGGGAGTGCAGATTGTGAGTAGCAAATCCCGCCTCTACAAAGCCAATGCCATGATTACTGACCACAGCTTGTCGCAAACGGTCGACAGCATGAAGGTCCGCACCTATCCAGCTTGCTACACTCGTGAAAGCAAAACTCAAATTGCGGTGCGCAACTTCTACAACTGCGGTTCGGAAGTGGTGATGACTGTGGATAGCACAGGTGCAGTGTATATGCCTCACCAGGTGCTTGCCGTATCGGGCATAACTAAATTCTATAACTACTGTATCACCAAATATACCAATGCCAGCGACGTAAAGCTGAAGGCATCGGGACTCAACGGCACATTCGCTGCCGACAGCATCACCTTTGGCGCATGGGCTATGTCTCGTAGCACAGTTCGGAGCCAGATTGTGGAATCGCTCGTCAAGAGTGTAATCAAGGTGCCAGATACATTCGCACCATTTACTGCTGCGCTTGGATTGAACGGATCTGGTACGGAAACGGATCCTTATTTGGTGACCAACGCTCAAGACCTTGAAGCACTTGCCAATGCCGTTAACCATAATGCATCGTACAAAGATGCCAATGGCAATGTGTTCACAGGCGTTTACTTTAAGCAGACAGCCGACATTGATATGGCATCGGTGCTCAATCACGAGCCTATCGGTGTGGACAAAGTGGCATTCAATGGCCGCTATGATGGACAAAACCACACTATCAGCAACCTCACCCAAGACCGTCGCGATGAGTTCAACGCAGGTTTGTTCGGATCTACAGGTGAAAATGCTGAGGTAATTAACATCAAGTTTGTAAACTCATCGGTGCGCACCAATAAATCGAGAATCGGCACCGTGGTGGGTGAAAACAGCGGCAAGGTGAGCGGCATTACCGTCACTGGCGGTTATGTTGGCTCTGACGCATTCTATAATGGTGGTATTGTGGGTATAAACAATGGCACTGGTGTGGTAGAAAACACAGCATACTCTGGCACTGTGGAAGGCGAAGGCATGGACGGTGGTGTGGTAGGCGTAAACTATGGCACAGTGAACTCATCATGGAGCGATGCCACAATCAATGTCACTGCCAAGAAGGGTAGTGCTGGTGGCGTTTGCGGTTCGTCATCACGCGCCACTTCATCAATCAACGACTGCTACTTCACCGGCGTAATCACCGACACATACGGTGAAGGCGAAATCGGCGGCATTGTGGGCTACTTCTATTTGGGTACCATCAACCGCTGCTGGAATGGCGGTCAGGTGAATGCCTCATTCACACAAGCACACACTGGCGCCACTGGTGGTATTGTGGGTCGTGGTATAGGCATTAAGGTGAACGATTCCTACAATTCTGGTATCGTGCGCAGTTATAAGAGCGATGTTGTAGGTGGCTTGGCTGGTAAGTTCGAAATGGGCAAGGCTGGCACTACCACCGAAAGCGATGCGCCCGAATTTAACGGTTGTTTGAATACAGGCATGCTATTCTGCTCTCCATCAGCACAGAACAACGAACTTGCGGGCTCGTTCGAGGGCGATACTGCCATTATCAGTAACACTTACTTCGACGGTCAGGTTTGCTTCAACGGCTCAACCGAGCACAGTCTGCCTACCGCCACCCTCGCATCAGGTGATGCGCCCGAAGGTTTCAACGCTTCGGCGTGGGCACTCGCAGCCGGCCACTATCCACAGTTGGCAAAATGCGCAGCCACAGAAAAGTCGAAACTCGATGCAGCGCCATTCACACTTGCTGCTGGCGAAACCGTGAAACGCCTCAAGAGCGCATTCACTGTGTGCACCGACAATAATGTGAAATGGCAATTCTTCAACGGAGGCAAGTTGACCTCGACAGGTCATGGCTTGAAACTCAATGGCAACAACGTGACCGTGACTGCCACCGCAGCAGTGAGCGACACCCTCACCGCCACTTTGGGCAACGAGTTCCGTATTTATATCTTAAAGGTGGTTCCCGACGAGTTTGATGGTCAGGGTACTGCCGCAAGTCCTTATCTGATTAAGACCAAGGACGATATCCTCAAAATCAAGAATGCTGTGGATGTGCAGCTTTACGATTACACAGGCGTTTATTTCAAACTTGCCAACGACATTGATATGGGTGGCAAAACCGACTTCTTCGGCTTTAGCGTGCACGGAGTGGACTATGCGTTCAACGGCACCCTCGACGGCGACGGCCATGCTATCAAGAATTGGAAAGTGAACCGCAGTTTCGCTGCTGACGGTGGCTATGTCAACGACATGGAATCTGCTATGGCAGGTTTGATGATTTACACTGGTCATAAGTCAGTAATCAAGAATTTGAATATCGCAGCCGATTGCCAAATCGAGGCAGGCAGTTATGTGGCAGGTGTGGCAAGCTATAATGGCGGTCGCATTGAGAATTGCCGCAACTATGCCTCTGTAAAGGCTGTGAAGACTGGCGCGGCTGGCGTTGTGGCTTACAATGCTGAAGGCTCTGCCGTGACTGGTTGCTACAATGCCGGCACAGTGCTCACTGGCCAGTCGGTGGCTGGTGGTGTAGTGGGTGCAAACTTCGGCACCGTTGACTACTGCCAGAATGATGGCGTGGTGGGTGCTGCTGTGCTCACTTCTTTTGAATCCGACAGCACCAAACTTGAAAATGTGGGTGGTGTGATTGGTGTGAACAATGCCATCGTCACCAACTCGCTCAACCAGGGCTACGTGAGTGGCGGTAACAGCGTGGGTGGCGTGATTGGTTACAACAACTACCGCACCACTAACAAGCAACTGCTCTCAACAGGCGTGGTTTATTCATTTGCAAACCTCGATAAGCTGGGCACCGTATTCGGCAGTTACAATGCCAGCAACACAGTGACCGCAGATTGCTATTACGATTCACAACTTGCTGGCAAAAACGCTGGCAATGCCCTTGCCGTGGATGGCGTGAGCAAACTCCCAACGGCATCGCTCGTTTCGGGCGAAGCACTCAAGGGATTTGATGCCGAGCAATGGGATTATGTGAAAGGTCAATATCCTGTTTTGAAGGCGTTTGCAAGCGAACCTGCCGCACAATTCAACCGTGGCAACTACATTCTGTTTGCATCTGAAGGAAAAACCGATTCTCGATTCTCGGTGCGCTACGCTTCAGAAGTGGTGGCACAGAAGGGCGTGACTTTCGCATTGAAGAATGCTAAAAACTTCACCCTTAGCGGCACCACTTTGAACATTGCTGCTATCACCGAGGTTGAGCGCGACACGCTCACTTTCACAAGTGGCAACTACACGAAGCAATACCCTCTGTTTGCTGCTCCAAAGATGCTCCCTAATGGCGAAGGCACCAAGGCCAACCCTTGGCGAATTGCATCTGTTGCCGACTGGCAAACTGTGGCACGCTACTCTAAGAACTATGAAGCTTCATTCGACGGCGAATACCTGCTCTTGGTCAACGACCTCGACTTCGGTAGCGACGCCGAAGCATCGCTGATGCTCGTTGACGATGGTGCTACTCGTTTCCAAGGTCATTTCGACGGCAACGGCAAGACTATCGACGGTTTCAAATACTACAACGAAGATCAGAAAACCGGTAGCAACAAGGGTCTGTTCGGACTCGTTGGCGACAATGGCGTGATTGAAAACCTCACTCTTGGCGCAAACAGCTCAATTGGCGGTTACTGGTACATCGGCGGTTTCGCAGGTCGGTCATCAGGCACCATGCGCAACTGTGTGAACCGTGCACAGGTGGCAACGCTGAAGATGGGCTTCGTGGGTGGCTTTGTAGGCACCGCTAATCCTAAGGCTCGCTTCATCAACTGCCGCAACTATGGTATGATTACCTCTGCTAATGGTCAGGCTGGTGGTATCGCTGGCTCTACTGATACCGATGTGGCATTCGACAGCTGCTATAATGCAGGTGCCATTGAAGGTAAATATTCTAATGGTGGTATCGTGGGCTCAAGCAAGGGCAATATTACCAATTCGCTCAATGAGGGCACGGTATATTCAAGCCAAAACTATTCAGGCGGTATCTCAGGCTTCCAGTCAAATGATGCTTGCGGAGTGACCGACTGTGTGAACCGCGCAAAAATCGTGGCCAACACCTATGCCGCAGGCGGTATTATCGGCAGTGTTTCAAAAGCCGATGCCATTAAGCGCAATGTGAACTATGGTGAAGTGGAGTCGGGCACATACGGAGCTGGCGGTATCGTAGGTAACTGCGGTGGCACTCCATTCAACCTGCTCGACAGCTGCTACAACTATGCTGCTGTGCTCGCCAAGACAAATGGCGCTGGCGGTATCGTGGGCATCGTGGGTCGTGGCACCGAAGAGATTCCTACTTTGATCACTAATTGCGCTAACTATGGCGAAGTGATTGCCACCAAGAACAACGCTGGTGGTGTCGTGGGTTCTACTGGTTCTGACGCAAATGTTGTGGCTGACGTGAACTACGGCCATGTAGTAGCCGACTATCAGGCTGGTGGCGTGGTTGGTAACCACTCTGGTAATGTGGTTGGCTGCTACAATGTGGGCAGCGTAGAGGCTCGTTACAATCTTGGTGGCGTGTGTGGCAATAGTGCCTCTGGCGCAATCATCAAAGAGAGTGGCAATGCCGGCGAAGTTTGGTCGTTAGGCACATCTGCTTCCACAGCCTACAATGTAGGTGGTGTGATGGGTACAGGTAAAGCCGCCCTCACCAATGTGTTTAATCACGGTTTGGTGTATGGCTACAAGCAAGTGGGCGGCATTATTGGTCTGCCAGTGAAATATTACACTGAAGTGACCAACGCCTACAATACCGGTAATGTGGACTGTGCATCGACTGCCGATTCAGCATCTTGTGGTAATATTTACGGTGGCAAGGACATCGCAGGTACTGTGTACACCAACGTGTACTACGACCGTCAGACCGTGACATCTGTTTACGCCAACGATGCCGACAGCATGGCTTTGCCAACCGTGGCAATCACCACCTTGGACCTCGACAGCACATGGACCAAGCGCAGCAACTGCTATCCAGTGATGAGCGTGCTCGCCGATACTGCTGTGGTGAAGTTCTATTCGGCCGCTCTCGTGCTCGATTCTCTCGACACACGCAGTCAGGTGTCGAAGGGCTTCTATGTGGGTGTTCCTGAAGGCGTGACCTGGACAGTGTCAAGCAACCTGCTTTTGGGCAACGAAGGTCAAGTGCTCTTGGCAAATGCCAATGGCGGCGAAACTGCCACCTTGAAGGTATCGCTCGACAGCAACGATGCATTTAGCCGTGAATACGAAATCACGCTCATGCAGCCAAGCGGCACAGAGCAAATCGATGCAGAGAAGGAAATCGACCACGTTGACTACATCACCGTGAACGGTATGGTGCTCTCTCAACCAACAATGGGTGTAAACATCGTGCGCACCTACTACAAAGACGGCACCACCTCCACTCAAAAAGTGCTCATCAGCCCTAAACGCTGATTCCCGTCCCCCTCATACCGCCCCTTAGGCGGTAAATAAAACCCAGCTGCGGAAGCATCCCCCCGATGCTCCCGCAGCTTTTTTTTCATCCCTCACCCCAAAGAATTAAACCACAAATCCCACGAATAATTTTTGTTAAATCTGTTGAATCTGTGTGAGCCTTGGTAAATCGGAGCACTCAGAGCACTCGGAGCACTCTGACAACCCCACACGCCCTTTCCACCAACCTCTGTGAGATTTCCCACCCACAAAAAAATCAGTGAGATCCGTGGAATCTGTGTGAGGCAAAAGGAATAGCCTTTTTTGGGGGAATTATTTGCAGTTTGCGGTAGGTTTGATTAATTTTGTATGATAAAATTACTATTATGGACAACAAGGAACTTTTGGAAAAGGTTTCAGAAAATCTGGGACGAAGTAAAGGCGATGTGGCTAAACTGATGGAGGCATTCGCAGAAGTGGTGAAAACTCGCTGCGGTGCGCTCGACAGCGTGGCCATACCGGGTTTCGGAAATTTTGAGGCTAAAAAGAAGAACGAACGTGTGGTGGTAAACCCCAGTAATGGAAAGCGTATGCTCGTTCCTCCAAAAGTGGTGTTGGCCTTCAAGGTGAGTAACGTGTTGAAAAACCGCTTGAAGTAATTTCGTTGAACTTGAATATTCTGTAACGACATGAACAATAAGGTAACATTTCCCGAACTTGTTGAGCAAGTGGCACAATATGCCAATACTTCAAAGCGCATGAGCGAACTGTTTCTGAAAGAACTGTTTGCCACTATTTCACAGTCGCTTATCGATGGCGAGAGCGTGAAGGTGAAGGGTATTGGCACGTTTAAACTCACCGAAGTGAGTCCTCGAAAAAGCGTGGACGTGAACACGGGCGAAGAAATTGAGATACCGGGGCATAAGAAACTGTCGTTTGCCCCCGATAAAGATATGGCAGAGGCTATCAATCAGCCTTTTATGCACTTTGAAACGGAAATCCTCGATGATGACGTGACCGACGACCAACTCGCCGCTATCGATGCCGGTGTGCCAACCGAAGCACCAGCCGAGGCCGCCCCAGTCGAGGAAGAAACCGACGACACCGCCGCCACCGAGGCACCAGCTGCTGAAGCACCCGTAGCCGCAGAGGAAGAAGTGGTGATGCCTCCTGTGTTCGTGGCTCCTGCGGAAGAACCTGAGTCAGAGGAAGCAGAAACAGAGGCTGAGGCTCCTGTTGAGCCATCGGAAGAAGAGCCAGCAGAGGAAGAGGTTCCTGCCGAAGTGCCTGTCCAAGAGCCTGCTGACGAGCCGGAAGAAGAAGCCGTTTCGGAAGAAGAAGCCGAAATAGAGGAAGAAACCGAGCCAGAACCAGTAACGGAAGTTGAGCCATCTGCCGTGGCAGAGCCTGAAGATGAGGCGGAAAACGCCGAAGCAGAAGGTGAGCCCGATGCAGAAGCAGAAATGGTGAGCGAGGAATTGGCTGACGAGCGTGTGGGGCAGGAGATTGACAAACGCCGCATCACTCGCCGCTCGCTGTTGGAGGGCTTCGTGGTGGGTGTGGTGACCACGCTGATTGTTACGCTGTTTGCTTATCGTCTGTATTTGATGAAGGGCTATGAGGCTACGCCAGCCGACGAGGAACCTTTCACCGAACATGTTGCGACCGATTCGGTGGCAACTCCCGAACAAGCATTAGCCGAAAACTCTACCGAAGCAGATGCCGACAAGCAGAAGGCTGCCGAGGAACAAAAGAAGGCAGACGAAGAAAAGAAAAAGGCGGAAGAGGAAAAGAAGAAAGCCGAGGAAGAAAAGCAAAAGGCCGAGGCTGCAAAACCAACCACGGCAAATGTGGCTGCCGGAGCCACCGACACCATTAAGCCGGGCACTAACCTCTATCGCATGAGCCGCAAACACTATGGGTCCGATAAATTCTGGGTTTACATCTACGAAGAAAATAAGGCGAAATATCCTAACCCCAACACCATTCCAGTGGGTGCAGTGCTCCACATTCCACAACTGGGAAAATACGGCGCAAAAGCAGGCGACCCAGCCAGCATTGCCGCCGCCAAGAAAAAACAAGGCGAAATCTTCAACCACCTAAATAAAAAGAAATAACAACAGCTCACACAGATTCAACAAGATTCAACAAAAAAATATTCGTGAAAATTCGTGCATTTCGTGGTTCGCTTTTCTCAACCACAAAACCAGCACAAATTTTCACGAATTTATTTTTACTTAGATTGCGATTAAGTGGAAAATTCCTGTGGATAGATTCTGCATTGTTGCCGAATCGTGAATGGAACCAAAAACAAAAACATAAAAAACAGTCTTGGAGCAACGTGGAATGCTTCGCATTTGGCGGTGCGACTGTGCGCTTTGCGTC
>SAMEA104315425__coassemble_1622_pt1 | contig 11309 bp, 10 predicted proteins | sample SAMEA104315425__metabat2_low_PE_013 | metagenome-assembled genome bin SAMEA104315425 (sample SAMEA104315425) | gut metagenome | biome: Monkey gut; feature: monkey-associated habitat; material: faeces | place: China | collected 2013 | reverse complement strand
AAATTCCTAACGGAATTTCATCGCATCTTTTTCGGGACAACATGTATATCATTTCTTTTTGTCTCAGCCCCCCAAGTATTTTTCCACTGAACCCTTGAGAGGAGAATGGTGGCGGGAGAAAACGGCAACGCCGGGCGCTGCTTGAGGCTTGCGCTCGGCGTTGGTGTTGTTGTTTTGGAAGCCGCGTTTATGGGGCGACTTTTAGTATGGAGAATTTATACTATTTCACCACTTGCTCTTTGGTGAACTTCACTGTGCCGTTGCTGTAAACGGTCTTCACGATGTAGAAGCCCGATTCTGACACGTTAGCGCCGAGGGCAGCACCGCTTACGGTGAAGTATTCTTTAGCCACCACTGCATTGTTGGTGTCGAGGTCTATTGAGGCTTCAGGCAGTTCTGTCGGAACAGGAGGTGTTACCTCATCTATAGAGAAATCGGAGAAAGAGACGGAGTAAATGGTTTCTATCAGTTTACCTGTTACCTTTAGACAGACATAACATTCTGCTGGAGCCGACTCGATGTTAAGCGTTTGTGCTTTGGGAGTGCCTTCACAATTAAAATAAGGATTAATATCGCCAAAATCTTGAAGCACTTTGGCATCGGCGTTAGGGGCATCCTTGAGCAGCACTCTTACATTTGAACCTTCCAGATATTTATAAGTACGATTGGTATAAAGACCGAATTTCAAGGTATATGAAGCGCCTGGCTTTAGTGTCACCTTATCCAATATGAAATATTCTACATTAAGCGCACCTGGGTTGGTCGATGAGTTTTTTCCCCGATACATGTAATATCCAAAATCGTTGTCTTGACGCACAGATAAAAACTGTGGGAAACCATCTGCCTCAGAGATGCAATTTTCAGAATTGTCTTTGTACTGGACGTGCTCATTAACTTTATTCCATGCCCATTCAGGTTTCCATACAGCAGCACGAACAGATGTTACCATGATCCATAAGAGGAGTGCTGTTAAAAAGATTTTTTTACTCATAGCCTTTCTTTTTTTTATTATTATGTTTTTTATTATTATGTTTTTTATTAATATGTTTTTTTATTAATATGTTTTTTATTAATATGTTTTTTATTAATATGTTTGCAATGATTATAACCTCATTTTTATAGTTCCTCATTGATTATTTTGCAAAGTTATAAATTATTTTAATTAATGCAAATTTTCTGCCGACGAAAAAACACACAAAAACACGCCAAAAATGCCCAAGCAGATTACACCATAACGTAGGGACATGCCTTCGGCATGTTTCAAACGCAGGCGGTGATGACAGCTCAGCAAACCAAAGGGACGGTTCTTTTGGTATGCCTTTGGCATATACAAACCAAAAGAACCGTCCCTTTGGTTTGCACAATCACACAGATTAGGATACCCTCTTCCACAATGCCATAGCGAAGAAAAGTGGGAATTTTGAGGGTGATTTTGGTGGTTGAGAATGAAATACCATGGGAAATACCACGATTTTTTGTTGGTGGAGCCATAACTTTATGCCATTCAAAAAAAATTAATATCAAACCTTTATGAAAATTTCATTTTTACGATTCATTGTGTTGCTGGCGGTAGCGATGTCGGCAACTTTCTCGGCTTCCGCCTACGATTTCATTTACGAAAATCTGATGTATTCCTACATGACCGACAAGAGTAAATTGGCTGTGGTGGGCAGATCCGACAGAAGCGAACCTATCGTCAATTTAGTAATTCCAAGCACCATTACAGTACGCGGCAAAGCATTGACCGTGGCTGCCATCTATCCAGAGGCATTTTCGAATGACGCATATCTGGAAACGGCGAAAATTCCGGGTACGGTGACCACCATTAAAGATTATGCGTTTAAAGACTGCGCGAAACTGAAGAGCGTGACCTTGGGAGAAGGACTTGAAAGCATCGGAAGCCACTCGTTTAGCGGCTGCCCTCTGCTCACGGAGTTGAAGATACCCAACTCGGTGACCACAATCGAGCCCTACGCCTTCAGAAACTGTGTGGGCTTAGCATCGGTAACCCTGCCAAACTCCCTCACCAAAATTGAGCGCAGCACCTTTAATGGCTGCAAGAGCCTACGCTCGATCACTATTCCCGACAAGGTTGCCTCAATCGGCATCAGCGCTTTCGAGGGTTGCACCAATATGGTGATGGTGAAAATGCCTAAAGCATTGACCAAAATCGGCAATTATGCCTTCAAATCGTGCACCAAACTTGCCGAAGTGCAATGTGGCGAAGGGCTTAGTTCGGTGGGCACTGATGTGTTTAGCGGTTGCGACAGCATTGTGAATTTGAGTTTGAAATGGACCACCCCTCCAACTGGATTCCCCGACATGTTCACCGAGAACGAGCATTTAGAGACCAATGTGTATGTGCCTTACGGGTCAACTGAGGCTTACAAGAAGGTGGAACCATGGAGCAAATTCCTGCGCTTTTACGAGGCCACCGAAATCAATGGCATCTACTACACGCTCTACGACACCGACCACACAGCCACTGTGAGGGGCTATGTGCAGGATAACCACGACGTGGTGGTGCCTTCAAAGGTGACGGCAAACGGCAACGACTACAGCGTGACGTATGTTTATCAGGCTGCCTTCGCTTCAAATCGCAACTTGACTTCTGTAGTATTGCCAGAATCGGTGGACAAACTTGATTCATTTACTTTTAGACGTTGCCCCAAATTGCATACGGCGATACTCAAATGCAACCTGAAAACTCTCGGTTGGGGAATGTTTATGATAAGCCAAAACCTTAAGCACGTGGAATTGCCCGCCACCTTGGAGAGTGTGAAAAGCGACATTTTCTCATTCTGCTTTGGTTTGCAATCTGTCACGTTCCCGAACGGAGTGAAGACGATGGGCACTTATATATTTAGGAAATGTAGGGCACTTGAATCGGTCACTCTTTCCGACTCGCTCACTTCCATTGAAGATGGAACTTTTCTCGGTTGCGAAAACCTCAAATCAATTGAATTGCCCAACTCTGTTACGGAATTGAAGAAGAAGAGTTTCGATGGCTGCACCAGTCTCGCCACGCTCACGATAGGCACCGGGCTAAATAGCGTTGCCGCCGACGCTCTCGCCAGTTGCAAGAATATCACCACCGTGAATGTGGGCTGGACCGACGTGCCACCAGCATTTGGCGATATTTTCCACGCCGACGTATTCGCCAATGCCACTCTGTGTGTGCCCTATGGCACCAGCAACAAGTATAAGCAGGTGAACCCTTGGTCGAAGTTCCAAAAATTCGAGGAAAATGCCCCAACAGGCATTGGCACCATCGAAAACGCTGCCGACGAGGCCAACATGGTGTGCGACATCTACGCGCTTTCGGGCGTAAAGGTGGCAACAGGCGTGTATGCCAACCTGATGCATAGCGGCACCCTGCCAGCCGGCATCTATGTGGCACGCTTCGCCAACGGCACCGCCAAAAAATTCATCGTGAGATAAACCTCACCCCCCGCCCCCCGCCCAGCCACGGCCACAGATTACGCCATAACGTAGAGACATGCCTTCGGCATGTTTCAAACGCAGGCGCTAATGACGGTTCTGTGGAAAAATACTGGGGGCACCGAAACAAAAAACATAAAAAACAGCCTTTTAGCGATGCCAGTGCTTCGCACCTGTCGTTAGTGCTGTGGCATGTCTGATTTCAAGCAAACCACATAAACCACAAACCAAAGGGACGGTTCTTTTGGTATGCCTTTGGCATATACAAACCAAAAGAACCGTCCCTTTGGTTTGTAAGGGTGAGGCTGGTGTCAAGTTTAGTGCCAAACAAAAAAGAGCACTTGAAACCGCGGAGCAATCACAAAAGACTGCCATAGCCACTGCCGTTTCAAGTGCTGACGGTGCAAAGGTACTAAATAGTATTGACAAACTTGTGGAATCATTAGAAAAATCTGCAAAATCGTTTGGGAGATTTGATACGACCTCCTTCCTGTAAATCATTTTACTATCAGGGGTTTTTCGCCGTGAAACGGCGAGCGGTTTTTATCCTTGGGGCAATGTGGTGAGCCCTCGTAAGAGGGTGGCGGAGGGATTGTGTGGTTGGCGGCATGGAAACTCGTTTCCAATGACGCAAAGCGCACAGTCGCACCGCCAAATGCGAAGCATTCCACGTTGCCCCAAGGCTGTTTTTTATGTTTTTTGTTTTTGATTACATTCACGATTCGGCAACAATGCATAATCTATCTCCAGCAAACCAAAAGAACCGTCCCTTTGGTTTATCCCCAGAAATTTTCTACTGAGCCCTTGAGAGGAGAATGGTGGAGAAAAAACGGCAACGCCGGGCGCTGCTTGGGGCTTGCGCTCGGCGTTGGTGTTTTTGCTTTGGAAGCCCCCCACTATTCAGGAGGTCGGCTTTTTCAGCATGGAGAATTTATACTATTTCACTACTTGCTCTTTGGTGAACTTCACTGTGCCGTTGCTGTAAACGGTCTTCACGATGTAGAAGCCCGATTCTGACACGTTAGCGCCGAGGGCAGCACCGCTTACGGTGAAGTATTCTTTAGCCACCACTGCATAGTCGGTGTTCAGATCTTGAACTGAAGAAGCGATGTTTGCTGTCACATACCAGCCCTTGGCAGTAGCCTCGTCCACGTTAGCACCTTCTGTACCTGGCATATAACTGATGTTGAGTTGACGGCCCCAATCCTTGTTAGAAGTGTTGATTTCCACCTTCGACACGTCTTGCAACTGTGCGATGATAGCGTTGATAGCCTCAGCGTCCATCTTATTGTTTTGGAGTGAAAGACCTTGGATGCCCTTGTTGTTAGCCAAGTCGAGAGAAGTGAGTTTGTTCTTCTCAGCAGAGAGCCATTGCACGTAAGAGTTGTTGCTCAAGTCGAGCGTAGAAATCATGTTGTCGCCGATGCCGAACCAGTAGAGGTATGGGCACTTGCTCACGTCGATTGCAGTAAGCATGTTGCTACCGAGTTGGCAGTTGCTCAACGAGCCGAGCATAGTCACGTCGATAGAGGTGAGTTTATTGTTGACGAGTTTCAATTGTGAGAGGCTCTTATTGTTGCTGAAGTCAACGGCAGCGATTTCGTTGTTGTCGGCATAGAGCAATGAAAGCATACTTTGCGCACTTGTGTTGAGCGCAGCAATCTTGTTGTTTTCGATGTTCACCCAACGCAACTGAGGATTCTTGGTGATATCGAGAGCGGTGAGTTGGTTGTCGTAGAGATACAAGCCTTCAAGAGTGGCGAGTTTTTCGATGTTGATAGCAGAAATCTTGTTGTTGGCAAGGTTCAAAGTCTTGAGGCTGGTGCAACCATCAGCGCTGAGGGTGCTGATTTCGTTGTCGAAAGCGTAAACGCTTTCGAGTGAAGTCAAGCCGTCGATGTTGAGGGCGGTGAGTTTATTGCCGTGGCACGACACCTCGTTCAAACCAGTAAGGCCAGAGAGGTCGAGAGTGGTGAGTTGGTTGTCGTCGCAGAGCACTTCATACATTGTGGCATGGTGAGGCAATACGAGTGAAGTGAATTTGTTGGCAGAGCAGTCCACCTTTGAGAGTTGTTCCATTGCCGAGCAGTCGAGCGTGCCTTCAAGAGCGTTGGTGTTCACGTCGAGAACGCGAATCTTAGTGTTCTTGCTCACATCGATAGAGGCAATTTGGTTTTCAGCCACATACACGCCAGTAAGCACTGGGTTGCCTGTGAGGTCGAGAGCCTTGAGTTGGTTCTTTTCTGCTTGAAGGGTTTGAAGAAGATGAGCGTTGGTGATGTCTAATGCAGTCACGTTTTGTCCGGTCACGTTGAGGATTCTCACTTCACCGCCATACACCTTCACTTGTTCGCCAAATACGTCGTGAGTATAGTAAGTAGCCTTGCTGTATGAGATCTTTTCGCCATCACCCCAGTCGATGAAGAATTCTTCGCCAGTGTTGCCACCCACGCCCACGCGTGCCGACTTAGTGCCCTTCACGAAGGTAATGACCATAGCGGGCTTCATTTCTTGGGCTTCTTGATATTCGTAAGCACCCACGTCGATTGAACTGCCTGATACGCGAGGATTGCCAGCGATGTCGAATTCTTCGGCGAAGCCTTCGGTCAATGTGCCGGCGTTGATAAACTTGCTGCCTTCAGCAAGCGAGAGGTCGGTGCTGAGCACCTTCTTCAAGTCTTCTGCATTTTGAGCGCGACCGTCAAAATCGGTGGTCTTCACGAAGTTGGCGCGTTCGGTATCCACTGCGTAGATAGAGTTGAACACTGAAGTTGACAAATCCTTTGCGCCTTCAATGTTGCTCTTAGTGGTGCCGTCGCGGAGCACGTTGAACAGGGCTGTGGTGTTGACCACCTTACCATCTGCCACATACACGCCACCACCGGCATAAGATTGGTTGTTGTATGCCACGCAACCGAGCATTGAGCCACCGTTCACACAGAAGCCAGCGCCACGGCCACCGCCCACCTGACCATATTCAGGAGCGTCGGCATAGCAGTTGTAAGCAGAGCAGTGCACTGCAGGGCCTTCCAATGCGAAGCCACCGCCCACGAGGCCTTGGCAAGTGTTTGCCACGCAGTTTTCGATAGAAGAAGTGGCGTCGATGCAGAATGCACCACCCGAACCGGCATAGCAAGCTTCAGCATAGCAGTTGATCACCTTGCTGCCAGCGGCATACACAGCGCCACCGTTGTCGCTTGCCACGCAGTTGAGGAAGCGGCAGTCTTTCACGGTGCCGTTCTTCACATAAATTGCGCCGCCCACGCCATTGCCATAACTTGAGTGGCAATAAGTGGCTTCGAAATAACATTCGGTGATAGTGCCTTTGCCCTTAGCGTCGAGATAAATGGCACCACCGTAACTGTTGCTGTCAACGTCGGATTCTGCGGTGAAATATGCAGAGTTTTCGAGCACGCGGCAGTGGCTGATGTGAACATCACCGATAGCATACACTGCACCGCCATTAGCCTTCACGTTCCAAACATTGGCGTTACCACCCTTCAAGGTGAAACCGTCGATTACGGTTTTTTGCTTGAATTCGCTGTCGCAGTACATCACGTGGGTGTAGTTGTTTTTAGTACCGGTCACCCATTGCTTGCCAGATGCCGACTCCATTTCCCAAGTGTAGCGAGAAGATGAGCCAGCCTCGATAGCGCGCACCCAAACGTCAGCAACATCGTCGTTGGCATTGAGCACGGTTTGGTTTTTGCACAATTTTGTGCCATTCACGTCTTCCAAAGCACGGTCGTCTTTGCTTGCTTCAGTACCAGCAAAGCCACCATAGAGCGACACGCCATCTTTCAGGATAAACGCCTTAGATGTCTTTTTGGTTGACTTGATGAGTTTTTCGGGCACATATTCGCCTTGTGCCACCCAAATCTCATCGCCTGCCTGAGCGGCATCGATTGCGGTTTGAAGATTACCTGCTGCGTTGGCCCACGATGTGCCATCGCCTGTGCCATCAGCCTTCACATAGTGAACTGCTGAAAAACCTACTGCCGGCACCGCACTAATTGCCAACACCGACAAAATGTTGAGTAACGTTTTTCTCATAACAATTTATGAATTATTAAAATAATAAATAAGCCTTGTATAATTGGTTATATCAAATGTATAAAAATCCGATTTTCAGTGACAACATTCCTCAAAAAACCATCAAATCACACCCCGATATAATATTTTTCCAAAATTCGTTAAAATACTCCAAATATGCAAGCATTCCCCCACAATATTTTCCCAAAAAAATTCACCCCACCCTTCCTGTTGCTATAGCAACTTGGGGCGATGGCGATGGGGAAATCACATGGGGCGGTGGGGAGTGCGGAGGAATTGCTCTTGGCTCACGGCGGCGCAGAAGGTGGCAATGTCGGCGGTGTCTTCGTCGAGGCGTTCGGCGTGGGCAAAACGCTTGAGGCAGAAGCGGTGCATCCACACACAGAAAATCACGAGCGGTATGTAGCTGAGCATCGAGAGCAGTTCGTGCTCTGCACCCACCATAAGTATGGCGTCGTAGATGCCGTGGGCAAGCACTGGCGCCAGCCAAATGAGGTAGCGGTATTTGCGATAGTGGCGCGGATAGAAGTGCACGAGCGAATAGAAGAAGCCCATCAGCACGGCGAAGATGTAGTGTCCCGGCACGGCAAGCAGACTGCGCATAAGGGCGGTGGTAGCCCAGCCGTCTTCGCTTTGGAACACATATAGCACATTTTCAATCCCTGCAAAGCCCATGCCTATGCACACGGCATACACGATGCCGTCCATGGCTTCGTCGAAGTCGTCGCAGTTGCGGAGCATGAGCCACAGCATGAGCAGTTTCATCGATTCCTCTGGTATTGCCGCTCCCACGAAAGCGCTAAACACGCCTCGCACAAATGGCAGCACGGCAAAGATGCCATATCCCGAACTATACACCAGCCCTTCAAGTGCCATTGCCAACGGCACAGCCAGGAAGGCGGAAAACAGACCGTAGATGACGGCTTGAATGATACGCATCATGGGTTCGGGCCGACGGCGGTCGCGGTATCTGACGTAGCCTATCAGCAACACGGCTGGCAGAAGGCTGGAAATGAGCATGTAGAGAACTTCCATATTCGCTTAGAAGATTGACATTCGTAATTGGTTGATTTTTACACCTGCCACCGGACCGATGCCGAGCCACACAGCCACATTGGTCAGTGCCATCATTTCGAGTTGCGTAACGCCGTTGCCAGCCCTCACCACCAGTATGAGGAAGTCGATGATTTGGAGGCGTTGCTCCGATGTGGTGTAAGAGGCGATGCTACGGGCACATTCCTCGATTTTCGCCGCCCACAACAGCGGATTGTATTTCGGCTGCTCGCCTAAAATGCGCATCAACAGTTCATAGCACCGCTGCGCCTTTGCCGGCTCGTAGTAAGTGCCGACGAAATACTGCACATAGCCCTGCTTCTGCATTCCGAAGTCGCCATCGATGCGAATGATATACGCTGACAACGCCATCAGCGACAGCAGGAAATTGCTACGCTCACCCATGAGCAGATTGGATGGGCGTTCGATGTCGTTTACTATATCTTGGATATGGCTCATAGTTCGCTATTTATTTGGCGGAGCCGATGTGAAACGGTTCCATCAACTGTAAATACCAGTCGGAACGGCTACCGTCGGCACAACGCATACAGAAGGTGTGCTCGCGGCGCGGCGTAGATGCCCCTTTCTTGAACACCAGCACAAATCGCTTTGCCTCTTTAGTGGGGAGCGTCTTGATGCGGTAGATGTCTTGAAGCCAAAAACCTTGCAGAAAACATTCAGCCGAGAAATCGCTCAACACCTCGCCGGGTATGCACACCGAAAACACGCCCTCGTCACCCAGCATGGCGTAAGCGCCTTTGGCAAGGGTGCTAAATGGCAGGCTGGAACTGTGGCGTGCGCGTGTGCGGCTGTCGTCGGGGCACTCAAGACTTTTGTCGAAATAGGGTGGGTTGCACACCACGCAGTCGAAAGCGCCAAGCGTGCCCTCTGCTTGCCGAGCGGCGAAGAAGTCTTGAAACGAGGCATGAACGAGCGTGAGGCGGTCGGCCCACGCCGATGCGGCGAAGTTGGCGGCGGCGTCGATGATGGCGAGGTCGTCAATTTCCACGGCAGTGATAGTGGCATCGGGGCATCGCTGGGCAAGCATCAGCGAAATCACGCCTGTGCCAGTGCCTATGTCGAGAATGTGCGTGCCACCGGCGGCAAGTGCGCCGAGCAAGTCGCTGTCGGTGCCCACTTTCATGGCGGCATTTCGCTGGTCGATGGTGAATTGCTTAAATTCAAAAAAATCTTTTCTGCGCATAAAGGTTGTGGTTCTCTTTCTCGCAAAGTTACAACATTTCCCGACAAATTACGTATCTTTGTGGAAGTAAAAAATCAATAAGCAGAAATGAACAAACAGGAATACAAACGTAAAAACGAGCTGTGGCTCGAAGAAAAAGCGAAAGAAGAAGGCGTGAACGAACTGCCAAGGGGCATTCTCTACAAGGTGCTGAAAAGTGGCGACCCTAACGGAAAAACGCCTAACCTCAGCAATGTGATTGTGGCGCACTACACCGGCCGCACCATCAATGGCAAACAGTTCGACAACAGTTACAGCGGCGCACCGCTGGCCATCCGACTGCGCGAACTGATTGAAGGCTGGATAATCGCACTGCAACGAATGCACGCAGGCGACAAATGGGAACTCTATATCCCTGCCGAAATGGGCTACGGAAAGTTTGCCCAACCAGGCATCCCCGCCTACTCCACCCTCATCTTCGAAATCGAACTCATCAGTTTTGCGTAGTTCTCAAGCCAACAAGTCAACAGGTCAACGAGTCAACAAGTTGAAATCAGACGGGTCCGACAAGTCCGACAGGTCCGACGGGACTGATAGGGGCACCATCGTTTCAAGATTCGATGGTGCCGTCTTAACTTCTTTAACTTCTTAACTCCTTAACTTCTATAAATTCTAATTTCTATTCTCTTGATTACAAACGTAGTATATAGCGCTCTTGGGCTTTGTGGAGCCACAGTGATTGGATCGCTGATTGGATTCACCTTTAAGGGACTGTCGCACAAATGGAACGACACAGTGCTTGGCTATTGCGCTGGCGTAATGTTGGCAGCCGCTGTGTTGGGGTTGCTCTTGCCTGCCGCCGACATGGCTGGCGATGGCTGGAGCATAGCGTGGGTGGTGATTGGCGGCATGGCGGGCGCGCTCTTTCTCAACGTGCTCGACTTCGTTACGCCCCACCTCCACCACATCACTGGCCTCGATCAAGAGCAACACGCCAACAACTCCACCCTCAACCACATTCTGCTTTTCGTGATGGCAATCGCCATTCACAAGTTGCCAGAGGGCATGGCGGCAGGTGTGAGTTTCAATGGCGAAAACTTGGGCAACGCCTGGACGGTGACCGTGGGCATCGCCCTTCAAAACGTGCCAGAAGGCATGGTGGTGATTTCGCCGCTGCTGGTGGCTGGAGTGAGCCGAATGCGCACCTTCCTCATATCATTAGGCATCGGTCTGCTTGAAATTGTGGGCGTGCTGATAGGTTACTTCGCAGGAGGCATTTCGCAAGTGATGCTCCCCACGATGCTTGCCTTCGCTGGCTGCGCCATGCTTTATGTGGTGAGCGACGAGATGATACCCGAAACCCACAGCCACGGCTACCAAAAACAAGCCACCTACGCCCTCCTGCTCGGTTTCCTCACCATCCTCGCCATCGAACGCGCCCTCTAATCCCCACCGACACGCCATAACGCAGAAAAATATGTAAAAAAAAAGAAATGATATACATGTTGTCCCGAAGAAGATGCGATAAAATTCCGTTAGGAATTTGATGTGTGTAGGCAGGTATGCAGAAAAGATGTAA
>SAMEA104315425__coassemble_1522_pt1 | contig 11844 bp, 10 predicted proteins | sample SAMEA104315425__metabat2_low_PE_013 | metagenome-assembled genome bin SAMEA104315425 (sample SAMEA104315425) | gut metagenome | biome: Monkey gut; feature: monkey-associated habitat; material: faeces | place: China | collected 2013 | reverse complement strand
TTCGGCGAAAAACCAAACCCGGTAGGGACGTGATACTTCACGTCCGCCCATAATTGTAGTATCATATTGAATATTAACCATTTGTCGCTGACGCGAAGTATCGCGTCCCTACCATGCAAAATCGTTTAGGAGATTTGACACAATCTCCTTAAATCATTTTATCATCAGGGGTTTTTCGCCGTGAAACGGCGAGCGGTTTTTATCCTTGGGGCAATGTGGTGAGCCCTCGTGAGAGGGTGGCGTAGGGATTGTGTGGTTGGCGGCATGGAAACTCGTTTCCAATGACGCAAAGCGCACAATCCCTCCGCCAAATGCGAAGCATTCCACATTGCTCCAAGGCTGTTTTTTTATGTTTTTGTTTTTGATTTCATTGACGATTCGGCTACAATGCATAATATATACCCAGGAATTTTCCACTGAGGTGAAAATTTGGGGAAAATGGAAGAGGCAGTGTCGGGGGATTGACACAGCCTCTTATGGATTTTTTCAATGGAGGTGGAAATGTTTTAGTCGAGGTCGAACACGTAGTTGAGGAAGTCGTGCATGGGCTGGAGGCGACGGAGGTCGTCTGCCACCTTTGCCACCCAGTCGTCGCAGTCGAAATACGCTTCGTCGAGGTCGGCTATCATGATGTATTCCTTCATCTTCAGGTATTCAGCCATGGGATTTGATGCGTCGTATTCCTTCGGCATCTTCTTCAGCGTGTCGCAGTCCCAGTGGAAGAAATCGCTGATAGCGGGATTTTTGACAATTTTCAGAAACTCCTCGCCCTCGGCATCAATCAGGCTTCGCAACTCGTTGAGCACAGGTCTCTCTGGCCACCAGATGCCACCGCCGATCATCAGTTTGCCGGGTTGGAAATGCACATAGTTGCACGAAATTTTAGTGTGCCTGCCACCTTTTCCAATCACGGCTGAAAAATAGTTTTTGTAGGGGCTTTTGTCTTTTCGGAAGCGAATGTCGCGGTAGATGCGATACACGCTGCTCTTGATGTCGAGCCCCCGACACCCCTCATCATACTCACTCACGAGCATGATGAGGCGTTCGATATCGGCTTCCCACGCTTGACGGATCACATCGTATTCAGCTTTGTGCTCCTTAAACCAAGTGCGGTCGTTGTTCATTTCCAGACGGCGAAGAAACGCCGTCACATCGCTTATTTTGCAGTGGGTGCTCATTTGTTGCCTTGCAAAATAATATTGATGACAGCAGTCACATCGCTTACGTCGATGATGCCGTCGCCATTGATGTCGTAGGTGTATTCTGCTTTGTCTTCAGTGCCGAGCAGGCGGTTGACGAGTGCAGTAACGTCACTTGCGTTTAATTCGCCGTCGCCATTCACGTCGCCCACGAGGCTGTCGCCGCCGAGAAGTTTCACTGATTTTGCTTCGCTCCATTTACATTCGGTGTCGTCGAGGTAAAGTGCCTTCACCTTGTAGTTGTAGTTAGCGCCAGGGGTGAGGTCCTTCACTGTGTAAAGGGTGTCGGTAATGGCGGTGATGGTGCGGGTGTCGGCATCGCCAGTTTCGGCGGCAGCCATCATGTCGGCAGCGTTGCCAGAGTAGATTTGCACCGTTTTCAGCATCACGCGTTTTCTGTTTGCGATGCTTTCAATCTTGATGCGAGAATTGCTTGCTCCGCCATCGAGAACCATCACATATTCCTTGTCGGTTTCGCTATCGAGAATCACATCGCTGGTGCTTTTAGTAGCGCCTACGCTGTCGAGAACCGACACACGCATAGTCACGCTTTCGTCGGTGCTCCAAGGTTTAGCGGTGATTTTCACTGTGGTGGTGCCTTGGTTGTCGGTCACGTTTACCTTAGGACTGATTACATGGCCCTTAGCCTTCGCAGTGCCAAGGCGGAAGTAGCCAGTGTCTTTGAAGGTGCCAGTGCTGCTTGGAGTCCAACCGGTAGGAAGACCTCCGGTGAAGTCGCTCTCGTTCAGCAAAGTGGCAGGTTGCACCTTGTCGGCGTTATACACATAGAGCGTGTAGCTTTTAGCGTTTTTTCCGGCAGTCCAGTGAGCGGTGAAAGAGTTGCTGGTCACATCTGTAGCCTCGGTGAGCACAGGAGATGTTTTTTGCATAGCCTCTTTCATAAACCAGAAGCTCACCTTGCCGTTGGTTTCGGTGATTTCGGTGATAGGCTTGCTCATGTAGGTGCCAGTGTTCACCTTAGCGGCAGGGCTCGACTTGTCGGTGAGTTGGTTGTTGCCTTTGTATGGATAAAGGTCGCCCTTCATGTCGGTTTCGCTTGCCGCACCACCGCTCATCAGTAGTTTGCCATCGGCAGGAATGATGGTCATGCGTTGCAAGTCGTAGTTGTTCACCGAGTTGCTGTCCCATGCCACTTGGTTGAAGGTGACGTGAGTCACTTGCAAGCCGTGGCTTGGCAAATATGCGTCCCAGCCAGTCAACTGGCGGTTTTCAAGCACATAGTATTCGTTTTTGTCCTTGTCGTTCACCACCTTGTAAGCCACAGCGTCGGCGTTGGTGATAGCATCGAGCGAGTATTGGGTGTTAGGTTCTGGAGTGCTGATTTTCATCCAGCCCATAAATTCTTTTTCGTAAGCGGTGTAGCCGCAAGGGGTGTCGCCGTCGTCGTTGTAGCAACCACCGTCGAGCAAGCTCCAGTTGCCCATACCGAAGTATGCACCAGTGTATTCAGTGTCATAGAAGTCGGGCAAACCGAGGCAGTGTGAAAATTCGTGGCAGAAAGTGCCGATACCGTCGAGCTGGGTGCCGCTGTCTCTTGAACCACGGGTTTCGTTAAACACGGCAAACTTGTCGATGCCCACGCCATCGAGGGTGAGCTTGCCAGGACCGTCGCCATAGATTTTAGCATCGCTCAATTGCCATTGGCAAGGCCAAACAGCATTAGGCACGATGCCATAGGCTTGTGCTTCGCCCACACCGGCGTAAACCACAATCACCACGTCGCACTCGCCGTCGCCGTCGTTGTCGTAGTCCTTCCAGTTGATGCCTTCCTTTTCAGCCAGTTGGCAAGCCTCACCCACCATCTTAGCCACACCCTTGTCGTTGCCGTTACTGTCGTTGCCGCCGTAGGTGGCGCGGTTGCTGGAGAGGGTGTAGATACCGTAGAGGTCGAATTGAGGAGAGAATTTGCCTCTCGACTGGTCGACGAAATATTGCTTCGCACTCTTGGCATTTTTTGAATAGATGGTTTCAAAATCCTCCTTGGTGTTGCTCATCTTCTTGTCGGTGTATTGCACGAGCAGGATAGGAATTTTTGGGCTGCCAGTGCAAGGCACTTGTGGACTTTTTTGAGCAGCTGCTCTATTTCTTGCCTTATTGGGAGTGGCGCTTATTGATAAAGCCTCGGCTTGTGAGGCAATCCAGCTTGCTTCCGATGCGCTGCGGTCGGTGGCGTTGTGTGCGAGTCGGTCGGAAATGCCCGCAGGTGTGCGATAATAGAAATCGCCATTTTCGGCTTGCGCCACGGTGATGCCGTCGGTGGTCACGAAACTGTGGCGAAACTCATCGCCTACCATACTAACTTGGATTTTTGTGCCATCACTTTGGGTAAATGTGAGAGGCTTTCCTGGCTTGGCCGGTACAGCATACATGCTACCGAAAGCCAAGATTGAAGCACAAAGTGCTAATAACGTCTTTCTCATTTTCTGTTATTATGTGGTTTTTATTTTTTAGTTATGTAACAATTTGCAAAGATAATTGAAAAAATTGATTATCCACAAAACAGTAAAAAAAATGTTCATTTTCACTTTTTCTATAATATTATATTATATAATATTGTGTTCTGTTTCATTGTGCCTGAATCCATTCAATAGCCAAAAACGGCTGTTTAGTCTATGAAAATGGGGTGGTGGTAGGTTTTGTTTGTGCCTTGGTGCAGGGGTGTGTAAATTTGTGGCGTAAAATAAGGCAATATGCGCGTGAAAATTCGCCAGGCATACTAATCATGGTGAAAATCGGAAAAATAGTGGTTAAAACCGTGAAAACTTTTTTAGTTTTGAAAGTTTTCTGCTAATTTTGTAACCATAATTTTCAAGTAGTATATTGTTTTAGGTTTGAGGCATCGATAAGTAGTTGATATTATCGTAGTTAGCCTCAATAAATTAGAGAGAAAGAGATAAGGTTTTATTATGGATTTAAAACAACGCATTTTACAGGAAACTTCTCAGTTGCTATTCACCGTAGGAATTGCATCAATGACTATGGATATGGTGGCTCGCAGTTGCGGTATTTCCAAACGCACACTTTATGAGCAGTTTCCCGACAAGAAGTCGCTTGTGAAAGAATGTCTGAAAGTCGACTACAAAAACAGCACAACCGACTTTGAAGCAATTTTTGCGAATGCAAGCAACTGCTTCGAGGCGTTGTTCGGCACATTCAACTATATGCGTAAGCGAATGGTGAAGATGCCAGTCACCTTCCACGACGACCTCAAGCGCATTTACCCCGACCTGTATGTCTCTTTGCACAAGAGGTGCGACCACAAGCGCGTGACGGAACTTGCGCAGGTGCTCTGCTGTGCGCAGGAGGAAGGACTTGTAGAGACCTCCATCAACACGAAAGTGGCGGCGTTTCTGTTTTATGTGTCGATGAAGACACTTCATAACAATAAGCAGATAGCCGAATACGGCATCACCCAAATCGACCTGCTCGACGGCGCGTTTATCAATTTCCTGCGAGGCGTGGCATCGGCAAAGGGATTGGAACTGATTAAAGAGTATCAAACTAAGAATAACAAATAACAAAACATAGAGAAAAGAAGATGAACAAGAAGAAAACCCTTTTCGTGGCAGCCTTGATGATAGGCGCAGCCACATTTTTGGGAAAAGCGCAAGCAGCATTGAACCTCTCGCTCGACGACTGCATTCGCATTGCGCTCAACGAAAATCCAACGGTGAAAATCGACAGCATGGAACTCGTGCGTGTGGATTATTCAAAGCGTGAGGCTTGGGGACAACTTCTGCCAGAAGTGAGTTTTGCAGGTCAGTACAGCCGCACTTTGATGAAGCAGACCATGTATATGGACACAGGTCAAGGCGTGGCAGCCATTAAAATGGGTCGTGACAACACTTACACAGCCGCCCTTTCTGCCAGCATTCCAATTTATGTGCCACAGGTGTGGAAGTCGATTAAATTGAGCGACACCCAGATTCTTCAAAACCTTGAAACAGCGCGTGCATCAAAACTCTCGCTCGTGAATCAAGTGAAGAACGCCTACTATGCTCTGCTCCTCGCCGAAGATTCAAGAAAGGTGCTTCTTGCCAACTATGAAACATCGAAGGTGAACGCCGAAGTGTTTACCAAAAAGCATGAAATCGGTGTGGCTTCAGAGTATGATATGCTCCGTGCAAATGTGGCAGTCACCAACCTTGAGCCATCAATCATCGATGCAGAAAACTCTATCAACAAACTGAAATTGCAGTTGAAGTTGCTCATGGCTATGGACGCAAATGTGGATTTCAGCACTTCGGAATCGCTTGAAGGCTTCAAAACCGCCATGTATGGCCGCGCCATGACCATGGACACCTCATTGGTGAACAACACCAGCGTGAAGCAACTCGACTTGCAGACCGACTTGCTTCGTCAGACCCTCGACGTGCAGAAAGCATCATGGCTTCCAACCATCGCTGCCACCGCTAACTTGGGCTACAGTTCAATGACCAACGGCAACCCATTGGCCAACTTCCAATGGTCGGGCTCTTCATCGGTAGGCTTGTCGGTGTCAATTCCACTGTTCCAAGGTGGTAAGCGCTACTACAAGCAAAAACAAGCCGAAATCGCTGTGCGCGAAATGAAGTGGCAACGCGAAAACCTCACCCGATCACTCAATGTTCAGGTGCAGAACGAACTCGACAACATCACCAAGAGCCTGAAGCAAGTGGATGCCAACACCAAAGGCGTGCAGCAGGCTGAAAAGGCACACGACATTATGCAAGAGTCGTTCAAGATTGGTTCTGGCACATTCCTCCAGCTCCGCGACACCGAAGACGCACTGATGTCGGCTCGCTTGAGTTACTACCAGTCAATCTACAACTATCTGGTGGCTGAAAGCGACCTCGAATTCGTGCTCGGTAATGCACCAATCTACAAATACACAAGTACAAAATAAAAAAACAGATATAACTTATGAAAAAGTCATTTAATTATTTGATGGTATTTGCCATTGCGGCTTCTATGCTCGCATCTTGCTCTAAGAAAGATGAAAGCAACTCTTCGGCACAGGCTGAGAAAGAAGACCTGCCATTGGTGGAAGTGGAAACTGCCAACAACGAGACTGTGGACCAAACCAGTGAATACACTGCCACCGTTGAGGCTTACAAGACAAACAACATCATGTCGAACTCTGGCGCACGCATCAAGCGTATGCTCGTGGATGTGGGTAGCCATGTGTCGGCAGGACAGCGCGTGGTGATTCTCGACGATGTGAACGTGGCTACACAGCACGCAGCCATCGACCAACAGCGCATTCAGCTTGCCAACGCAAAGCGTGACCTCGAACGCGCTAAGCAACTCGTGAAAGTGGGTGGTGGCACACAACAGAATGTGGACCAACTCCAAGCCGCTTACGATTCACAAGTGCGCGCTATCCAAAGCAGCAGCCGCTCATTGAGAACAATGAGCGAAAACACTGTGCTCACCAGCCCTATCAGCGGTGTGGTGACCGAGCGCAACTATCAAGCAGGCGACCTTCCATCAGGACTGCCAATTCTTGTGATCGAGCAGCAAAACCCTCTTAAAGTGGTGGTGGCTGTGAACGAAACCGAAATGGCAAGCGTGAAAAACGGTATGCCTGTGACTGTGGCTTTCGACACTTACCCAGGTGAGACCTTCAACGGCCGTGTGAGCCTCATTCACCCAAGCGTGGATGTGAACACCCGCACATTCCAAGTGGAAGTGACTATCGAAAACCGTGCCAACAAAGTGCACAGCGGTATGTTTGCACGCGTTACATTCAACTTCGGCCGCAACACTGGTGTGGTGATTAGCGACTTGGCAGTGCAGAAGCAAATTGGCTCTGGCGTTCGCTACGTTTACACCCTCGAAAGCAACGGCACCGTGAAGTATCGTGAAGTGGAAGTGGGTCGCCGCATCGGCAACCGCTACGAAATCAAATCAGGTATTACCGCAGGTATGCGTGTAGTGACCAAGGGTCAGGCTCGTCTTACCAACGGCACCAAGGTGCAGCTTGCCAAATAAAAGCAGTAACTCTCTTCAATTACAACAAGAATTTAACACGAAACATTTATGAGTTTATATTCAAGTGCAGTTAAGAAACCGGTAACCACAATCCTCGTGTTTGTGGCTGTGGTGATTATCGGTTTGTTCTCACTGCTAAAACTTCCTATCGACCTTTATCCTGACATCGATACGAATACCATCATGGTAATGACTACGTATTCAGGTGCAAGTTCGCAAGATATTGAGCAAAATGTGACCCGCCCTCTTGAAAACACCCTCAACTCGGTGGAGCACTTGAAACATATCACCAGTAACTCAAAGGAGAACATTTCTATCATCACCCTCGAATTTGAGTACGGCTATGATATTGATGTGCTGACCAACAGCGTGCGCGACAAACTCGACATGGTGTCGAGTATGCTGCCAGATGATGCCGAAACGCCTATCATCTTCAAGTTCAGCACCGACATGATTCCTATCGTGCTGCTTTCGGCACAGGCTAATGAAAGTTTGCCTGGATTGTATAAGATTCTTGACGAAAACGTGGCAAACACCCTCGCACGTGTCGATGGTGTGGGTACCGTGTCAATTTCTGGTGCGCCAAAGCGCGAAATCCACATCTATCTCGACCCTGCCCGTCTGGAAGCCTACGACCTTACTGCTGAATCTGTGATTCAACTCGTGGCAGCCGAGAACAAGAATGTGCCTGGTGGTACGTTTGATATGGGTTCCGACACCTATTCACTGCGTGTGCAAGGCGAGTTTAAAGACCCATCAGAAATGCGCGACCTTGTGGTTGGCTCGAAAGATGGCGCTGTGGTGCGATTGAGTGATGTGGCTCGTATCGACGACTCTGTGGAAGAACGTGCCCAAGAAACCTACAACAATGGCCAGCGCGGTGCAATGATTATTGTGCAGAAGCAAAGTGGCGCCAACTCTGTGGAAATTTCTAACAAGATTAAGAAAATCTTGCCCGATATTCAGAAGAAACTTCCTTCTGATGTGAAGCTCGACTACATTGTGGATACCAGCGACAACATTCGTAACACTATCGCCTCACTTGTTGAGACTGTGGAATACGCGTTGCTCTTCGTGGTGATTGTGGTGTTCTTCTTCCTCGGACGCTGGCGCGCTACCGTGATTATCGCGCTCACCATCCCTATTTCGTTGATTGCCTCATTCATCTACTTGCTTGCCACCGGCAACACGCTCAACATCGTGTCGCTCTCCGCATTGTCAATTTCTATCGGTATGGTGGTGGACGATGCCATTGTGGTGCTTGAAAACGTGACCACACACATTGAGCGTGGCTCCGACCCGAAACAGGCTGCTGTGCACGGCACCAACGAGGTGGCAATTTCAGTAGTAGCTTCTACACTCACCTTGATTGCGGTGTTCTTCCCATTGACACTCGTAACTGGTATGACCGGTGTGCTTTTCCGTCAGTTGGGTTGGATGGTGACCATTATGATGGTGATTTCTACCGCTGCAGCACTTTCGCTTACTCCTATGCTCTGTAGCCAGTTGCTCCGTCTGCAACCAGTGAAGGGTAAACTCTTTACCAAGTTCTACGGTCCAATCGAGCGCTTCCTCGACAAGCTCGACGATGGTTTCCAGAAGTTGCTCGGCATAGTGGTGAAGCACCGCTGGATTACCACCGCTGGCGCTTTGATCATATTCTTCGGCTCAATGCAGCTCACCAAGTTCATCGGTTCGGAATTCTTCCCAACCAGCGATAACAGCCGTTTGGGTATCACACTCGAATTGCCTGTGGGCTCCCGTGTGGAAATCGCCAAAGATTTGACCGAGCGCATCTACAAGGACTGGACCAAGAAATATCCTGAAATCGATAAGTTCAACTACACTGTAGGTCAGGCAAGCACCGACAATACTTGGGCTTCTATGCAGAGCAATGGTTCACACATTATTTCAATGAACATCACATTGAAGCCTATCAAGGAGCGTACTAAGAGCCTTACCGAAGTGGCAGCACTCATGCGTGAAGACTTGAAGAAGTATCCAGAACTTGATAAGTATCAGGTGAATGTGGGTGGTAGCCGTGGTGGCAGCATGAGCGGTCAGTCAACCATCAACTATGAAATCTATGGCTACGACTTGGAAAAGACCGATAGCGTGGCTCAGCGATTGAAGCGAATTCTTTCAAGCGTGAAGGGTACTGCCGATATTCGTATCAGCCGTGACAACTATCAGCCAGAATATCAAGTTGACTTCGACCGTCAAAAGCTCGCAATCTATGGCTTGAACCTCACCACAGCGGCAAATGCCTTGCGTAACCGCATCAATGGTTCTACTGCATCATACTTCCGTGAAGATGGTGATGAATACGACATCAAGGTGATGTACGACCCCGAACACCGCCAGTCGATTGAAGACATCGAAAACATTCTGCTCTTCAATGCACAAGGCAAGGGCGTGCGCCTGAAAGAAGTGGGTACTGTGGTCGAACGCTTCAACCCACCAACCATCGAGCGTAAGGACCGTGAGCGTATTATCACTGTTTCTACCGTGGTGCAAGACCGCCCAATGAGTGACATTATTGCCGACGCCCAACCACTGATTGACAAGATGGAGGTGCCATCAGGCGTAAGCATCAACTTGAGTGGTTCGTATGAAGACCAGCAGGATTCATTCCGCGACTTGGCTATGCTCGCAGTGCTCATCATCATCCTCGTGTACATTGTGATGGCATCGCAGTTCGAGTCGTTCACCTATCCAGGTATCATCATGACCTCAATTATGTTTGCATTCTCAGGTGTGGTATTGATTCTGTGGATTACAGGCACCAACCTCAATGTGATGTCAATGATTGGTGGTATTATGCTGATTGGTATTGTGGTGAAGAACGGTATCGTGCTCATCGACTACATTACCCTGAACCGTGAGCGTGGTATGAGTATCACCAAATCAGTGCTCCACGCCGGTAAGAGTCGTATGCGTCCTGTGCTGATGACCTCACTCACCACTATCCTCGGTATGGTGCCAATGGCAGTGGGTACGGGTGAAGGTGCAGAAATGTGGCGACCAATGGGTGTTGCCGTGATTGGTGGTTTGACCTTCTCAACCATTCTTACCCTGCTCTTCGTGCCTACACTCTACACAATCTTCGCCTTCAATGGTGTGCGCCGTCAGCGTCGCAAGCTCCAAAAGGCGTTGGAAATGTCGAACTCTAAAAATCAAGAATAATAATGAAAGCAATATTTATAGCATTCGACCAAGCCTACTATGAGCGCATCGTAGAAAACCTCAACAAAATGGGGTGCCGAGGCTTCACTGCTTGGGAACAGGTGTTCGGCCGTGGTAGCAAGACTGGCGAGCCACACTACGGCTCACACGCATGGCCATCAATGTGCTCCGCAATGATGGTGATGGTGGAAGACGACCGTGTTGACCGTGTGCTCGACTACCTCCACGAGCAAGACCGCCTCACTCCAAAACTCGGTCTTCGCGCCTTCGTATGGGAAATCACCCAATTCATCTAAAAACAGCGAATAAATCCCAATAACCCCCATATCCAGAGAGGAGAGCCCCCAGGCTCTCCTCTCCTTGTTTCATATACCGTTCTAAAAATCATGGAAATGATATACAAGTTATCTCTGTGAAAATTTAGTGATGATTGAAAAAAATCCCGTAGGGATTTGATGTGTGTAGGCAGGTATGCAGCGAAGGTTATGCGTAATGAGCGAAGCGAAATGTAGTATAACCGAAGCGAAATGCCTGCAAATATCGAATAACAAATACGCATCCCAGCGGGATGCGACAACATTATTTGTGTAATATGTGTTTGTTTAAATCTGTTGGTGGTATCGCATTCCGCTGGAATGCATAATATTGGCATCTCTGTTGCAGGCATTTCGAAAAGATTCCATTTCGCTTCGCTCAACTCCATCAATTCTGCATACCTGCCTACACACATCATATTCCTAACGGAATTTCATCGCATCTTCTTCGGGACAACATGTATATCATTACCTTTAATTATCTTCCAAGGTGTTTATAAGGACTTAAATATATAATCCTTGTTGTATTCCACACCATATCCCTCAAGCATGGTTATGTATTCTTCAAGAAAGGCTTTTTGTTTGTGATGTGATTTCTGGTTGAAGATGTAGTTTTTGATTTGTGGCACATGGGAGCGACTTGCCGTAAAAGCTCCGTAACCCTCTTGCCAACCAAATTTTCCCTTGCAGAAGTGTTTCTCGTTAATCCAATTTGTGCTTTGAATCTTTATGGATTGCACAAATGAACTGATGGAGATTTTTGGAGGAATTTGCACAAGAAGATGTACATGGTCTGCCATACCACCAATGGCAATTAACTCACACTTTTGGTTGCGTACAGCCCCTGTGATATATTTGTACAGTTCTTCTCGCCACGACTCCATAATTGTGGCTTCACGACTTGAAACCGCAAAAACGACATGGTAGTATAGTTGATAGTAAGTATTAGCCATATTGCAAATATAGTAATTTTTCATAAAAATGAGATGAAAATCATGCTGGGTTTCATTCAGCATGGTTATAATTTCCAAAAAATGCAAATTTAAAGCCATTTTTGGTATGTTATTAGACTTGAATAATATATGCCTAATGATAAGAAAAAATCCCGTAGGGATTTGATGTGTGTAGGCAGGTATGCAGCGAAGGTTATG
>SAMEA104315425__coassemble_1501_pt1 | contig 11970 bp, 6 predicted proteins | sample SAMEA104315425__metabat2_low_PE_013 | metagenome-assembled genome bin SAMEA104315425 (sample SAMEA104315425) | gut metagenome | biome: Monkey gut; feature: monkey-associated habitat; material: faeces | place: China | collected 2013 | reverse complement strand
CACACCCCACAAAAATCACGCACCACATCAAAAGGGCGCAACTATCGCTTATACCCACGCCCTTTCTACCCAAAAATCCATAGAAAGGGCGCAACTATCGCTTATACCCACGCCCTTTCCACCCAAAAATACACAGAAAGGGCGCAACTATCGCCTATACCCACGCCCTTTCTACCCAAAAAACCACAGAAAGGGCGCAACTATCGCTTGTTTTGGCGAAAAATATTACTATCTTTGCAAAAAACAAATTAACCATAACTATTATGACAAGCAACGGATTAATCGGAAGAGCCTATGAGCAAAAACTCATCAACAGCTACATCAACAGCGAAAAGGCTGAATTAATAGCCGTTTATGGCAGAAGAAGAGTGGGTAAAACATTTCTCATCAAACGAATGTTTGACGAAAATTTTGCATTCTCTTTCACCGGAATTTATGATGTGTCAAGAGCTGTGTTGCTTAGTCAATTCAAAAAGCATCTTGAACGCTATTCCGAAAGCACCATTCCTAAAATAAAGAATTGGTTTGAGGCTTTCGATGCGCTACAAAGCTATCTCGAAACTCTAAAAAGCGACAAAATCGTTTTGTTTTTTGACGAACTCCCATGGATGGACACGCCAAAAAGCAATTTCCTTGCAGCATTTGGGCAGTTCTGGAACACGTGGGCATCAACACGCCCCAACGTTAAAATAATAGTTTGTGGCTCAGCCACCACTTGGATGTTGTCGAAATTCATTGGCGATAAGGGTGGACTGTATGGGCGAGTTTGTCGCTCAATTTGGCTCAAGCCATTCACCCTTGGCGAAACAGAAGCTTTCATCAAGGAAATAAAAGGCATCGAACTCACACGAAGCCAAATTCTTGAAGCCTATATGATTTTTGGAGGCATCCCCTACTACCTCGACATGCTCATCAAAGGCATTCCTCTGAGCAAAAATGTGGACGAACTGCTTTTTAAGCAAGGCGCACCACTGCGAATGGAGTTTAACTTCTTGTTCCGTTCTCTTTTCAATGAAGCCGAAATCTATAGGAAAGTAATTGAGACTTTAGTTTCAAAAATGAAAGGTATGTCACGGCAAGAAATTGCAGATGCATTGAAGTTGAAAAAAGGCGGATTTCTCACAGAAGTGCTCGAAAACCTCATCACATGCGACTTTATACGAAAGTACAACGCTATCGGTAAAACCGGACAGGACGCACAATATCAGCTCACCGACTTGTTTTCGCTCTTCCACATTAAATTTGTGGCACACGATAGTGGGCAAGACAGCGAATACTGGAGCAAAATAACTGGCAAGGGAAAAATGACCGCATGGAGCGGATATGCCTTTGAGCAAGTATGTTTGCACCATATCGACCAAATCAAACAGGCTTTAAGCATTGGAGGGGTTATCGGTAACATTTGCTCTTGGGCCTGCAAACCATTTATCGACAAAAACGGCACTCAATGGAAAGGCGGACAAATCGACCTGCTTATCGACCGTGCTGATGATGTGATTAACATCTGCGAAATCAAACATGTGTCAAGTAAATATGTGATAGATGCTGACTACGAGCAAAGGTTACGAGACAGAGCCTCGCTTTTCCGCACCGTCACCAAAACAAAAAAGGCACTCCATCACACTTTCATCACCACTTACGGTGTGGCACAAAACAGCCACAGCGGCATCGTACAATCAGAGGTGACAATGGACGACCTCTTCAACTAATTCATGGCTAAAAACAACGAACACGGACAGCACGAATCACACAGATTTTTTATTGAATCCATGTAAAAATTTCAACCACAAATTAGCACAAATTAGCACAAATAATTCTTCATCGAATCCTTTGAAAATACGATAATATTTGTGTAACTTTGCTATGGCATAAAATATGCAGCATAAATTATGCTACACAATTTATGCTATAACGAAATTTGTATGATTATGAAACACGAAAACTATCCGTATAACCCTTTTCTGCTGTCGGGCTATGTGTCGCCTGAATATTTCTGCGACCGCGTGGAAGAAACCCAAAAACTCATTTCCGCCCTGAAAAATGGGCGAAATGTGACGCTTATCAGTCCCCGACGCATGGGCAAAACGGGGCTTCTGCGCCATGCTTTCCACGAAATCCAAAGCGCAAAGGCTGGCAACTGCTACTATGTGGACCTGTACCAAACCGATAGCCTGTCGTCGCTGGTGAAGAAGTTGGGCGAGGCCGTGCTCGGCACTTTAGACACTTCGGAAACAAAGGTGGTGAAGCAAATCAGCAAATTTTTCGCATCGCTACGCCCCGTATTCAGTTTCGACGCTATCAGTGGCGAGCCCAACATTATGCTTGATGTGCAACAAGTGAACGCCGAAAGATCGCTCTCCGAAATTTTCAAATATATGGAAGATTCGGGGAAGCAGTGCTATGTGGCGTTCGATGAGTTTCAGGTGGTGGACGGCTATGCCGACAAGCAAGTGGAGGCATTGCTTCGCGCCCACATTCAGCACCTGAACAATGTGCGGTTCGTGTTCTCTGGAAGCCAACGCCATGTGCTTGAAAATATGTTTGTCTCTGCCAACCGCCCATTTTTCCAAAGCACGCAAATCATGAATCTTGGATGCATCAACGAAGCGGCATACTACGAATTTGCCCACAAAAAACTGGAGCAGAATGGTCAAATCCTAAACAGCACCGCCTTCAATCATCTTTACAGTTCTTTGTTTGGCCACACCTGGTATGTGCAGATGATTCTCAACCGCTTATTCGAAACCGCACAAAAGAATATCACCGAAGAATTTATCGATGCCACTATCGCAAATGTGATTGCCGAAAACGAGGCTACATATCAAACATTCGTCCGCCTCATCACGCCAGCCCAACGCAAACTGCTCCGTGCAGTGGCAAGCGAAGGCACGGCCAGAGAAATCACAGGGAAAAACTTTGTGGCGAAATATCAACTTGGGGCGATCAGCACCATACGCCTCAGCACAAAAACCCTCGTAGAGAAAGAACTCCTACTGGACCAAAACAACCACTACGAAGTTTACGACCGCTTCTTCGGCTTCTGGCTAAAATAATCGCCCATACCCACGCCCTTTCTACCCAAAAATCCATAGAAAGGGCGCAACTATCGGAACATGGAAAAATAATTCGTGATAATTTGTGCTAATTTGTGGCTGATTGAAAACCACGAATCCCACGAATTTCACGAATCATTTTTCTCCTGAAGCCGTGCGAATATTCTTGTTGAATCTGTTGAATCGGTGTGAGCCCCAAAAACACCCACAAAAGCGAAATCCGTGTGAGCCTAAAATTCCCACCAACCTCCGTGAGATTTCCCACCATCAAAAAAATCAGTTAGAGTGGGATCCGTGTGAGCCCCAAATCCACACACAAAGCGGAATCCGTGTGAGCCAAAGCCCCTCGCCCACAAAAGCGGGATTCGTGTGAAGAAAAAGGCTCCGAGGATGGGTGGGTACCACTTCCTTCGGAGCCTTTCCTTGAAAAAAACTATTGCTATTTCTTATGATTTCTTTGTTTTGATGATGAACACAAAGGCTGCGGCTATCACAAGGTAAACACCTGCCAAAGTGAGCATATTAGGCTGTGAACTGCCCACAAGGTGCATCACGAAGCCACCGGTGGCGGCTGCCGCAATCTGTGGCAAACAGATGGTGCAGTTAAACAAACCAAGCACGGTGCCCATGCGTGAACTGCCCTCAAATGCGTTGGTCACGAATGTGAACGGCATGGCGAGCATCGCAGCCCATGCGCAACCAATCAGGAAGTAAGGCACAAACAGCATATACTGGTTGGTGCAGTATGGCACAAGGGCGAAGCCCACAGCGCCAATCACCAAACTGAGCGCGTAAGCCAGTTTTGGGCTCTTGAACATAGGAAGCACCACTGCCCAAATCACGCTACCCACTGCCTGAACGGCGAAAATCACGCCCACCCAGTTGCCGGCTGCCTGATAAGCATGGCTTGCGGTGTCGCTGGTCTGCCATACGGTCTCGGCGATAGAGCCGTTGGTGTAGGTCCACATGTAGAGGAACGCTGCCCAGCAGAAGAATTGCACCACACCCACTTGGAAGAACACCTTCCATGCGCCTTCTGGCTCTTTCTTCGAAGCCTTGCCATCGGCGGCAGCTTCGTCCTTAATCTGATACTGCGCAAATTCTTCGGGTGGCATTTCACGCACATTCATCATGGTGTAAACCACACAGAGAATGAGGATTGCGGCACCAATATAGAACGACCAAATCACCGATGGTGGCACTTGGCCCTTTGGTGCAATGTTGGAAATACCGATAGCGGTAAACAGTAGTGGGAACACATAGCCCACAATAGAGCCGGCGTTGCACAAAAACGACTGAATGCTATACGCCTTCGTCTTCTGCTTTTCGTTCACGAGGTCGCCCACCATCATCTTGAAGGGCTGCATCGCCATGTTGATGCTGGTGTCGAGGAACATGAGGGCTATCAAGCCAAACACCATCGCTCCGCTCACTGCCAAGCCAAACGAGCCGGCGTTGGGGAGCAAACACATCACGAGCACTGCCACAAACGCTCCCACAAACAGGTAAGGAATGCGGCGGCCGAAGCGGCACCATGTCTTATCACTGAAATAGCCCACGAGAGGCTGAACGAGCATACCCATGAGTGGTGGAAGAATCCAGAAGAAACTCAAATCGTGTGGGTCGGCTCCGAGGGTGGCGAAGATGCGGCTGATGTTGGCACTCTGAAGTGCATACGCAATCTGCACCCCGAAAAATCCGAAACTGATGTTAAACAGTTTCGCAAAACTCAAATCAGGTTTTGTTTTAAGCATATATCTTTATGGTTTTGAAGTTACTTAGTTGAGAATCTGAACACAATGCTTTGGGCATACTGCTCACCCTTGTCGAGCACTTGGCTGGGGAAATTGGCGTGGTTGGGCGCGTCGGGCATACCCTGGCACTCGATTGCCACACCGTCGTAGTCGAGGTAGGTGCGGTTGCCGCTCTTGGTGGCAGGGCAGCCATTCAGCCAGTTGCCGGTGTAGATTTGCACCGCTGGCTGTGTGGTGAGCACTTCAAGCGTGCGGCCGCTCACCTCGTCGGTCAGCACGGCGGCAAGCGCCATCTCGCCCTTTTTGTAGCCGTCAATCACATAGCAGTTGTCGTAACCCTTACCGAAAGCCAGCGCGGCAAACGGCTTGCGAATATCCTCGCCCAAGGTTTTCGCCTTGGTGAAGTCCATCGGCGTGCCAGCCACAGGAGCCATTTCGCCAGTGGGCGTAAGGTTTTCATCGGTCACCAGATATTTCGAGCAGTTGAGCAGCAGTTGCTCATCAAGCACCGAACCCGATGCCTCGCCACGGAGGTTGAAATAAGTGTGATTGGTGAGGTTGATTACGGTCTTGCGGTCGGTGGTGGCACTGATGCACAGGCGAAGCTCGCAATCGTCGCTCCAAGTGTATTCAGCCTTCACCGTAAGCGTGCCGGGATAACCAGCGTCGCCGTCGGGGCTCACCAGAGTAAACACCACGCCTTGCGCAGTGGCTTCGCTGTTCCAAATCTTATTGTAGAAGCCCTCGCTACCGCCGTGCAGTGCGTTAGGGCCATTATTGATTTCAAGTTGATAATCCACGCCATCGAGAGTGAACTTACCGCCAGCAATGCGGTTGGCGTAGCGACCGGGGATTTTGCCCATGCAAGGGCCATCGCTGATATACTGCGCCGCATCGGCATAACCGAGAGCCACATCAGCCATATTCCCCTCGCGGTCAGGCACCACGACAGAGAGAATGCCAGCGCCGAGAGCCGATAGTTTCACCGAAGCCCCAGCAGCGTTGGTAAGTGTATAGATGGCGATTTCGCCCCTTTCCGAGGCAGCCACACATTGAGTAATCTCCATGAGTTTATGTAATTTTAGAAGCTAATTTACTGACCACAAATATACAAACAAATCCCCACCACCTCCAACACTCCCTCCCCCCCTACCCCAAAAAAATCAATGCAAACGATTGCACCCCCCACACCCTCACACAGATTCAACCGATTCAACAAAAAATCCGCACAAATCCGTGCGCACCATCTTCCCACAAATTATCACAAAGCATATTATTATACATATATGTAAAAAAAAAGCGAGAACGAATAATCGCTCCCACTTTAAATGTTTTCACAACGGAATAATCCTTATTGTGAATCGCTTCAGATTTTGTATTGGCAAATTTATGGCATTTTTTAATAAAAAACAAAAAAACATGAACAAATGTGCTATTATTGGTTTTTTTTCGGTAAATTTGGGAAAAATATCAAAAAACCACAATTATGAATTACTTTTTAGGACTTGATTTGGGCTCTGGTAGCATTGGCTGGGCTGTAATTGAAAAACAAAACGGAATACCAGTTAGAATCATTGCTTTGGGAAGTAGAATTGTACCTCTCACCCCTAATGAATCAGACAACTTCTCTCAAGGAAAAGCAGTATCCATCAACCAGCAACGCACGCAAAAACGCACAGCACGAAAAACTCTTGACCGATACCAGATGCGGCGTGCGCTTCTGTGCGAAACGCTGACCGACAACGACATGAATCCCACTCATGAACTTATGTGTGCTTCAAAAGAAGAACTTTGGAAAATGCGCTCCGATGCTGCAACTCAACAAATTTCTTTAAAGGAAATAGGCCGCGTGCTCTACCACATCAACCAAAAGCGAGGGTTCAAGCTTGCCAAGAATGAGGCATCAAGCACCGATAAAACTGAACAAACTTACATTCAAAGCATTAATCAACGCTGCGCAGCCATTGCTGGCATCACTATAGGACAATACATCTATGGCGAACTCATCAAAAATCCTGAATTTAGATACCGCCAGCTCGTTTACTCACGAGAAAAATACATTGAAGAATATGACACCATTATGAAGTGCCAACAGCAATTCTACCCTGATGTGCTGACAGATGAATTGATTTCCAAAATACGTAATGAAATCATCTTTTATCAGCGCAAACTCAAATCGTGCAAGCATTTGGTTAGTTATTGCAATATGGAATTGCATGAAATTAAGGTTGCGGACGGAAGAATTGTGATTTCAGGACCAAAAACAGCGCCAAAATCATCTCCTCTTGCACAAGTATGCAAAGTGTGGGAGTCTATCAACAATATTGTGCTTTGTAATAAAAAAGGTGACACTTTCAGCATTTCAGATGAGCAGCGCATGGCTATTTTCCAATTTATGGAAAGAAACGAAAAACTGAAAGTCACCAATCTTTACAAAATTCTTGGTATCTCAAAAAAAGACGGATGGTGGGGAGGAAAAGCAATCGGTACAGGATTGCAGGGAAACACCACACGAATAAAAATCGAAAAAGCGCTTAATGGGAAATATCCACATCTGCTTAAATTCAACATTGACAACTCGGGAAAATGCGTAAATAAAGATACAGGAGAAGAACTTCCTTGCGTCAAAGACACCGCATTTAACGAGCCCCTGTTTAAGTTATGGCACACCCTCTACTCCATTAGCGATATTGAAGAACTGAAGGCCGCATTACGCAAGAATTTTGACATCACCGACGAATGCGTGTTAGACAACCTTTCTTCAATTGATTTTGTAAAAGAAGGTTATGCCAACAAAAGTCATAAGTATATGCGAAAAATTCTCCCTCAACTTCAAAAAGGTGTGATGTATGCCCACGCATGTGAAATTGTTGGGAGCAGCAACTGTAGCGATTATAAAGCCACGAAAAGAGCCAACAACGGAGCGCTTCTGCTATCGCCTATCGCTAAAGGCGAACTCCGACAACCAGTAGTGGAAAAAGTGCTCAACCAAATGGTGAATGTGGTGAATGCACTTATTGAAAAATATGGAGAATTTGAAGAAATACGGGTGGAACTCGCTCGCGACCTCAAGCAAAACCGCGAAGAGCGTAATGAAGATTATAGACGCATAACCACTCAAAACAAAAAAAACTTGGAAATTGCAGAGCGCATTCAACAAGAATATAAACTCTATCCCACTAAAGCAAGAATCAGAAAATACCGCATGTGGGAAGAAACTGAACATCGCTGCATTTATTGTGGCGCACCTGTTAGCATCAAGGAATTTCTTTCAGGAATAGATGCAGAGAAGGAGCATATTATTCCTCGTTCACTTTTATTCAACGACAGTTTCTCCAACACCACTTGTGCTTGCAGAAGTTGCAATCATGACAAAGGGCAAATGACCGGCATTGACTATGCCGAATCAAGAGGAAAAGCCTTCTTTGATGATTACATCAACCGCATTAACAAACTGGCTGACAAAAAAGAAATCTCACGTTCTAAATTCAAGAACCTCACCACCAAACGTGAAGACATTCCCCAAGATTTTATTGAACGACAGCTCCGCGAAACGCAATACATTTCACGAAAAGCTGTAGAAATGCTCCAATCACTGTATGCCGACAAACCATCTGGCAAATTATATGTGAAGACTTCTGGTGGCATCATCACCGACTTCTTGCGCCACCAGTGGGGGTGGGACACCGTGCTCCACCAAAGCAATTTCAAGCGATTTGAAAAAGCCGGATTGATAGAAAATGTGCCTGTTATCACCAAAGGTGAAAAACACTTTGAAAAGCGAATCATTGGTTGGAATAAGCGAATTGATAACCGACACCACGCTATCGACGCTCTTACTGTGGCATGTACTCAACAAAGCCATATTCAGCGCCTCAACACTTTGAACGCAAATAAAGAAGCATTCACCAAACTCGATGCCACCACCAACGAAGGCTATCGTGCCTTTATTAAGCGTGTTGCACAGGAAGCTCCTTTCACCACTGCCGAAGTTCTTGAAGCCGCTGACAATATTATTGTGTCATTCAAACCCATCACAAAATCCACAACACCTGGTAAACGAAAAGTTTTCAAAAACGGAAAGCCAATAATCAAGCAAACAGGAATTCTTGTGCCTCGTGGAGAATTGACCGAAGAAACTGTTTATGGCTTGATACAACGATATGATGGCAAAGGTGGCTTTAAGACCTGTAGTGTTGTGCGCTATCCACTATCTAAAATCACATCACAAGCAGATGCTAACTCAATTGTTGATGAAGGCATAAAACAAATTGTAAAAAAGAGACTGAAAGAGCACAACGACAACGCCAAAATAGCTTTTTCCACACCACTTTATAGCGATGTGGCGCAAACCAAAGAAATCAAAGGCGTTAGATGTTTTAGCGGTCACAAAAGAGCATCTCTTGCCATAGTCAAGCGTGATGAAAATGGCAAACCAATAGGCTTTTCACCTACAGGAAATAATCACAATGTGGCTTTTTATCTCAACGAAAATGGCAAACCTGTTGAACTGGTATGCTCATTTTATCATGCCATTCAACGTCGCCTTTTTAATATTCCTACTATAATTGAGAATCCATCAGAAGTATGGGATTTAATTGAAACAAGTGGCAAAGAGTATTCTGAAGAATTCTTGTCACAATTGCCGAAACCAAAATGGACATTTGCTTTCTCCCTACAAAAAAACGAGATGGCGATTATCGGCTTAACTAAAAATGATTTCGAATATGCCCTACAAAATGGTGATAAAAAAACTCTTGCACAGCATTTATATAAAGTACAAAGTATATCTCCCAATTATTATTGCTTCACACGGCATACCGAAACAAAATACGACAAAAATCACGTTAACAAACCCGATGACCGGTTTTTGCGTTATCGATCCGTACCCTCTTTAATGCAAGATATTGCTGCAAAAGTTTCAATTAATGTAATTGGTGATATTATAAAAAAATGATTAAGCGAACCATCTATTTTGGCAATCCTGCATATTTGAGTACCCACAACAAACAACTTGTTGTGCGATTACCCGAAGTGGAGAAACGCGATAGCTTATCAGAAGTGTCAAAAAGGAAAGCAACAGCCACTATTCCCATCGAGGATATTGGCGTAGTTGTGCTTGACCATAAGCAAATCACTATATCTCACGGGCTAATTAATCATTTGCTTGCCAACAACTGTGCGCTTATCTCCTGCGACGATAATCACATGCCCACAGGTTTAATCCTTCCATTGGATGGTAACTCCATTCAAAGCGAACGCTTTTATCAACAAATCAACATGTCGCTACCCCTAAAAAAACAGCTATGGCAACAAACCATTCAAGCGAAAATCTCCAATCAACGAACTATTTTGCAGCGATATAGAAAAGATGTAAAAATCGGGAATATGCGCAAATGGGAATGTGAAGTAAGAAGTGGCGATGCAATGAATTTGGAAGCGAGAGCTGCGGCATACTATTGGAAAAACGTTTTCCCATCAATACCTGGATTTGTGCGTGGTAGAGACGAAGCCCCTCCAAATCAACTTCTCAACTATGGTTATGCCATTTTAAGGGCAGTCATTGCACGGGCACTGGTTGGGGCTGGGCTATTACCCACTTTGGGCATTCATCACCATAACCGATACAATGCTTATTGCCTTGCCGACGACATCATGGAACCTTACCGACCCTATATCGATGAAATGGTTATCAACATGGTGGATAAAAAAACTACGACTCCCTTTCCACAAAACACAAACAACAATTTCTGCAACTTCCTGTAAAAGAAGTGGTCATAAATGGAAAGCGTAGCCCACTTATAATCGCCGCTCACACTACTGCCGTATCGCTACAAAAGTGTATTGCTGGCGAAACAAGGAAAATTGCATACCCTACCATGTGAACTATGGACCGTTTTAGCGAATACAGAATGATGTGGGTACTTGTTTTCTTCGATCTTCCTACCGACACAAAAAAAGAGCGAAAAGCCTATGCACAATTTCGTAAAACGTTGATGCAAGACGGGTTTACTATGTTCCAATTCTCCATTTATATACGACATTGTCCAAGTCATGAAAATGCCCAAGTTCACATCAAACGCGTAAAATCTGCTCTCCCAGAATTAGGGGATGTTGGCATCTTATGCATTACAGACAAGCAATTTAGCAATATAGAAATCTTTTCTGCTGCCAAAATGCAAGAAACATTAAAAACTCCACTCCAACTAACTCTATTTTAAACACGAAGTCTTTTTAATAAAGAAATCCGACATATTTCTGCCGGATTTCTTTATTTTTAGATACTTTTTTTATTTACAAATCTATTTTTAAAACTCTATATATCAGAGAAATAAACACAATCTGTTGTATCTAATTACAAAATTACAAAATCTGAAAGCTATTCACAACGACTTACAACGTGTGTATACGGGCAAAGCAGTTGTATCTAATTACAAAATTACAAAATCTGAAAGCTATTCACAACAGGCTTTAGAAGCTATCATTGCAAAAGGCGGTTGTATCTAATTACAAAATTACAAAATCTGAAAGCTATTCACAACACCTTCCACTCCTGGTACTCCTTTACCTAGTTGTATCTAATTACAAAATTACAAAATCTGAAAGCTATTCACAACTTAATGGCGAAACGAAGTGAAGTGGTGAAGGTTGTATCTAATTACAAAATTACAAAATCTGAAAGCTATTCACAACATCGTTACACTCGGAATAATTCAACATATGTTGTATCTAATTACAAAATTACAAAATCTGAAAGCTATTCACAACTAAATATCCTAAATTGTTTTTAACAACTTTGTTGTATCTAATTACAAAATTACAAAATCTGAAAGCTATTCACAACGAGTAACCAGAAATCCTTTGCTCCGGCAGTGTTGTATCTAATTACAAAATTACAAAATTACAAAATCTGAAAGCTATTCACAACTCTGAACAAAGAAAGACAAATTACCTTTAGTTGTATCTAATTACAAAATTACAAAATCTGAAAGCTATTCACAACCGAACAACGTAAGGTTGACCTCGAGCAACAGTTGTATCTAATTACAAAATTACAAAATCTGAAAGCTATTCACAACCTTTACGCACGTGCGACTGCGGTATGAGCGTTGTATCTAATTACAAAATTACAAAATCTGAAAGCTATTCACAACGTAACTCCA
>SAMEA104315425__coassemble_1467_pt1 | contig 12329 bp, 9 predicted proteins | sample SAMEA104315425__metabat2_low_PE_013 | metagenome-assembled genome bin SAMEA104315425 (sample SAMEA104315425) | gut metagenome | biome: Monkey gut; feature: monkey-associated habitat; material: faeces | place: China | collected 2013 | reverse complement strand
ATTGCTCCAAGGCTGTTTTTTATGTTTTTGTTTTTGATTCCATTGACGATTCGGCTACAAAGCATAATTTATCCCCACAAATTTTCCACTGATCCACGAAAGGGGGTTACTACATTCTATTTTTCTGACTTTGTCCAGCTCCTGTGCCCTTGTATTTACTATTTGTAGCGTTGAAGCAGTAGCGAACGCCAAGCGTAATACTGCTAACCGAATATCCCTTGTAGAGCAAAGTCCGTTGTGCTCCTGAATAAAATGTGCGATGCTGATTGCCTGTGCCGAAAAGGTCGGAAACATTGAGCGAAAGCGTCAGGCGATTTTTAAGCAACGATTTGTAAAGCGACAAGTCGGTGCAGAAATACCCCTTATTCACATATTTGTTCCCCATGTTTCCTTCAGTTTGCACCATCGTCACGAGCGAAGCCGTAAGCCACTTAAAGTCAAACGTGTTGTTTAGCGAGAACATCGCTACCGGATTGTCGAGATTGCTGCCCACATGTGTCTCCATTTTGAGCCATTGCTTGTAGAACATCATTTCCAATGTAGGATGCCAGATGCCAAAAGTGGGATTCAGCGTAAGCCCTACTTGAAAAGAATTGTAACTGTTGATGTTCTCTGGACGGAGAAGCGAGGTCATTGGATTATTCTGATAGGTTTGCGTCATGGAGCAAATCTCGTCAGCCACATGCGAGTAAATCAATTGCAAATTGAGCCAACTCCACGAGAATCCGTAAGTAAGATTGCGTGTTATCGAAGGCACGAGGAAGGGGTTGCCCGATTCGTAAGTGTATTGGTTAACATACTGCACACCACTTCTAAGTAGATTGTAACTGGGGCGGTAGATGTCGGAGGCGTAAGTCAACTGCATCTGCGTCTTGCCCATGGGCAATGAGAGAGCAAGTGATGGAAACCAGTTGCCATAAGTTTTGCTCTGCTCTGCCACATACAATCCGTTGTTGTAATAGTTGAAATCAATATATTCGTAGCGCAGACCTGCTTGCACAGTTAATGGACCGAACACACGGTTATAGTCAACAAATGCCGATGTCATCGACTCCTTTACTTTATCATTCTCGTTGTCAACCACTTCTGGCTCCACTTGGTAAAGTGTTGGTCGGTTCACCGAGCTATATTCTCCACCAAACGACAAAGAGCCATTCAACAAAGGAACACTCAACACAAGTTTGGAGGCAAGCATTGAGTTTCGGCTTTTACGATAAGAGTTCACGAGCGTCATCTGATTGCTTTCATCAAGCTTTGTTTCAGACAAGTGCGTCCACTCTTTTTTGCCATACCAGTAGTAATCTGTATTGAAGTCAATTTTCAACTGTCGGATTTTTCCCACATAATAAGCATTTGCATAATAGGCTGTTGACTGGCCAGGTCCTTGATAACCTATTATTGACGATTCCTTTAGCACATTATTCTGCATCGTATTAAACATCTGCTCTCCTGCGCCATCGCTTCTTGCAAAACGGTCGTAACTGATGCTGGCACCTATACTGTTGCTGTCATTGAGCATATAGCTGATGCCCAAGCGCGCATAGGGTCTAATGTTGGTGAATTCCTGATCAACATCCATAGTCTGCTTCCAAGTGTCGGTCAGGTATGAAAACATCGTAATCTGTTTATTATCGGGATTGTGAGTGTAAGCGCCATAGAGAAATCCACTAATATCCAATCCTCCTTTGCGATAATTGGCTTGGAATGATTCAATGGAACTCAACCGCTCATCTTCGTTAACGCAAAACGTGGTATTATTGTCGAAACTGAATCCCTCACCTTGTGGTTTCTTGGTAGTGATGCGGATAACGCTCTTCACACTGGCATCGTAGCGAGCACCAGGATTTTTGATGACTTCAATTTTCTTGATATCACTCGGTTGCAAGCGTTGCAATTCCATTCCGTCTTGCATCTTCCGACCATTGATATAGATTACAGGTGTGCCCCGACCAAACACTTCTATCTGCCCATCTTTAGCCGACACACTGGGTATGCGAGAAAGCAACTGCTCCATGTTTGAAGTTTTCTCCAGCACGCTACCCTCCACAGTTGTCAACATGCCTTCTCCACTCAATATGGTTTTTGGCAAGTAACTTTTTACGACAACTTCGCCTAACATTTTAGAATCTTCGCTTAATCGAACTACACCTAAATCTCCGCCAACGCAATCCTGAAAAACAGTAGTATAACCCACAGATGATACCTTAATGATACCTCCATTGCATGAAGCATTGATTGTGAAACTCCCATCTTCACCACTTACAGCACCTTTCACGAAAGCTGAATCCGCCCTATTCAATAGCATCACATTTGCAAAAGGCAAAGGCTCACCCTTTGTATCCACCACTTTACCTGTGATATTCTGTGCCATCATCGCAGACATAGCCAAAAGGCACACTGCTGTAATCACCATTTTCTTGCTCATTGTCATTATTTCCTTTTCTTTCAAGGGAGCAAAAGTAGAGAAAATTATAAAAAAAACAATAACAAACGCACATTTTTAAAGCCACAAGGCATAAAATCCAATAATATAAAAGAATTAAACCCAAATCGGTCATTAGGGCTTGTGGTATTTCGGGATTTTAGAGGAATGAATTTTGCTTGTCTTTTAATGAATGATAGCGAGCTATTACGAATTAAAAACAAGCAAAAGGCATCTTATAAAAGCCGAAAGACCGCAAGAAGTTATATAAAAATCCTCATACGGCCTAATGACCGATTTGGGTTAAAGCGTAAGCAACAGTTCCCCCCCATCAGTCCTTCCCTACAAATCAGCATAAGTCTAACCTCTAATTTCTATTGTCTAACTTCTTAGATTATGCATAATTTTCTGTAATTTTGTGGAGAAATTTATACTGATTTATGAGAAGATTTTTGATTTTATGCGCGCTGTGCATTGTGTGTGCAGCATCGGCTTGGGCTCAACAAGCCAAGTATGTGTTCTATTTCATTGGCGACGGCATGGGCCTGAACCAAATCAACACCACCGAATATTATATGGCAAGTGCTGAAGGGGAATGGGGGTACGGTCATCTTTCGTTTGCCGACTTCCCCTACACCACCTACGCCGCTAATTATTCCGCCAATCGCCGTGTTACCGACTCTGCCGCCGCTGGCACCGCTCTGGCTTCCGGCCATAAGACCAACAACGGTATGCTGGGCATGACTCCCGATTCTGTGAATGTGAGCAGCATTGCCACTTGGGCAAAACAAAGCGGTAAGAAGGTGGGTGTGTGCACCACGGTGAGTATCGACGATGCCACCCCTGCAGCATTCTATTCACACCAGGCAAGCAGAAAAAGCCGCAACGCCATTGGTCGCCAACTCGCCACTTCGGGCTTCGACTATTTTGCCGGCTCCGATTTCCGCAACCCTAAGGGCGACGACGGCACCGACCTTCACCAAATCTGCGAAGCCAACGGCTACACTTGGGCATACGGCTACGAAGAAGGCAAAGCCAAGTGGAAAAATGCCAAAAAACTGTTTATGGTGCAGCACAAAGACGCAAAAAAAGAAATTCCATACGCTATCGACCGTGGCGAAATCGACCTCACATTGCCTCAAATCGTGGAAGTGGGCATCAACACGCTGATGAACGACAATAAGAAGGGCTTCTTCTTCATGATTGAGGGTGGAGCCATCGACCATGCTTGCCACGGACGCGACGCGGCTTCTGCCTTTTACGAAGTGTTTGATTTCAACGATGCCGTGAAGGTGGCACTCGACTTCTACAAGAAGCACCCCAAGGAGACGCTGATTATTGTGACTGCCGACCACGAAACTGGCGGCATGGTGCCTGGTAACGGACGCTATACCCTCGACTTGGATTTGCTCAAATACCAAACTTGCAGCATCAACGAGGTGACAGCAAAAATCAACGCTATGAAAAAGAACCGCATGAAAAAATCGTGGGAAGATGTGAAGCAACTGCTGAGCGAGTGCTTCGGCTTGTTCACAAAAGTAGATGTCACATGGCGTGAAGAGGCTGAATTGCGCGAAGCCTATGAAGACGCTTTCGAGAAAAACCCTACCGACGAAAACCTCTATGGCGTGAACTTCACGCTCACCACCAAGGCTTGCGGCATTCTCAACAAAAGGGCTGGCATTTCATGGGCAAGCGGTTCACACTCTGCCGGTTATGTGCCAGTATATGCCATCGGCGTAGGGGCTGAACGCTTCCACGGTCGCCTCAACAACACCCAAATCCCCGAAATCACCGCAAAAATAGCAGGCTACAAAAAGTAACCCACCCACACCACAATACCCCCACACAAACTGCTCCGACTCGGCAGGCTCCACCCAGCCTCTCACACGCATCGGAGCAGTTTTTTTATTCAGAGGAAGATGGGTGCAACATTGCATCATAACGTAGCGACATGCCTTTGGCATGTTTCGATGCAAACCAACAATGTATCACCGAATTGAAAATAGGAAATGATATACAAGTTGCCCCTGTGATAATTTAGTAGAAAAAATCCCGTAGGGATTAGATGTGCGTAGGCAATTTGATGTTGTCGCATTCCGCTGGAATGCATAATACTGACATTTCTATTGCAGGCATTTCGAAAAGATTCCATTTCGCTTCGCTCCATTGCATCTTTTCTGCATACCTGCCTACACACATCAAATTCCTAACGGAATTTCATTGCATCTTCTTCGGAACAATATGTATATCATTTCCTGAAAATATACCAAAGGCATATCCCCACATCATTTTTCCTTAAACCCAATTTGGATTCAAGGAAAAATAGTGGTGGGAAAAGCGCGTGCAATCATAAAAATTTCATTATATTTGTAAGATAGCAATTATTAGAATTGAACAACGATGAATCTTGATAAATTTATTGATATGGCGGATAAGGTGGAGTTTCTTGCCACCACTATAGGTATGCAACTGGTTAGCACTCCCGACCCCGACGAGGCTGTGTGCACTTTGAAGGTGACGAAGGCTGTGAGCCAGCCTGCGGGCTATCTCAACGGTGGCACTTCGCTGGCTGTGGCAGAGAATCTTGCCGGCATAGGTAGCACGCTCTTAGACGAGGAGCATTTCCCTATGGGACTGAATGTGACTGCCAACCACCTACGATCCGTGCCTATCGGTGCCACCATCAAGGCTGTGGCGAGAATCCTTCACAAGGGCAAGAACACCCATGTGTGGAATGTGGATATTTTTAACGAGGAAGGACAACTGTGCTTCACCTCTCGTGTCACCAATTATATGCTCGATCTCAAGAACAAGAAATGAAGCCTTTCGCACTCTACCGTATGCCAGTGGAAGCGCTGGCTACCCGTATCACTGCCGCAAAAGCCACAGTGGTGAGCAGTTGCGCCGAACTTAACGGACGCAGCGGCTTTGTGATTGCCCCTTTCTCCCCCACTCCACACGAGCCAATCCTGCTGATTGAGCCAGAGGAAGTGAGTAAATTCGTGCCCGATGCCGATGGTGGCGAGCCTTTCGCCTTTGAAGATGTGGAAGCATCAAGCAGCCGAGCCACCTATGCATCTACTTTCCCCGCATTTCACAAAATGCTCACCAACAACACTTTCCGAAAAGTGGTGCTGGCGCGACAGAAAACGGTGGAATGTGGTGGCGAGGTCGATGCCATACGCCTGTTTAACCGTGCGTGCAAACTCTATCCGCTCCAAATGATAGTGCTGGTGTGCGCCGAAGAATGTGGCACTTGGCTGATGGCGACACCCGAAATTCTGCTTCAAGGGCATGGCGACCTGTGGCGCACAATGGCGCTGGCAGGCACAATGAAAGCCTGTGATGAGCAACAGGGCTGGAGTGTAAAGAACATTCGTGAGCAACGCCTGGTATCGACCTACATCAGCAAATGCCTCGCTTCACACGCCCACGACATCGACTTGCGTGGACCGATGACCGCCCACGCTGGCGCACTGGTGCATCTGAAAAGTGAATTCACCTTCAAACTCAACGATGCCTCAAAGGTGGGCAACTTGATTGACGAACTCTACCCCACGCCTGCCGTTTGCGGCATTCCAAAAGATGCCACCAGGGAGTTTATCTGCGCCCACGAACCTGCGCCACGCCACTATTACAGCGGCTTTATGGGGCCATTGAACATGGGCGGCAATTCCGACCTCTACGTTTCGCTTCGCTGTATGAAGATTGACGGCAACCGCTGCACGCTTTTCGCTGGCGGTGGACTTATCAGCGACAGCATCGAGCAGCAGGAATGGGAAGAAACCGAAGCAAAAATGGGCACGATGCTCCGATGCCTCAACACCGAATACTAAACCACTCTATATCGCTTAAGAATGTATAGCAACAAGGAAAATATCAATATTCTCACAGCCCTGCTCGTGAGCCACGGCATCACCGACGCTGTGGTTTGCCCCGGCTCGCGCAATGCCGCCATTATCCACAATCTGGCGGAGTGTCCAAAAATCAAGTGCCACCCTGTGACCGATGAGCGCAGCGCGGCATTTGTGGCAATGGGTATGGCACAAGCCACTTGCCGACCTGTGGTGGTGTGCGTGACTTCTGGATCAGCCTTGCTCAACACCGCTCCTGCCGTGGCTGAAGCCACCTACCAGCACCAAGGCATCATCGTGATTTCTGCCGACCGCCCTGCCGCATGGATTGGGCAAAATGTGGGTCAAACGATTCCACAGCCGGGTGCGCTTGGTTCTTTTGTGGGCAAATGCGTCAACATTCCAGAACCACACACCGACGATGACCGTTGGCACATCAATCGCCTTGTGAACGAGGCACTGATTGAGGCAAAAAAATATCATCGTCCAAGCGTGCACATCAATGTGCCATTGAGCGAGCCGCTATTTGAATACACAGTGAAGAAATTGCCAAAAGAACGCGTTATCACGCTTTGGGAAAGCACCTTTGGCTCAGCCGAACCGTTTGTCGACGAATTCACTGCGGCAAAGCGCCCTATGATTGTGGTGGGACAAGTCGATGAACAAACCTCTTTCGACACACTCGATTATTTAGAGTTACTCGCCGATAGGGCAATCATCATTCACGAGGCACTGAATGGCTACGATGAATTGTTTGGCATCGACCTCGTGCTCAATGCCATTGAGGGCGTTGACAAAAAATATGTTCCAGATTTCGTTCTTCACATTGGAGGCGAAGTGGTGAGCAAACGCTTGAAATCATTTCTCCAAAGGGCGGAAACCGTGTGGCGCATCTCTCCAAACGGTGAAATCGCCGACACCTATAAAAACATCACAAATGTGATTTCTGGCGACACAGTCGACACTCTTAAGATGATTGCCGTCGGTTATAAAATGCGTAATCTCAAGACGCCTTTTTCCATACAGACATATTATGACCTATGGTACAATGCTTTGGAAAAAGCCGACCAACATATCATCAACTATGAGCCGGCATACTCGCAGGCGGCGGCTGTGAAGGCATTTGAAGAACAGTACTACTACAGCGATTACGCCCCTCATATCCATTATGCGAACAGCACTTCCATTCGCCTTGCCAACCTCTTTGCACGCCACTATGTGTGGTGCAACCGTGGCACCAACGGCATAGAGGGCTGCGTTTCCACAGCCGTGGGATTTGCGATGGCTGTGCCAAAGACCGAGCGACTGGTGCTGGTGACTGGCGATTTGGCGTTTTTCTACGACAGCAACGCACTGTGGAACGAGGCGCTACCAGCAAACATTGGCATCCTTTTGCTCAACAATGGCGAAGGCGGCATTTTCCGGCAAGTGAAAGGTTTTGGCGAAAACCCGATGGCACAGGGCTTCCATCATGCCACAGCCGAAGGCATTTGCCACCAGAATGGCGTGACCTACGTTGCCATTCACAACATCGACGAACTTTATCAACAAATAGAGAGACTTACGGACGAAGAAGCCCCCATCGTGATGGAAGTGTTCACCGATGCCGAAATCGATAAACAAGAACTTATAAACATCTATAATAGTTTTAAATTATGAGAGAATGGAAAAAAATTGAAGGATTCGACTTTCAGGAAATCCTCTTTGAAGAATATAACGGTATAGCGAAAATCACTATCAACCGCCCTCGTTATCGCAATGCGTTCACCCCTCGCACCACTTGGGAAATGAGCCAGGCGTTTGCCTACTGCCGTGAAGCAAGCCGCATCAGCGTGGTGATTCTCACTGGTGCTGGCGACATGGCATTCTGTAGCGGTGGCGACATGAATGTGAAGGGCCGTGGCGGCTATGTGGGCGAAGACGGTGTGCCACGCCTCAATGTGCTCGACGTGCAGATGCAGATTCGCCGCTTGCCTAAGCCTGTTATCGCCATGGTGAACGGCTACGCCATCGGTGGCGGCCATGTGCTTCACTTGGTGTGCGACTTGACCATCGCAAGCGAAAACGCCATTTTCGGTCAAACTGGTCCAAAGGTGGGTTCATTCGATGCCGGTTTCGGTTCATCGTATTTGGCGCGCATCGTGGGTCAGAAGAAGGCGCGCGAAATTTGGTTTCTCTGCCGTCAATACTCTGCAAAAGAGGCTGAAGAAATGGGTATGGTCAACAAAGTGGTGCCTTATGACCAACTCGAAGACACCTGCGTGGAATGGGCAGAAATTATGATGCAGCGCTCTCCTTTGGCTCTGCGCATGATTAAGGCTGGCTTAAATGCCGAACTTGACGGACAGGCTGGTATTCAAGAGCTTGCTGGCGACGCCACCATGCTCTACTACTTCCTCGACGAAGCCCAAGAAGGCGGCAAAGCGTTTCTCGAAAAGCGCAAACCCGACTTCCAAAAATACCCCAAAATGCCGTAAAATCTTTTAGAAATTAGAGGTTAGAAATTAGAAGTTAGATTTTTAGGACGTCCTATCCCCCTAATCTCTAATCTCTAATCTCTAATTTCTAACATCTAACATCTAACTTCTAATTTCTAATTTCTATATATGACTTTTTCGATTCAAGAGAAATTGTTGCATTTCAAGCAGCCGGCTGGCACTTCGCGTGGCGTATATACCACACGACGAATCTGGCTTTTGACGGTGGAGCACGGCGGGCGCACCGCCATAGGCGAGTGTGCGCCATTGCCACAGTTAAGTTGCGACGACATACCTGATTACGAGGCTGTTTTGCGCCGATTTTGCGACGTTATTGAGACTACAGGCGCCATTCCTTATGATGAAATGCGCAACTATCCCTCCATGCTCTTTGGCGTGGAGACCGCCCTTGCGCAACTCTCTCGCATCGATGGATTGCTCTACGACACTCCTTTCAGCCACGGCGAGGAAGGCATTCCCATCAACGGCTTGGTGTGGATGGGCACGCACGATGAAATGCTCAGCCGCCTGAAGGAGAAACTCGCACTCGGTTTCCGCTGCGTGAAACTAAAAATCGGTGCTATCGACTTTGCGAAAGAACTCGACCTGATTCAGCACATACGCAAGCATTTCAGCCGTGAGGAAGTGGAACTCCGTGTTGATGCCAACGGCGGTTTCACGCCCGATGTGGCTCTGGAAAGGCTGCAAGAATTGGATCGCTACGACATTCACAGCATTGAGCAACCCATCATGGCGCATCAGTGGAGCGAAATGGCGCAACTTTGCCAACTGTCGCCACTGCCTATCGCCCTCGATGAAGAACTGATAGACGTGAACTCCACCGACGAGAAAATCCGCCTGCTCGACACCATCAAACCACAATACATCATTCTCAAGCCATCGCTCCACGGTGGCGTGGCTGGCACTCGCGAATGGATTGCGCTGGCGAATGAGCGTGGCATAGGCAGTTGGATAACAAGTGCGCTGGAAAGCAACATCGGACTCAATGCCATTGCCCAACTCGCTGCCGACATCTACGGTCCAAAAATCACAATGCCGCAAGGTTTGGGCACTGGTATGCTTTTCACCGACAACATTCCCATGCCTTTGGAAATCAGAAACGACTGCCTATGGATTACGAAGCGTTCATAGACGAGTGGCACAACTCGGAAGCATGCGTACTGGTACACACCAGTGGCTCCACAGGCGCACCTAAACCGATGATGGTGGAGAAGCGTCGCATGGAAGCGAGCGCACACATCACCTGTGCCTTCTTGGGCTTGCAGAGTGGCGACACGGCTTTGCTCTGTATGCCTCTCGACTACATCGCTGGTAAAATGATGGTGGTGCGCGCCATCACTTGCGGTTTGCGGCTCATTCGCATCGAGCCTTGCAGCCACCCGATGGCAGAGGTGTGCACCCCTATCCACTTTGCCGCTATGGTGCCGCTGCAAGTGGCAAATTCGCTAAAGGTGGCAGACGAACGCCAAAGGCTCATGGCTATCAAGCACTTGATTATAGGTGGAGGCGCAATTGATGATGATTTGGAGCGTGAGTTGCGAGATTTCCCCAACGCTGTATGGAGCACCTACGGCATGACCGAAACGCTCTCGCACATTGCCTTGCGCCGCATCAGCGGCAGCGAAGCGAGTTTGTGGTACACGCCTTTCGATGGTGTGACGGTGAGTCTCGACAGCCGTGGCTGCCTCGTGATTGATGCTCCGCATGTGTGCCACACCACCCTTGCAACCAACGACTGTGCCGAAATCCGTGATGGCAAATTCCGTATTCTCGGACGCATCGACAATGTGGTGTGCAGTGGTGGCATCAAAATTCAAATCGAGGAAGTGGAGCAATCGCTCAAACCTCACATTCACAAACGATTCATCATCACCAAGCGAAAAGACAAGGATTTGGGCGAAGCATTGACGCTGCTCACCGAAGAATCCGATACCGAAGCCGTGCGCAATATCTGCCATCGTGCGCTCCCAAAATATCACCAGCCACGCCACATTTTCCATGTGGAAGAAATACCGCTGACCGAAACAGGAAAGCCAGCCCGCGCAAAAGCCGAATCCATCGCCAATTTGCTTTGAAATTGGATTTAATTCGCTATATTTGCATTCTATTAAACCATTACTCCTATGACTAATTACAAACGACCTCAAATAGCACTCATCTACGATTTCGATGGTACACTCGCACCTGGCAATATGCAGGAATTTGGTTTCATTCAAGCCATTGGCGACGACATCGACCAGTTTTGGGAAAAGTGCAACAACCTTGCCAGCAACAACGATGCCAACCACATCCTCACCTATATGTACACCATGCTGAAAGAAGCGCGCGCCGACGGCATCTCGCTCAGGCGTGAGAGTTTTCAGAAATTCGGTTCCATGGTGAAGTTGTTTCCCGGTGTGCAGGAGTGGTTCTCGGTCATCAACAAGGTGGGCGATGAACTCGGCCTCGACATCAAGCACTACATCAATTCCTCTGGCTTGCGCGAAATGATTGAGGGCACATCTATCTACCACGAGTTTGAAGCCATTTACAGCAGCACCTATCTTTACGATGCCGACGGCGTGGCTTACTGGCCTGGTGTGGCAGTCGATTCCACTGCCAAAACGCAATTCATCTTCAAGATTTCGAGAGGCATCAAGGAGTTGAGCGACAATTTGAAGGTAAACGAATATATGCCACACGATGAGCGACCAGTGCAATACCAACACATGATTTACTTTGGCGACGGTATGACCGATGTGCCAAGCATGGTGCTTGTGCGCTACTTTGGCGGCCACTCTATCGCCGTTTTCGCCGACGACGAGTGCCACAAAGACCAAGCCCGAAAACTCATTGAACACAACCGTGTGGACTTCATTGCCAAAGCCGATTACAGCGAAGGCGGCGAAATCTACCGTCTGGTGAAATCGATGCTCGAAAAAATGAAAGCCGACTACGATTTCGACCAACTCCTCCGCTGCCACAAAGCCTCCTGCAAATAACTTGTCTCCCCACTATGATATAGCATCAGGTGGATGGGAGCGATAATATAAAAGGCAGCGAATTTTTGAATTTCGCTGCCTTTATCCCAAATCGGTGTTTATCTGCTAAAAGCCCTACTTAGGCCACATGTCTACTATAAAATCTTTATTCCAGACATTTTTCTCCGCTAAAACATATTCCGTTTCCCACTTGCCTAACGAATACCCCACTATATGTAATTCGGCTCCAGCCTTACCGGCCAACTTAAACTTGCCATTGGTGTTGACCTTGAATTGATAGTCGGAACCCGTTACTACGCTTGCTGACAAGTTTGTTGAAACAGAGGGACCTACTTTAACGAAAGGACCTCCGCAAGAGGCTATATTGACTTCCGTCTTGAAATATACTCCCAGGTTTGCTGCCACTTCACCAGAATAAGTGATATTGGTTCGATCTACAAAGCAGTTAAACGAATGGTTGAATTCTTTATAAAACACCCAACCTCTGTTTCTTGCATAGGAAGGACCCAGCTTAAAGGAAGAATCAAATGTCATGGGAAGGGTGATGCCTATCGTGCCTTTTGCATGTGCA
>SAMEA104315425__coassemble_1435_pt1 | contig 12535 bp, 9 predicted proteins | sample SAMEA104315425__metabat2_low_PE_013 | metagenome-assembled genome bin SAMEA104315425 (sample SAMEA104315425) | gut metagenome | biome: Monkey gut; feature: monkey-associated habitat; material: faeces | place: China | collected 2013 | reverse complement strand
TTAATTAACTCTCTCATTTTCAATCGATTACATAAGAATTAACAGAGTATTGATTATATCACCAGGGGTTTTTCGCCGTGAAACGGCGAGCGGTTTTTATCCTTGGGGCAAAGTGTATAGCCCTCGTAAGAGGGTGGCGTAGGGATTGTGTGGTTGGCGGTATGGAAACTCGTTTCCAATGACGCAAAGCGCACAATCCCTACGCCAAATGCGAAGCATTCCACATTGCTCCAAGGCTGTTTTTTATGTTTTTGTTTTTGATTACATTCACAATTCGGCAACAATACATAATTTATCCCCACAAATTTTCCTCTGAGCCGAAATATGGGGTGATTTGTTGTTTAGTTTCGGATTAGGCATTTTGCGAGGCGGGAGGCTCCGCGGAGGCCTTTGCTGGTGATGTGGTAGAGCAGGGGGAGGACGAGGCGGCGGAGGGGGCTGCCAGCGGCGAGGCGACGGTAGGCTGGGGCGTACAGCTCGCGTGCGGCCTCGGTTTTGCCCTCTTTGGCGTAATGCGCTGCCAAAACGATACGGCGAAAGTCAATCAAATGCAGCATTCGCTCTTTTTCGGGGTGATTTGAGTTCGCCACTTGATGTGTGGCCTCGTCAAGGGCTTGTTCCCATCGTCCGATGCGGTCGGAGAAATTGGTGCCCGTGATGGAAGCCTCGCCACTCTCATATATATCCACAAGGGCGTGGCTTATAGTTGCCACTCGTGGCTGTCCCAACATCAGTCTGATGCCCAATTCCCAGTCGTCCCACTGCAAGACATCATTATTCCAACCGCCAAATTTGGCAAAGTACTCGCGGCGCACGGCATAACGCTGTGTGGAAAATATGCTATGCAGAATTTGGTTGGCAAACAGGTCGGTGGTGAAAAAAGGGAGATTGCGTTGGTTGCCGTCAAGGCTGTGCAGACACGCCTTCGTCGCCACAAGGTCAAGCGTGCCGCCATGCTGAGTAATGGCATTGCGGTAAGATTCCACAAGTGTTGGACGCATGGTGTCGTCGCTGTCGAAAAACAGCACCCAATCGCCTTTTGCCTCGGCAAATCCGCGGTTGCGTGTGGCAGATGCCGTGTGATGCGACTCTTGAGCCACCACCACCTCAAATCCGTCAGCAGAATGCTGCGTCTGAAATTCTTGCAGAACACTCAAAGAATCGTCGGAACTGTCATTGTCAACCAGCACCACTTGAAGTGGACGGTAGGTCTGCGCCAGCACCGAAGCGAGTGTGGGTTTCACCTTCTCGGCGCGGTTGTAAACAGGTATGATGATGGTAAAAAGCATTGTGTCAATTTATTTCTTCTGCAAATATAGTGCACATCTATTGCAGAGCAACAAGTTCGCTTGATTGCTGTGCTGAGATGCTGCCTATTTTCTACAAAGATAATGGAAAAACACTAATATGTGAAAAAAAACCACTATCTTTGGCATTTAATCGTCCCCTTTCAACAAAAACGAATAAAAATGACATTGCAGCTCCTGATATGCACTTTCAACGACGGAATCAAGCGAATCCCCGACTTGTTGCTCCCACCTATCGACGGTGTGGAATACCTTGTGTCGTGGCAACAAGCCGATGATTTCACCCCCCACGAATTACCGGAAGAAATCGCCGACCGCTCCGATGTGGAAGTGACCACGCTGCCCGGGCTCGGTTTGAGCCGAAACCGCAACAACTGCTTCCTTCATGCCTCAGCCGACATCTGCCTCATCTGCGACGACGACTGCCGCTACACACCCGAAGGACTTCGTGCCGTGATCCACGCTTTTGAGCAAAACCCCGATCTCGACATCATCACCTTTGTGGCAAAGAACGACTCGGAGCAGAAATTCTACCCAGCCAACAGCTTCAACCTGAAGGAAAAGGTGCGCAATTATTATGTCACATCATTTGAAATAGCTTTCCGACGCTTGCCTGTGATAGAGAGGGTGAAATTCAACGAACACTTCGGGCTGGGCTCCGATATGTTCGGCGCAGGAGAAGAGGCGATTTTTATAGCCGATGCCATTGAGGCCGACTTGAATTGCCAGTTTTTTCCCACACAAATTGTGGAGCATCTTGGCCCCACCACATCAGTCACACGCGCAGGTGAAGCAAGTGTGCTGCGCTCCAATGGTGCCATACTCTACCACAGCTACCGCGCCACCATGTGGCTCCGCCTCCCCCTGCTGGCATGGCGCGCCCACCGCAGTGCCAACGTGCCCTTCACCTACGCCCTCAAGCACCTCTACCAAGGCATCACCCAAATGCGCCGCCTCACCAAAAATGCCTAACCTCCCCCACAAATAGCAGGATAAGCGTTATTTGGAAAGCGAAGAAAAGAGTTTTGACACTAAGGATACCAGTTGTGTCACGCTTTCTTTGTCTGCTACAGGGATATTGATGCTGGTTTGCCCGGTGGCTTCATCTGTTTTCACGATGCTGTCAACCAAGCGCGCTGTGGCTTCGGGTGACTGGAGCGTTTTCGCAAGTCCAGACAAGAACGATATGCCTTTTTCCACGAGTTGTTCGGGTGTGTCGTCGGCTGTGCTGGGCGTAGTTTTGTGATGCTCGTCATCTGGTTTCACCGACTGTTCTGCCTCTGCTTCAGACTCATGCTCTTCAAATTCAAACTCGTATTCGAGGTTGTCAGGACTGCTGGCTTCCAGGGTGTCGTGCATAGCGTCGCGGTTATCCTCCAAGTCGTCGGAGGAAACAGCCGTTGCAGGTTCTTTGTCCGCATCTTCTTCAATTACGCTGCCCACCACATTGGCGATGGTGCTGAATTTATCGTCGCTGATGAAAATCGAGTCGTCGCCATTGTCGAGCACTCCCTCAAACATGTTTTGTTTGAATCGCAATTTGCCTATCATATTTTCCTCGATTGTGCCTTTCGACACAAGGTTGATAACCTGAATGTTGCGCTGCTGGCCGAGGCGATAAATGCGGCCTATACGCTGTTCGAGCACGGCAGGATTCCATGGCAGGTCGAGGTTCACAATCAGCGATGCCGACTGTAGGTTCAATCCCGTGCTGCCGGCATCGGTGGAGAGGAACACACGGCAATCAGGATCGGATTGGAAACTTTGCACGATAGCACCACGCTTTGGCGAAGGCACTCCGCCGTGAAGATAAACGTGACCTATGCCTCGCTTTTCAAATTCTTGCACCAAGAGGCGTGTCATTCGCTCCCATTGACTGAAAACCACCACTTTCTCATCACCACCCTGTATCATTTGGTCGATAATGTTGAGGCATTCACCAATCTTCACATCATATCGTGTGTGCTGGTCGAGAATGAACGTGCTGTCGCACACCATGCGCATCATATTGAGGTTGAGCAGCAATCTGTGTCTATCTTTCTCCGAAAGGAAGTGGTGGGCGTTCCATTTGTGAATGAGCTGAGCCACAGTCGATGCGCACTCTTCGTGAATGGCCATCTGCTGATCCGTCATGGGCACGAGCAAATTAGTGTCGCGTCGGTGGGGCAACTGCATTTCCACATCGCGTTTTCTGCGACGAATCAACTTTTGCTTCACTTGGGAGCCAATGGTGTTGAGGTTGCGGTAGCCCAGCACCTTCCCTGTATCGTTGGTCACAATGCACTGGTCGCGGAATTGATAGTATGGACCGAGGCAATACTGGTCCACCAGTTCCATCACCGAGAACAATTCTTCAAGTTTGTTTTCGAGTGGTGTGCCTGAAAGTGCTACCATATATTTTGATTTCAGCCGTCGGGCTGCGGAAGCAATCCTCGTGTGCCAGTTTTTCAGGCGTTGCACCTCATCGAGAATCACCATATCGGCATCAATATGCCCCATGAATTTGGCATCGTTTGCCATTGTGTGATACGAAACGATTTTATAGGTGGCTGCATCGGCATAGAGCGCTTTTCGCTTTGCCGCATCACCTTCAATCACCATTACATCGGCTTTTGTAAAGCGTTCAATTTCGCTCTTCCACTGATATTTTAGCGATGTGGGGCAAACCACCAGAACGTTGCCCAGCAGATTGTGCTTCCGTAGCACTTCTGTTGTGGCGATGGCTTGAATGGTTTTGCCAAGTCCCATCTCATCGGCAATCAGCGTGCGCCCCTGTCTTACGGCAAACCGCACACCTTCTTTCTGATAGGGGAAAAGGCTGACGCTCAGTAGCGAATCGAGAACCTCATCGGTCAGACCGTTGACTATCTCGGCGCGCGTCTTGCTTTCACGCACCTCAAGCACAAACTCAAGAGCATCGTCGTAGCAGCGGAAAGTGTCGGAAATCTGCCGAGCCTCGTTGAGCAGCGTCGGGAAATGCTCATATCCATTTGCGAGAAGCACCCCGTCGGCATCAAAATAGCGACTTGCCAAATCCTTGAACTCACTCTCACATTCCGAACCTATGCGAATACGGACCGTGCGACCTTTGCGATACGACAGATAGATGCTCGTGTAGGCAGGTATGTCGCGATGAACACGCATTTTGCGGCTGTTGCTAATTTTGTTTTTCACAGCTTCAAGATGCTTGCAAGTACCTAATTGCGAAGTCTTGAAATCAAGACATGAGCAATAGTTCCACACACTATCTGCTCCACGATACACCACCTTGTATCTCCCGTGCGTGTGTGGGTTGCGCACCCAATATTCGCCTGGTGCCGACTCCTCGTCGATAGGCTCAATGCCGAAATTTTCGGACATGGCAGCTTGCTGACGCAAAGCCACTTGCCACTCCTCCAGCGTCATTCCGCTTGGCTTCATCACCTCCGACAATCGCTTAGCAGTCTTCTTCTTAGCTGCATTCTTGGTCACAGTTTTCTTCTTCGCCATCTTCATCAAAAAACGTTTAACTAGTTGCATCCACAAAGATACTTCCCCACAACAATCCCTACAACCATTCTCTCATTTTTTTCACTGAAAATCACACCATAATCTGCCTAATAGCTCCAAATAGGTCATTTCTGAGTTTTTCACCTCAAAAGAAGTAACGATTTAGCGACTGTTCTAATTTCGGCAATATGCCCACGTCTGCTGTCAAGTAGCTCTTCTCTGCTACAAAATACAATAACTACACGAAATTACAATCGCTATATTGCTATACTGCGAATAATACACACAAAATAGATTAATTCATGATGATTATCGCAAAATTTAATGTATATTTACAGCAAAATTCGGTGAATTTATGAAACTGAGCAAGATAAAAGATGTCTTAGATAGCAAGGGTATTTCACAAACCTGGCTGGCAAAACAGTTAGGTAAGAGCTTTAGCACTGTCAATTGTTATGCTCGGAACAAATACCAACCCGATTTGGAGACACTTCTTGAAATCTCAAATATTTTAGAAGTTGACCTCAAGGATTTGATTACGAACAAGAACGAAAGAGTGTAAAGAACTCGTAGTTTTCTGTCTTACGAAATTATGTTATAGAACTTCCGATAATAAAAAGTTATTAGAACATGAGCATAAGCAAAGATTTAACAGAAGAGGATGTCAAGTTCCGCTATATCAACGAAGCCATCACAAGCAAGGGATGGTCAAAGGATAGTATATTCATGGAACAGAAGGTTAAATTTACTGACGGTAAAATTAGCCTTCATGGTAATCTTGTGCATAGAGAGAAACCGAAGTTTGCCGACTATGTACTTTATGCAAATAAGGCAACACCCATTGCTATTGTTGAAGCAAAGGATGCCAATCATTCTGTTTCACATGGATTGCAACAAGCCATGACCTATGCCCAAATGCTTGATGTGAAGTTTGCATACAGTTCAAATGGTGAAGGTTTTGCCGAACATGACTTCTTGACAGGCAAGGAACGCACTTTTGCTATGGACGAATTTCCAACAAAAGAAGAACTTATCGAAAGATATAAAAATGAGGCTAACGATGGAAACGGACTTAACGAACAAGAGCTGGCTATCATAAAGCAGCCTTTTTGCACTGGTCAGAATATATTCCCGCCACGATACTATCAGCGCAATGCAGTAAACCGCACTGTCAATGCTATTGCGAGAGGACAAAACCGTGTGCTCCTTGTCATGGCAACTGGCACTGGCAAGACATATACTGCATTTCAGATTGTGTGGCGTTTACTTAAAAGTGGTTTGAAGAAGAAAGTGTTGTATCTTGCAGACCGCAATATATTGGTTGATCAATCCATACAGCAAGACTTCAAACCATTAGAAAAGGTAACGCACAAGATAGACTACTCAAAAGACAAGAACCACTTGGAAGAATTGGGGTCTTATCAAGTGTTCTTTGCACTCTATCAACAGTTGATTGGACAGAATGATGCCAAAAACTATAAGGAGCTGTTTCCTAATCCAGACTATTTTGACCTTGTTATCGTTGATGAGTGTCATAGAGGTAGCGCAAAGGATGATAGCAACTGGCGAAACATCTTGGAATACTTTTCTTCGGCTACTCATATAGGTATGACAGCAACACCAAAAGAAACAAAGTACCAGTCAAGTATTGGCTACTTTGGTGAGCCTATATATACATATAGTCTTAAAAACGGAATTGAGGACGGTTTCCTAGCTCCTTTCAAGGTAATCAACATCACAACCAACATTGGCGATGAGTGGAGACCGACAAAGGGACAAAAGGATATATATGGCAACGAGATTGAAGACCGCATTTATAACAACAGCGACTATGATTACAACATTGTCATAGAAGACCGTATAAGGGAAGTTGCGCAAGAGATAACCAACTATCTGAAAAGCACTGACCGCATGGCTAAGACCATAGTGTTCTGTGCTGATGAAACACATGCGGAGCGTATGCGTCTGGCATTGACCAATGCCAATGCTGATATGTGCAAGAAAAATCCTGACTATGTGGTTCGCATAACAGGTAGCGATGAGTATGGAAAAGGCAAACTGGATTACTTTATCTCTGTATCTTCAGAATATCCTGTCATTGCAACAACCAGCAAACTGCTTTCTACCGGTGTGGATTGCAAGATGGTAAAGCTGATAGTGCTTGACCAGCAGATTGGTTCCATGACGGAGTTTAAGCAGATTATAGGTCGCGGAACCCGTCTTCGCGAGAATGAGGGAAAGACCAATTTCACGGTGATGGATTTTCGCAATGTAACACGCTTGTTTGCAGACCCCGATTGGGATGGACCGATAGAGATTGACCCAAACTATCCTGCAAAACCAAACGAAACGGACTCACGTACATTTCCAGAGGACACAGACACTCCTCCGTCCTCGACAAATGCGCCAGTTACACACTCAAAGCCGATTGTAGATAGAGAAGGATGCCAGGTAATGGTTGTCAATAAGGTAGTGTCCGTTTATGATGCCGATGGCAAGCTGCTTCGCACGGAGAGTATTACCGACTACACGAAGAAGAATATCCTTGATTCGTTTGCTACCATTGATACATTTACCTCCAAATGGAATGAAATAAAGAAAAAGTCAGACATTGCTGATATGCTGAAAGAAAGAGGCATAGATCTTGCAGGATTAAAAACTTCACAGGAAATGAGCAATGTGGATGATTTTGATTTCATCTGCCATATCGCATATGGAAAGAAGACCCTGACGAGGCGGGAACGTGCTGAGCAAGTGAAAAAGCGTGATATATTTACCAAGTATGGTGAGCAGGCACGGCTGGTACTTGAGAATTTGCTGGAGAAGTACATGGAAGAAGGCATTTCTGAACTTGAAAGTCTCACTGTGCTTGAAAACGATCCTTTCCGCCGATTGGGCTCTAAGGCAAATATAGTAAAGTTCTTCGGTGGCAAGAGAGAGTATCTGAAGGCTGTAAAAGAGTTGGAGCAATCAATATATAATATAGCATAAAAAGAAACAATATAAAATGAGTTTATCTAATTTCGTAAAACGAGTACGCAATATCATGCGCAATGATGCCGGTATCAACGGTGATGCACAACGCATAGAACAAATGGCGTGGATGCTGTTCTTGAAAGTCTATGACGAGAAAGAGAATGATTGGGAGTTGGACGATGATGATTACAAGTCTATTATTCCAGAAGAATGCCGTTGGCGCAACTGGGCACATGACGATGGAAGCGGTAAAGCCTTGACTGGTGATGAGCTGCTTTCGTTTGTCAACAACACATTGTTTGTGGAACTCAAAAACATAGAGGTAACACCAACTACTCCTATCCGTCAGGCGATTGTAAAGACCACATTTGAGGATGCCAACCAATATATGAAAGATGGTGTTCAGCTTCGCCAAGTGCTGAATGTGATTGACGGTTTGAACCTTGGCGATTATGAAGAAAGCCATGCTTTTGGTGAGATATACGAGACTATCCTTAAAGAAATGCAGTCGGCTGGTTCGTCTGGTGAGTTCTACACCCCAAGAGCCTTAACAGAATTTATGGCAGAAATAGTCAATCCTCGAATTGGCGAAAAAATGGCAGACTTCGCCTGTGGCACAGGCGGCTTCATCACAAGTTGGTTGGGCGAACTGGATAAAAAAGTAAAGACTGCCGAAGACCGCAAAGAGTACAATCAATCTGTCTTTGGCATTGAAAAGAAACAATTCCCATATATGCTATGTGTGACAAACCTCTTGTTGCATGGCATAGACACTCCATTGGTTTATCACGACAACTCGCTTACAAAAGATGTCCTCAATTATACGGACGAAGATAAGTTTGATGTTGTGTTGATGAACCCTCCATACGGTGGCAACGAGAAGTCGGATGTCAAGTCGCATTTCCCTTCCGATATGCGCAGTAGCGAGACTGCCGACTTGTTCATGGTGCTCATCATGTACCGACTGAAGAAGAATGGTCGTGCAGCGGTCATTGTGCCTGATGGTTTCCTGTTTGGTGCCGACAACACTAAGATAGCCATCAAGACCAAGTTGCTTCGCGATTTCAACTTGCATACCATTATCCGTTTGCCGGGCAGTATCTTCGCACCTTACACTTCGATTGCCACCAACATTCTGTTCTTCGACAATATCAGCGCAGAGGGCGCTCCAGAGGGTTACTCTACAAAGGAAACGTGGTTCTATCGCCTTGACATGCCAGAGGGATACAAACATTTCTCCAAAACCAAATCCATGAAGTTGGAGCATTGCAACCCTATCCGTGAGTGGTGGAACGACCGTAAGGAGATTATCATTGCCGATGGTGATGAGAAATCACGCTGCTATTCGGTTGAAGACCTCATCGCCACCGATTGCAACTTCGACTTGTGCAAGTTCCCGAAAGAGGATGAGGAAATTTTGCCTCCAGCCGAGCTGCTCGCCGACTATTTCAAGAAACGAAAAGCCCTTGACCATGAAATTGACAAGACTTTGGCAGAAATACAGCGTATCTTGGGAATAAATGTGAATGTGGATGAATTGTAAAATGTGGGACTGTGTTCCTCAAATCTAAATAAACAAATTTGTGAAACACGTCTCACAAATTTAGAAAAGAAATCTATGGTAAACGAAATATCAAATACTTCCAATATTGACAAACTGTTTCTGGATGTAAAGCAAATAATAGAAGAAGGGCGCAGGCAGGGCGCTGATGCGATTAATGCTGTTATTTGCATGACAAATTGGAGAATTGGTAAACGCATCATTTTGGAAGAGCAGCATGGGGAAGCACGTGCTGAATATGGTAAAAATATAATCAATAATCTGTCTAAAAGACTGATTATTGAATACGGAGGCAATAAAAGTTTTGCACCAAGAGACTTGCGTAATTACAGACAGTTCTATCTGACTTTCAATGATTTTGAGATTTGGTACGCGCGCGTACCAAATCTGAATTGGACACACTATCGCTCTTTACTTCGTGTGCAAAATAAAGAAGCCAGAAAATGGTATCTAACAGAAGCCTCTAACGAACATTGGTCAACACGCACTCTTGACCGAAACATCAATTCGCAATACTATTTTCGTTTGCTTCAATCTCCCAAAAAAGAAGCTGTGGTTGCAGAGATGAAAGCAAAAACTGCCGATTATGACAAAGATAAATTGGAGTTTTTAAAGAATCCAATTGTGGCAGAGTTCTTGGGATTGTCTTCAAATAACGACTTTACCGAAACAAAGTTGGAAACAGCTATCATAGACCATCTTCAAAAGTTTATCATGGAGCTCGGTAAAGGCTACGCTTTCGTTGCTCGTCAGCAACTTATCCGAACGGATTTGAAAGATTACTACATCGATCTCGTCTTCTACAACTACATATTAAAGTGTTTCCTGTTGGTTGACCTAAAAACGACAGAAATCACTCATCAAGACATAGGACAAATGGATATGTATATCCGTATGTATGATGAGCTGAAGTGTACGGAGGGAGATAATCCAACAATCGGTTTGCTGCTATGTGCAGAAACGAGTAAAGACCTTGCACGTTACAGTATTCTTCACGACAGCGAACAGTTGTTTGCGGCAAAATATTTGACTTACCTCCCAAAGGAAGAAGACCTCATTGCAGAAATAGAACGGCAAAAAGAATTTTTCGAGTTGCAAGAGAAAGAAAAAAACAAACAATGAACGGAAAGCAATTAAAAAATAGCATATTACAATGGGCGATACAGGGCAAACTTGTACCGCAGGATCCTAATGACGAGCCAGCAAGCGTTTTGCTTGAAAAGATTCGTGGGGAGAAAGAACGCTTGATCAAGGAGAAGAAAATCAAGCGCGACAAGAACGCATCCATCATTTACCGTGGTGAGGACAATTCCTATTATGAGAAGATACTTGCTACTGGGGAGGTGAAATGCATCGACGATGAGATTCCGTTTGAGATACCGCAGGGGTGGGAATGGACTCGTATAGGCAATATATTCAACCATACAAGCGGAAAGCAACAGAGTAGTAGCAATAAAGGTGGTGGAACTTCCCAAAAGTTCATAACGACCTCTAATCTATATTGGGGATACTTTGTTCTTGACAATGTAAAGGTTATGAATTTTACTAACGAAGAAATCAAGACTTGCTCAGCTACAAAAGGAGATTTGCTTGTTTGCGAAGGTGGCGCTGGTTATGGACGTTCAGCAATATGGAATGAAGATTATGATATTTGTCTTCAAAATCATGTTCATAGATTGCGTCCGTGTGTTAGCGGTATATGTGAATATGTATATCATTTCATTTACCTATTAAAAGAAAGCAACAATTTGGTATCTGTTGGAACTGCCATGCCTGGACTGTCTGCAAATCGTTTGAAAGGATTACTTTTGCCTTTTCCTCCTCTATCAGAACAAAGAAGAATTGTGGCAAAGTTAGCTGAACTATTACCACAAATAGAAAAATATAATAATGTTCAGAACAAATTGGACGAACTGAACACTACTATAAAGGATAGTCTTAAAAAGAGCATCCTTCAAGAGACTATTCAAGGCAAACTTGTTCCGCAAATAGCTGAAGAAGGTACTGCACAAGAGTTGCTTGAACAGATAAAAACAGAGAAGCAGAAACTCGTCAAGGAAGGTAAGCTAAAGAAGTCTGCCTTGGCTACTTCTGTTATCTTCCGTGGTGACGATAACAAGTATTATGAGCTGGTAGGAAGCGAAGTAACCGAGATAGAACTTCCTTTTGACTTTCCAAGTACTTGGTCTATTGCTCGATTAAATGCTGTTTGCCAACTTACAGACGGCTTGAAAACCATTGGCAAGCAATGCTTGTTAGATGCAAAATACTTACGTGGTAAAAGTTCTGAAACTATAGTAGAACAAGGTAAACTTGTATATAAAGGTGACAATATAATGCTTGTGGACGGTGAAAACTCTGGTGAAGTTTTCATCGTACCACAAGATGGCTATATGGGTAGTACATTCAAGCAGTTATGGATAAGTTCCTCAATGTACGAACCTTATGTTTTGGCTTTTATACGGTTATACAAAGAGACTTTACGCAATTCTAAGAAAGGTGCAGCAATTCCACACCTCAACAAAGAATTGTTTTATGGTCTTATTATTGGTATTCCACCACTACAAGAGCAGAGAAGAATAGTTCAAAAGATTGAACAATCATCGAAGTTGCTCAAATAGAGTTTCTATTCTTTTAACAATGCGTTTTTGTTCATTCAAAGGGGGCAAAGGAATTAAGTACTCAACTAGTTTAATACGTGATATGTTTGGTTGGGCACCACCTTCGCCTTTCTTAATAAATGTATCTCGACTTGCCATTAAGAAATAAAACAAGAACCAGTTATAAACGACATAAGGAGTACAGCCACAACACGCTTGATTGGTAGTTAGTTCCTTGCCTACAATAGCCAACTTTCCTATTGTGGCCCCATACATGGCAATGAGGACATCACCTTTTTTATTCATACGCAGTGAGCAATCTTGAAAAGCTCTCTGCGTTATTTTTTCTTCAGTATCATATACAGTGCCATTATTCAATTCTCCTGTTTTAAGCCACAAAATATTGCCGCCATAATAATCTTGGTTACTGCGCAGAGGTGTTGAACCTGCACCCCAATCTCCAATTTGTCCCATTCTTGTCCAAGTCCAACTATTAGGAATTTCAAATGGAATTTGTTCCGTTATATCCAAGCATTTTTTGCCTATTTGCTCATAATACTTGCTGTCTGTTCTATTTTATGTACTATTCTATATTGCTCTTT
>SAMEA104315425__coassemble_1336_pt1 | contig 13265 bp, 8 predicted proteins | sample SAMEA104315425__metabat2_low_PE_013 | metagenome-assembled genome bin SAMEA104315425 (sample SAMEA104315425) | gut metagenome | biome: Monkey gut; feature: monkey-associated habitat; material: faeces | place: China | collected 2013 | reverse complement strand
AACCCTAACGCCGCCCTCTTACGAGGTCGGTGGCATCGCCAAAAGGATAAAAACCTCTCGCCTTCGGCGAAAAACACAATCCGGTAGGGACGTGATACTTCACGTTCGCCCATAATTGCGATACCGTGCTGAATATCAGTTATTTGTCGCGGACGCGAAGTATCGAGAGCACTGAAAAAGTAAAACCAACTTTCAAATTGAAAGTTAATAACGGAGAAATAGCCGTTTCACCCTTCTTTTTCTGCCTATCATAGCCTTGTTGAGGCAATTTGTGGAAAGAAAAGTTATAAATCGTAAGCATTTTTCGTTTTGGTCTTTAAAAAGCCGGACTTTTTCAGTGCTCTCGATGTATCGCGTCCCTACCATGCAAAATCGTTTTGGGAGATTTGATACAACCTCCTTTTAAGAAATCATGTTATCATCAGGGGTTTTTCGCCGTGAAACGGCGAGCGGTTTTTATCCTTGGTGCAACTTGGATAGCCCTCTCACGAGGGCTATCCAAGTTGCACCAAGGCTGTTTTTTATGTTTTTGTTTCCATTCACGATTCGGCAACAATGCATAATTTATCCCCTGTATTTTTCCACTGAGCCTAAATTTCCACTGATCAGGTAAATCTGTGGGGTAGAAACAAAAAACCCGGGAGCGGGATTGCTTCCGGGTTTTGCGGTGCGTACAGGACTCGAACCAGCGACCTCCTGCGTGACAGGCAGGCATTCTAACCAACTGAACTAACGCACCAGTTGCTTTTAGCGATGCAAAGATACGGCAAAATCAATCAATCTTGCAAATTTTTCGCTTCTTTTTTGCAAAAAAAATGCACATCGCCCTCTTTTGGACGCTTTTTGCCCTCTCAGAGCGCATATTTTGCCCTTATTCTATGGTTTTTGCGTAGCCGAAGGAGGGGCACGGTTTACTGAAAGCGGGGAGGCTGGTTGGGGTAGGGGCCGTCGAAGGGCTTTTGTGGCATCACAATCCACATGATGATGTAGCCCAGCACACCTGGGAAAGCCGCAGAAAACAGCGAGAGCAGCACATAGCCCAAGCGCACCAAAGTGGGGTCTATGTCGAAGTATTCGGCAATGCCGCCCAGCACGCCTGCTATCGTTTTCTCTGTGTTTGATCTGTAGAGTCTTTTTCCTGAGTAAGTCATAATGATGAATTTTTTTGTTTTCTTGTTCGTGACGGTGGTATTTCCAACGCGCTTCTTATGTATTAGACGCAATAACTGTGCCAAAAGTTGCATTCATGTAAAAAAAAGTGCGGGCATATTACTTTATTATCTAAAATATTTGGAGAATAGGCGTAAGCGATTGGGAATGAATATGATAAGGTGAATTATTAATATAAATTATGATTTATAAACACCATTTAAGCAAACTAATACCACTAAATTTTTTTATTGCGATTGAAAGATGTAACTTTGCATCGGGTTAGACGATGACATCTTTATAAAAAGGTGTGCTGACTCCAACGTGCCGACTATTAACATTAATTATATTAATACATTACGCCCATATTCTCTGGCGCAGGAAAGACCAACATGGCCTCACTCTCCATAGTGTCTTTTTTCTTTCACCACCGAATTGGGTAAAATTACAACAACAAATCAACAGCAATGTTAGACAAAACCAACATTCTTTTCCGTCAAAGCATCGTAGTACGCTTTTCGGGAGACTCTGGCGACGGTATGCAGCTGGCTGGTAACATCTTCAGCAATATTTCGGCAGAGCGTGGCGACCAAATCTCCACTTTCCCCGACTATCCAGCAGAAGTGCGCGCTCCTCAAGGTTCGCTCAATGGCGTTTCTGGTTTCCAGGTTCATGTGGGACTCGGTGTTCACACTCCTGGTGATGAATGTGATGTGCTGATTTCAATGAATCCAGCAGCTCTTAAGCAAAACGCAAAGTTCCTCAAACCCAATGGTGTGGCTATCGTCGACATCGACTCTTTCAAGAAGATCGACCTCGAGAAAGCCCTCTTTAAGACTGATGATCCTTACAAGGAAATCGGTTTGAAGGCCCAAGTGGTGGAAGTGCCTATGACCTCGATGGTGAAGGCTGCCCTTGCCGACAGCGGCATGGACTTCAAGAGCCAAATGAAGTGTCGCAATATGTTTGCGCTCGGTTTGGTTTGTTGGTTGTTCAACACTCCTATCGACGGTGCTCTCCACTTCCTCGAACACAAATTCGCTAAGAAGCCTGCCATTTACGAGGCAAATGCGAAGGTGGTGCGTGGTGGCTTCGACTATGGTCACAACATCCACGCCTCTGTTTCCACTTATCGTATCGAAACCGAGGATTTGCGTCCAGGCGTATATACCGATGTGAACGGTAACAAGGCCACTGCTTGGGGCTTGATTATGGCAAGCGAAAAGAGCGGCCGTCCACTGTTCCTCGGCAGTTATCCTATCACTCCTGCTACCGACATTCTTCACGAATTGGCAAAGCGCCGCGACCTCGGTGTGAAGGCTATTCAGATGGAAGATGAGATTGCTGGCGTATGCTCTGCTATCGGTGCAAGTTTTGCAGGCAACCTCGCCGTTACCAGCACCTCTGGTCCTGGTTTGGCTCTGAAGAGCGAGGCTATCGGCTTGGCAGTGATGGCAGAATTGCCATTGGTGGTTATCGACGTGCAACGCGGTGGCCCATCTACCGGTCTGCCAACCAAGACTGAGCAAACCGACCTCAATCAGGCACTTTACGGCCGCAGCGGTGAATGTCCACTCGTGGTGTTGAGCGCACTCTCACCAACCGACTGCTTCAAGATGGCATTCGAGGCTGGCCGCATCGCTCTCGAACACATGACTCCAGTGATTCTGCTCACCGACGCGTTTATCGCCAACGGCTCAAGCGCATGGCGTGTGCCAGAAAACGACGAATATCCAGAAATCAAGCCTAACTTCGTGACCGAAGATATGAAGGGCGAGTGGAAACCATATATGCGCAACGAAGAACTCGTTCGCTACTGGGCTATCCCTGGCACCGAAGGCTTCGAGCACCGTGTGGGTGGTCTTGAAAAAGACTACGAAACCGGCGTGCTGAGCAACAACCCTGAAAACCATGCTCGCATGGTGGCTGCCCGCGCTCAAAAGGTGGCTAACGTGGCCAACCACATTCCTATGCTCGAAGTGAAGAGCGAATGTGACGATGCCGACACCATTATCGTGGGCTGGGGTGGCACTTACGGCCACATCTACACCGCCTTCGAAGAACTCAACGCAGCAGGCAAGAAGGTGGACTTCGCACAATTCCGCTACATCAACCCTCTGCCCAAGAACACCGCAGAAGTGCTGGGCAAATACAAGACAGTAATCGTTGCCGAACTCAACAACGGTCAGTTCGCCAACTATCTGCAAGGTCTTAACCCAAGTCTTAACATCAAGCGTATCAACAAGGTGGAAGGTCAACCATTCCTCGTACACGAAATCGTTGAAGGCGTGAACAAAATTATGGAGGGCAAATAATCATGGAAGAGAACAATAACATGCAACAATATCAAGCAAAGGACTATAAGAATCAGCAACCAGTTCGCTGGTGTCCTGGTTGTGGCGACCACGCTGTGCTCAATGTGCTTCACAAGGCTATGGCTGAACTCGGTGTGCCACCTTATAAAACAGCAGTGATTTCAGGTATCGGCTGCTCAAGTCGTCTGCCTTACTACATGAACACCTACGGCTTCCACACCATTCACGGTCGTGGCGGTGCAGTGGCCACTGGTTTCAAGGTTGCCAACCCTGATATGACAGTGTGGCAAGTGTGTGGCGACGGCGATGGCTTGGCTATCGGTGGTAACCACTTCATTCACGAGGTGCGCCGCAATGTGGACCTCAACCTCCTGTTGCTCAACAATAAGATTTACGGTCTGACTAAGGGTCAATATTCTCCTACCAGTGACCGTGGCTTCGTGTCGAAATCATCACCTTACGGCACCACTGAAGATCCATTCATTCCTGCCGAACTCGCTTTCGGTGCTCGTGGCACATTCTTCGCTCGCAGTATCGACGTGGAATTGAAGATTTCGCAGGAAGTGATGCTTGCCGCTGCAAAGCACAAGGGTCTTTCTATCGTGGAACTGCTCCAGAACTGTATGATTTTCAACAATGGTATCCACAACTACATCACCGACCGTGCCACTCGTGCCGACCGCACTATCCACCTCGTGCATGGCGAAAAGATGATTTTCGGCGCTGAAAAGAACAAGGGTCTTGTGCAAGACGGCTTTGGCTTGAAGGCTGTGACCATCGGTGAAGACGGCTACACCATCGACGATGTGCTCGTGCACGACGCACACTGCGAGAGCAACTTCCTCCACCAGCAACTCGCCATGATGGACGGCCACGACCTGCCATTGGCAATCGGTGTGATTCGTGAAGTGGACGCTCCTAACTACGACACTGCCGTAGCAGAGCAAGTGGCTGAAGTGAAAGCAAAGAAGGGCTTCACTTGCCTCCACGACATGATCCTCTCCGGCGACACTTGGGAAGTGAAATAAAAGCAAATAATCCAATCCCCACACATACAGCAGAAGCGAGCCCCACAGCCCGCTTCTGCTTATTTTTTGGAAAAGTCTGGTAACCAAATGAGCGAATTTGGTTACCAATTCAAAAAAAATATGTATCTTTGTGGCGAAACCATAAAATGAATGAATTATGATAGTGATTAGCACAAGAGATTTTCGCACCAATCAGACTAAATACCTGAATATGGTTAAATCGGGTGAGCACGTTGTACTGAAATCGCGTGCAGGTAAATTCCGAATATTTCCCGAAATGGATAGCGAAACGATAGAAACCCCTCGTGATTTGGTAAAGGAGCTTCGAGATGCCTTGGCAGAAGTGAAAGAGGCAATTGCAGGGAAGCGTGTTCTCCAATCAGCAGAAAGTTTGCTTGATGAATTGTAATATTACAGTTTCCGTTACTGAAGACTTCGCAAAAGAGGCGAAGCGTCTTTCCAAAAAATATCCAAGTTTCAAGCAAGACTACAAAGACTTCTTGGAAAGCATAAAGGAAAATCCATTGCAGGGCGATGAGATTACTAAGGATATTCGTAAAATCCGTATGGCTATTAAGTCAAAAGGAAAAGGAAAGTCGGGTGGTGCAAGGGTTATCACTTTCAACATTCTCACCGATGTGAAGAATGGGCAAGTAGTGTTCCTTCTTATTTATGATAAAGAAGATGCTTCCACCGTGAAAGTTGAGGTCGTCAAGCAGATAGTGCGTGATATGGGACTTTCAAGCGAATAACCCAAATTTTCCCTCCTCCATACAGCAGAAGCGAGCCCCACAGCCCGCTTCTGCTTATTTTATTCCCAAAGCTGAAGAATGAAGCTCTCATCGGAGCACTCGGAGCACTCGGAGTACTCCGATTTTCTTCTAACTTCTAACTTCACTGTAAATCGGATTCTTCGATGATGAAGAAGTAGCCTTCGAGGTCGTGGCGCTTGCCGTAAACGAAGCTGTTGCCGTGGTGGTAGTCTTTGTTCACCACTTTGGAGCCGTCTTTGGTTTTAAACACCACCTTTTCGCGGTCTTCGTCAAGTTGGTAGGAGGGTAGGCCGTTGATTGGCACGAAAAATGGCATTTCCACTATTTCTGATGGTGGGAAAACTGTGGTGAAATCGGGGTGCAGTTCGGAGTATTTTTGTCCACTTTGCAGATATAGCACAAGGGTGTCTTGTGTGTTGTTTTCTACGTAGGCGCGACGGCGGTCGGCATCGTCGCTGCATGAGGTGGCGATGAAGCAACCCATCACCATCAGCAATGCCAAATTCAATAATTTCTTCATGATGCAATGTAAATTTTGTTTGTGCAAAAGTACGTATTACCCATTAATTAATCAAGCGATTGTAAAATAAAAGGAGAGCGTCGGCGAAGATAATATTCGTCGGCGCTCTCTGGGAAAGAATTTAAAAGAGAAATTTGGCTATGTTGCCTTGTTGGACTGTATTATTTAACGAGCACTTTGTGGGTGATGCCGTCGGCTACCACGAGGTAAACACCAGCCACCACGTCGATAGTGTCGGCATCTGCGCTAATCAATGCGCCAGTGGTGCTGAACACGTTCACGCTCTTGGCTCCGCTCACCTTGATTGTGTTGCCGTTCACGCTCACCTTTGCGTTAGGGTTGATTACATCGCCAACATAAGTGCTTGCATCAACGTTGATGGTGAGGCGCACATATTGGGTCTTGCCCTTTTGTGTAGCGCTTACCACAACCACCTTCTTGGCCCCTGCTGCTGCGTTGACGCTGATTGCGTCGCCATCGATAGCGGCAGTGATGTTGCCATCGGTTGATACTTCCTCAAGTGCATACTTCACAGCTGCGCCATCGTTTTCGAGGTTGAACAGGTCGTCGAGGGCGATGTTGGAATCACCTACGCGCACGTTGCGCTCTGCTTCGGTTTCGGGACGAACGCCGCCCAGGTTGTCCATACAGAAGTAGGCTGGAGTGTTCATGCCATACTTGCCAGTGTCGCTACTTGTGAAAGTGAACGACAGGCTCTGTACCTTGCCGAGTGAACGCAAGTCGAGCCATTGCCAAGTGTTGAGGATGTAGTGGTCAGCCTCGTTTTCGCTTCTGAAGTCGCTGAGGTAGAAGTCGAGGGTGTTGGTGCCGGTAGCAGTCTTGCCCGATACGGTAAGTTTGAACCAGTCGCCCTTGGCAAACTTCTTGGCGAAAGAGTCGCCATTAGTCATGCTGCTGTAAGCGTAGGCATTGTTGGTGATAAATGCACCGCTGATGATGTCGCCATCCTCGTTGCTTGTCACGGTCACATCGGTGCCGCTTGGGTAAGCCACGCAGTAGTTGCTTGAGCCATCCACGCCACTGCCCACAGATGAATTGAATTGGTCGTCGAGCGACTTAAACTCGGTAGAAGTGCTGTTGCTCATACCAAAGCCATACCACCAGCTGTCCATGTTGGCAACTGCGAACGAGAACGAACCGCTGTAGAACATATCCTTGTCGGTGTCGCCAGAGAAGTGGGTGTTTTCAGCGAGGTAGTTGTCGTCGAATGTGGCAGCCACGGTTTCGCTAGTCACAAGCACCTTGGTCTTGCCAGTTGCAGTCTGGCCGTCGCCGCTCTTCACTGTGAGGCGGTAGCCATAGGTGTAGGCAGGAGCCACATTGAGAGTGGCTTCGGTAGAAACCACCTGGTTCATCTGGTCGCGCCATTCGTAGGTGTAAGGAGCCTCACCACCTGCCACTGCGGCAGTGATGGTGGCAGTTGCACCACTGTTGATGCGCACGTTGTCGTTGTCGAATGCGAGGGTGAGAGGGTCGAAGTGGCGGAGAGTGGTAAACTCTTCAGATGTCACCACCTCGCTCTTGGCACCGTCGATAGCGCTTTCGAGCAAGAAGTAAGCCTGATATTTGCAGCCTGGTTCGAGGTCGGTGAATGAGGTGCTCACCTCTTCATCTGCGCTCACATTTTTAGGAGTGGCGGTGAGCAAATCGTCGGCGCTAATCACCTTCTTGGCGAGGCGTGCAGCCTTGCGTGCAGGTGCGGCTTCGCTTTGTGCCACCACCTTTTCAACCTTAGCGTAGAGTTTGCCGCTCACGTTCCACTTGGTCTTTACGTCGGCAGAGGTTTCGCCGATGTTTGCCACCACTGGGTAGCCCTCGGCGATTTCAGGAGTCACCACCTCGATGTCCTTGTATTCGTAGGCACCGATAGTTGGAGTCACGGCATTGCGGGGTGCGCCCTTGATGTCGGTGGTGATGCCTTCGATTGGAGCACCAGCGCAAAGGTTGCCTGCACTCAAGAGTTGGAGGTCGGTTTCGCTCACGAAGTTGGCGGCTTCCACGAAGTTGGTTTGGTCGCCAATGAGGGTGTTAAATGCCTCGATGTCGGCATCCTTCATGATCTTGCCTTCGCCACCAAGCATAGCGTTGTGGCTGAATTTCACACGCTTCGCATAGTCCTCGTTGTAGATAAACATTGTAGGACCGGCGGTGGTGTTTTGCAGCAAGTTGTTCTTCAGCACGATATTGGTGTATGCCTCATCGCTGCTCACGCGTGCAGTGTAGTAGCAGTAGCCGTTTGTGCCGCCGATACGCACTGTGTTGTAGTAAACGTGAATGTTCTTGTTGTCGGCAGTGATTTGGATACCCGACGAACTTGCTGAAGGAGAGTTGGTGATATTGATGCTGTTGTTGTAAACGAGGATTGGCTGATCTTCATTACCGTAGCAAGTGGTGCGGAGATAGATACCGCCACTGTAATAACTGTGGGTGTTGGTAATCTTATTGTTGCGAATCACCATATTACCACGCACGCGCATCAAGTCCATGCCCCAGTAATTGGTGCGGGCTGATGTGCTTTGGAAGATAGTGTTGCCCTCGATGGTGCCGTCGTTTTCGTTGTCGAAGTAGATACCCTTGCTGCCAGACTCGTTGATGATGTTATTAATCACCTTAGCACCCTTTTCGTGAGTGAGTTTCACATAAGAGGTGCCGCCAATGCGGAGAGCTATGTAGCCACCGTAGAACTCACAGTTCGATACGGTGAGGTAGTCGTTGTTCTTGCCCTCTTCGTTCTTTGACTCGGTTTGCACTAAGTACATGCCGCTGTATCCAGTGGTCACAAGGTCGGCCTTCACATACACATTGTCGATGGTCACGTGGCGGCTTTGGTTGTAGACGTGGATAGCACTTGGGTAAGTTTGAGTGCAAGGCACGATAGAGAGGTTTTTAACGGTCACATAAGAAGTGCTGTCGATATAGAACAAACCTTCCTTGTGGCTGCCGTAGGCAGGCTCGCTGTAACCGCCACCTGCGATAGTGACATCGGCGCGGTTGCCACTCTTGCCTTCAAATGTGATGGTGTTGGTTTCGCTTGTGCCATCAATTTGGGTGATGCGCACATTCTCGTTGTAGGTGCCGTTTTCGATTTGCATGGTCACAGCACCTTCCACACCGTTGGCCTTCAGTGCCTCGGTAGCGGCGGCGATGGTAGGATAGTTGGCACCCTCAGAAGCACCGATGGTGTAAACGCCCTTCATACCAGCCTTGATGGTGCGGGTAGTGGCGTCGCCAGTGGTTGCCACGCTGTTGGCGTCCACATTCACGCTTGTGGCTTGTGCTGCCACCTTGTTGCCTGCTTGTGCTTCAGCGGCGATGTCGTAGGCAATCCAGAAGTAGTATGTGCCGAAATCGGTGATTTCCACATCGCTTGCGGCGGTGAATACGTTGGCTTCGGTAGCCGAAACACTGTTGAGCGTAGCAATGCAGTTGTCGGTGCTGAATGCGTTGGCAGTGCCAGTGTAGTAGAGGCGTGCGGTGGTGATGTCGGCCACGTTGGTAGTGCCATTAGCCTTGAATGTGATGTTGTTGAGTTTGAGTGTGCCACGGTCGCCACCCACGTTCACAGCAATCTTCTGCATTGGAGCGTTGCTTGCGCCGCGTGTCACATCGTCGGTGCGTGGAGCAGAAGCCTCGATGCCATCGACCACGAAAGGAGTGAGTTCGTGGAGCGAAACTTGCATTTCAAAGCCATCGTACTCGGTGTAGGTGGATGTAGGACCGTCGAATTTGATGGTCAAAGCACCGTCGGCGGCCTTAGAGATGTAGGTTGGAGGTGCGCTCACATAGTTGTATGAGCCTACGAGGTTGTCAGCGTCAACGCCCTCGCCATTGTAGATGTAGAATTTACCGCTACCAGTTGAGAACTTGATAGGTTCAATCTTGATAGCGCAATTTTCCTTGCCAGGTTTGAAGATGGTCACGCCCTTGAACTTCACGGTCACAGGGTTGTCCTTGCCACCATCGTCGTAGAACATGGTTGGGTTCATAACGGTGATAACGGTGGTGTCGGGAGCCATGTTCACGATGTTTTGTGCCTCGCGTGCGCCTTCAGGGTCGCCGTCGGTTACTGCCAAGGTGTTGCCGTCGGTGGTTTTGAGGCTCACGAGTTTCGCATCGAGCAGGGTGCCCGATGCGGCATCGTTTTTCACGTCGTATCTTACCCAGAAGTAGTTAGCGCCTTCCACCAGTTCGCGTTCGCCGCTCACGGTAGCGGTGGCGGCAGGATTTTCAACAGTGCCGAATGCCACAGCGGTGGCAGCGTCGTTTTCGGTGTTGTAATACACGCTCACCTTGCTCACTGCTTGTTCGCAGCCCTTGAGGTCGAGGTTGATTTCGCTCATGGTCGATTTGGTGAGAGTGCCAGAGGTGGTCACTTCAAAGTCGATGATACCAGCGTCGGCAGAGCCCACAGGCACGATGTCGGTGCTTGTTTGGTTCACTGTCACCTTGTCGATGGTCATGTCGTGATTCTTGAAAGGAGCCACGGTGGCCTCCCAACCGGTGCCGGTGTAGCCGCTGGTCATTGTGTTGGGGTTGAACTTGATGGTGATTGAACCATCGGCTGCTGTAGAGCGGAGAGTCTTACCAGGACCCTTGTCAGAGTTCTTGGCGTCGTCGAGTTTCCAGAGCAGGTTTTCGGTAGCAGTGCTGGTGCCGCTGTAAACCTCAAATACGGCTTTCACACCGTAACTGCTTGAACTGTAGTAAATGTCGAATTTGCTGAAATCGAGTTGAGCCACAGTACCTTCTTCGGCAGGGGTGAAAGTCACGATGTAGTCGGCATTCTCGGCTTCGTATTTTGAAGGGTAGATGGTCGATTTGGTGTCGCTGAACTTCCAAGTGTCGTAGATGATGTGGCTGTGGCTGCCCTTAGTGGCGCGGCACACGTTGGCGATGGTGCGTTGAGCCACATTCTCGGCCACGGTTTTGCTTTCGCCAGCCACAGTTGCGCCAGCGAGGCTCAAAGCGATGGTTTCGCCATTCTTTGCGTCGGGCTTCACTTGTGCCACCACTGCAAAGTAGTTGTGGCCTTCAATCAAGTTGAGGTTGCCGTTCACGGCAATGTTGCCGCTTTCCACTGTGGCTTCGCCAAATGGGGCAGAGGTCTTAAATTCGGTGTTGTCGCCAAGGCTGTAAACGCTCACCTTCTCGATGTTTTTCACATCGCTTGAAGTGAGGTTGAAGTTGGTTACAGATAGTGGATTGCTTTGGTTGTCGGTCAGCACGTCAACGATAAGCATTTGCACATTCTTGTCGCCCGCAGCCACTGTTTCGGTGCTTGCGGCAGTTGCGCTCACACTCTTGAATACCATGTTGCCTGGCAGGAATTGTGATACCACAGCTTCCCAACCGTCGGCTGGCACGCCAGTGGTGCTGCTCAGGGTGATGGTCATCGAGCCGTCGTCGGCTGAAGATTTCACCACTTTAGCCTCCTTCAAAAGAGTGGTGATGAGGTTGGTGTCGTCGGCTGTACGGCCGTTGTAGAACTTGAATACATCGTTATAGCCCACAGATGAGGTGTTGAAGATAGCGAGTTTCGAGAAATCCACTTTAATCTTCTGTCCTGCTGTGGCAGGCACGAAAGTGATGGTGCCGTTGAACTTTTCAGAGATTTTGCCGTCTTTGCCACCATCGTCGTAGAATTTGGCGTCGTCGCTAATGGTGAAAGTGGTGTGGTCGGCAGTCATCAGAATGTCGTTGCTCACAGCCACAGGTGCTGAGGTGCTGTTTTCGAGCGTTTGCGCAGCACCGTTCACCTTGATGCTGGTCACGCTGATGCCGGGAATGGAGCCCTTTGCATCGGGGAGAATGTCGGCTACAACCGAGAAGATGTTGTGGCCGCTCTTCAATGCCACATTAGTGGCCACGAGTTCATCGCCAAGTGTTGGGGCAGTAGCCAAAGCGCCATCGGCGGTGATTTTTGTGCCATTGTAGAGGCGCACGTTGCTCACCTGGTTGGTGCCGCTGAGTGCGCTGGTAGCAATTTTCAGTTCATCAACGTTGAACGCGTTCTTACCGCCTTCGGTAAGCACGTCGAGCGTCATGAGCATCTGGTTTTTCGCACCGCGGTACACGGTAGCCTCATTGCTTGCGAGGCTCACGCCCTTCAATTCCATGTCCTTTGAAGGGAGAGCGGTGACGGTGATGTTGAAGCCCGTGTTGGATTCCGCTCTGTTGCTGTGGAAACCGAACGAGATTTTGCCGTCTTCAGCGGTAGAGGTGTAGGTGTCGCCGTCGGTGCCGGTCACATACTTCTTCACCCAGCCACCTGGCAGGTAGCTCGATTGTTTGCCATCAGATGATGCGCCATAGCCGATTTTCTCAATCGCGCCATCGTACATCAGCAGATAGTTCGGACCGCTGAGGTCCACACTGTTCACTGTGATTTGAATCTTGTCGCCTTCATTCTTTGGTGCGAACACCACGCCGCAGTCGCGATAGGTTGGGATGGTCTTGCCATCTGCCGCTGCTTTGAAGGTGATGGTTCCGTCCACTTCGTAGGTCTCAAGACCGTCGCGAGTCATTAGGTAGAACGCGCCATCGGCAGCGCTCCACGCCTTTCTCTTGCCTTCAGCCTGAGCAGTGGGAGCCACAACGCCGCCAAGCAGCATCATGGTCAGAACACAAATCAGTTGAAAATTAAAAAAACGTCTCATAAAAAATTAATATTAAGAAATATATAATCCTAAATTAATGAGACCATCGGGGCATAGCCATTCATGGGGCACCGCATCACCGAGGTCGGTGAAAACAAAAGCCACAGCCACATCAGCGAGCGATGGGGCACAACGATAGCATTTTAGCGGAAGTGCTGATAAAAAAGCAATAAATGGTGGAAATAAGCTACACCACATCATCACATTCTATTATGTAATGTTTGCACTACGGTTCAAATGCCACGTGAACCTTGCTCTGCGCCGAATAGGGGCGTTGATGCCTCTCGGCAGCTGTAGGCTTGCAATGTGGGCAGGTCTTCTGACTCGTCCCCATCGTGCTCACGCCTTCCCGGATAATGTGATGTAGCCTTTGTAAGAGAGATACAACCAGTGGCAATGTGTGAGCCGATGCGTCGGATTTAGTGTGGGACTTACAGCAGCGGGTACTGTTCAGGATTCGCACCTGATTCCCTTTTAATTCTGCACCTTGAGGCACAGAAACCCTATGCAAAAGTTTTCAATACCGCAAAGTTATCACTTTTTTATGAATCTCCCAAAAAATCCCCAAAAATCCACCCACCACCAACCAAAGGGACGGTTCTTTTGGTCGCTGTGCTTTTCTCGTGCAATTATTTGCAACCAAAGGGACGGTTCTTTTGGTCACTGTGCTTTTCTCGTGAAATTATTTGTGAGTTTGTGTGATCGCAATAAGTGGTTGTAAATAACAATTCGGTAAACACTGATCAAAACAAACCAAAAGTTACTATGTTTGCACTGGAAATGTGGTTTGGGGTTGGAGATGG
>SAMEA104315425__coassemble_1282_pt1 | contig 13829 bp, 7 predicted proteins | sample SAMEA104315425__metabat2_low_PE_013 | metagenome-assembled genome bin SAMEA104315425 (sample SAMEA104315425) | gut metagenome | biome: Monkey gut; feature: monkey-associated habitat; material: faeces | place: China | collected 2013 | reverse complement strand
AAACTATTGATGCTACCACGACCGACCGTCTCCGACGCTCGCCACTATATTTGGATCTGTCTCCAAGCTGCGCTCGCAAGCGAGCTTGCATGGAGTTAACCACAATATGCCGTTTCCAACGGCTCTAAAATCCCTCTTTTCGACTTTTTCAGTGCTCTCGCCTTTGGCATGTTTTCGAATGCGTTGGCATCGGCTATTTGAAACATGCCAAAGGCATGTCCCTACGCTATGGCGTTATCGTTTTGGGAAATTTGACCATATTGGCTAATCGATGCACCCAGTAGTTTCTCTCAGAATTTTGTGGGGGATGTGGGGGAAAAAAGTAATGGCACCTGTCCAATCGCGGATGGGTGCCATTTTTGGTGTTACTATATATTATTTTCGCTTTTTCCGTGTGAGGAATTATTTCATCATTTTCTTAACTGCTGATTGGCTGCCGTCGGTGTAGTTGGTCACCACGATGTTCAAGCCTTCGAATGGCTCGTTGCTGCTCATGCCTGAAATGTTGAAATATTTCACCGAAGCCACAGTCTTTTCAGCGTTGGCGTCGGTAATGCCGGTAGGAGTTTGCTCTGCTTTCGCAAACATCACCATTGCCGGGAACCAGTAGCCCTTAGTGAGCTGGATTTGCTCGCCCACTTCCTCGCCATCTTTATTGTAGATGTGGAGATAGTAGTTTTGTGAGCTGTAGTCCACAAATGTTTCAACCACGAAGTTGCCAGTGTTGGGGTCGAGGTCGCACACATTGCCATACATTTTTTGGCCTTGTGGAATGGTGATGAAGTTTTGAGAAAACTCACCAGTATTCATATCGTATTTGCTGATAAAGTTGCCACCACTGGCTGGAGCGTAGTAGAGCACTCTGTTTTTTGCGTCGATAGCAGGAGACGTTTTTTGCCAAGCAAACGAAGAGTTCTGACATGCCATAGGCACGGTTACAGGAGTCTTAGCCTCGAAACTCTGTGTGTCGATTTCCACAAATTGCTCAATGTTGGAAGCCGAAGGAGTGCCCCAGGTGCAGTTGTTCACAGCAGCCCACACCTCATCGTTCACCTTAAAGAGCGTGCAAGTGCCCTTGCCGAGCTCGATAGTCTTTTCGAGTTGGTCGGTATTGGTGTCGATCACATAGATGCCCATGTTTAATGCGTTCACAAGGAGTTTGCCGTTGGCTTCCACCATTTCGCCTGGCTCTTTAGCATCTGTGCCACTGATAGGAGTGGAGGTGATTTCGCCAGTGGTAGGATTGTAGATATACAAGCCCTTGGTGGTGCCTACATACACCTTAGTGTCGCTGAAAGGGTAGCAAGCGCGGGTGTCGCCGCCACCAGCGAAAGTGGCAAAACTCTGCTTCAGCTTGAGCGTCTTGGCATCTACAATATCGAATCTGCCGCCAGTAGATCCATAGTTTTGCTTAGAGCAGAAGTAGATGTTGTTGGCATCTTGCGCCATGAATTGGGTGGTGTTGCCAAGGGTTTTCCCTTCGTTTTCCTTTTGGAACACACGATACTGGATTGCGCCGTCAGCATAGGAATAGAAATTCACGGTGCTGGAGTTGTGTCCAAACCAGTCCTCATTCAGCAGAAACACACCGTTGGCGTATTGTGCATAGGCACATGTTGCCAAAGCGGCAGAAGCGAGAAATGAAAAAAGCTTCTTCATGACGGAGAGGTTTTTTACTTGATTACCTTAACAGTGCTTGTGGTGCCGTCGGTGTAGGTGGTAACCACGATGTTCACACCGCTGAAAGCAGTTTCGCTCATTTGACCAGCGAGGTTCACATACTTCACGCCAGCCACAGTTTTGTTGGCTTGCACGTCTTCCACACCAGTTTGAGTTTGGTTAGATGGTGCTGACACCAGTGCGCCCCATTCGCCAGGGCCAGTCATTAAAGAGTAGAGCCACAAGTCCCAGCTCTTGTCGGAAAGTGTGCGGCCAGAGCAGCCAGTAGAAGCAAAGCTTATATCGCTTGGGGTGTCGCCTTGAGCCAAGTTGTAGCTCCAGAAGCCCTTGTTCCAACCGCTGTTCCAGTAGTCGGTTTCGCTTACTGAAGTGTAAGAGTCGAAGCTGTAGCCAGAAGTTATTTCGTAGATACCTCTTGCGTCGGGTTGTACCACCTCTTTGGTGTTCTTCAGAGAGAAACCATTGTTGTCAGTGTCCCAACCAAATCCACCGATAGCAGAACCGTAAGCGGTGCCGCTTTGCATCAGCATAAAGAGGCGAGGGTTGTTGGCAACGATGTCGATAGCCATTTCTGCACCAGTCTTGGTGCCTTCGAAGCGGTAACCGAACACCAAAGCGTTTTCGCTGTTGGTCCACTTGAGTGCCATAGCGGCAATTTTGCTACCTTCGCCAGTCCAGTTTTGAATGTCGTTGAAAGAGAAAGCTGCTGCATTAGTTGGAGCCTTCTTAACAGATTGATTGCGTGCCACATTAGGTTGTTGTGCCACCATTGTTGCTGCGCACAAAAGTGCGAAGAGAAGCGTGTAAATTTTCTTCATTTTTTCTGAACTTTTAAACAGTTTATAATATAATTGTGTTATAACAAACTTCGTTTTTTTAAAAGTTCGCGTGGGTGTGAGAGGCTTTTGACTCCAAGTCAGGCACAATGCCACACAGTGGGTGGGGGCAATCTGCTGTCAAAATGAAAAATGTTGGGTTTGTTGCGACCACATCATTTTGGGTGTTGCTGCCTCGGTTCATGTCCACGTGAACCCTAACAAGGCTGCATGTAGAGGTAGGTATTCTGACTTTGTTTCCATCGCCTCACGCCTTCCCGGTGGTGATGTAGTCGCTAAAAGAGAGCGAAATTTACCAGTGGCATATTGTGTGAAACGATACTATTTCAGGAAACTTACAGCAGCGGGACTGTTCAGGATTTTCACCTGATTCCCTTTTAATCTCCGCTTGGAGAGCCTCACATGTTAGTATTGTCGGTGCAAAATTAATAATAATTTCCAAACCAGCAAAAAAAAATCTCATATCCTTCGGTGCTATAGCACGCCAAAAATGAGGGAAATGAGGGAAATGAGGTGGGTGGGGGTGATGGGGGGTGGAAAGGAAATAGGCTGCTCGCACTCGTGGGAGTGGGGCAGCCTATTTTGCTTTTACCCGAAAGTGGGAGACTTTGATTAGTCTTCTACTTGGCGAAGTTTTTGAACGTAAACAGCCTTAGCCATTTTCTTGCGGTTGATTACAGATGGCTTGTCGAATTGTTGACGGGCACGAAGTTCTTTTACGATACCGGTCTTTTCATATTTACGTTTGAATTTCTTAAGGGCGCGTTCGATGTTTTCGCCTTCTTTTACAGGAACTACGATCATAATTCTAAAAGTTTTAAATTGTTGTTGTTATATTGATTTGTTATTAATTTTCACTTGTAGTTCGACGCGCTAAAGTGTGCGTCGCTACAAATAACGGACACTGGTGCATAATGCGCCTTTCAGCCGTGGGGGTAAAAAGCACGATGCCTTCCACCTCGTATATATATAATTAGTATTGATTTTCCGCTTAGGATATATCTCACCGACCACTGCGCCCCTCTCTCGCGAGTGGCTTCAGCACGATGCAGGCATTGCGGAAATAGCCTGTAATCAGATGGTTATATGTAATTTATCTGTATCTCTGACGGGTTTAAGAATCAACCTCCTTTCAGTTTTCGGGTGCAAATTTAGTGAAAATATTTGAATTACAATCAATTTGCACTAAAAAAAGCGCATTTTGTGGTGCTGAGTAATTTTTTTTGTAAATTTGTAGCGATGAAGATGCGTGCGTGGATATTCGCAGCCTGCTGGGCGGTTGGTGCTTTGGGCGGTTTTGCCCAGAGCGACACCACATTTCGCTTTCAGCCCATTGCTCCGATGTCGATAGCATCGAAGATAATTCCCTCGCCGCAGATTTCCATCATCACGCCCAATATCGTGGCACCGAAACTGAACAACTACACGCCACCCGAACCGCTCAAACTCGACTACAAATTCTCCCATCTTTCCGACAGCCTCAAATCCACACCCGAATTGAGTGTGAAACCGCAAGTGTATCGTGCCGCCAGTGAGTTCGATTTCAGGGGAAATCCCTTCAGCCGCGACTGGAGTGCAGGAGGCGAGGTGCTGAGGCTCGACCAGAATTTGAGTTTGATTGGCAGTGGCAGTTACACTGCTTATCCTGCGTTGGGCAACATCGGCACAGGCAGCCTCGGACTGCAAGCCACGCCTATCGACCGCCTTACGCTCGGTGTGGGGGCTAACGTGGTGAAATACCACATGGGACGCTCGGCGTGGAACGATTTCGGACTGTATGTGAACGGCAGTTACCAACTCACCGATGCATTGAGCGTGAACGCATTCGGGCAGTATTATTTCGACCAGCGATACCATTCGGTGGGTGGAATGGGGCTGATGCAAAATGCCGTGTATGGCGGAACGCTCGGCTATAAATTTTCCGACAGCTTCAGTTTGGCGGTGGGCGCGCAACGCTACTACGACGCATACACCCACACATGGAGAACCGTGCCTATCGTGGCACCTACATTCAAACTCTTTGGCGCGCCGTTGACGGTGGACGTGGGTGGCTTGATATATAATATTGTGGAAGCACTCATTTACAACAGCCGCGACTCCCATTCGGGCTACGCCATGCCATCGGGAGGTCCGTCGGTCAATCCTGCCAGCCAGTTCAAAAGCCGACGCGCGCAGGGTGGCGACATTCGTTAACACATTCATTTTTCCAGAATATTTCGGGTTCCGCTTTCGTTGAGGGCGGTTTTTTGCGCATATTTGTGAATTTGTGCAATGTGTTTGGAGATGTGAAATTTTTGATTAGAAGGCGATTTGGATTAAGGATTTTAGAAAAAATGTGTGGTAATGTAAAATTAGTATCAAAAAAAGCGTGTTTTACTAATAATAATTAGTATCTTTGTTGGGTCGCATTAATGTTTGTTGCGAATTTTTTAGAAAATAATGGTTAATCTAACCACCATAAGATTATGAGATTTCTAAAAGTGAAAAAAATGCTCAAAGGAGCGATGGTGTTGCTGGGGCTACTGTGTGGCTATAGCAGTGCCGATGCTGTGGTGGCATGCCCCGACCCCTCGGTGGTGACGCAGCCCGATGGCTCCACCCTCACATTACTACTTCACGGCGATGAATGGTTTAGTTTCAGTACCACAGCCGACGGGTTTACCGTGGTGAAAGATGCCGATGACGGATATTACAAATATGCGGCACTTCAGAACAACGAGCTTGTGGCTGGCACAATAGTGGCTCACGATGCCACCATGCGCACGCCTGTGGAAAAGGCTGCCCTCGCCACCACCACACGCTACCTTGCCCCCGATGCAAAAACCGTGGCAGCCAAGCGCGCCAAACGCCGCCTGCACGGCAACACAGGGCGATACGACTATAAAAATTTCCGAGGATTGGTGATTTTGGTGGCGTATAACGATTGCCCATTCGTGTTCGACGACGCGCACACCTTATTTAATGACATGATTAACCAGAAAGACTACAAGGGCTTCATGAGCAACGCCCAATTCCCTGAATTAATTCCCTACACCGGTTCGGTACGCGACTACTTCTACAGCAGTTCGGCTGGCGAATTCGACCCAGCATTTGATGTGGTAGGCCCCGTGACCATCAACTATTCCCAATACGATGCACGCCAAGCCAACAATGCGCAAGCCTTGGTGGAAGCCGCACTCGACGCAGCCGATTCATTGGTGAACTATAAAGACTACGACCGCGACGGCGATGGCACCGTGGACATGGTGTTTTTCCTCTTTGCCGGTGGCGGCAGCAATTTTTCGGGCAACGATAGCCGACTGCTCTGGCCTCACGCCTCCACGGTGCTGTCGAAATCGCTCGATGGCGTGAAATTTGGCAGATACGCCTGTTCCACCGAACTTTACGGCCGTCCGCAGTCGAAAATCATCGACGGCATTGGCACCATTTGCCATGAGTTCAGCCATGTGCTGGGCATAGCCGACCTTTACGACACCGACGGCACAGGTAGCGGTGGCTCAAGCGTGACGCCGGGCAAATGGAGCCTGATGGCGCAAGGCAGCTATCTCAACCAGAGCCGCACCCCATGCACATACAGCGCCTACGAGCGTTATGCGGCAGGATTCTCAACCCCGGAGAAACTGAATAAGAAAGGCACCTACACCGTAAGCCCCATCACCTCCAGCAACAAGGGCTACAGACTTGACAGCAATACCGACAACGAATTTTTCCTGCTCGAAAGCCGTAAGCAAGAAGGCTGGGACGCATATCTTCCTGGTGAGGGTATGCTGATTTGGCGTGTGGACTCGACCAACGCCGACGTGTGGGAATATAATAAAGTGAACTGCAATCCCAAGCACAGCTATTATCAGCTGCTACGTGCCACAGGCGGCACCACCGACTCTGATGCCGACCCATTCCCAGGCACAGGTAATGTGACCGCTATCGACAACACCACCTCGCCAAACCTCTGCTCATGGAATGGCAGAATGAGCGATTTCGGCATTTCCGAGATTGCACGCAGCGCCGATGGCTCGGTAAGCTTCAAACTCGCTGTGCAGCAATATGAAACCCAAGTTGAGGACTTCGAGGATGTGAAAGTGGACGGCTCAACTGTGAAGGGCAAATTCACCACTTGGACATTGAAAAACAATGCGAAAATAGCCGCCACCGCTGGCGAAAACGCCGGCAACGGACAGTACGCCTGCTCAATGCTTCGCAGTAGCGAACTGGTTAGCGACACCCTTGCGTGGGAAGTGAACGTATTCTCCTATCGCTTCTTCAACCCCACAAGTTACACCAGCATTGTCCGCACCTATTACCGCCAGCCCGGTGCCACAGCATGGACCTCGCTGAAAGACGAAACTGGCGTGGAGACGGTGACCGTGAGAGCCGGCACAAATGTGAAACTGCTGTTCGCCACCGTGATACCGAAAGGATCGGAAGTGCGCATTTTGGAATATACGGGCAATCGCACCGCGCCTTGCTACGTCGATGACATCACCTTTGTGCGCCCCGTGGAAGATAAGGTCATCGTTGGCGACCTCAATGGCGACGGCAACGTGGACGTGACCGACGTGACGATGCTCATCAACGCCATTTTGGGGCAAATCCAAATTGAAGGCGGCGACCTCAATGGCGATGGCAACGTGGATGTGACCGATGTGACCACAGAAATCAACATCGTGCTTGGAAGTCAGAACTAACAACAAATTTTTATATTAACTAATTTATTAACCAAATTCACATGAACATGAAGAAAGGACTAAAATCTTTATGGGGACTGATGATAGCGATAGCTGTCACAGCCTTCAGCGCTCAAGCGCAAGAAGTCGTTTCGCAAGCATGTGCTCCTGTTAATCAGGATGCTCCAGCTCCAGTCGTGAAAGCTGCGAAAGTGGAAGGCACAGCCACCTATCAGGCAGGCATCGCCACCCAATTCACACCTGTGACCGACTTTAAAGCTGCTGCTGCAGAAAAGGCATCTTCAAGCAAGAAAGCCAAGCAAGCCCCTTCGAAGGTGGCTTCAGTGAAGGCTCTTGAAGGTGAGTATGTGCTCACGGGCAAGTCGATGCTCACATCTGGCTACAATGGCGTATCGGTCACTGTGGCTGCTTTGGGAACCGACTCCATCGCTATCACCAACTTCTGGGCAAAGGGTTTCAACGCTGTGCTCAAGGCAAAAGTTGACGTTGCCACTGGTGTTATCACCGCACCTTACCAGGTGATGGCACAACACGAGACTTATGGCGACGTGGTGTTTGCGAAAACCAATCTCGCCGACGGCTCACCAACAGCTGATGAGGCTGTGGCTGGTGTGATTACTGCCGACGGTATTATTAAACTCACCGACGCGTGGGGCGCTTACGTGAAAGCAAAACCCACCGACACTAAGTGGAGTTTCTTCTCTGTGGTGAATAACACCGAACTTGAGAAGTGCAATGCAGTGTTCACCGGCAAGAAACACACTGGAGGAGAAATTGAATCCTACGGCGTGGTGTTTAAACAGACAGCGGAGAATGTGGCTACAATCAAAAACTTGGGCGACTATGGACAAACTGTGAAAATCGACCTCAATCGCAACAAGACAGCCTCTATTCCATCGTCGCTGATGGCTTACAACTCTGAATACGGCGATTTTTACAGCTTCAACCTCACTTTCACCGAAACTGGTGCAAAAATTGAAGCTGCCGACGCTGTTACCACTGTGGCTACTGATTTGAAGTGCCTCAGCTGGAGTAATTGGGGTGTGGTGACCGGTACAACAAAGGGCAGCCGCTACCTCGTGGCTGCTTACGACTCTTGCGGTATCACCACTGGTGTGGATATTCAATATCCTTCACTCAGCGTGACCGAATTTCAAGGTGAAGGTACTGAAGCAAGTCCTTATTTGATTAAGACTCGCGACGACCTTATCCTCCTCAGTGATAAGGTGGCAGAAATCACCGACCTTAATTGCACAACTCCTCCTTTGACCAATCCTTACTGCCGCGCATTCCTCGGCAAGTATTTCCGTATGGAGAACGACATTGATATGGGTGGCTATAAGTTCACTCCTATCGGTGCCGACTGGTCGCACATCTTCGCAGGCACATTCGATGGTGGCAACCACACCATCAAGGGCTTGTATGTGGATAGAACCGTTTCTTACGCAGCACTCTTCGGCCGTACCGACACCGTGGCTGTGATTAAGAACTTGAAGATGGAGAACGCAACCATCAACTGTGGCAACGCTTATGCAGCTGCTATCGTGGGTTGGGCTCTCGGTCCAATTGAAAACGTATCTGTTAAGAACTCAACCATCACCGCCACAAGCTATGGCGTGGGTGCTGTGGCTGGTATCTCTACCGGATTGACCAACGCACAGGTTGAGAATTGCGAAATCTCTGGCAACTATGGCTATACTGGTGGCGTGGCTGGCGAAGGTCACGGTCCAGTGGTGAACTGCTATGCCAAGAATGTGAAGATTCTATCTGCTGCTATGAGCACCGCAACCCCTGGTTTGCCAGTGGGTGGTGTGATTGGTAACTTGTTCTTCACCACAATGGAAAACTGCTGGTTCGCTGGTACTATCGACGCAAGTTCACTCAGATCACAATATCAGACCGTAGGTGGTGTGGTAGGTTTCAACTCTGCCTCAACCATGAAGAACTGCTTTGCAGTGGGTACAATGAGCACTTACGCTTCTGGTCCTATTGTTGGTGGTGTGGTAGGTTACCTGCGCGGTGACATCGAGAACTGCTTCTTCAACGGCCGCATCGACGCAATGTCGTCACGCTCTTCAGGTGGTGCAGTAGGTCGCATCAACGCTTACCAAAGGAAAAGTGGTGACCCAATTACTGAATGTAAGATGACCAACGTTTACTCTGCTGGTAGCATCGTATCTGAAACTTATCAATATCAATCACAACCCAATGTTCAAAACAATGAAATCATTGGTGTGATTATGAAAGACTCTAAGCCTGTATTGACTAATGTTTACTTCGATAAGCAAATCGTAAACTTCACCAACTCTGAATACGGTGTTGACACCGAGCAACTGGTGGGTGCTGCTGGTCCTACAGGCTTTGACTCAAAGGTTTGGACATTCGAGGCTGGCAAGTATCCAGCTCTCACCGCGTTTAAGGACACCGAGGCTTCAAAGCTCGCCACCATGGCAGTGGTAATGCCTAAGGGCGCAAGCTTCGACACCTTCACCAAGAATGCAGTTGTGAACAAAGACGCAGCTGTGCAAGTGGGATTCCTTGATGGCGATGTGCTCAAAGCGCAAGGTCACTACGCAGGCATTAATGCCAACAATGAAATCATTCTGAACGAAAATAACGAATTTGGTACCGACACCGTATTCTTCTATATTCCTTCAGAGAAATACATGCGCTACTATCGCTTCATGAAGGTGGCTCCTATTCCATTCGAAGGTGGTGGTGTGGAAACTAATCCATTCCTCATCAAGACTAAGGCCGACCTCATTCTTCTCTCTAAGCTCACTACCGAGAAGAAGCAACTCTTCTCAGGCGTTTACTTCAAGCTCGCAAACGATATCGATCTCGAATACGACCAGTCGTTCTTGGGTATTTGCTCTGATATGAAGGACGCTCACAACACCTTCGAAGGTGTTCTCGATGGCGACGGACACTTTATCCACAAGATGAAATTCGACGCTGTGGCTTGGAAGACCGAAGGTACAGAAACCTCTTGGGGCACACTCAACACCAACGAGTGTAAGTCGCACAAGGGTATTGTAGGCCGCCTTGGCGCCGACGGTGTGGTGAAGAACATCAACGTGGCTGCTGACTGCGAACTCAACTACTTCGCTACATCAGCTGCTGTGGTGGCTTACAATAGCGGTTTGGTAGAAAACTGCCGCAACTACGCCGACATTCGTGCCGTATCGTGCTGGATTGGTGGTATTTCTGGTCAAAACACCAAGGAAGGTAAGATTAGAAACTGCTTCAACGCAGGTAACATCGTAGGCGGTTACGGCCAAGTTGGTGGTATCGCAGGTGCTACTTACAGTGTGATTGAAAACTGTATGAACGTAGGCCGTATTGAGATCCGTCAGCTCGCAACCAACTTCGCAACCCAACTTCAATCGGCTGGTGGTATCGTAGGTACTTCATCATCTGGCGGTAAGTTTGTGAACTGTGTGAACGCAGGTACAATTTCCGCTCAAATCAAGCGTGCAGGTGGTATCGTAGGTTACTGGGGCCCAATTTTGGAAACCACTACCGCCAGCTACTACCGCAACGATATGATCAACTGTGTGAACTTTGGCACAGTATTCTCAGGTGATGCCGCTACCAACGGCGCTATGGCAGGTGGTGAATCACAAAGTACATCTCAGAACATTCGCGGCAACTACTGGGATATCCAAATTCTCGACATTCCTGCTGATGCAAATGCCGACCATGAAGGTATGACTGGCGTGGCAACAAGCTTCCTCACCTCAGGCACCGCTCTTGAAGGCTTTGATACTGAAGTTTGGAAATTCGAGGCTGGCAAGTATCCAGTATTGAAACTCTTTGCCGACGACGAACGTGCTATTGAAGCTATCTCTTCTAAGCTCATCGTTTTCCCAGGCTTGACCTGTAAGAATCTTAGAGAGGACGCAACCGTGGTTAATGGCGTAGCAACTCTCGCTCAAGGCACCCACTTCAAGCTTGAAGGCAATGTGCTGAAGGGTATTCCTTCCACTCAAGAAGTGATTAAGGACACGCTGACCATCACCAACGGCAAGTTCTCTAAGATTATCGAAATCTCTGTACTTCCTAACTGCCCACTTCAGGGTACTGGTATACTTGATGACCCATGGCGCATCACCAACGCTCAAGAATGGAATGCTCTTGCCGACTTTATGGCAAGCACAGCCGACAACCTCAAGGGTACATACGTGGTGCTGACCAACGACATCGACTTCACTGGCGTGGAAGGCGGCATCAAGCCTCTCGGCTTTGACGGTATCACTCCATTTGAAGGCAATTTCGACGGTAAGGGATTTGCAGTGAAAGGCTATACCTACAAGACCAGATTTGAAGGCGACGGATCGCTCTTCTCAACTATCGCTCCTCATGGTGTGGTAAGCAACGTTACCGCTGCTGGCGAAACCCAAAGCGGTCTTGGTGGTCCTAAGGGCGTAACCAAGCTCGGTCGTCTTGGTGGCGTGGTAGGTAAACTCTACGGTAAGCTCTATAAGGTGAAGAACACCGGTAAGGTGACTGGTACCACTTCTTACATCGGTGGTGTGGCTGGTTATGTTTACCAAGGCGCTGTTCTTGAAGAAGTGAAGAATACTGGTGAGGTATCAACACCTTCTACTTATGTGGCTGGTATTGCAGCTTACGTTTATGAAGACACTGAATTTAAGAAATGTGTCAACACTGGTAAGATTACCTCTACTACAACTGCTGGCTATGCGGCTGGTATCGCAGCTTACGCATATCCTGCTAAGTTTGTGGAATGTGTGAACGAGGGCGAAATCAACTCTGGCTCAAGTGCCGGTATCTTGGCTAACTGTGGCGGTAAGTCTGGTGGCTATGTTTACACCTTCGACCGCTGTGAAAACAGTGGTGATGTAATTGGTAACGCTAATATTGGTGGTATCACAGCTATCCAAGTGGCTACAGCTGGTAATAGCGTTTGCCACTATATCGGCTGTTTCAACCGTGGCGACATCACTGCTACAGCAACCAAGGCTGTTTCATCATCGTCGATGGGCGGTATCGCGGCGTTCTACTCTGCTGGTTCTATTTTCGATGGTTGTGCTAACTTCGGTTATGTGACCAACACCAAGAGCATTTATACAGGCGGTATCACTGGTAACTACAAATCGGTTCCAACCGAAGCTTATCCAGTGGTGTTCAAGAATTGTGCAAACTTTGGTAACGTGGCATCGGCGGCTCAGCAGATTGCAGGTATCGTGGCTTATGTGACCAAGGATACTTATATCGACAGCTGTGTCAACTATGGTTCAATCGAGCAAAGCTTCTGGGGCGCAGCAGGTATCTGCTACACCCTCGCAGGTAAAAACAGCTCAATCACTAACTGTATCAACTATGGTGATGTGACCGTGGCTCAATACAATGCAGGTGGCGTGGTTGGTAACAACAATAGCGAATCCTCTGTGTTTGAAGGCTGTGTGAACGTGGGTAAGATTTCTACCACTTCTACTGCCGATAAGAACAACTATGGCGTGGGCGGTATCGCAGGTAGCGCACAAGCCACATTGAAGAACTGCTTCAACGCTGGTCCTATCGTAGGTAGAACACGCGTTGGTGGTATCGTAGGTTCGCCAAGCTATTACGCAAAGGTGGCTCGCACTCAACTTGTGAACTGCGTGAACGTGGGTCTTATCACTGCTGACGAAGGTTGCGGTGGTGCTCTCGTGGGTACCACTAAGGGCGAAGAAGAGAAGTATTGGGGCGACAACAACTCTTGCACCAACTCTTACTACCTCAACGACCTCTCGGCTAAGGGCGAAGGCGCAAGCTTTGGCGACAACAACGTGATTGGTACAGGCGTGGGCGTTAAGGAACTCGTGGCTCTCGACCTCAACGAAGGTCAAGACACTCCTGCTTGGGTAAGAGCAGACAACTACTCTTATCAACTTCCAGTAATCGCAGCCGGCGATCCTCAAGTTCAGGCTCACGCTGCTGCTGTGGTTCTTGCAGAAGGCGACACTTACACAAATGTGACCAAGAACAAATTCAACGTCGGCACTGCCGAAAACTTGAAATGGGATGTTCCTGAAATGATTAAGATCGATGGCAACGACGCTACCGTGACTACTCCTATTCAGGGCGTGACAGTTACACTCTATGTGAAGCCTTATTTCTCAGCTTCAAAGAATGTTCCAGCTTATGTGGCTAAGGCTCCTGAAACTGAAGTGCAAGGTGTGCCTTGGATTTTGACCCTCAACGTTGAGGAGGTTACTGGCATCAACGACGTGAGCGGCAAGACCGTAGTGGGCGAAGCTTACTACACCGTAGGTGGCGCGAAGGTGGCTAAGCCTGAGGCAAACGATGGTCAAATCTACATCATCGTTCGCAAGTACAGCGATGGCTCAGTTAAGGCTCTCAAGCTCCGCAACTAATCCCTATCCCCGAAAACAACTAATGTTTTCCACATAACCCGTATGGGCGACCTCACTACCGAGGTCGCCCATATTTTGGTTCAGTGGTTAAATACTGGGGGGACTAAAACAAAAACATAAAAAACTGCCTTTTAGCGAAGCCAGTGCTTCGCACCTGTCGTTAGTGCTGTGGCATGACTGATTTCAAGCTGAGGCTTGAATCAGCCACACCACATCACCAACGCCGCCCTCTTACGAGGTCGGTG
>SAMEA104315425__coassemble_1118_pt1 | contig 15734 bp, 16 predicted proteins | sample SAMEA104315425__metabat2_low_PE_013 | metagenome-assembled genome bin SAMEA104315425 (sample SAMEA104315425) | gut metagenome | biome: Monkey gut; feature: monkey-associated habitat; material: faeces | place: China | collected 2013 | reverse complement strand
AATCCATATTTCCTCATGCTCCAAATAGTCGAGTTTGTGGCGAAGATACTCGTAGGCATCTTGGCTGCTGGTGATTTGCCTCTCCTCAAGCGACTCCGACTGGTAGCGGCGTGAGAGTTCGAGCGCAGCCATCAGCTCAATGGCTTTCACAGGGCCAATGCCACGATATTTCACCAGTCCCTTCACCCCAGAGCGAGCTATTTTCGAGAGTTTGTTGTCGTTGTCGTTGAGAATGCGCTGGCACAGGTCCACCACGCTCTCGCCCGGCGTGCCACTACCGATGACAATCGCCATCAGTTCGGCGTTCGACAGTGCCTCAAAGCCATATTTGGTGGCCTTTTCACGCGGACGCTCGTCTTCCGTGGTATGGAATTTCAGGGTGCGAGTGCCCACCAGCGATTTTTTCTCGTCATCCATGGCTATTTACCTTTGCGAATGGCTATTTCCTCTTCAATGTTTCTGCCGTGTCGGAGCAAAATTTTCCACACAAACGCCTTGATAAAGCCACAGCCATAACTGCCCAACTGAATGAAACTGGTGAGAATCGCCAAGCAGGCAATTTTCAGGCTCTTGGTCTCTGCCAATGCGCTAATCCACAGCAGCACCACATACAGTGCCAATGGCAAGATTGCCCACCAGCGCCAGAATATGGCAAGCAGAATGAGCGTGGCGCAACCGATTACAAACACCGCCGGCAAGGTGTGAACCAACTTCAGCGAATCGGGGTAAAGCAATTTGAGCGTGATGCGCGACATGCCGAACACATAGGTTTGGCGCGAGAACGAGCGCAAGGTGTTGCGGCGCTTGTGATACACATACGCGTCGCGGAACAGCGTGATAGTGAAGCCAGCCTTGCGGATTCGGGTGCTCATGTCAATGTCTTCGCTAAACATTTCACGGAATCCGCCCACGGTTTCCCACACTTTGCGGCTGTAACCCATGTTGAACGAGCGAGGCACAAACTTTTCGAGCTGCACCTTGCCGCCTCTGATACCACCTGTGGTGAGAAACGCCGTCATCGAAAACGAGATGGCTTTCTGCGTGTCGTTGAAGTCGGCACTGGCGGCATCAGGTCCGCCGAAGCAGTCCACAGGCTGCTTTTTCAGCGATGCCTTCAGTGCCTCGAAGTATTGTGGAGGAATCACGCAATCGCTGTCGAAAAATATGAAGTAATCGCCTTTGGCACGCTCAATTCCGTAGTTTCGGGCAATGCTGCGTCCGTCGTTTTCCTTCCAGAAATAGTGCACGTCCACCTTGTCGGCATAGGCTTGCGCAATGTCGTCGCATCGCTCTGTGGAGCCGTCCTCCACAAGCATCACCTCAAAGTCGCGGTCGGTCTGTTTCGAGAGGCTTTCAAGCAAGTCGCGCACCTCGCCACGCCTGTTATACACGGGCACGATAACGGAGAAATATGGTTTACCTTGATTGTTCATCTGCATAAATTCTAATAAAGTATGCAAATATACAATTTTAAGCCGAAAAAGCCGTAAAAAATTAGCGACACAAATAAAAAAAGCCTAACTTTGCACCGCTTAAAAACTTATTAATTTTTAAATCAACTAATTTGACTACACTTTATTATGAAGCAATATAAAAATTTATTTTTATCTGCTCTGCTAATCTTTTGTGTTGGCATTTCTGTGTTTGCGGCTGCCCCTGCCGGATATTACCGCTCGCTCAACGGTCTGAAAGGGCAGGCGTTGAAAAATGCGGTACACAACCTCATCAAGAATCACACTGTGGTGTCGTACAACAGCCTCTGGAACTACTTTCCAAGCACCGACTGCCGCCCTACCGACAAAAGCGTGGTGTGGGATATGTATAGCAACAATATTTACCACTTCAACGGTTTCAAGGGCGTGAGGGGTATGCACAAGGAGCACTCTTTCCCAAAAAGTTGGTGGGGCGGAACTGAAGTTGACGCCTACACCGACCTTCACCACCTCTATCCCAGCGACGGTCAAGCCAATATGGCTAAGAGCAACCACCCTCTGGGCGAGGTGGCAAATGCCTCGTTCAACAATGGCGTGACCAAGGTGGGCACCCCTGTGGCTGGCCAAGGCGGCGGCGACGGCACCGTGTTCGAGCCCGACAATGCCTACAAGGGCGACTTCGCGCGCACCTATTTCTATATGGCCACTTGCTACCAAGACTACAAGTGGAAGCACACCTACATGGTGAACAATAGCAGTTGGAAAACGCTCAACACCTGGGCCATCGACATGCTGCTCAAATGGAGCCACAACGACCCCGTGAGCGACAAGGAAAACGACCGCAACGACGCCGTGTATCGCATTCAGAACAACCGTAACCCTTTCATCGACCTTCCCGAACTGATTGAATACATCTGGGGCGACAAGCAAGACCAGGTGTTCAGTGTGGAAGGTGGCGACCCTCCTGTGGGCGACCCAGCACTCATCACCCCAACACAAGGCACCGAACTCTACTTCGGCGAAGTGGGATTGGGCAAGAGTATCAACTATGTGGTGTATGTGAAGGGCGAAAACCTCACCAACACCCTGAGCGTGCGTGTGTATAAGAATGATTACGCCATGTTCTCTATCAGCGTGAAATCAATCGACCGCAGCGCTGTGAACAGCAAGCAGGGCTACCCTCTCGTAATCACCTACACCCCAACGGCTATCGGCAACCACAAGGCAAAACTGCTCTTGAGCGACGGCGGTTTGGTGGGCAGCATAGGCGTAGAACTGTCGGCATCATGTCTGCCAATGCCCACACTCACCCCAATCACAGCCTACGCGGCAAGCAATGTGACCGATTCGAGTTTCGTGGCTAACTGGCAACCCACAAACGATGCCATCGACTATTACATCGTGAACCACTCCATCTTCAACGGCAACAATGATGTGCTCGACAGCGAGTCGGTGGTGGTTGACGCAGAGGAATCAAGCTGCGAATTTACCAATATGAAGCTCGGCAAGAAGCACACCTACACCGTGCAGTCGTTCCGCCTGGGCTACACTTCAGAGGTGTCGAACACCATCACCGTGGAGAACAATGGCATCATCGGCGACCTCAACGGCGATGGCCAACTGAATGTGACCGACGTGACAGTGCTAATCAATATGATTCTCGGCACCGAGCCAATGTCCGCTAAAGCCGACATCAACGGCGACGGAAAAGTTGATGTGAGCGACATAACCGCCCTCATCAACCTCATCTTGCACTAAAACAACATCAAATAATCCCTTCCCCAGCCCCCGCAGCCACCTGCGAGGGCTTTTTTCATGCCATCACAACGTAGAAGAATGGTTCAGCGGATAAATGCTGGGGGCACAGAAACAAAAACATAAAAAAACAGCCTTTTAGCGATGCCAGTGCTTCGCACCTGTCGTTAGTGCTGTGGCATGTCTGATTTCAAGCCGAGGCTTGAATCAGCCACACCACATCACCAACGCCGCCCTCCCCAGCGAGGGCGGTGGCATCGCCAAAAGGATAAAAACCGCTCGCCTTCGGCGAAAAACCAAACCCGGTAGGGACGTGATACTTCACGTTCGCCCATAATTGTAGTATTATATTGAATATCAACCATTTGACGCGGACGCGAAGTATCGCGTCCCTACCATGCAAAATCGTTTTGGGAGATACAACCTCTTTTCAAGAAATCATTTTACTATCAGGGATTTTTCGCCGTGAAACGGCGAGAGGTTTTTATCCTTGGGGCAACGTGGATAGCCCTCGTAAGAGGGTGGCGGAGAGATTGTGTGGTTGGCGGCATGGAAACTCGTTTCCAATGACGCAAAGCGCACAGTCGCACCGCCAAATGCGAAGCATTCCACTTTGCTCCAAGGCTGTTTTTTATGTTTTTGTTTTTTGTTCCCATCCATGTACATAATCTATCCCCCGTATTTATCCACCGAACCTATCAAATGGGGCGATTGTGGGCGGAAAAGGCGGAAAGCACTGCAAGGGTACGAAAATGTGTCATTATTTCACACTTACATATCGGAAAAAAGAAAAATCATTATAAAAATGAAAAAAAACGTCAATTTGATAGTGATAATTATTTTTTTTTCATAAATTTGGGGCATTAAAACCAACTTTAAAAATTAACAAGAACAAACAACTTAAAAACAAACAAAAAAATGAAAGTCGGTATTCCAAAAGAAATCAAGAACAACGAAAACCGCGTTGGCATGACCCCCGCAGGCGTTGCTGAATTAGTGAAAAATGGTCACGAAGTATTTGTACAGCACACAGCTGGTGAAGGCAGCGGTTTCCCCGACGAGCAGTACACTGCAGTAGGTGCAAAAATCCTCCCTACCATTGAAGATGTGTATGCCACAGCCGACATGATCGTAAAGGTGAAAGAGCCTATCAAGCCTGAGTATAAACTCATCCGCAAAGGACAGCTCTTGTTCACTTACTTCCACTTCGCAAGCGATGAAGAGCTCACCAAGGCTATGATTGAAAGTGGCTCAGTGTGCCTCGCTTACGAAACTGTAGAAACTCCCGACCGCCGCTTACCATTGCTCGTGCCTATGAGCGAAGTGGCAGGTCGCATGGCAGCCATCAACGCTGCTTACTATCTCCAGAAGACAAAAGGCGGCAAGGGCAAGCTCATTGGTGGCGTGCCTGGCGTGAAGCCTGCCAAGTTCCTCGTGCTCGGTGGTGGCACCGTGGGTGAAGCTTGCGCTCGCTATGCTGCCGGTATGGGCGCAGATGTGCTCATTACCGATGTGTATCTCCCACGCCTCCGTCAACTCGACCTCGAAACTCCAGCCAATGTTCGCACGCTCTACAGCTCCGAACACAATATCCGCATGGAATTGAAGGATGTGGACGCAGTGATTGGCTCGGTGCTCATTCCTGGCGAAAAAACTCCATATCTCATCAGTAGAGAAATGCTCAAGGAAATGCAACCAGGCACAGTGCTCGTCGACGTGGCTATCGACCAAGGCGGCTGCTTCGAAACATCGCGCCCAACCACCCACTCCGAACCAACCTACGAAGTGGACGGCATTCTCCACTATGCAGTGGCAAACATTCCTGGCGCAGTGCCCAACACATCAACCATGGCTCTGACCAACGCCACCCTCAAATATGCCGTAAAACTCGCCAACAAGGGCTGGAAACAGGCATGTAAAGAAGATGAGGCACTCTATAAAGGTCTCAACGTGGTGGAAGGAAAAGTCACCTTCAAGGGCGTAGCCGAAGCATGGAACCTCCCCTACGAGCCCATCACCCTCTAAACACCCCCAAATCCCCAAATAAAAAGGGGCTGCCCCCCAAAAGGCAGCCCCTTTTCTTTAGTTACAATAATAACAAACCTAAATGCATCATGTGGATTGATTATACTTTAGGCTTGTCAAGCCGCCATTCAGCCCGGCTGTGTAGGAGCCCATATTCGAACCATCACGAATCACATTCTTGATTTGAAGCGGCTGATTCAGCACAAACATCATCACCTCCAGTTTATCGCCAGCAAGCAGCATGGAGTTTTCGCTTTTCATCACCGCAAACATATTGTTTCCTAAGGCCACAAAAGTCACCGACCTGTCGTCGCCCCACTCCACTTCTATCAAGTCGCCATCGCCCACTGTGCTTGCCATAATCACCTTGGTGGATAGAAAGCCTGAGTTGACGACCGATTTTTTCACATAGTCGCTCCAACCCAAATACCCCAGGTATCTTGCTAAAATGCTCAAAGAGGAACGACGTGTGGTGCTTTGGCTATTGATATAGCCATAAAAGCGCTTGAGCGTGGTGGATGAAATATCTTCACCCGTCACAATTTTCACTTGAAGTGCCAAGTAGTCGAAGTCAGTAGGAGAATCTAAAGAATGCTTGAGTTTACCCCTTATTTCTTCCTTCATTCGCTCTTTATATTCCTGTTCTGACATGTTTTGTTTTCGTTTACTTCTGTTTGCTATTGATTTAATGACTTAGAAACGCATCATTTAACCCAAATCGGTCATTAGGGCTTAACAAGCATTAATACAAAATTAGGTATAAAAATTTGAGGAAGCAATATGTCAAGCCATACCATTTCGTACCAAACCATTCCAAACTATTCCAAACCGTGCCATTCCGTAGCAGTGCAAGACAATTCTACCGAACTAAAGCCCTCATATCACCATCACACATTAATAAAAATAGCATCAGTATCGGCACGAAATATGTCGGTTCTTATTTACAAATCATCATAAAAAGGGCGGAAAACACGCGAAACAAGAATAATTTCACGCTGCACGGATAGAAAAAAGTCGGAAAACGGTATTATCGGCCTGTTATAGAGCCAAAACAGCCCCAATAAAGCCAAAAAGTGCCATAAAATGCCATTTGGCACACTTTGGCATTGTTTGCCACATTATGGCATTTGTGAAAAATATACGCATATCGTAATTTTGAAACCGAAGAAATGACGTGACATATCAATGCCCAACGCTAAAAACTTCATGAACAACTAAATATGTGCCATACACATATAACTGAATGTGGATGGTGCGTGGCATAAAAACTAATTAAAATAAAAAAAACTACATAAACATCTAAAAGCGTCATCGTTGCTTCGTCAGAAGCTGTTAGAAACGAGAATATTCAAAATCCTGCAGCAGACGGGCAGAGACGGAAGCCCACGCTTTTCCATTATGTAGCCTTCTTAAAAACTGAACTAAAAGATAAAAATGCCTTCTTGGGTTTCAATAGGCACTATTTGGATCATCTATGGGACTATTCGGAAAAGGTAAAGGTGGCGGACTGATGAATGTGATCCGCTGCGACGAGGAAGAGTATTTGGTATGGAAATGGCGCCCATTAGGCCAAGATGTAAACTCTACCACCAGAGAGAATTCCATTCGATACGGAAGTAGCCTTCGTGTTAAAGACGGTGAAGTGGCAGTATTCGTGTATAAGCAAAAGGATGGTGCTGTTCAAGACTTTATCGTTGGTCCTTACGACGACACCATCAAGACCGCAAACTTCCCTGTTCTTTCAAAAATCGTGGGTATGGCTTTCGGTGGCGAATCACCATTCCAAGCCGAAATCTACTTCATAAACTTGCAAGGCAACAATCAAATTCAATTTGCCATTCCGTATTTTGATGTCACAGACCCTCGTTTGCCCGATTTCCCCGTTCCTGTATCGGTACACGGCACTCTTACTTTTAAACTTGAAGACTACAAAAATTTCATCAAATTAAATCGCCTTGTAAATTTCGATCTCGACTCGTTCAGAAACCAAATAAAGGATGTGATGACCAGAAAAATCAAGGGTATTGTAGCAAATGTGCCCTCTGATTTGTGTATGCCTTTGGTGCAAATGGAACGAAAAATTGATGAAATTAGCGAAGTGCTGGAAAATCGCCTAAAAGACAGATTAGATGAGTTTGGCGTCACTTTGAAGCATATTGATATAAGCGACATCATGATTGATAAAGAATCCGTGGGCTATTCCGAGCTCAAAGAGCTTACTGGCGGATTAACTGCGGAAACAATGAAAGCCCAAGCATCTTTAAACATAAAGAATATGCAAGACACACAACGCCTCGGCTTAGAGAATATGGCAGAAACAATGCGTATTCAGCGTGAGGAAGCTCAACGCGCACAAAGGCTTCAAACCGAATCCAACTTTATGGGCGCACATTCTCTCGACCAACAAACCAGCGTACTTCAAACAGCTGCGGGCAGCCTTGGCCAAATGGGCTCAATGGGCGGTCTCGGTGGCGATGGTGGCATGAACCCTGCCGGCATGATGACCGGCATGATGATGGGCGGTGCCATGGGTGGTCAGATGGCTGGCATGATGAACAATATGGGGCAGCAAATGCAGAATGCGATGAACACTCCACCACCTATGCCTAATGTTCAATACATGCTTGCAGTCAACGGACAACAAACAGGCCCATTTGGAATGCAGCAACTGCAACAGATGGCTCAATCAGGACAATTAACAAAAAATACTTATGTGTGGAAGCAAGGCATGGCGCAATGGGAACTGGCAGGAAATGTTGCAGAGCTCGCAAGTTTATTCGCTCCTGCATGTCCGCCACCACCACAAGGAATGCCTACACCCCCTCAAATATAATTTAAACACAGTGTGCTTTATGGACGAAAATAGTTTTTACTCCGTCGACCGTTTAGTAGAATTCGGTCTTGGAATGGCGATGGCTCAGCAGATGGTTCAGATGATGAATCAAACCATGCAGAGCATGTATGTGCCCGGCTCTATCCAGTCGATGCCACAAAAGCCAGCACTCCAAACAGCCTCATCCTCTTTGGTGTGCTATGTGGGAATCGATGGAAAGCAGGTGGGTCCTTTGAATGAAGCCGAATTGGCAAAACTTGTTGCCAATAAGCAAATCAACAAAGACACCTACGCTTGGCTTCCTGGAATGCCAGCATGGAAAGCAATTAGTGAAATCCCCGAAATTCTGAGGATTATAGCATTGACACCTCCACCAATCCCATCAAACCTTTGAAATTATGAAATTAAACATTTTTCTTACGTTTATTAGCATTGCTATTGCAAGCCTGATTGGCTATCTCGTGTTTAATGTGGCTGAAGGTCAAGAAAACGACATTTTATGCGGTATTGGAAGTGGAATTTGCTTTGTGGTAATGCTGATACCAATGTTGGGCTTGAAATATCAATCGAGCCGATTGGGCACGAACATTCGGATCCTCTCGACGCTGTTTTTTATAGCCTTCTTAATAAGTAATTTCTGCTTTGCAAGATATGGTATTAATATGCCATACTACATCATTACTGATGGATTACTCTTGGTTATCTACCTCGCTATATTCTATAAAATGCAAGGAATAAAAGATATTTGAAAATTTCAGAACTGCAATTATCTCAACGCCCGAATTGAAACAGGGTGTGTAATAGAAAAAAGAAATATTAATTAATCACCTAAAAAATATAACTAATATGTTTTCACCAGAATTAGAAAACTTGATACAAGCAACCCTTGAAGATGGTATGCTTGAGGATTATGAGAAAGCGGCACTCGTAAAACGTGCGCAAGCAGAGGGAGCAGACCTCACCGAGTTGGAAATCTACATCAATTCCATCTTGCAGAAGCGCAAGAAAGAAGCCGACAAAGAAAAAAATGCAAAGCTGGAGCAGATAGCCCAAAAGAAGAAAGAGGCTCTGCGCAAATGTCCAAACTGCGGTGAATCAATTCCCGTTATGGCAATTTCTTGCCCTAAATGCGGTTATGAACTGTCTGACCAAAAGGCGGTATCTTCCGTTCAAATACTTGCTGACAAAATCGAGAAAATTTCTGCTCGCCTCCAAGACATTTCTGAACGTCTCCAATATATGAGTAAAGAGGAAGATAAAACTAACATAGAAGACAGTAAAGATACTATCTACGAAGATATGATTAATACCATATCCGTATTCCCTGTTCCTAATTCTAAGCAAGACATCATCGAATTTTTAGCATTGTCTTGCGTTAAAGCGAAATTTAAAGGCGGATTATGGGGGACTGTTACTGGACGCATAAAACTTTTTGCTATACTCGTCCTTGCAATCGCAATTATTGGCTCCATTATAGCATTGACTCAAGATGATTCTACAGTGGCATGGGCAGCGACAGGATATGCTGAAGTGATTTGCATCTGTGGTGGTGCGTTTGGACTCTTTGGAACAAGCAAAGACATTTTAAGGCAAAACAAAGTGGCAGCTGCTTGGCGTGACAAATTTGAACAAGTAATACTCAAGGGACGCAGTTTGCGCGCTGACGCAGAATTCACACAGCAACTTGACTTTTACGAGAGCAAACTGAACAGTAAATAAGCACTTAAAATCGCAATATTTCAATCACCCTCTCATCAATCATGGGAGGGTGACTATACACAAAATAAACAAACGAATATGAAACGAACAATTATTTACGTATTCGGACCTAAGCGACTGGCATCGCTCTACTTCGCAAACAAGGAACTGGAGCAGAAAAGTGGCGGTTGGCTGAAAATCGGGCAAACATCATCCTCTGATGATGGCATGGACAAGCGCGATGTGGCTATTAACAGAATAAATCAGGAAACAAAAACAGGAATTCCTGAGGTGTGTCAGTTGTTCGATGTTTTTGAATATCCCGAACAGCAAGGAAACACCGACGACAAGATTCGCAATATTCTGACCGACGACATATACAATTTGGAATGTTCACGAACTCACAACAAGGAAATTGAGAAATACGAAATTAAGGCTGGAAGTGAGTTTGTGTATGGCGTTACAAGAAATCAGGTTTTCAACGCCGTGGCAAAGTTTGAGCGCGACATCATATTAAGCGAATATGGCAACGAAGGCTTCGATGCGCTAATGGAACTCATAAAAAAGAACAACACTGATGTTTCACCATTTGAAAACGGGGAAGATGCCGACGCCAACGCTATAATACCAACTACAGATTCTGAATTTAGCGACAAACTATGGTATGCCGTGATTGAAAAGATTAGAGACCATGTGCACACCCACATCAACAAGCCCGTCGGCAGACCATACCTCGGCTTCAAATCGCCCACACATGACAGCTTCGATTACTGCATGAGCTACAGCGTAAGATACGGCCTGACTAACATAGCAATTCGCACTCACAGTGGCGAAGATCAAAAACAAAAGATGATAGAATACATCGCAGCAAACGAAGACATCCGTTCACAGTTCCCGAATCTGATAATGGAGCAAGGGGCAAAGAACAAGGACAAGTGGTCTTGGATCATCTCTGACACGCTCGACAAGCCATTCAACGAACTGGTTGACTGGTTCGCCACCACCTTTCTAACATTCTACAAAACATTTGAGAAAGCAGGGCAATGACATACATGTCGCCACTTTTAATTAATAATATACAAAAAATGGCACAGAGCAATTAAGTTCATTGCTGTTTTGCATGTATATTGATTTCAGAACAGTGTATATATAATTTATCCCAAAACATAACTTAACCACATAAAAAAGGAGGTAAAGTTTGGCAATAAAGAAAAGTAACAAAAATAGCATTTAATTCAGACGCAGTAGCATGGTGACGTGCGTCTGACAAATAGTGAAACTATTAACTGATTAACTAACAACCCTGCAAAAACGGGGAGTATTATAACTAATAAAAAAACTATGCCTTATAAAATTGAACCTGTAGGTCGCGGTACAGAAGATAATAAGTCAATTTACCCGGTTACATATGGTCAAGGAAATGACAAAACCGCGAAAATATGGTATAATAATGATGGTAGCATTAATTATGATTCTACCTATTCTGAATGGTATTTAAAAAAACACAAATTAGGCCGTTTTGCCAAATCAGACGATGATGACGCAAAAAAAGAGCGTTCAAAAGCGAAATCTAAATCTGGAGGGGGAAGCTGCTTACGCACTATCCTTTGCCTACCTCTCAAAGGGCTATGGTGCAGCACGAAAAGTTTCTTAACACTACTTGGCTTGGCATTTATTTTTAAATTGTTCGGTGATGATGAATAATTGAGGATGCATTACTTCTAAATACAGCTATCGCTATTGAAAAAGATGTTCAAGAAAATAGTGAAAACTATTATTGCAATTATTATAATTCTTATTGCAATTATTATAGTTGGGGCAATACTGATTACCCCAACTATAATATTATACAGAATTTCAACGATACATTCATGGTTCATTGTCAATGTTTGGCATATTTCTGAGATTGAAACATTGAAGAGGAATCTCAGAAGAGCATTTCCTAACAAGGGAAATGCTGAAATAAAAAAAATAGCGACCAAATGCGTTGAAGGAAATATGGATTTCATAATTGAGTATTTTAAAAAGACCATCTACTGCGAACATCAAATAAAAAAACACTGTAAATTCACGAATTTGGAATTACTCTATGAAAAGTTTCAAAACCACAAATTTATACTATGCTATGGTGGGCACATGCTGAATTTTGAACACCTTATATCTCTACCACTGCACACAAAAGAATATGGGATGTGTCAATTATACTTGGGGAACACAAAACAAAAAGGGAAAATAGCGAAATGGATACAGCGAAACAGAGAAAAATATGGAGCTATATGCATTCCAACCAGTTCTCCGATAAAAACATTGCTCAATCTTAAGAATGAAATGGACTTGGGAAAATCATCAAAAAAAGGTTATTTATTCGGTACTTTAGCAGATTACGATACATTAAGTAACGACATGCACGTGACAACCTTATTTAATAAGGATTTTGAAGTGGTAACCGGTTCGGAGAGAATTGGAAGAAAATTTAATATGGCTTTTGTGTATGCACATATCCGACGTCCTAAACGAGGATATTACGAAGTGGAATTCAAAGAATTAAATCCTACCGACTTGGCAACAAACCCATACGCATATACAGATGAATTTGTGAGATTATTAGAAGCCAACATTAAAGAGAGCCCCGAACTCTGGTTCCAATGGTCTGAACCACGCTTTTAGCTCCCCCCCCCCAAAAAAAAAATGCTTTTGTTAATCACAAGGAAATTTGTAAATTTGTAGGTATGATGAGGCAAAGTGAAAAAATGAAGAGTGGACGGCTGGGGCTTTATGTGGCTCTGCTGGTGGGTGCATTGGTGGTGATGGCGCTGCTGCGCAACTGCGGGGGTGGCGAGATTCCGCTGCAACCGGGTGCCGACAATGTAAGCAAGAGTGGGGGCGACACGCTTGATGTGGCTATCGAATACTCCCCCATCAGCTACTACACCTATGCCGACACGCTTGGTGGCTTGAACTACGATTTGCTGCGCATGGTGTCGAAGCGCATGGGGCAACCTATGAAATTCCATTCGGTGGTGACGCTGAGCAAGGCGCTGGAGGAACTTGACCGTGGCACCTACGACTTGCTGGCTGGGCAGTTTCCATCCACCACGGAAGCGCAGGAGAAATATCTGTTTACCGACGATGTGTTTTTGGATAAGCAGGTGCTGGTACAGCGCAAAGACGCGAAGGGGGGCACAGCGGTAAAGTCGCAACTCGATTTGGCTGGCAAAACGGTCTGGATTGTGAAAGATTCGCCTATGCGAGAGCGTGTGGAGGCGCTGAGCCGTGAGATTGGCGACACTATCCATATACAAACGGAAAACAGTTACGGTCCTGAGCAACTTTTCCTGAAGGTGGTGACTGGCGAAATCAATTACGCCGTAATCAACAGCCACATTGCCCATCAACTTGCGAAGAAATATGCCGACAAGGTGGACGTGAGCCGCGACATCAGTTTCTCGCAACTCCAGTCGTGGGTGCTGAAGAAGGGCAACACGAATTTGTGCAAAAAAATCAACGAGCAAATCAAAGCCATCAAAGCCGATTCGCTCGCCTATTCCACCCTGCTCCACCGCTATTTCTAACCATCGTGGATATTAAAAGTCAACAAGTCTACGAGTCAACAGGTCAACGAGTTTGGGGGCTGGTGATCCCGATTGGGTCTGCTTGGGTCTGTTATGGGTCCGAGAAACAGAACACCGATTTAATCCATTTAAATCCATTTACACCTAATTTTTTTAACTAAAATCACATCATAACGTAGGGACATGCCTTTGGCATGTTTCAATGGCAACCAGCACCACCATTATGCTTCGCTGGATTCGGGGGATTCGTTGGCTTTTAATTTTTGGATATATGCCAGTTCGCTCACGGCGTAATCTTGGCTGGTGGGGTCGTCGAGAAGGGATTTGAACACTTTTTCCGCCTCGTCAAGTTTGCCGAACTCAATCAGCGAATAGCCGTGGCGGCGCTTCAAAAACGACAGCAATTTCTGCACATGCTCCGGCAAGTCTTCATCTTCGGGGAACTGCTGGCGCACATCATCGACAATCGTTTCAATCTCCTTGAACACTCGCAGGTCGCCACTATTGGCAAGCACATTCACATACTCCATGGCATGGTGAATATCGCCAGTGCTTTTCACCATATTGAGGTAATAAAACGCCTTCTCAAACAGGCACAATTCGCAGTAGCAGAAACCCAAACAGTAAACTGCTTGCAGCAATTGCTTGGTGGCTTCCTTGCTCACCGAGAAAAAGCGGTGGCGTGTGCTGCGATACACATTCTCGAAATGCGCAATAGCCTCGAAATAGCGGTTAGAGAGCATGTATCGCCGTCCCCAATACATATTGTAGGCAATATCGGTGTCGGTCACATTCAAGAGCAACTGCTGCTCCTCGGTGAGTTCGTCGTTTTTTTCCTCCTTCACCTTGATAAGCGCATCTTTCCACATATATTCGGCTTCGGCGCGCATCTGCTCTGCCGAGGCGTAATCGTAGCCCATCAAGAATGTGATGGTCAAAGGGGTCTTGTCGCCAGCGGTGGCGGCAATGGAGTTGCGCATATTAGCATCGCCATGGTCGAGAGCCACCACCACACGGAAAAATGCGCTGTGGTCGGTCACGCCTGCCTCACGCATAGTGATGGTGAGCGCATAGGTGGCTTTGGCATTCTCGCTCAAAGGCGTATGATACGTGGCAACGGCAGTAGCCACCGATGAGCAAAACGATGGGCTGTCGGCTTTCTCGTTCACGATAAACGCAGCAAGGTTCACATCCTCCAAAATGCAGTCGTCGGCATCATACTTGGTCAAGCCACCATCGTTCACCACTTGCAGGCGTGAAAGTTCTATGTCGCTTCTGCCAAGCATACATTCCAGCAGATAACCAAGGTTGAAACTCTTATCATGTTCAAATTCCAAATTGGCAGGTGGCAACTGACCGTGCCTCAACTCCAGATTGCGAATCAGGAACAGTTCACGCTTGCGGTCGGAAAAAGTGCGCTCTACATCGAGCGTACCCTCGTCGCGTGCATCTTCCAAGGCGTTTTTCAGTCGGTCGTTGTAGGAGCGTTGCGCCTGAAAGCAAGCCGAAAGCGATTCGGCAAGCAATTGCACCGTCGTCACGTCGGCATAGTAGGAAATATGCACCGTCACTTCACCGTCCTTCTCCATGTTCTCATACGAATATTTGAAGCGGTATTCAGTAAAGTTGCAAGTGTTGCACACGCTTCGCACAATGTCGATATAACGTGCCGGAATGTCGAGGATTCGGGGATATAGCACTTCCACGCCACCATAACGATTGGCGTAGGCCACGAAATGCCCACCTTGAAAGTCGAAGTAGTATCGGTCAAAACCTCTCGGCTTGTCTTCGTCGTCGGCGTCGATCTGAAATTTGCAGTTGTATTGGGCAAAAAATTGCTTCAGCACCTCCACAGCATTAGGGTACGACGCACCGTCAGCACCAGATTCGCCATCAGATGCAGTATGATTGGAATCAGCCTGAAAGCGGCTCTTCACGTAATTTATGCCTTTATTTAAGAGAGAGTCAAAATCCATATATGTTTTTCGTTATGTGTTTTTTATCACAATCACAAAATTAATCACAATTCCCCACATTACCAAATCCACCCACATCTTCCCCGCACCTTCCCCCACGCCTCACACAGATTCCACGAATCTCACGGAGGAACATTGTGAATGAAAAATCCCACAGAATTGATTAGGTGATGGGGAAAAAACACCAATTTAATCCATTTAAATCCATTTCCACCTATTTCTTTGTAAAATCCCATTTTGGGATAAGCATATTTAGAACGGCTATAAATAAGGAAGTGCGAAGAAATTCCGTTAGGAATTTGATGTGTGTAGGCAGGTATGCAGAAATGATGGAGTTGAGCGAAGCGAAACGGAATCATTTCGAAATGCCTGCAACAGAGATGCCAATATTGTGCATTCCAGCGGAATGCGACAACATCAAATTGCCCATTGAATGCGAAAT
>SAMEA104315425__coassemble_975_pt1 | contig 17876 bp, 17 predicted proteins | sample SAMEA104315425__metabat2_low_PE_013 | metagenome-assembled genome bin SAMEA104315425 (sample SAMEA104315425) | gut metagenome | biome: Monkey gut; feature: monkey-associated habitat; material: faeces | place: China | collected 2013 | reverse complement strand
GTCTTTAAAAAACTGGACTTTTTCAGTGCTCTCGAAGTATCGCGTCCCTACCATGTAAAATCGTTTTTGGGAGATTTGATGCGGCTTTTTTCCAAGAAACCAATTTTACTATCAGGGGTTTTTCGCCGTGAAACGGCGAGCGGTTTTTATCCTTGGTGCAATGTGGTAAGCCCTCGTAAGAGGGTGGCGGAGTGATTGTGTGGTTGGCGGCATGGAAACTCGTTTCCAATGACGCAAAGCGCACAGTCGCACCGCCAAATGCGAAGCATTCCACGTTGCTCCAAGGCTGTTTTTTATGTTTTGTTTTTGATTCCATTTACGATTCGGCAACAATGCATAATCTATCCCCAGAAATTTTCCGCAGAACCCTAATTTTCTCCACACTTGTTGACCTGTTGACTCGTAGACTTGTTGACTTTTTTATGGTGGATATCGGGAATTTGTGTATTTTTGTGGAAGACAATGTTTTTTACTCCATTACATAAATTTTTAATGCTTATGAGATTGAGAAAGTTGATGGCTTTGGCACTGTTGCTGGCTTGCGTCGGTGGTCGAAGCGTGGCTCAAACTGCTCCCTACGAGCCTTCGGCAGAGAATCTGCGTTCGCGCGCCGAGTTTGCCGACATGAAATTTGGTATATTTTTGCACTGGGGCATCTACAGTATGTTTGCCCAGGGCGAGTGGTATTTGCAAAATTCAGGCACCGACCGCAACGAATATGCGAAAGCCGCCGATGCATTCTACCCTCACCGCTTCGATGCGAAAAAGTGGGTGGAGGCGTTTAAAGACGCTGGAGCGAAGTACGTTTGTTTCACCACACGCCATCACGATGGCTTCTCGATGTGGAAAACTGATGCGTCGGATTATAACATCGTGGATGCTTCGCCATTCCACCGCGATGTGGTGGGCGAACTGGCTGCCGCGTGCCACGATGCCGACATGCGTTTGCATCTCTACTATTCGCATATCGATTGGACGCGCGAGGATTATCCTGCCGGTAGAACTGGTTTGCGCACTGGCAAGAAACCCGAAAACGCCAACTGGGCGCACTATTACGACTTTATGAACAAGCAACTCACCGAACTGCTCACTCGCTACGGCAAGATTGGTGCCATTTGGTTCGATGGTTTTTGGGACCACGATAGCGACTCCATTCCGTTTGACTGGCAACTTCGTCCGCAATACGATATGATTCACCGCCTGCAACCTGCGTGCCTGATTGGCAACAACCACCACGAGGCGATTAAGGACGGCGAGGACATTCAGATTTTTGAGCGCGACCTGCCTGGCGAAAACACCGCCGGATTTGTGGAAAAGGCGGCTTCGGTGAGCCGTTTGCCTTTGGAGACCTGCCAAACAATGAACGGCATGTGGGGCTACAAGGTGGTGGATCAGAATTATAAGTCGGTGGCGCAGATTGTGCAACTGCTCATCAACACATCGGGCAAGGGCGCAAACTTGCTGCTCAACATTGGCCCTCAACCTAATGGCGAACTCCCTGCCATAGCTCTCGAACGCCTGAAAGGCGTGGGCAAGTGGCTTCATGAACATTGGCCCGCAACCCGACGGCTGCTTGCCCGAGGTGGCTGTGGAGCGTCTGAAGAAGGTTGGCGAGTGGATGAACATCTACGGCGAGACCATCTACGGCACCACCGCTGGCGACATGATGCCACAGCCATGGGGCGCCATCACCCGTAAGGGCAACGTGCAATATGTGCATATCACCGACAACGCTTTGGCTGGAAAACCACTCACGCTAACATTAAACAGCAAAGTGAAATCGGTATCAGTGTTCGGCACCACCCAAAAGCTCCCTTTCAAGCAATCCAAAGACAAAACCCTCACCTTCACCATCCCCACCCACCCCGAAACCATCGATTATATAATAGAGGTGAGAAATTAGAGGTTAGAGATTGGTGGTTTATAGGAACGAAGTAGCGGAGAGTGGAGTGGGCACTATTGATTCGGACGAATCAGCTTCCCTCTCCGCTCTCCACCTGCAAATCGGACGCGGATGTTCGACACCCTCTACATAGGAGCGGAAAAATTTCCAAATAGGGAAAATTTCAGCATCTCAACAAGCGAAATTGTATAGATTTTTGATTTTATTTAACTTGTGCAAATTGCACACATACACCATTAACTTTGACTTTCAAGAAACAAAGTTTTGAAATTTTGCTAAATAAATTTTATTCACATAATAGCTAGGCTATCGCAAAAATTCGTAACTTTGTTATCTAAAGCAATAAATTCTGTAATTGACCAAATAAATGAACGTATAACGGCACGTTAATGCCGGTAACTTTTAATAAGAACACCTTTGTAGTTGCACAAGGTTTGGTCACCTTCAGAAGCTACATCGGAGTTTTTTTGATTTTATCCAATGAAGTTCGACAAATCCAAATGGAAAGAACTTGACATAAACGTAGACAGCCTATGGATTATGGGACCAAGAGCAAAAGGCGGCAAGCATGAAAATGTTTACCACGGCAACTTTGCTCCTCAGATTCCTAATCAAATGATTCGTCGTTACACAGAAGAAGGAGGAAATGTGCTTGAAATGTTTATGGGTAGTGGCACTACACTTTTTGAATGTGAAACACTTGGGCGCAATTACATCGGATTTGACATAAACGATGAAATCATCAATTTTGTTGAGTCCAAAATGGATGCGACTTCATCTCCAATCAAATATTATATTCACAATTGCGATATACTAAATTCTAAAAAGGTTTCGGATTTTGTGGAGTCGGATTTGAAATCAACAGGTAAGCGTACCGTTGATTTGATAATGTGTCATCCTCCATATTTGGACATTGTGAAATTCACGAATAAGCCAGAAGACTTGTCAAACATCACAGATCTCCATACTTTTATAACAAAATTTGTAGAGTCGGTAAGCAATGTTTGGCCTTTTTTGAAAGTGGGTAAATACTTCTGTCTTGTGATTGGCGATATTTATCGGGACAGCGAAGTAATTCCTTTAGGATTTTACCTTATGTATGCCATTAAAAGAACCTTTAAATGTAAATTGAAAGGTATTGTTATTAAAGATATGGTAGGCAATAGAGGTAAAATCGGCATCGAATCGCTTTGGCGATACCGAGCTTTGAAAAGTGATAATTTTCTTTTCAAACATGAGTATATTTTCGTGTTCAAAAAAACGACAAAATAGCTATGGCAAAGAACAATTTAATTGACCTATTCTTAGAATTGGCCAATCCAGATAATGAAACAGGCGAAAGCCGTTGGGTTTATACCTCAGAATTCGTAGGTAAGTATAAAGGTCTTGCGCTTGGCAACGGCTGGAGCTGGGGTAGAAAATCTTCTCGTCTTCAACGTAAATATAAAGTTGAAGTCAAAAGGGAGGGTGCAGGAAATGCCATTACTGCCATTCGATTAATTGGCTACAATGATGACGCACATTTTAGTCAAAACATTCGTCAAGATATTAAAGATGAAATCAGCAAACGCAGGTGTGTAATGCTTGGTGTAAAAGGAACATCCGAAAACACGACAATCGAAGTAGACCACAAAGATGGGCGAAAGGACGATATGCGTGTTTCAGATATGGCGACGCAAAGAATTGAAGATTTTCAGCCACTTTGTAAGGCAGCCAATGATATAAAGCGTCAGATTTGCAAACTTTGCAAAATGACTGATAAACGATGGGACGCAAAAAATATTTCGGGTAATCCATACTCTTTCTATGAGGGCGATGAAAATTACACCGATGATTTAGGTTGCAGAGGGTGTTACCAATATGACCCAGTTGAATATCGCATTCAATCTGTGCGTAGACTAAGTGAAGAAGCAATACAACAGAGCGTTGAATTCGTAATGAGTAAACTCTATCCAGAACTTTTTAAAGGAAAATAATGAATACTGTTTATAATATACAAGAAGTAGCAAATATTTTAAAGACAACACAAAAAGCTGTACGACGATTAGTTGCTAGTGGGGATTTGGAAAGTTCTAAATCCGGGACAAAATATATCATTACGAGTAAAGCTCTTGAAGAATATAAGGAAAAATCCGAGGCTGAACCAAGTGATATGGTTCAATTTAATTTGTTTGGAGAGCCAGATATAGAAAAAAATAAGGCATATAGCCCCAAAGCTCCAAATTTGGCAGACATCTCTGCTTGGTGGAAAGATACGCCTAAATCAGAAATGACGTTTGTTGATTTGTTCTGTGGCGCAGGTGGTCTATCTAAGGGACTTGAAATGTCCGGACTTGAGGGTATTTGTGGTCTTGATTGGTTTAAAGAGGCTTGTATGACCTATAATCGCAACTTTGACCATCCATTCGTAAACGGCGACATTAAATCTCCAGAAATTAAAGAGCAATTCTATGAAACGGTTAAGAAACAGTTGAATGGCAGACACCTTGATATTGTCGCTGGAGGTTTCCCATGTCAGGGATTTAGTATGGCAGGCAACCGAATTGTTGATGATCCAAGAAACTCACTATATCTTGAATTGATAGAGATTGTGAAGCATTTGCAACCGGATTTTGTTATTTGCGAAAACGTAAAGGGTTTGCGCAGTATGCTCAACGGTCTTGTGGAAAAGAAAATCATTGACGATTTTCACTCAATCGGTTATGAAATGAATGTTATGACGCTATGCGCTGCCGACTATTATACTCCTCAGAAGCGAGAGCGTGTAATTTTCATCGGCAACCGCAAAGGATTGAAGAATTACCATCCAAAGCCAATTCTTCAACCATCTCAATATATTACTACAGGTGCGGCTATAGCTGACCTTATGGATATGCCAGAGAATAAAGCATTCAACCATGTACCGACAAAGCACCGCCCAGATATGGCTCAGCGTATGCTTGAATTGCCAGAGGGACAAAGCCTCTATAAAGGTTATTCTGACGCTTGGAAAAAATGTCCATGGAACGAAGCATCGTGTACGATTAAGGAAAACCATGGCGGAGTAAACATTCACCCCAAGTTACCTCGTGTGCTTACCGCTCGCGAAATGGCTCGTTTGCAATCATTCCCCGATGACTTTATCTTCGAGGGTCCAAAGAACAAGCAATTGGTTCAAATAGGCAATGCCGTACCACCGCTCCTCGGCAAAGCTATCGGACTGGCTGTGCGCTATTCAAAGAATGATTTAAGATAATGTTTAGTAGTCTAATCAATCAAACCCATTATAAAGTTTAATTTCGTGACTACGTTTTGCTACCAAGGGATGATTATAATTATATAGAACAAAAACAGTAAAAAAACTTTCTTACATTTTTCATATGAAATTATCTTTAGACATTTTTGTATTTGATTTGAAACCGTTGTCTGTAAAAGACAAAGATGCAAGAGAAAATTTTGATAAAATCTACGAGAAATTAAGTTCTACAAATGACGATAAAAAAGGTCTTTATGCCTTATTGGACGCCATAATTAAGAGCTTTGACAAAACGTTTTTATCAAACTCAGACAACTCAAAGGCGATTTCTTTTGCAGACGCTCAATCGTTTAAAATATCTGATAATAAAAATACCATAACAGGTAGGTTTTATGGCGGAAACACAGGTGTTCAATCTGAAGTTTACAAATCTAAGGATGCAACCAAATCAACCCATATAATTCAAAATGATGAGGTTACTGCTTTACAATTCTTTTTTTTAATTTGGTTTCCAAAAAGGTATAATAAGGGCGTTCTAATAGTTCATAGATATTCAAATTCGACCTGTTTAGGACTTTTTAGAAAACGATTTTCTGATTTCTTTAAGGAAATCGGTTACAAACTTAACACTTATAAATTTGTTCCAGAATCACATCGAAAGAAGTTCATAAAAGATTGTACCATAACATCTGTAGATATAAAGCATATAAATGATTTAGATGGAGGCATTGAAGATTGTAGTATTCTTAAAACAGGAAGAATTGTAAAATCCATAAAAAATATTTCAGTAAAAGTGTCGGATATCACAGCAGATGCCATGTATGAAAGAAAACTAAAAGACGATATTGCCAAGTATGACAATAGCTACAATGAACGAACTGATACTCTTATATTTCATTATATCGATAGTAATGGACAAAAGGCTCATTCATCTTTAGACGGTTTAGATTGTCTTTTGCCATCTGTAAATTTGAATGCAAATTGCATTGATGCCAATAATAAACCTCAATGGGATCAAATTACATCCGTTGCAAATAGTTTTTTAGAGGCAATAAAAAAAGATTTACGCTATACATAATTAACTATGAATATTTGGGGATATATTATTAAGCTTTTAATACATGGATTTTTGTCTTTATTAGAATTGAATAACGGCTCAAAGTTTGTTATTATTGGAAATATTATAACATTCATTTGTGTCCCCATCCTATATTCTATTTATTGCTATAATAATTCAGTAAATGTAGCAGAACGTATAAATGATATTTTGACCACGATAAGTATTTTCTTAGCAATCGCTTTAGGTGTGATTTTCATAGTCCCAGATAAATTGACAAATAGAATTAAACAAATAACAACAGAAAACGAATCCGACGTTTTATATATAAAAAAATTCAAGGATTTCTGTAAACTTTTCATTAAAAGATTAACTTTCCTCTTATTAATTAGCGTATTTATCATTATCATTTCTATTTGTGTACCAGGACTACCAACTTATATACAAAAATATATTTCATCAAGTATAATGGGTTTGTTTATATTATCAATCCTTTCAATTTTAAAATTGATTGTTGATATTTATAATTTTCTTATCGAAAATATAAAATAGATATTTAATATATGGTCTTATTCATATAAGAATTAATATCATAAGTGCTGTATAGAAGTATGTGTCTGTGCAAAAAAGGCAATCCAAATTTGATCGGTTCTAACATAGTTGTAATTTTATGTAACCAAAACTAAAGATTCAAACATATGGATTTGGAAAATTATAACCAATATACGTTATCTGATATTTTTGATAACTTAAGTCAGGATGACAAGCTTTATAATTTATAAATTGGGAAAATATTCGGATGCATATCAAATTGTTTCAAATTTTTCTCAAACTTTTGATGTGTTTGCCCAAATTAACTTAACAAGCCCAAAATTTGGGATGAATGAATACAAAACTTTTTATCTGCTGGCAGGAAATATCTGTGCAGAACTTGGGAAGTTACTATGCCATTCGCATTTTATATGGAGTTGCCGTGGTTGGGTATCTATTGGGAGGCTTAGTGGCGTGGAGTGTAGTGGCGTTTTTGGGGTGGTGGCTTTTGGGTGGCTTGGGGCTTCTTTTTGTGGACTTCTGAATATGGTTACTTTTGATGGCGATGTTGGAATCGTTTTTGTTGAAGCCTACAATTATTTTTCGGATTTGAGTATTTTAGTGTGAATTATTTGTCGGATTTGGATATTTTAGTGTGGATTATTTGTCGGAATTGGATATTTTAGTGCTCTTTTGAGGGTGAAAAAAACACCTATTTAATCCAATTTCAATCCAATTAACACCTAAAATTGAATAGGTGAAAATAGGATTTAATGGATTAAATAGGTGTTTTGATTTTGGACTTATCAGACCCAAGCAGACCCAAGCAGACCCTTTGGAACCGAAACAGGCCTTTTGGGCTTGTCGGGGAGGCTGAGGGGGGGGGATGGAAAGCCCTCCCTTTAAGGGAGGGTTTGGGAGGGTCGTTAGTTGCCCAAAATTTTGTTGATGAGGGCGGTGACGTCGGATGAGTTTACTTCGCCGTCGCCGTTCACGTCGCAGAGGTTGACAGGGTATGACTCTGTGCCGAGAAGGTGGTTGATGAGGGCGGTAGCGTCGGATGCGTTCACTTCGCCGTCGCCGTTAATGTCGCCGCTTACAGGCTTTTCGGTGCGGTAAACGAATTTCACCACTGGTCCCCATTCGGTGGTGTGGGCTGCGCCGTCGAGTCCTTCGTATGCCGTTTTCACGCGTGCGTAGTATGTTTTGCCGTCTGCCATCTTCTTGCTGTTCACCTTGATGTTGTCGGCGGTGAGAGAGGTGCGAGTGGCACCGTCTTTGAGGGTTTCGACAAAGCGGGTGCGGCCCCAAGTGGTGGCAGAGGTGCTGATTTCAATTTGGTAGCTGGTAGCCCAACTTTGTGGCTTCACTTCCACATATTCACCCTTGTAGATTTCGCCACCTTCGGTTGGGCGAAGCAGGTGCGCTGCCAAGTGAACGATGGTGAAGCGAACAGGGAGCGACACCATTTCCTGACCATCTACGTTGAGGCGTACACGCATATAGCAGGTGATGCCCGATTCGAGTTTGCCCTCGGGTATAGCCAATTCGCCAGTGGCTGATTTGCCGGTGTAGAGAATATTTTCGAATGCTTCATCGTCAGAGATTTCCACTGTAGCCTCGTTGGTAGAGTTTACATTGTACCACTTAGCGGTGAAATCAGGAGTCACTTCCTCCTCGCCATCGGCAGGGTAGGTGACAGTGAGCAACTTTGGCACGATAGTGCGGATTTCGCTCACGCCACAGTAATGGTTAGCCTCGCAAGCCTGCACACGCCAGTATTGGTTGGCTTCGTGGCGAAGTTGTGAGAATTGGAGCGCAGATGCGACGGTGTCGGTGGTGGTGTAGCGTTCCACCACATTGCCGAAGTCGGCATCGTTGCTGATTTCCACCACATAGTTGGCAGCGTCTTTCACCTTATGCCAAGAGAAAGTGAAAGGCATGTCGATAGTGGCTTCGTTGGCAGGACCGATGAGTACAGGGTTGCCGAGAGCCTTCAAACTGCTGCCGAGGAACACAGGCTCGTATTCGTTGCCCACGCGGTCGACCACGCACACGGCATATTGCCACTCGTTGCTTTGGTATTCAACCGGTATTTTGTAGCTGGTGGTGTAACTCATATCCAAGAGATATTCCACTTGCTTGGTGAATGTGGCAGGATTCATTGATGCTGGGAAGGCATACACAGAGTAGCGCACATTGTCGTAGCCATTCCAAGAGAGTGTGCCGCCGCTGTATGCGAGGTTGGTCACCAAGCCAGGGTTGTTGCCTTGCTTCCAAGGGAGCGCAGGCACAAGGGCAGGGCGAGTGTAAACGGTGTTGCGCAAGTAGCTTGCCAGCGAGTTGGGGTTGCGCATGTAGAGGTATTTGCAAGAATAGTAAATCGAACCAAATGCGCCGTCGAGCGACGATGTGCGGTTGATTTCGGCTTGGTTGGCATATTCCACATAGTCGTTGGCATCGCTTCCAACCTTCATACTGGAAATAGAGGTGGAAATATACACATGGCGGCCAAATTTCTTCACCACCTTGCCCCACCATGGAGTGATGGTGGAATAGTCGGCTTTTGCACCGATTTTCCAATACACCTGTGGCGAGATGTAGTCGAGGGTTTGGCTCGAAATCCATGCCAGAGGGTCGGAGAAAATGCCGTCGTATTGCCAGTCGGAAGAACCAGATGGGCAAGGCTCAACGCCATATTTCGATGCCACTGAGCCGTTTGTGGCAGCCACACCGGCAGGAGAGATACCGAAGCGCACCCAAGGCTTCACGGGTTGAATCATATCGTAAACTGATTTCACCATGCGGTTCACATTGTCGCGTCGCCAGTCGCCGATGCTCATGCTTGTGCCAGAGTTTTTCCATTCGTCGTAGTCTTCGGCTGTGCTGTTGTTGGGAATTCCGTTGGGGTAGAAGTAGTCGTCGTAGAGAATGCCGTCCACATCATAGTTGGTGATGATTTCACGGCACACATCGGTGATGCGGTCGATGGTCCATTGCTGTGCAGGGTCGAGAATGATAGTGTTGCCGTAGGTGAGCAAGTGACCGCCTTCTCTTAACTTATTGTCGGCTGCGGTGGTCCAGTTGGCGCCTGTGGAGAAGCGGTAAGGATTCACCCACGCATGACATTCCATGCCGCGCTTATGACATTCCTCCACCACAAATTGCAGAGGGTCGTAGCTTGGAGCCTTGCCACGAGTGCCAGTCAGATAACTCGACCATGGCTCGTAACTCGACTTATACATAGCGTCGCACATGGAGCGCACTTGGAAGTTGACCGCGTTGAAGTTGTTGCGCTTCAACGAGTCGAGCATACGAATCATTGAAGCTTTCTGCACTTCGGCGTTCATGCCGTTGGCTTCATTGTCGTTGGCATCGCGTGGCCAGTCGAGTGCCCAAACTGTAGCCACCCAAGCCGAGCGAAATTCACGCTTAGGCACGCTGTAAGTGCCAGCCGCTTGCGCTGCAAATCCGAGCAGGAGGAAAGCGGCGAAAAATAAATGTCTAAATTTCATTTTGTATAAAAGTATAAAAGTTGATATTTGAATAGTAATATGAAGGGATTATTCAGTGAAGGAAGGGGCGTATTCGTTGCCGTAGCGGTCGAGTGGGCAAACGGCAAACTGGTAGGCTGCTCGCAGATGGGCAGGAATGGTGTAGGTCACCATTTCGCCGCCACGCTCTGGGTTATACACCATGCCGAGCAGATATTTCACTTCGGTGCCGAACTGAGCTTTGTCAACCGTTTTCGGGAACGCATACACCGTGTAGCGGCAGCGTGGAATCAGTTGCCAAGTGAGCTGGTTGCCCTTTTGCTTGAGGAAATTCACCACTGGGGCTTTGCGTGCCACATTGTTGCGCCAAGGGGTGAGCGGCATCAGCGATGGATATTGGTAAACGGTGCGCTTGAGGTAGTGGCAGAGTTGCTCGCTCAAGCCCGGCTTGTTGTAGAGGTTACGCACCGACCAGAATATGGTGCCGCCTTGGTCTTTAGCGCAATTCCTGCGCAAAATCTCCATTTCGGCAGCCCATTCGGGAAATTCGCTGGTGGTCATCAACTTGTCGATACACATCGATACGAATGCCTGGCGCGAGAATTTTCTTGCCGTTTTGCACCACCATGGTGCCACAAGGCTGAAATCGGCGCGCTTGAAGCCTATTTTCCAATACACCTGTGGGGCGATGAAGTCGATAAGGTGACCTTTCAGCCACGACACTGGGTCGGAGAAAATGCCGTTATACTGCCAGTCGCTGCCCGATGGGCATGGGTCGATGCCGTATTTGTTGGCAAGCGATTGGCTGGTGCAAGCCACGCCGGCAGGGGAGATGCCGAAGCGCACCCACGGCTTTTCGCGCTGAATCATATCGTAAACGGCTTTCACCATTCGGTTCACATTGTCGCGTCGCCAGTCGCCAATGCTCAGGTCGGTGCCTGAGTTTTGCCACTCCTTGTAGTCGGGAGCCGCCACCGACGAGGCGATGCCGTTGGGGTAGAAATAGTCGTCGTAGAGAATGCCATCGACATCGTATTTGGTGACCACCTCGCGGCACACATTCACGATGCGGTCGATGGTCCACTGCTGGGCAGGGTCGAGGATATAGAATTTGCCCCATCGGAGCAGATGCCTTTTCGCCTCCTGGTCGCGCTCGGTGTTCCACATTTTAGTGATGCAGAATCGGTAGGGGTTGATCCATGCGTGGATTTCCATGCCGCGCTTGTGACATTCGCTCACGGCAAAGGCGAGTGGGTCGTAGCCAGGATGCTTGCCACGAGTGCCGGTCAGATAACTCGACCAAGGCTCGTAGCTCGACTGGTAGAATGCGTCGCTCATGGAGCGCACTTGCAGGTTGATGGCGTTGAAATTGTTGTTTTTCAGCGAATCGAGCATTCGCACCAGTTCTGCCTTTTGGCGTTCGGCAGGTGCGCCCTGTTTTGGCCAGTCGATGCCCCACACCGTCGAAACCCACGCCGAGCGCAGTTCACGCTTGGGAGGCATGGTCCTTTGTGGCAATCGCTGTGCGAAAGCCGCAAGGACAAAAGTGAGCAGTAGAGAAAATGCAATTATTCTTTTCATTGCTATATGTGATTATAAATTGTTGTTGAGTCGGAACAGCTCGAAAGCGTTTCGGGTGGTGATTTCGTCGATTTCTGCTGGTGATACGCCCATTTCTGCCGCTACGAAATTGCAAACGTGGGCGGTGAAGGCGCTTTCGTTGCGCTTGCCGCGCTTCGGCACCGGGGCGAGGTATGGCGCATCGGTTTCGAGCAGCAACCTATCAAGCCCAATCACGGGCAGATTGGCTTTCACCTCGCTTTTCTTAAACGTGACAATGCCGTTCACGCCGAAATAGAAGTCGCCGCGCTTGCGAATGGCTTCGATGTCGGCAGGAGTGCCGGTGAAACTGTGGAACACGCCCTTGGGGAGCGGTTCGCCGAAATTGTCCATCACCTCCAGACACTCAGCCACGCCATCGCGGCAGTGAATGATAAATGGCAGGTCGCACTCCTTGCACCAGCGTAGCTGCGTGTCGAGCGCTTCGATTTGCTCATCACGCTTGTCTTGCTCCCAATAGAGGTCGATGCCTATCTCGCCCACAGCCACGAAGGGCATAGTGCCCTCGGCAAGCATTTGGTGCATGGCCTGCAACTGCTCGTGGTAGTCGTCGCCGATTTCTTCGGGGTGCAGCCCGATGGTCATCGACACAAACTGGGGGTGTGCATCGTAAACTGCCTTCAGGCGGCTGATACTTTCAAGGTTCTCGTTGGGCATCACGATGTGTGTGACGCCGGCTTCACGCGCACGAAGCAGCATTTCTTCGCGGTCGGTGTCGAAAGCATCGCAATAGATGTGGCTATGGCTGTCAATCATTATTTCTTGCGGTCAACCAAGCCTTTGATGAGTTGAACAAATGCCTCGCGTGCCTCATCGCTCATTTCCACTCTGCTGAGCGCATCGAAGGCCATATCGTCGTAGCGCTTGATGGCTTCGTCGGCAGCCTCGCGCATACCCAGTCGCTCGTAGAGTGCAGTCACGGCTGGCACTTTTTCGCTGCGAAGTGCGTAGTCGTTGTTGATCCAGCGGCGGAGTTCGTTGGCATCGTCGCCTTGAGCCTTTTGCATCGCGCCAATCAGGAGGAATGTCTTTTTGTTGTTCATGATGTCGCCGCCGATAGCCTTACCGAAGGTGGCTTCATCGCCCCACACGTCGAGCACGTCGTCTTGGAGTTGGAAAGCGAGGCCGAGATACAGACCGGTTTCGTAAAGTGCCTGTGCGTTGGCTTCGGAAGCACCAGCGATGAGCGCACCCATCTTGCAGGCACAGCCAATCAGCACCGATGTTTTCAGGCGAATCATGTCGATATATTCTTCAAGGGTCACATTGTTGCGCACCTCAAAGTCCATGTCGTATTGCTGACCTTCGTATATTTCCATTGCGGTCTGGTTGAACAGACGCATTATTTCGGGTAGCACGGCAGGTTCCACTTGCGCCACATACTGGCTGCTCATGGTGAGCATTGCGTCGCCAGAGAGGATGGCGGTGTTGTCGTTCCATCGACGATGCACAGTGGGCTTGCCACGGCGCACATCGGCGTTGTCCATCACATCGTCGTGAAGAAGGGTGAAATTGTGGAAAAGTTCCAGACCCACAGCAGGCTTCACAGCCTTTTTCACATCGCCACCCATGGCTTCGCAAGCCATCAGCACCAATGCCGGACGCAGACGCTTGCCGCCCAAGTCCATAGTGTAGGCGATAGGTTCGTAAAGTCCATTAGGAGTGGCTGGATAAGGAATGGCGGCGATTTCATCGTTTGCCAATTTTCTGTATTCTTCAAGAGATAACATAGTCGGAAATATTTTTTTGTGGATTTAATCGTTTTTTGAAAAAAGAGTTTTTGCCATTCGTGGCGACTTCTGAATGAGCGTTTCGCGGAAAGTTTCGTCAAAGTCCTGTGCCGCTACGCTGTCGCCGTCGAGCAGAAACTGGCTGCGCATGGCTTCGGCTTTGAGCAGTTCGCTCTGCATAGCCATCGTGTCGGTGGAATCAACTGCCACGAGGCGTGCCACGGCATCTACCGCCTGGACTTGCGCCTTCACGCTGTTGGGCGAGTGCTTTTTGCCACACGCCACGGCTCCGCACGTCACCGCCATCGCCACCAAAATGTAGAATAAATGTTTCATATCAGTATATAATTATTCAATCTACAAAGGTACAAAAAGAAATTAGAAATAGAAATAAGATGTTAGAGGTTAGAAATTAGATATTAGAAATTAGATGTTGAAAGTGAGAGGTTAGATATTAGAATCTCGGAGCACTCTGAGTTCTCCGAGCACTCCGAGTTCTCCGAGCCCACCCCCATACACACAAAAAAAGCGACCGAGGCCGCTTTTTAGAGGAAAATTTATAGATATTTGTCGAGCGTGTCTTTTGGCTCAATTCTGTTGCCCAACCTTGCCACCCAATACACCAGCCCAATAAGGGCGAGCACTCCACCGGCTAAACCGATGTAGGAGATGGAGAGGTCTGAGCAGATGGCTCCACCGAAAAATGCTCCGCTGCCAATGCCCAAGTTGAAGATGCCAGAGAAAATCGACATTGCCACTGGGGTGCTTTCGGGGGTGGTGACGAGAATCATGTTGCTTTGCATCGCCACATTGTAGGCTGTGGCAGTGGCTCCCCACACGGCAAGCAGCACAATCACGGGCAAAAAGCCCGACGACACGGGGTAGAGCAGCAAAAGGCATAGCGCCATGGCAGCCACGTTTACGGTGATAAACAGTTTGCGGTTGCGGTTGTAGTATTTCGAAAATGCGATGCTGCCCAAAAGTCCTGCGCCACCAAACACCATCAGCGCAGTGGTCACCCAGTCGTCGGGCATGAGCGACACTTGCTTCAGGAATGGCTCAATATAACTGTATGCCACATATATGGCGCTTGAAATGAGTAGCGTGAATAGGTATAGTCCCATGATGCCCTTGTGGCGTAGCAGTTCGGGTAACTTTTTCGGTGAAAATCCGCCACCGCTCGGCACCTTTGGCAAGCGCCACGCTATGTAGAGGAAGGTGAGGGCTGAGAATACGCCAATGCTGAAAAACGTCATTCGCCAGCCCACATGCAGACCAATCACACGGCCTAAGGGCATACCCAAAATCATGGCTATCGACGACCCTGTGACCACCATGCTTAGGGCAATGGAACGGTAGCGGTCGGGCACAATGCGCACGGCAATGGGCGAAATCACCGACCAAAACACAGCATGGGCACACGCCACGCCTATACGAGCGCATATCAGCATCACAAAACTTGTGGATAAATACGACATGAATTGAAACGCCGTGAAAATGCCCAGCAGCCAAAGCATCAGCCGCTTCATTTCCATTTTAGATACCAGCAGCATCAAAGGCAGCGACAATATCATCACAGCCCACGCATACAGGGATATAAGCATACCTACCGAGGCTTCGGTCAGTCCGAAATCGTTTTTAATGTCGGTGAGCAAGCCAATAGGCACAAACTCTGATGTGTTGAAGATAAATGTTGCAAAAGAGAGTCCGAGCAACGCCAACCAGTTTCCCAACTTCATTTTCTCGTTCATACCGCTAACAAATTTTTAGTCTAATTGAATTTCCGGCTGCAAAGTTACTGCTATTTCTCCAATTATCCCCACCCCCACACCATCAAAGGGACGGTTCTTTTGATGGTGTCGCTATTTAACCGACTAAAAACCAACTAAATACATCAATGAAAAATCCTGTAAAAATCACACATTCCACCCCAAATTTTCCAAAAAACACTAATTATGATAATGACAGCTTTACAAACCAAAGGGACGGTTCTTCTGGTATGCTTTTGTTGCAATAAGCAAGCAATGTGTCAACGCATTTGAAATATGTCAGAGGCATTTACCTACATGATAACGCACATTCATTCCGCATAAGCGCATTTTTTTGTATATTAGGTGTGCTGTATGTGTTTGTATTTCAATCAGATATTAAAACACAAACCGAAAGAACCGTCCCTTTGGTTTGCGCAAAAATATTCGTGTGATTTGTGAAATTTGTGGTTTTAAAGCCAGCCACAAATTTTCACGAATTATTTGTGGGCTAAATGGCCTGTTTCTCAATAATTTTACATACCTTTGCCTATAAGCGTTCCAAAAACCCTTCGTGTCATGATAACCAGTACTCCACATCGCCACACCAAAAAACGGCTAATTAAAACCGTTGGGGCGCACACGCCGTGCTCCTGTGGCTACATCCTAGGCGGCGAATATTCCTTCTACATCAAAGACTACCAAGGCAACATCCGCGTAGTCCTCAACCAGAGTAACCAACCGATAGAGCTCAACAGCTACTACCCCTACGGCGCCCTAATGGCAGCCACCACCACCGAAGGCAACCAACCCTACAAGTACAGCGCCAAAGAGCTCGACCGCGAAAACGGTCTCGACCTCTACGACAGCCAAGCCCGGTGGTACGCCCCGCAAATAGACCGCACCTCCACCTTCGACCCCATGGCAGAGAAATACCCCCACCTCAGCCCCTACCTCTGGTGCGCCGCCAACCCCATCACCCTCACCGACCCCACAGGAAAAGAATTGAAGCCTAAAGGAGAAGAGGAACTTCAGGTGATAAAAAATACTATTCCAGCTGAAGCAAGAAGATTCGTAGTAATTAATGACGAGGGATTTATAGATAAAAATAAACTTGAAGAATACAGTGGTGACAGTTATAATTTCCAAATATTGAAATACATAGTAAACTCTCCAATCACTATGTTTGTTGAATTGAATGACAATTACAACTATATTGATGAGAATGGAGAGCTAAAAAATAGCACTATGACATATTATGATTTCAATCCCTTATATGATAACGAGGATGACAAAGATAAGACAGGTAGCACTATTAGTGGGCTTTCCACGGGAGAGACTGGGAAAATGGGAATCACATTGTTCCCCGATAGGGCTGGTTTTTCTGGGTCGACAAATAATACCATACATGTCATTATTAATAAAAACTTGTCAGAAAAGGGAGCTGCTGAAACCTATAGTCATGAAGCGAATGGGCATGGGGCACTATATATACTGAATGGCTACAATCATAGAGGTGCTTCTCATCATTTTCGAGGCACTAAAGATACAAATATCAAATTGATTGATATGATAATAAAATCAAAAACAGAAACAGTTAAAAATATGAAGTAAGTATGAATAAAGTCCGCATTATTTTTCCGTTTGTTTTATTGTTTTTCATCACTTTGGCTGGACAAGAAAAAACAAGCATTTTAAATTGCTCTTATTATAATGGCATAACGAATAAAGAGCAATTTGTGGAAACTATAGAAATTCAAAATCTTTCCTCTAAAGATTTATTGACTTTTATTGTCAAAGACGATAGTATGAGTATTAAAAATAAGGAGGCAATTTTCAGATATTATTTTTTGAAGCAAAGGGACGGTTTCAGTTGGATTGAATATTCCTTAAAATCAACATATGTGGCAGACAATTCTATAATCGGCTATACTTTTTTGGTTAAGATTCCTCCAAAAAAGAGTTTTCGTTACAACATATTAAAGAACGACACGACACCAAGCCAATATCGTAGTAAAATAGTTTGTATCGATAGATGTTATGTAGAAAAAATGTTAGATATGCAGTTAGACTCTACTTTGTTTTACGAACAAGAATTCATAACATTGCAGAATTAAGCAATCGCAAACCAAAGGGACGGTTCTTCTGGTATGCTTTTGTTGCAATAAGCAAGTAATGTGTCAGCGCATTTGAAATATGTCAGAGGCATTTACCTATATGATAACGCACATTCATTCCGCTTTAGCACATTTTTTACATATTAGATGAGTGGTATATGTCTGCTTTTCAATTAGATAAGGAAATACAAACCAAAAGAACCGTCCCTTTGGTTTGTATAGAGCCGTTGGAAACGGCATATTGTGGTTAACTCCATGCAAGCTCGCTTGCGAGCGCAGCTTGGAGACAGGTCAAAATATAGTGGCGAGCGTCGGAGACGGTCGGTCGTGGTAGCATCAACAGTTTTGACCATAACCGACCCTCTACGAGGCTCATACCCTCTTTAGTGCAATCTCCAAGCTGCGCTCATTCGCTCCTGCGGAGCTTCATTCGCTTGCATG
>SAMEA104315425__coassemble_738_pt1 | contig 23572 bp, 15 predicted proteins | sample SAMEA104315425__metabat2_low_PE_013 | metagenome-assembled genome bin SAMEA104315425 (sample SAMEA104315425) | gut metagenome | biome: Monkey gut; feature: monkey-associated habitat; material: faeces | place: China | collected 2013 | reverse complement strand
AAACAAACGAATTACACAAATAATCCACCTTTTTTTTCAATAAAACCACCACGAAATCAACCACTTGCGCCAACGCCTCACCACGAAACGCCCGCACCCCATCGGCAACGAAAAAGCACTCCCCACCTATTGTTGAAAGTTGGGAGTGCCCGTATGTAATCAGCAAAAAAACGCCAATATCGCCCCCCTGCCGACTTTTTCAGTGCTTTCGAAATATCGCGTCCCTACCATGCAAAATCGTTTGGGAAATTTGATGCGGTTTTTTTACCAAGAAATCATGTTATCATCAGGGGTTTTTCGCCGTGAAACGGCGAGAGGTTTTTATCCTTGGAGCAAAGTGGATAGCCCTCGTAAGAGGGTGGCGGAGGGACTGTGTGGTTGGCGGCATGGAAACTCGTTTCCAATGACGCAAAGCGCACAGTCGCACCGCCAAATGCGAAGCATTCCACGTTGCCCCAAGGCTGTTTTTTATGTTTTTGTTTTTGATTTACATTCACGATTCGGCAACATTGCATAATCTATCCCCAGGAATGTTCCACTGAACCCCAAAAAAACAAATAACTTTCGATTTTTTTGTGCTTTGTCACACTTTTGACGAATGAATTAGAATAAACAACTATGTCACAATTATTTACACATGCAAAAAAATCCATAATATCGAAAATTTGAAAAATCGATGGGGCGATTAAAATTAAGAGAGGGGGCACTTTGGTGGTGCTCCCTCTCTTGGTTATTGGATGTAAGGTGCTATGTTATTTCACCTTGAACACTTTCTTTGTCACTGCACGGGTGCCATCGGTGTAAACCGTAACCACCACGTTCACGCCTGCAACTGGAGTTGCCGACACGATGCCGCTTGGGGTGACATAGGTTTGCGATGCCACGGTCTTGCCCACGCCGAGGTCGGTTACGCCTGTGGTGGCAAACTCTGCCTTAGCCACAGCCGATGCATAGTAGTTGTGCTTGCCAGCAATCACCTTCACAGTGATAGTGGTGGCTGCTGGTGCAGATACAGGCTCTGTGGTGCTTGCGGAAGTTTCCACAGAAGGCTCTGTGCCATCGAGCGTGTAGTAATAGGTCACGCCTTCCATCTCGTCGGCAAAAGTAATCTTGTTGTCGTGAGGATTGTAGGCGATGGTGGGCAGAGGCACGGTGTCGGGCACGGCTGCCACAGGAATGCGCTTCACAAATCCGTTGTAGGTTGCCACGAGTGTGTCGGTGAGCACAGGGGCAGCGTCCATCCACAGGGTGTTGCCATCCTTAACGGTAAATGCGTCGGTGCCTTTCTTCACGCTCCAAACGAGGCCGTCGGCCTTTTTAAGACAGATGTCGGTCTTGATGGAGTCGGCGCGCGCGTTGGTGTCGAAGAATGCCACGCTCAATGCACCAGCCTTTGCACCAGCCTCATCGGCAAATGTCTTGAGGGTTGGGTACTGACCTTTCTCAAATGCCCAATATGCGGTGTCGAGGCCCTCGATAGGCTTGCCGCTGGTGAGTTCGGCAGTAGTCACACCCATACCGCCCTCGTAGTCGGCACCATGCGCTGTGCCGAAGGTGCTCAACTGGCAGTCGTAGTAAGAATATTCAAGAATGCCCTTCTTGTAGAGTTTGCCGATACAGTTACCAATAGTGTTGGCGTTGTCGGTATTACCAGTCCAGAGCATACCCACATTGAGGGTTGACGACTGCATCACCTGTGTAACGGTGCCGTTGAACCAAGCCTGAATACCGCCAACGTATTTTGGAGCATGTATGTAGCCTGTGTTGAGCACGTTCTTGATGGTGCCGAAGTTGGTCTCCACAATACCGCCGGCACTGTTGAGTTTCTTATATTCGTAGGCGGTGTTGATGTTTTCAACAGCCACTTCACCGTCGTTTTGGCAATTTTCGATTGTGCCCTTGTTGCACGCCACGATACCGCCAGCGTTGAAGTAGCCGGCAGTGATTTTACCAGCGTTGTAGCAATCGCGAATGGTGCCTTTCTCATTGTAGCCGCAGATGCCGCCCAAGTTGCCAGAATGTGCAGTCACGTTGGCGTAGTTGCGACAGTTGAGAATAGTTCCGTAACTGTAACCAGCGAAACCTGCCACATTGGAGTAACCTGTGATGTCGCCATAGAGTCGGAGGTTCTTGATTACACCCACTTCTTTAAGAATACCCACGAGCGCAATGTATTTTGTGCGCTGGTCGGCTGGCACGGTGCCATTGTCAGCAAGTTTGCACTTGTCGAGATACAGGTTGGTGATTTTATGTCCATCACCATCGAGAATACCAGCAAAACCGTATGTACGAGAGTTGTTGATACCGATACCCACAAATTCTGGGTCGCGCTCAAGGTCAATGTCGTTGGTCACCTTGAAATATGTGCCTTCAAACGACAGTTGATTCTTGGTGGTGGCAGATGCGAGAAGCATCAAATCTGCCTTGTTCTTAATCAGGTATGGCTCTGCCTCGGTGCCTTTACCCTCAAACAGGGTGGCAGGAGCGAGTTTGATGATAATTCGCTTCACAATCTTGCCTGAAGAAGCCTGAAGCGTGTCGGTAGATACCGAACCAGTGAGGTGAATGTTACCCTTGGTGTCGATGTTCACACCGATGCCCTCCGACGATGCCACACCGTTGCGCAACACTTGCCATTTCACAGAATTAAGAATTTTGACGGTGAAGTCGGTGCTCACTTGCAGCACATTCTGATTGTCGTCGGCAAATTGAATAGGAGCGGCAGCCACATAAGCGGCAGCGGTCTTTTCCATACCTTTGAGGCGTGGGTATCTTCCTGCCTCAAACACCCATACCGAGTCGGCGAAGCCTTCAAGAGAGGCTGCTGCGAGTTGTGATGTAGGCAATGCGCCGTTCAGTTCCTTATAGTTAGGATTGATTTGTCGGTCGAAATAAGCGTTGGTGATCGCAGGGGCTTTACCCAAAGTGGAAGCGTCGAATTTACCGATGTATGGCATATACGCCTCGGTAGATGATGATTTAAACACACCCGAAGCATACACGTTGGTCAACTCGTTTTGGTCGCGGTGACCTTCCATGTCGTAGGCATTGAGTGCCACACCCACAATCGCACCAGTGCGTGTGCCGCTGGTCTCAAGGTTGCCAGCAAAGTAGCAGTCTTTCATGATGGTGCCTTGAATACCACCCACCACGCCACCAAGACCTGATGCCGAAACGCCATTGATAGGTTGGTGAATTGTGCCAATACCGAAGCAACGCTCAAATATACCTTCGCTGCTCACGCCAGCCACGAGGCCGGCATATTGACCATTGTAGGTAGGCACCACATCACCGCTGAAATAACTGTCGGTGAGTTTGCCGCCACATTCATGGCCGAGGAAACCTACCACGCCACCTACCGAGGCAGTTTCCTGCTTGGAGGTGCCAGTGACAGTGGTGTTGGTGGCTACAAGGTTTTTGCCTGGCCATCTCAACACGCCAAACACGCCGCCAATCTGTGATTCGCCCTTCACATTACCAGTGAACGACACATTGCTTGCTGGACCAGAGCAACCAGCCACGCCACCAGCGCAGTGAATGCTCGTCACATCACCATTGGTGACGGTAATGTTTTCGAGTGTACCTTGGCAATAGGCTGCCACGGTGCCTGCATACATGTATTCGTCGATAACCTTAGGGTTGGTCATCTTCACATTCTTGATGCTTGCCACGGTATCTACCGCGCCAAAGAGGGCGGCATCGCCAGCCTTTCCGCTATTCACATAAAGGTTGGATATCGTCTTGTTGCCGCCATCGTAGTGACCGGCGAAGCGATACATTTCGTCGAAGCCACCGATAGGTGGGAAATTGATGCCACTGAGGTTGATGGCCTTGGTTTGCTTGAAGTATTTGCCTTCAAATGCCTTATAGCATCGTGCCGACACCTGAACAGCCGATACATAGTTCACACTGTCCGACAGCGCGAGCAAGTCGGCAGGAGTCTCGATGAGCCATGGGTCGTCGGCAGTACCAGAGCCTTTCCAGCCAGTTTGTGTCTGTGCGGCAGGATATTTGATGTCGAATGGAAGTTGAATTTCTGTGGATTTTGCACGGAAAGCCCAATCGCCAGCGGCGTTGCAAATAATCCAGTTGCCCCAACTGAGTTTGTTGCCTTCGGTAGTGCCCACGATTTGATCACGCTTGTAGATGAGCCCTGCGGCGTAATCTGCCTTGTAGTTGTAGAAATATTTGTTGTTGAAGGTGAACAGCACCTGTGGACGCATGGCAAGTGTCTTGTCGCTCTTCATTTGCACTCGGAGCATACAGCTGAGGCCAGCCGGATTGAAAATGGTGATTTCATTGTCGGCGGTCTGCTCTGCGTACACGCTTTGGCTGACATTCACCACGGCGTTGGTGGTGTCGAGCGATGCACTGTTCATCTTTGCGTTAGCGCTGACAAACTTTGCACTTTCCACCATGCCGAATGTGTAGTTTTTGAAATCGCCAGTGGTAATCAACACACACCACTTGCGAAGCGTGAGCACGCCGTTTGCAATCTCACCCTTAACGGTGGCTGTGGTGTCGAATTTCTTGAGGTCGTCGGTGAGGCTCGCCAACACGCAACGCCCATATTTGTCGGAATTGTAGGCTGTTTGCACAGGAAATTCCACCTCGCCTGTGGCACGGTTGAGCGTGCCTTTGATGGTCTCGCCCATGGCGTTGAAATTCTTGATTTCAATAGTGTTTTCACCGAGCGTGATTTGGGTCTCGTGTGTTGCGTTAAACACACCGCCGGCTGAGTAGTTGATTTGAATCACGGGGTTGGTGAATGCCGTGATTTCGCCTGCTCGTCTGACAGGGGTGCGCTTCTTGTCAATCTTTTGGGTCACTTTACCCAACTCTGCTTTCTGCAATTCTACAGCACCTTGTGCAAGAACTGCTCGCTGCCCCACCCTCTGTTCTGTGGAGCGCGGTACGTGGCTCTTCTCTGCGTCGAAGAACGGAGACACATCCGCCTTCACACTAAAGCCTACGCAGACGGCGAACGCCGCCAAAACAATCAGTTTGTAAATTGTTCTCATAAGCGATTCTTAATTCCGCAACACTATGATTAACATCGTTTCTTCAGCACCAGAGCAGCCATTAGTTGCCCCGGAACCTACCTTGTTGCGGAATTCGCCAACTTCAGTGTTGCATAATCAAGCAGCAGATTCAGCAACAGATGTCACAAAAATACTAAAAAATCAAAAAAATCCACACATTTTAGTGATTTTTTCTCAATAATCATAACAAAAATCTCCAAATCCACGAGTTTTTGATGTCGGACGAGTCAGACAGGTCAGACGCGTCAGACAAGTCCGACAGGAGATGGTGCAGGAACACCTATTTAATCCATTAAAACCCGATTTTCACCAATTAAAAAAATTATAAAATTCGGTGTTAATAGGATAAAATGGATTAAATAGGTGTTTCCTTTCACCCACCCATGCCTCGTTACCGAAGCCTCAGCTATCGTCTTAACTTCTTTAACTTCTTAACTTCTTAACTTCTGATAAAGTTAATCTGCGCGCTCGGTGGTGCCTTTGTTGATTTGCGCGCCTCGGAACGAGGTTTTCACGCTGTTGAATGTGTAGCGGACGGAGAATTTGATGCCTCGTGTGTCATACTTGTTGCGATGCCATCGCTTGATATTTGAGAAGTCGATACCCCAGCGTGGCGTTACAGCCTCGCCGACGAGGTCGGTCAGTTCGATGGCTGTGCGCAGTTTTCCTTCAAAAAAAGTCTTGCTCGCACCGATATTCAATCGCAATGTGCGGCCAATTCTCTTAGCGCCATCGTACCACGGACTTTGATAACCGAACAGACTGAAAACCTCAGCCGTTTTCCTAAATTTATAACTCATATTGCACGAAATGTAGATGCTGTGCTGACCAAATTCGCTGTTGAGCATTTCGCTTATATTGGGCAACTTCGTGAACTGATACTCGTATCCAAACTCTGGGTCGATCCTGAATTTGCCGATGCTCGTTGAGTATGAAGCATCGAAAGAAAAGGTGTTGCTATATCTGCTGTTGATGGGTTGGTCGATGATGGCACCGTTTTCCCCATACGGAAATGAGCCTGTCACTATCATATTATTGACTCTTTTGAAATCAATGCTGAGCGTGATGTCCTTGATGTTGGCGAAGAGTGCCACTACGTGGGCGTAGGCGTTTTTCAGATTCTCGTTTCCTTTCTCGTAACGCAGTGTGTCGATATACACCACGGCAGGATTGAGCTGCGATATGGTGGGATAACCCACATACATCGTGTAGTAAGTTCCGATTGAATAATCGTCTGCTATGCTATAATTTATATTGATATATGGGCGCACGACGAAAGTGCGATCATCATTGTCCTGGGCTGATTGCGTCAGTTTTGTGATGTTGTGCACCAGCCTTGCCCCCAAACTGAGTTTCAATTTATTGATTTTGCGTTGCCATGAGCCATACAGGGTGTTGGTATAATCTGTTCTGACGGTCGATTGCGTCGTGGCGTCGTTGATGAAGTAGTAAGAGTTCTTAATCACGCCCAAGTTATATCCCAGTGCCCAGTCGTTGCCATTGTGCGAGAAACGCCAGTTTGCTTCCGCGTCAAGCAAATCGTATTTCGAACTGCTGACGATATTCTTTTGAGAGAGTCGGTCGTCGGTGATGTTGAAGATGTCGATAAATTGCGTCTCACCCTTGTTCTTGTGGGAATAACTCATTGTGATATTGAAGAAATGCCCAGATGGAGAGGTGTAGGTCATGCCGGTGGTCACATTATGCCTTGACGATTTGCGGTGTGGGATATTCGTGTTCTCGTCGAGGATTGCTTCTACACCATTCATTGAGAGTTGGTGAGTTTTTTGCTTCTTGAAATCCACATTGGTGGAACTGCCAGCGTATTGAAGTATGAAATTAAGTGTTGGCTTTGCCAGATAGTTTAGCCCCGCACTCCACAATGGACCAGTATTGACGGAGGTAAATTCGGAGTTGAATACATCGGTGTAGGCAATTTTACCTTCGGAATTGGCCACGGAAGCGCCACCACCGTCGAATGCTTTACGGTTGACGTATTGCTCCACCACAGAGCCCATGAACGAGAATTTGCCAAACTTTCCACTAAGGTTAATCCATCCATCGTCGGACACTCGACGGCGCACTTCCACATTGTTGGTCGCAGAAATGCCAATGTGGTCTTTGAGTTGCTTTTTAAGCGTGATTTTTATCACCGCTCCTGATTCTGCGGAATACCTCACTCCAGGGTCACGGATTACCTCAATCTTCGACACTTGGCTCGACGGTATGGATAGCAAGATGTTGCGGTCGGTTACTTTTTGCTCGTTGATATAAATTGTCCCAACGCTCATTGAGCCGCCAACTTTGATGCTGTTGATATCGTAGGTCACCACACCAGGTGTCCAGCCAAGCATGTCGTAAAGCGTTCCAGCCTCTCCGATGTGAGTGCCTGCCAGGTTGCTGATTGAGTAGTTCAATCCGTCTCGCGTCACTGTGGCTTTCTTTGCGCTCACCACCACCTCACCAAGCCGCGTGGCCTCCTGCTGCAAGGTGATTGTTCCCAAGTCGGCACTTGTGACATTCATCCATTTCGTCTGAAATCCAACGTTTGTGGCTTTCAATAGCAAAGTCCGCTGCTCGGCGGCAAACGAGAATTGCCCATTGTCGTCGGTCATGGCTCCTGTCACGTATGCGCTGTCGCTGGGAGTGAGCGCCACAATGGTCACAAAAGGAATTGGTGTGCCAGCCTCGCTTACCACCTTGCCATGGTAGGTGACAGCAGAAGATGCTGAGGCAAATACTGATTGCAAACAGAGAACACTCACAATCAGTGCAATAATTGAAGATTTCATATATTTTTGTGTTTGAGAAATTGGCGTAGTTATGGCTGTTTACATGATTTTCGTCACATAAACGCTGTTTTTAAAATCGTAAATTTTTATTGAATCGAACTACTGCGCTTGCCTTTTTTCAAGTTTGGATTCAAGCAATTCTGCCACTTGTTGCAGCATGAGAATGATGGATTGGTCCTTGCGCTTTTGCTCAAATTTTGTTTTCGATAGTTTTACTTGACCGATGGCTACCTTTAAGTCGTCGCTATCGAGAGCGTCGCAATTTTTAGCCAATGAGTAAAGTGGGGAAAGATATATGGGGTTATCGTTTTTGAGCCTGCCGAGATAGAAAAATAGATTACTCATCCACTTGTCGACATCGGATCTCTGCGCCGATGGAGCGGCTACCGTTTGCGACGCCACTTGCGGAATTTTGGGCGCGTATGTGGTGATGAGGCGGCCAGCAATGCCACTATCCGCCATTTCGCTCCACTCAATGGTGTAAGTGGTTCGGAATAGCGTGTCGGCTTCGTTGATGATTCCCACTGTGTAGCAGTTTTCGGCTTCCGTTCCCACTATCGTCGACTCGCTTTTGTTGTAGTATAGGCGATAGCCAGTGAAAGTGCGTTCTTTATTACCAGAAAGACTCCAAAGCGTGTAAATGCTGCGGCGGACAATCTTGTCGGCAGCGATGTCGTCGAGCAGTTGGTCGATAGCATCGTACAGCACTTTTACGCTGTCGATGTATTCGGCTTTTGACTTTGGTAATTTGAATTTATAGATTGTGAGTTCACCCTCCTTTTCCCCATTGAGGCTTGTGTAGTAGGTGTTGTGAATCGTCAGCGTATTCTCTTGCTTGACGATAGGCGAATTTTCTCCAAAGTAATATCTCAACTTTGCGAAATAGTCTTGAGCCATCGCTGTGGGTGCGAGCAGCAAAGCCACTGCCAGAATCATATACTTTGTCTTCATAATGCAGGTATGTTAGTTGATTGGTTGTTATACTGTTGATTTATCTCTTGTTGCGCGTCCACATACACGATAGTGCCGTTCTCGTCCATCACGGCTTGGTAGCCCATGGCTTCCATATCGATGATAATGGCTCGCTGATTCAATTCTTCAAGTTCGCGATGTAGTCGCTCGTTTTCTTTCTGAAGTTGCTCGTTCTGCGCCATCAGATCGGCTTGCGACTGATGGTGAGTGACGGATTTAAGCCGTCGTTGCGGTTCGACCGCTACGGCTTCAGCATTGTCGGCTGCTGGAGTGCTGATGTCGGCTTCATCATTCTTTGCCACAAGGTGGTTGCCGCCTTTTTTCGCATCGTTTTGAGCGGCTATCGGTTTCGAAACAGGCTGGGTGGTTTCGGTGTTGTTCAAAGCCTTGAGACCGAAAACAAGTGCCACAACTGCCGCTGCCGCGGAAATGGAAGTCCACCATAGCCATTTGCGATGCGTGGGAGATGCGGATTCGGGAAGCAAATCTCCCTCCAGTCCACGGTCAAGGTAATCGAACATAGCCTTATAGTCAGCCCATTCGGATGGAATGTGGGGAGTCGTGCTGAAATATTCGCTCAGTAACGACTCTTCCTCAATAGTGGTATTGCCCTCCATGAATTTGTTGAGCAATTCCTCAATCTGATGTTGTGAATATGGTTTCATTGTCGTTCTATGCGTTGTTTTTTTATTTCTTCCAATAGTTGCCTTCGTGCCCTTGCGAGCAAAGTGCTTACGCTGGATTCTTTTATTCCGAGCAGAGCGGCTATCTGCTTGTTGGAATATTTCTCGTCTTGCCGCATTTTCAGCACCGCATGTAGGGTGGATGGCAACTCCTTAATTCTCTGTTCAAGCCATTGCACGTCTTCTTGCTGAATGATTTCGTCTAATGGCGAGGGGGCGGACTTGCTTGCCGACTCTCCACATTCTAACGGAAGTGGCGGTTTGCGTCGCAAGTGATTGAGCGATAGCCGGTGTGCCACAACGGCAGCAAAACCCTCTGGCTTGTAGAGCCGGTTATCATCACGCATTTGCCATAACCGCAACAGCGTTTCCTGGGCTATGTCTTGCTGCTCGTCATAGTCGAGGCCCATTGCCACAGCCTTACTCAAGGCAATAGACCTCAGCTGAGGGGCTATCAGTTCAAATGCATCAATAGTCATTGATAAATCACGTTATTTGCTCACAAATTTACTAACTTATACATCTATACAACACATCACCCCCCACTTTTCAAACAAAATTTCCCGTTTTTTTTGAAAGTCAACGAGTCAACAGGTCAACGAGCCAACGAGCCAACGAGCCAACAGGTCAACGAGTCAACTAGTTTTTTAGGGGGGGCGGTCGAGTCTGGCAGGGGTCCGCTTGGGTCTGTTATGGGCCTGAAGAGTCTGCTATGTGATTGAAAAACACCTCTTTAATCCATTAAAACCCATTTTACACCAATTAAAAAAAATTATAAAAATCGGCTTTCTAACTGAACAGGCAAATTTTTTGGTGTTTTTTTTGAGAAAAATTACCATTTTGTGGGGATGGGTTTTCTTAGCCATAGCACGTTGCCAGTAACAAACTAAGGGTCGGGGCAAAATGAATGCCTCGGCCCTTGCAATCGTTACTGTGTAACGTGTCAAGCCTATTGCTGGCAGGTTGCTCCCCAGCAGTGCCTGCTTCCTCTTTGGCTTGCGATTGCAAAGGTAGTGTTTTTTTTACGCTTTTTCAGTCAAACTGCCTCTCTAATTGCCGGCTCGTTAGCCCGCTGACCTGTTGAGTGCATGCGCATGTAGTCCACATCGAAGTCACAGTCCCTCTCTATGAGTTTGTAGACAACGGTGATTATCTTGTTTCTCAGATTGTTGTAGACCAGTGCCACAGGCTTTCCCCTCGATAGGGTGCGGTTGAAATATTCAGCGAAGACGGGGTTTGACCTTGATGCCGACCGGGCCGCCATGCTGAGCAGCGACTTGATCTGGCGGTTGGAGAGGTTTGATACGCTCGCCTTCCTGTTGATGGATGTTCCCGACTGGCTCCGGAATGATGCCACACCGCAGTAGCACGCCATTTTCTTGGCGGAGGTGATTGCCTTGAAGTTGCCGGAACACACGATCAGCGCCACGGCCGTGATTGGCCCGACGCCCTTGACGGATATGATGTGGCGGTAGTTTCTGTCGAGCTCGCTGTCGCTGCGGATTATCTTCTGGATTGACTCGTCCATGGTCGCAATACTTGCGGACAGGCGTTCTATCTCCCGGCTCAAGTCCCTGACGATCATCCTTGCGACCGATGCTGAGAGACCTTTCTCCGAGGACATTGACTTGAGTTGGCAACGTGTGGCGGTGCGTTTCTCCACAAGTCGCCTTCGGTGTGTAAAGGCCGCCTTCAGGTTGGAGAGCGACTCGCTCGGCTTCACGAACTTCTGCATCTTGTCCTGGTGGCGCCAGGCGTACTCGGCGATTCGCAGCGAGTCCACCCTGTCGTTCTTGCCCCTCTGGATACCGGACGACCACTTGATTTGGAGGGCGCTCTCTCGCCAGACCACCATGCCGTGGTCAACAAGCCAGTGGCACATAGGGTGGTCGTACCGACCCGTGGTCTCGCAACAGAACAGCCACTGGCCGCTGCTGACACCGTGGCAACACATGCGCAAGTCCTTGACCATCTCGCGGAACCCCTTGGGAGAGTTTGAATACTGGGCCAGGTACTCAGGGGACTTCATCCTGTCGTCATCGAAAAAGCTCACATCGACAGTATCTTTGGAAACATCTACTCCAATAAAGAATTTTTTCATAAATTTGTACATTAATTATTGGATTGACCGTGATTAGTTGTGAGTTGCCACCCTAAATAGGCTCTGAGCCTAACTTTCTAAATGACTTTCAACTAAAGAACCCGGAGAGTCCTACAACCGATTGGGGGCTCGAAGCCCAGTGTTAATCGTAGGGTGCTCTCCGGCGGTCAATCTTTCCTTAATACAACAAAGGTAAGAATTACCGTTCTATTTTCTTTTTTTCTTCTCTTAAAGATTGATGTCGCAAAGTTAGGGTCGCAAAGTTAGGGTGTTAATAGGATAAAATGGATTAAATCGGTGTTTAGATTCCTGCACATTACAAGAGGCGATGGTATCGTCATAACTTCTTCAACTTCTTAACTTCTTAACTTCTTAATCTAATTTCTAACCTCTATCTTCTCGCCATTTTGATATTTTTCGTATCTTTGTAATTCAAATTTTTGAAGCCACAAATCCTATGAGTGAAAACTACATTGTATCGGCAAGGAAATACCGCCCTGCGAGTTTCGCAACGGTGGTAGGGCAGCAATCGCTCACCCATACGCTGAAAACGGCTATCGGCAGCAACAAACTGGCTCACGCCTACCTGTTCTGCGGACCGAGAGGCGTGGGTAAAACCACTTGCGCGCGTATCTTTGCAAAAGCCATCAACTGCGAGCATCTGACCGCCGACGGTGAGCCTTGCAATGAATGTGAATCGTGCAAGGCGTTTAATGAGCAACGCTCGTACAACATTATCGAACTCGATGCCGCCAGCAACAACTCGGTGGACGACATTCGCACCATCGTGGATCAAGTGCGTATTCCGCCACAGGTGGGCAAATACCGTGTGTTTATCATCGACGAGGTGCACATGCTCACCACCGCCGCCTTCAACGCGTTTCTGAAGACGCTGGAGGAACCGCCCGAATACGCGATTTTCATTTTGGCAACCACCGAGAAGCAGAAGATTATCCCTACGATTCTCTCGCGCTGCCAAATCTACGACTTCGCACGCATCAAGGTGCCCGACATCGTGGAGCAACTGAAATACATCTGCACCGACCGTGGCGTGACTGCCGAGACAGCAGCCCTCAACGTGATTGCACAAAAGGCTGATGGCGCAATGCGCGACGCGCTCTCCATCTTCGACCAGGTGGCGGCTTCGTGCGAGGGCAATATCACCTATCAGGGCGCAATCGAGAACCTCAACGTGCTCGACCACGACTACTATTTCCGTCTCGACGAGGCGTTCCTGAAAAGCGACATTCCTGAGGCGCTGCTCATCTACAAGGATATTCGTGAACACGGATTCGACTCGCAATTCTTCATCAACGGTCTGGCACAGCATTTCCGCGATTTGATGGTGGCAAGCAACCCTCAAACGGTGGTGTTGCTGGAAATGAACGATGAGTTGGCGCAGAAGTTTGTGCTGCAAGCGCAGAAGTTTGCCCCAGCCTACTTCTACCGTGTGATGGACCTGTGCAACTATTGCGACCTGAACTATCGCAACGCCAGCAACAAGCAATTTCTGGTGGAACTCACGCTGATCAAGATTTGCCAGTTGCTCACCGGGCCGATGCCCCCTGCCGGTGGCGACCAGCCTTCAGTGAAGAAGATGCAAGCCAGCCCGGCACAGGCTCCACAACAAGCGGCACAAGCCCCACAGGCAGCCACCCCACAAGCGCAAGCTTCAGCGCAACATACCGCATCAACCCCTGCACAGCACTACATGCCGCAGGGGCATCCGATGCCGGCGCCTCCTATGCCAAGCGCTAAACCATCGGCGTCGGCACCATCCAAGATGCCTCCTCGCATCTATATCAACAACACTCAGCGTGCAGCTGAAGAGGCTGCCAAACAAGAGGCAACAAAAAAGGAGGCATCAGCCCCCACTTTCTACGACAACAAGCCCATCGACCCTGAGCAATTCGCCCAGGCATGGAACGCATACACCCAAGCGCACCCTCACGACATTATCGTGGTGAACGCTATGCACCGTGCCGTGCCAACGCTCGTGAGCGGCACACACTATAAGATGAAGTCGGCCAACGAAGGCGAAGCAGGCATGATCAACAACAGCCTCACCGACATCTTGACCTATCTCAGAAACACACTTCAAAACGGAACCATCACCCTTGAAATCGAACTCGACAAGACCATCAAGACACCAAAAATCATGACCGAGCGCGAAATCGTGAACGATATTCTCTCACGCCGCCCCGAATTTGGCGATTTCATCAAAGATTTCCAACTCACCCTCAAATAATCCCACTCCACTTGCCTAAAACGCTATAGCGTAATGGCCTTCTTCTGAATAAACGGAGGGCTTTCCCCTATCTTTCTCTCCCTATCTTACGATGAGAATTTTGGTGACTGCGGCTTCGCTGCCGTCGGCTTGCGACGCAAAAACGAAATAAATGCCGCTTTTAACGCGCTCAGCGCCGTCAACGGTGCCGTCCCAAGTACACTCTCCACCCACACTCTTTAATTGCTTCACGACGTTGCCTGACGCGTCGGCAATCTTCACGAGCGAGTTTTCCATCAGTCCGGTGATGGTGATGAGCCCATAGTAGTCGGGGCGCACAGGGTTTGGATATGCCACCACATTGCTGAAACTGTTCTCGCCAGGGGTGCTGTTGGTGCGGTAAATCATCATACCGTTGCTGGTGGTCACATACACGGCATTTGAATACGGGTCGGGGCAAACGCGATACACCACATCGCTCAGAAGCGGACTGTTGTCGGTGTTGAACTGCGAAATCACGGTTGTGCCGTCGGCGCTCACCAAAAACAAGCCTGAGCCGTTGGTGCAAATCCACTTGCGATTCGACGCATCTACGGCGATATGCGACACAGCGATGCCGTTGAGCAAGTAGTCGGCAAGGTTGGTGCCGTCGTTGCGTGGCACCTTGATGTGGTGGAGGCGGAAATCGCTCTTGAACGCATCGGCAGGGTTAAACACCAGCACGCCATCGTTGGTGCCCATCCACACATTGCCGTTCTGGTCTTCGGTGAGGGTGTAGATGTTGTTCCAGTTCACGATGTTGCCGTCTTGGTCGAACAGCGACCCAGAGGAATATGATTTGGTGGTGGGGTTAGCCGATGGGGTGCCGCCGTCGTTGACAAAGAACAGCGAGCCACCGAATGTGCCGTCGGAGAACACCTTCACGTTGCTGCTGCGCAGCATGGTGAGCACGGAGAATTTGCTTGGGCTGGCACCTGGCACATTCACGGTAATCCAGTCGCTGGCTGTCACCGCCTTTTGCGCCTGCTTAGCCTGTGGCAACACGAAGAAACTTTTCCCTGCTGGAGCCGACGATTGAGCAGCCCACAGGTTGCCTGCCTTGTCGAGCGCAATGATTGGGCTACAGTAGTAACCGCCCATAGCGTGCTCCATTGGCGAGTTTTCCCAGTTGTAGTTGTTCACCACCTTGCCGCCGGTCACTTTGTGTATGCCGTTCCACCAGTTGCCCATGAAGTAGGTATTTTCCTCGCTTGCGGAGAACACTGGGTAGAAACTGCCGCCATTCTCGATGGTGGGCGTAGGGGTTACATCTTTCACGGTGATGCCGTCGAAAGTGTTCACGCCAGTGGGCAGATTTTGCTCGCTGATGAATGCATTGGAGCCTGTGCTGGTCACATAGAGCAAGCGTTGCGCGTTGTTGTAGGTGAGGTGGAACGGAGTGACAAACGACAGTGCCGTTGGTTTGTAGAAGTTGGCATTGTCGGTGGCTTGATGAAGTCCGTTGTCGCCCACAGCCCAGAGCGTGCCGTCGCCGCCTTTGTAGGCGCTATACATCTGATTCTCGGCATCCACCTTGGTGAAGTTGGAACCAGTGGCATCGAGGGTGAGATAGCAGTTGTTTGAAAAGCAGTTGAGCAAATAGCCGCTTGGAGTGGCTTGCAAATTGTCGGTTTTGCAAGGTTGCGATTCGGCAATATTGGCCACCACCTCCCCAGCCTCATTCACGCTCACATTGGCGATGTAGGTCCAACCGGTGCAGATGAGCAACTTGCTGTCGGTGAGTGCGCGCAGTCTGCCGCCGTCGTTACTCACTTTTCCCGTCACTTTTGGCATGGAGCCGATGGTTTCATAGTGCTTGCCTACCTTGCCGTAGCGAAGGTCTGTGCCCTGGCTCACCAGCATGTAATCGCCCACCTCAGCCACAGAATTTACCTTCTGCCCGAAGATGCGCGATTCCAGCACCTCCCACTTCTTGTCGTTCAGCACCACATAGCCGAAGTCGGTGGCAAGATACACACGCCCTTCAGGAGTGAAGTTCACATCGTTGATGGTCTTGGATTGCGTGAGCGAAGCCGCCTTGATTTCTGGAAGATTGATAATATCGCCCTCACTGGTGATGATGTCGATATTCGAATTGTCGTACACCACCATCAGATAGCCACGGTAATCGTTGTAGTAAATATTGCTAATCACCACATCGTTAAGGTAGTTGGCGCGGTTGAGGCTCTCGTTTTCCTTAGTGCTTTTATCGAAGCGATACAGACTGCCGCTCACCAGATAATACACCTCATCGCCCATATCCACCACATTTTGTGTTTTTGAGCCAAGGAACGAAGGCACCACTTGCCAGTTCGATGCCGAAGCATGGACAAACGCCAAAGCCGCTATCAATAGAGAAATCGTTTTCTTAATCATAGTCATGAAAATATTACTATGCGCGCATACGCACACACAAATTCTAAACCTATAACGTAACACCACCCCCAAAAATTGTTATCGCCCCAAAAATATCCCCATCTCACAAATCCCACCACACAAAAGTTTGAAGCCGCAGGCATCGGAGATGCCAGTTCAGCGGATAAATACTGGCGGCACCGAAACAAAAACACACAAAACAGCTTTTGGGCAGTCGTCAAAAAAAAGATAGGAAATGATATACAAGTTGTCCCTGTGATTATTTAGTAATGATTGAAAAAATCCCATAGGGATTTGATGTGCGTAGGCAGGTATGCAGCGAAGGTTATGCGAAATGAGCGAAGCGAAATGGAGCATAACCGAAGCGAAATGCCTGCAAATGTCGCATAACAAATTTGCATCCCAGCGGGATGCGATTTCGCCATTATACGGCAATTTGATGTTGTCGCATTCCGCTGGAATGCATAATACTGACAAATCTATTGCAGGCATTTCGAAAAGATTCCATTTCGCTTCGCTCCATTACATCTTTTCTGTATACCTGCCTACACACATCAAATTCCTAACGGAATTTCATCGCATCTTCTTCGGGACGACATGCATATCATCTCCAAAAGAAATGGGTGCGGCCCATTTTTCACTGGGGGCACACCCATTTCCTCGTCATATTACTTGCTTAAATTCTTTAGGGGCTTATTCTTCGTCGGTGTGAAACACTGGGATTTCACGAATCAAACTATCCTCAAGCGAAATCAGCGTCTCGGTGGCAGTAACGCCCGAAATGTGCTGAATCTTATCGTTGAGCAGCTCCATCAAGTGCTGGTTGTCGCGAGCATAGAGTTTAATCAGCATGGTGTAAGGACCTGTGGTGAAATGGCACTCCACCACTTCGGGAATCTTTTCCAGTTCAGGGACCACGGTGCGATACATCGAGCCACGCTCGAGTTTAATACCGATATAGGTACAGGTGGTGTAACCCATCGTTTTAGGGTCGACGTGATAACCAGAGCCAGTAATTACATTCATGTCGATCATGCGCTGAATACGCTGATGCACGGCAGCCCTTGACACACCACATTCCTGCGCCACATCCTTAGAGGGAATGCGCGCGTTTTTCATAATTATTTGAAGGATTTTTTTATCAAGATTGTCAATACGTTCCATTTATGTAAATATTAGTTGGCTTTTCGTTGTAGAAGATAGGCAGCATCTCGGCATCGCAATCAAGCAAGCGAATTGCTCAGCGTTCCTGACTTGCACTATCTTTGTCGCAAATATAGTATGTTTTTTTCAAAAACCAATCAAATTGTCGGATTTTTTATCGCACAAACCACATTTTTTCCCATTTTTCCAAACCAAAAGCACAAAACCACCCCCACCCACCTATCTTTTTGCCAAAATCCCCCAAAGTAACAGCACAGACTAACGTAAGTATTCCTTAATCTGCTTCAAAAATATATTCGTATACAACCTTGCACCATCATCATTCATGTGCGTCGCATCATTGAACAAAGACGGATTCTCCAAGAAATATGGCAACTGAGAGTTATTAAGAAACAACATTCCATACTGCTCACATATTTCACGCATTTTGACCGCAGACTTGTCATCAAGGTTACAAATCCTGTACATGGGCGAATCAACCACCACCATTTTAACCCCTTTATTGTGGGCTCTCGCAAGAACCGACCTAAAACGAGCAATCTTAACCTCACTCAAGGTTTTACTATCATTTTCTATAGGCATCAGTTCAAGTGCTTCCTGTAGTTTTTTAGGTTTTAAAGGCAAGTAACCCTTCTCTGTTTCATCAACAAAGGACTTTCTTCCAAAGTAACGCATTATCACACGGTGTATCACTGAATTATACCTATATAAACTACTCATAAGTTTCACATTTTCTGTCCAAGGCAAATCTTCCTTTATAACCTTCGTTACCCATGTATTGCTTTCATAATAGGGATATAGGTTCTCCAAAGGCGTAGAACCCTCGTAAAGATAATTAGCGCCATTTTCCCAAATAATTAATTTTGGAGAATAACGGTCTAATATCGAATTCACCACACAACAATTGTAACTAAAGAAACAACCATCACGACCCACATTATATGCTGGAGCGCCAAGCGAATCCTCTATCATTTGTGTTACATAGTGATGCGCTGCGCGAGAAGAACCAACGATGACTATAGGAGTATTCACATCATAGAGTGAAAAATAAGTTTTCCCTGTATCCCCTTGATTGCTTATGTGGGGCATCATCCAATCCATAACTTTACCTACCGCTACATCAACCACAGTTACTGAAGCCAAAACCACCAATGTAGCAACACAAAATCTTAATAAACCTTTTCTCATAGCTGTTTTAGAATTGGAAGTAAATAAATGAGCCACCATTAAGCACGCCAAACGCAAGTATATAGACTATCATCAATGCCGCTGCCGCATAACGGACTACCTTGAATTTTGAACTGAGCAGATGAATGTTGAGACGCTTCTCCTCGACAATATCGTGAGCAAAAACTATCGCCATCGCAACAAAGCACATCAAAAGTACATTTGAGTCCAAGAATGGGAATCCCGGCTCCATGAATATTTTTCTAAAGATTGTCATCACATCTCTGAGATTCTCTACTCGGAAAAAGATCCAAGCAAAGTTGACAATAGTAAAGGTGAGTATCAGACGTAAACAGTTAGATAGACAGAACTTATTCGAAATTGTTTTGATTTTATCTCCATACAACAAGCGTTCAATCACCATACAAACACCATGGAGAGCACCCCAAATAATAAACGTGTAGGCAGCCCCATGCCATAGGCCTGAAACAGTGAACACAATTAGCGTATTGAGCATCCAACGAGCTTTTCCACAGCGATTACCTCCTAATGGGAAATAGATGTAATCCCTAAACCAAGTAGTAAGAGAAATATGCCATCTGCGCCAAAAGTCGGTTACAGTCTTGGCAAAATATGGACGAATGAAGTTTGTTTGAAGCTCAATACCTAATAGTTTTCCACAACCGATTGCCATAAGCGAATAACCAGCAAAATCGGCATAAATCTGAATGGTATAGAGTATGCTCGCAAATAGCAATGTTGTGCCATTATGTTGAGCGATATTTGCATAAACAGCATCAACATAGATGCCCAAGCGGTCAGCAAGACATAGCTTTATTACCCCCCCCACAAAATTGCTTTACAAGCATCTACTGATATGTTGTAATCAAAGTTGCGAGCTGTAAAATATTGTGGCAACTGCTTTTGTGCACGACTAATCGGACCACTCAAGATGCTTGGAAAAAACATCACATAAGCAAGATATGCCAATACATCCTTTGTTGGCTTCACCTTTCGCTGATATACATCAATGCTGTAACTCAACGCAGAAAATGTATAGAAACTTATACCTACAGGAAGCAAAATTTGCAATGAGGAAATGTTCAACTCTTTTCCAAATAAGGAAAATGCGTCGGCAAACGCTTGAACAAAGAAGTTGAAACACTTGAAAAAAAACAGAATTCCTAGATTTAACACAATCACACCCACCGACAACATCTTACGCCTTCTCTGATTTTCAGTGCTGCCCATCAACCAACCGGCAAAAAATGTAGAAAACGCCGTGAGAAGAAGCAACCCAAGGAATCGCCAATCCCACCAACCATAAAAAACTAGACTTGCAGCCACTACCAGTCCATTTTGAAGATTCTTGCTCCTACGGAAAACTGTCCAATAGAGTATAAACACTATCGGGAAAAAAATGAGATATTCAAGAGATTGGAATGTCATTTTTACTTTTCTTCTATTATATTAAAAATTATTACAAGAGTGAACTTTGTGAAAATCCCCCTATTGCTATTTTTCTATTATGATTTTGTCTCCACCAAACCTAAAAACAAAACTTCGCATATTGAAAATTGCCTTCAAAATTCGTCAAAATCCTTGACATATGCAAACATTTATGCCTAATCATGTAAAAGGGGGAGAAATCTTTTTGCCAAAATCCCCCACCCCCACAGAGAAAGTGGATGGTATGATGTTAATCTTTTAGACAAGAGATGGGGAGGACATACACGCCGTCTTTTCTTTGGTAGGCATATTGCCCCACGCCCACCACCACGGCAAGGAATGACGGTGCAAGCATTCTTTCTGTGTCGATTTTGCTCTCCAAGTCCTTTAAATTCTTTGCACCTTCCTCGATACGCTCCTCTCCGCCAAGTTTCACTTCAAGCAGCGCGTAACTTCCATTTCTGCGATGCAGCACAGCATCACACTCCAAACCATTACTGTCTCTGTAATGATAAAGCGAACCGTCTAAGGCTTCGGCATACACTCTGAGGTCGCGCACCACAAGGTCCTCAAACAGCAGCCCGAAAGATTGCAAGTCGTTTATCAAGTCTTTTGGACCAAGTCCAAGCGCCGCAGTACCCACACTTGGGTCAACAAAATGTCGGGTGTCGCTTGTACGGATTACCGCCTTGCTTCTGATATTCGGATTCCATGCCGGAAGATCTTCTATCACATAGAGTTTTTTTAATGCCTTAATGTAGTCCACAACAGTATTTTCGTCAAGGGTGCTGGAATCGTTGGCGAGCATGTCTTTTCGGATTGTTGCCATCGACACCTGTTGAGCAATGTTGCGCGCATAGGAACGGAGCAACAACTTTGTGCGCTCGGCACTACGCTTCACTTTATCCACACGCTGAATATCGTAGTTCACAACCGAGTCGAAATAGTCGAAGGCTTGGTCAAGCGCCACCCCTTCAGGCACAAGCGTAGCCCATGGCCAACCACCACGACAAGTGAGAAACGCAAGCTGCTCCACTTCCATATCATTGCGCACAACACCAAAGTCTTTCCCCTCAAACAAGTTTGCCAAACTGATGGCACCAGTGGATTCGCCCGATTCATATAAGCTCATCGTGCGCATTTTCACATGCGCAAACCTACCTGTGCCACTATGGATCGTGGCATCGGCATCAGGCAACACCGACGAGCCTGTGAGAATAAACTGTGAAGGCATTCCCCTCTTATCCACCTCACTGCGAATGCTGTCCCAAATTGGGGGCAACGCTTGCCACTCGTCGATTAATCGGGGCGTGTCGCCTTCAAGCAAAGTGGCTGGACTGAGATCTATCATTTGCGCACTTTGATTCAGCACCGCCGAATCGCCCAAATTAAGCACACTTTTAGCCATCTGCTTTGCCGTGGTGGTCTTTCCGCACCACTTTGGGCCCTCAATAAGCACAGCGCCTTTACCAAGCACTTTCCGCTCCAATATCCTATCTGCAATACGTGACTTATACTTTACCATAACATTCTGATTTTAAGCGCAAATATATACCTTTTATTTTAAACATCAAAACATTTCAGAAACTTTTTCAGTAATTTGTGGGTGATTTGTTCAGTAATTTGTGGGTGATTTGTTCAGTGATTTGTGGGCGATTTATTCAGTAATTTGTGGAAATTGTGGATTTGGATGGATTAAATTGATGCTTTTTTATCAAAATGGGCATTTTTTTGATGTTTTTTTGGAATTTATGCGAACTTTGCGAAAAAAACTCGTTCATAATGCAAAAATAACGAAAAAATAGTATTATTTTTGTGGCATCAGCAACAATAATTCACTTTTTACATAACCATTCAAACATTATTATTTATGAAGAAAAATTTACTCTCTCTCATCGCCTTGGTTAGCCTTGGCGTAAGCGCATCTGCAACTGAGCAGGTGGAAGTGATTGCTTCTCGACAAGTGGCCGACGGCGTGACCCAGCAAGTGGTGCAAAACGAAAAGGGTCAGCAATACAAGAGATTCGTTGGCGTGAACGCACCTCAGGGCGCACAACAGAGCAACGACGATCCCGTAGTCGGCGACACCGTCTTCTACGAGAGCTTTGAGGGCTTCGCCACCGAGGGTAAGAATTTGAACTGGATTCCTTCCACTTGGAGCAAGAAGATTGCACCGGGCAACGAGCCTACTGCCGAGATGATTTCGCACAACATCAACAACTCGTGGTACTGCTACTACACCGGCGACGGCCAATTCTCTCCTAAGTCGAACGACGGCGAATGCGACGCATTTATCCACTATGGCTACAAGAACGCACAATACAATCTGGAACCAGTGGCTCAAGACGAATGGTTGATCAGCCCTGTGGTGAACATGAACGCATCTGGCGAATACTATCTCGACTTCCTGTTGGCAGCAAGTTATTTCGACTGCTACGACGTGAATAACGACTGGGACTGGAACAAAATGCAATTCAACAAGCGCGTGGTGGTAAACACCATGAAGGTGATGACCTCAACCGACGAAGGTAAGACTTGGAACGAGGTGTTCGACTTGGCAAAGGACGTAATCGCCAACCGCACCGACCGCGAATGCTACGACACAGAATTCACCTCATACCTGCGCTACCAAATCAATGTGAGCGAACTCGCTGGCAAGAATGCAAAATTCGCTTTCCGCTATGTGCGCGATGAGGGCGAATGGATGGGCAACTCAATGGCTGTGGACGCAGTGAAGGTGCTTCACAAGGAACCTACTTCAATCAACGACGTGAAGGACGCAGCACCTGTGGTGACAAAAATCGGCAACACTTTCACAGTGAACACCAACGCACAGAGCGTGGTTGTGTATAACATCGCTGGTCAGAAGATTGCAGAGAAGTCGCTCGCAGCCGACAAGGCCATCGACGCCTCTGAATGGGCTAACGGCATCTACATCTTGCGCCTCTCTAACGGCACAGCAGTAAAGGTGGCAAAATAACAAGCACACCAGCCAACTGACAATCCCCAAAATCGGGATTTAAAATAAACAACGGCGGCATTTCCCCCAAACGGAAGTGCCGCCTATTTTTTCCACACCACCACACACATCACCCGGGTCAGCAAAAAATATGTGGGGATAAATTATGCTTTGTTGCCGAATCGTCAATGGAATCAAAAACAAAAACATAAAAAACAGCCTTGGAGCAATGTGGAATGCTTCGCATTTGGCGGTGCGACTGTGCGCTTTGCGTCATTGGAAACGAGTTTCCATGCCGCCAACCACACAATCCCTCCACCACCCTCTTACGAGGGCTATCCACTTTGCCCCAAGGATAAAAACCTCTCGCCGTTTCACGGCGAAAACCCCCTGGTGATATAATGATTTACAGGAAGGAGGTCGTATCAAATCTCCCAAACGATTTTGCATGGTAGGGACGCGATACTTCGCGTCCGCGACAAATGATTGATATTCAATATAATACTACAATTATGAGCGGACGTGAAGTATCACGTCCCTACCTGATTTGGTTTTTCGCCGAAGGCGAGCGGTTTTTATCCTTTTGGCGATGCCACCGACC
>SAMEA104315425__coassemble_596_pt1 | contig 30359 bp, 19 predicted proteins | sample SAMEA104315425__metabat2_low_PE_013 | metagenome-assembled genome bin SAMEA104315425 (sample SAMEA104315425) | gut metagenome | biome: Monkey gut; feature: monkey-associated habitat; material: faeces | place: China | collected 2013 | reverse complement strand
AAAAACCGCTCGCCGTTTCACGGCGAAAAACCCCTGATGATAACATGATTTCTTGAAAAGAGGTTGTACAATCTCCCAAAACGATTTTGTATGGTAGGGACGCGATACTTCGCGTCCGCGCCAAATGGCTGATATTCAATATTGTATCACAATTATGGGCGGACGTGAAGTATCACGTCCCTACCGGAATTGATTTTTCGCCGAAGGCGAGTGGTTTTTGTTTCAGTGCCTCCCAGTATTTATCCACTGAACCGCGCAGAGAGTTCCCTATGGTTATTTGTTTGCTTTGGTGATGAGGCAGCTGCCGTTGTGGTAATTGAGGGTGATGACGTTCATTTCAAGCAGCTTCACGATGGCATCTTCGGCGGCGAAGCGAGAAATGTGTGCCAATTTTGAGAAACCCGACAGGGTGATGCCTCCATGGAGGTCTAAATACTCCAACAACTCACGCTCTTTTTCCGAGAAATTGAGCAATGCACCGTCTTCATCGCAGTTTTTGTGTTTCAAGGCTTTCACATGCACGCCACTTGCGAGCACATTCTCGTCAGCCACACGGTAATACACTTTCCAATGCCCGTTCTCGTCGGGGGCTTGCACAGGCTTCACTTGGGCCTCTGCCACCTCGGCAAGAAGCACACTCTTGCCCTCCACCTTGAAAAGCTGGAAATTCATTTGCTGCTCTGGTCGGCAATACATTGTGGCGGCTTGCTCTATCATGTAGATTTCCTCGTCGCTTTTCACGCCGGCGATGTGGCCGTTGTCCTTCACGCCCACGAGCAAGCGTCCTCCTGAATTGTTGGCAAATGCCGAAATACTGCGAGCAATCTTCTTGGCATCGCTGATTTGATACTTGAAATCCTGATGCTCGTGCTCGCCTTCGTCGATTAATTGCAGTATGTAATCTTTAGTCTTCAATTCAAAGTGTAAGTTAAAAGTGTGTATGATTTAGAAATTGTTCATGGCCCACCGCATTGCGTGGCGAACCATGAACAGTTATGTTTTTTAGAACAGCTTTATTCGTTTGCCAAAGTTTGGCAACAAACCGCTTTGTTACTTGATTTCTTTATATGGTTTGTTCACCTTGTCTTGGAATGGAACAGGCTTGCCGTCCATAATTGCCTTCAAGTATGGTTTAAGCTTTTGGGCATACCAGTAGAAACCAATGTCGGTGAGGTGAATGCCATCAACGGTGCCTTCGTTGTCAGGTCCCCACAGGTTCTCGCAATCCACATAGTAAAGGTTCTTTGGATTCTCAGCACGGAGCTTCAAATAATTCTTGTGGAACTCGTAGTTCTTTTGTGGAAGATATTTGCCGTAGAATGAGCTGTATTTTGCGTAAGAATACATAGGGCCTTCCACCATGATAATAGGCACATTGGGGCGAGCCTGGCGCAGAATGTTCACAAATCCGTAAGTGAGCGAATCGCACATGTTTTTGGTGCAGTTTGGAATTGGGTCGATGATGAATGCCTCCACATCGGGAATTTCAGCCAAAGCCCTTGCCATATAGGTGTCCATCTTGCCTTCACCGCTGATAGCCACATTCACACACTCGATGTTCAGGTCGCGCTGGAGAATGCTGGTCGCAACCATGCCCGGACGGCAAGCGCAGCCACCTTGCATGATGCTGGTGCCGTAAAACACGAATTTCTTGCCCTTGCGAGGGTTGTTCATTTTTGGCATCTCAATTTTTGCGCCTTTCTCCACGCCAATCTCAAACCAGTTCACACCATCGTAAAGAGGCAGATAAATCATATATTCGTGCATCTTGCCGTCGAGTTTATCCACATACACCTTGGTTTGGATAGAATCCTTGCGAGGGGTGCCAGGCTTCCAAGAATAGTCGCGAACTGGGCGGTTGCAGTTCACAAATTGCCATTTCTGGACGTCTTCGTCCCAAATATAGAGGTCGGAGCCCTTGATGCCGGTATCGGCCATGTGCGCCATGTGCATATTGGTGAGCAGATTGTAGCGTGCAGCCACACACTTTGAATTGGTGCGGAAGCGGAATCCTTCGCCAGAGGTGCATCTGAGGCGTTCGTAGAGCGTAGTGCGACAGCTGTCCTTTAAGTAGGCAGGAACTCGGAAATATGGAGTCTCAGAGTTGTTCCACCCTTTGTTAATCATTCTAAACTGGAGGGCATCGTAAAATTTAAGTGTATCCACACTGGTGAAATCTTGTGCAAAGGAGTTTTGCGCACACATTGCCATCGCCAGCAGCAACAATGCTTTTGAAATCGATTGAATAAATCTCATAATGTATGTTTAGGTTAAAAGTTATTTTAGTCGGTGCAAAATTAATGATTTTTCCACTTTCTGACAAAAATTATTAGCACACACAAAAAGAAACTGGAGCCCGCACTTTAGAGGGCTCCAGCTATCATGCGCCACACTTTCTGTGGTCACATTATGATTTTGGCATCTTATTGGAGAGTGCCGTCGGCAGCTTGCTTCACCATAGTTTCGTTAGCGGTGATGTAGATTTCCACACGGCGGTTTTGAGCGCGGCCAGCTTCAGTGTTGTTGCTTGCCACTGGGTTGTCCCATGCCATACCCTTGCTTTGCATACGAGTGCTGCTCACACCACTTTGGTTCAAGTAGGTTTTCACATTAGCGGCGCGTTGGGTCGAAACCTTTTCGTTAGCTGCACGAGTACCCACATTGTCGGTGTAACCGAGGATTGTAACGTCGGTTTCAGGGTTGTTGCGCAATGAAGAAGCAAATTGAGAGAGCGACTTCTTAGCGCTTTCGCTCAAGTTGGTCTTGTTGAAGCCAAAGAGAATACCGCTGTCGAAGGTCACGCGAATACCGGTCAAATTGTTTTGGTCGGTGATAGTGTCAACCTGTGCGCCATTGATTTGAGCCAATTCCTTAGCTTGCTTATCCATCTTCTTGCCGATAAGCACACCAGCAGTACCACCAGCAGCAGCACCCACAGCAGCACCGATAGCAGCACCCTTGCCATGACCAATCAAACCACCAATGATAGCGCCAATTGCTGCGCCACCACCTGCACCACCAAGACCCATCTTGGTAGTGTTGTTCATTGAACCACATCCCGACAAACCAAGTACCATTGCGGCACTCAGAAATAAACTCATGATTTTTTTCATATTCGTCTGTTTTTATTTTTGTGATATAATTAATTACATACCTTATAGACTAACAAATTGAAGCAAAGGTTTAACCTCCTTCAACTAATTATCCTAACTACAAAATTAAAAAATTCTCACGAAAATCCCAAAAACCCTCCTTACATTTTAAAACTACTTCACATTTATTGCAAATGAAAATGCACATCTGCTCCCATTGCGCGTGCTATTGAAGCAGTATCGCCGTTGCCGACCTATTCATCATTTTTGGCATGGTGCGCCCCACCGGTGCGTTGATATAGGTTGGGTCGGCTATAGTGAATCGCTCGCCATTCACTTGCAGATAGTCGCCATTCACTGCGTCGGTGAAATGCACAGCGGCTGCCAAATGACCTGGGTAATACACCAAAGCGCATTTCAGCCCCACAAGGTTTCTCACCAATCGGGTGAACAAAATGGCACGGTCTTCGCAATCGCAATATGGATAATAGAGCGTTTCTTCGGCAAAGAAGGCACGGTCTTCACCCCACACTTTATCGTCGTACTCATACACAAAACCAGTCTGCACCCAGTTGAGAATCATTTCTACCTGATCCAGTTGTGATTTGCCGGCTAAGAGAGGGCGCATTTGCTCCGAAATTGCCTCGGCTGTGCTTTCTTGAAGCGGCGCATTGGCAAGGAGTGCCCAGCGTGTTAATAAGTTGTCGTCTTTATACGACGACAGATAATCATTATAATAGTTAATCAAATTCTTGTTCACGCTCACATTCACCACCAACTCATGATAGCGGCTTGATTTCAGCGTTCTCACACCCGACTCTTCGTTGGCAAATCTGATGGGTTGGGTGATTTCAAGCGAAAGTGGCTGCTCGCCGGGGAACGCCACATCACACGCCGTGATGCGAGGATTGAGGTTCTCGCCTTTGCGCTTCAGCAAATAGAAGCCCTCGCCGTCCATCACGAAGTATGGCAAATCATAAATCACATGTTTAGTGCCGAAAAGCAGCAGCAGTCTGCCATCAGCATTGCCCAAGCGCATCTGATAGCCACTTTGGCAAAAGAGCCATGCCATGAGAGCGGTGGCGGCATTACACTCCCCACCAAAATAACTCTCACCCAGCGAACGGAGCATGAGCAAATAGGCATAATCGTCGAGCTGGTGCTGGGTGCGAATCGCGATACAGTCGCGCACGGCATTGTCGTAGGCTTGCGATGAAAGTGCGCGCCACGCTGCCGACACATCTTTGTTTGAGAAATTGCCGTTCAGTGCCGTGAGGCGATTGTCGGGCTGCTGTGGAAGTCGCACATCACCTCGTGTGCCATAAAATGTGAAGTGGTGTACGAATGGTGCCACGGTGGGCACATCTTTGATGGGCGAAACAGGTGTGGGCCGCACCACAGTAATGGGCGTGGGAGCCACCACCGTATCGAGCAAAATAGGGCGAACCGTCACAGGCTTCTGTTTGTCGTTTTCTGGCAAAACCACAGGTGGCACCGTCTCATCCTTTGGCTTTTTCACCACAGGCATTTGCTCATACCACTCCCATGCGCCTTTCAAAAACTCACAATATTTGGCATTAGCCTCTGCCCGAAAATCGTTGTAGGTCTGAGTGGCTTTTTGCTTGAATTGCTCGTATTTCTCACGGAAATCCTGCGCATCAGCCACCATGGCAGCCAATGCCAGCATCATTGTCAATGCCCCAATTCGCTTCCTCATTGTCAATCAAATTTTATTATCTCAGTTTCATACTGCGCCATTCGCTTGCCACAGTTGCCGATGGCACCACAGTAGGCGTTTGGCTCTTGCTGTTCTCCACAATGGAGCATTGGCGCACCTTGCTGTTGATGTAGTCGCCCAGTTCGCCAAGTGTGGCATCACCGTTGGTCTCTTGCAGCTTTTTCAGCAAGAAGTAGGTGAACATGCCGTGCGACTGCCCCTTGTAAGGATAGGCGGTTTCATCGCCTTGCGAAGCAGAGAACACCACCATTTTTCCCTTTGGCGTGTCTTGGCGAGCCTTGATAGCCACACCACGAGCCGATGCCATCATTTCGCCACTTCGCTTAGCGCCAGAGAAGCAGGCGTCCATAAAGGCAACCACACTTTGCGCTTGCAACGACGACAGTTCCTCGTAAAGTTTACTGACAGGATAACCAGTGTTATAGTCCCTTCCTGTGCCATCTACAGGCAAAAGATATGCCTGACTGGTGGCTTCGTTTGGAATACCGTGCCCTGAATAGTAGAACACCACTTTAGCCTGCCCATTGTAGGCATCGCTCACCTCTTTAATCCAGCCAAGGGCGGCACGGATATTGTTGAGGGTGGCATTTTCCACCAAGCGCACATTCTTTTCAGGCATTCCAAGGGTCTGCGTGCAGTATTGCTTCATCATTTCGCCATCATGCTTGGCAAATTCCACAGCCGATTCATATTGGTAATTCTCATTGGCGATAATCACGGCAAAGGTATTGGTGTTGTCGCTGGCGTTGAATGGAATGTTCTTATCCACATCACTGCTCAGCGATGCCAAGGTGATAGCCTTGCGGTCGTTCACGATTTCGTCAACCGAAATCTTGTTGCTGGCAAAGGTTTGGTTGAATGCCAAATTGATGGTCTTGTCTTCGGCATATTTTCCGTATTTCTCCTTGATATGCACTGTCACCGGTATGCTGGTGCCACTATAATTGTTGTTGGCAATCAGGCCATACACAAGCGATTTGGTTTTGCCACCGTCGAGATTGCCGATATTGGTGTATTCTTCACCATCTATCAGCATCACATTATCGGGAATATCTATGCTCACAGCCACGTTTTGCGCCTCGCCATATTTGGTGTTTTGGAGCAACACCTGAAGGTCGAACGGACGCTTTTTCTGCAAGCTGTTGCCCGAAACGCCTGTCACCGTGTAGTCAGCCACTTGCAGAAATGGGGCATCAAACGCACGAGTATTCACCGATATATACTGTGGGTCGGTACCAAAACCATTAGGCTCATCCACCATCACTTCAAACTGCACCTTGCCGTCGGCGGTGTTGATGCCCGTAGTCACAGGAATAGACACATCCATCGTGCCACCTTGTTTGATCACATCAAGTGACGAATTTGAGTAGCGCACATCATTGGTGGTGCCAGTAGCTTTCACCACAGCCCGACAAGCGTATCCATCGCCCATGCCGGTGTTTTGGATTTTAAACTTGATATAGCAAGTTTCATTGGCATCAATAGCGTTATTGCCTGTGGCATCAACAAACTGGAGAGAGCCAGGCACAATGTCGAGCACTGGAGGCTTCACCTCTTTCACCACATTAAACGCCTTTGGCTTACTCACATTGCTCTGCCCCACAGCCACCAAAGCAGGGCAAAGTGCAAATACTACAATTAATCGATTCATATCTATATTGTTTTTAAATTTTATTCATTATTATAACAATTCTATGCCAATCCCGTGGGAGCTTAGAACAAAGAACCCGGCTATGTGAGGCAATGTGGATTTTCTGCCAAACAAGGACAGTTTAGTTGCAAACTCAAAGGGCCAACCGCAAACCAAGGTAGTAGTGGCGGTAAGTCGGGATGAAGCAGCCACGATTCGACGAGCGACAGTCCCCGGCGCGGTCGATCCAGCTACCGCCACGGTCCACGCGGCACGACCCACTTTGAGGACCTGTAGGGTTTGTCTGCGAATATGATGTATAGTCGGCATACCAGTCGATACACCATTCCCAAACATTGCCACTCATATCATAGATGCCCAATTCGTTGGGGGCTTTGGTGGCAACTGGGTGAGCTGGACCGGCACAGTTGTCATCATACCAAGCTACGCTGCCTAAATTGTTACTGCCACTATACTTATAGCCACGGCTGTTGTTACCGCCACGGCAAGCAAATTCCCATTCAGCCTCTGTAGGGAGGCGGAAATTGCGACCAGTCAGACGGTTTAGTTTTTGGATAAACTCTTGACAGTCGTCCCAACTGACATTCTCCACTGGCAGGTCAGCACCTTTAAAATATGATGGGTTGCTACCCATCACGGCTTGCCAAAGAGCTTGTGTGACCTCGGTCTTGCCAATGTAGTAGCTGCTCAATGTCACACTGTGAACTGGCTTCTCATTGCTGTCGGCTTCATTTTCCTGTTCGGATGTGGCACCCATGCGGAAAGTGCCACCCTTTACACGCACCATCTCAAACGACACACCATTCACCGTGAATCTGGCAGAATAATTGGCCACAACTTTGAAGCAAATATTGGCACCCGACAGCTTTTCACGCTCGGCAAGCACATTCCACACTATGCGGTGGCTGCCTGCTGGCACCTGCTTGTTGACATCGCCGGTCACTTGACGCAATGCTTCGCCCCAAGTGCGACCGCCATCGGTGGAGCAATACACATCGCCCACGCTGCCTGCCTTGTCAATGTCGTAAGTGATAATGATATTCTTGCCCTCCTGATAGGCATCAACATTGCTCACCGTCTGCCCAAAACAGCAAACAGCAGTAAAAACAGATAGTAAAAGAAAAAATACCAGTTTTATCATATCAATAATGTATATTCAAAAATAACCTTATTTTCTACAACACAAGGGCTTTTTGGGCGTTAAAGTGCCAACCGCAAGCCCATATCGTTATCGCAATCATTAGGGTCGTCATTGTCGCGACTGGTGGAGGTGCAAGCGTCTCTGAAATCGTCGATACTGCCGCCACGAATAATGCGCCCCGGTCCCGTAGTTGGTCCCTGTGGGTTGGTTTGTGGCTCATCGGTGTAGATACCATACCAGTCGCTGCACCACTCATACACATTGCCAGTCATATCATAGATGCCCAATTCGTTGGGCTGCTTTGATGCTACAGGATGGGTGATTTCCTCGCCATTCATGTCGTACCACGCCACATCATTAATACTGTCGCTTCCGGCATACTTGTAGCCTCGGCTCTTGTTGCCACCTCGTGCCGCATATTCCCATTCCGCCTCTGTGGGCAACCGAAACTTCTTATTAGTCAAGACATTCAGTTTGCCAATAAACTCTTGGCAATCTTTCCAGCTCACATTCTCCACTGGCAGATTATCTCCTTTGAAGTTCGATGGATTGGTGCCCATCACGGCTTGCCACAAGGCTTGTGTCACTTCCGTTTTGCCAATATAGTAGCCGTCTAAGGTCACGCTGTGGGCAGGGCTTTCGTTTGTGACTGCCTTATTATCGAATCCTTTATCCAGTCCCATATTGAATATGCCCCCATCCACACGCACCATGTCGAAACTTACGCCATTTACCTTGATGGTGATTACACTCGCCATCATTTCTTCCACCTTGAAGCAGATATTGTTTCCCTTGAGGTCGTAAGCCTCAGCCAACACATTCCATGTGATGCGGTGCTTGCCAGCCTTCACAGCCTTGTGGACATCACCAGTCACTTGCTTTAACGGTGCGCCCCAAGTGCGACCGCCATCGGTGGAGCAAAACACATCACCCACACTACCAGCCTTATCCGTATCGTAAGTGATAATGATGTTTTTGCCCTCCTGATAGGCATCAACATTTCTCACCGTCTGCCCAAAAGAGCAAACAGCAGTGAAGCAAACAAGTGATAGAAATAAAGTATAAATTCGTTTCATATTATTTTTTCGTAAGGGCGCGAGGGCAAATTTGCGAATCATAACGTAGGGACATGCCTTTGGCATGTTTCAATGGCAATTAGCATTGTATCAAAGCATTGGAAACATGCCAAAGGCATGTCCCTACGCTATGGCGTTTATTTTTAATTTACAACCTTGTGATGGTGAGAGGGATTTTTTTGAGCTGGAGGTTGAGGTCGTGTAAGCGGCTGCTTCCAAGCCATTTCAAAAAATCCGCTTCACTGAGCGAGCGAGGCAAGGAGTGCTCCATGCTTTCATCAGACGCCTTATAAAACGGTTGCTTGGAGAACAGCACATACAGCACATTATGCTCCACGGCACGAGAGGCAGTAAGCACATACTCGTCAACCAACGCCTTTTCGGCTTGCGGTGCCTTTTCCACGGAAAAGAACACATAATCGCAATTGGCTTTCACCTGCTGCACCCCCGACTGCACACGCTGATAGGGCAAAAGGCAAAAAGCCTCGCCATCGCCAGGCAAAAGATACACAGCCACATAGCCATCAATGGGCGAACGGAAATAGAGATAAAGGTCGTTGCCGTCTTTAAACTCGGTAGCCACATCGGCACGCTCAGGATGGTTGCGGAGCGGCTCGGCAATGAAATTCACCTGCGCCGATGTCAATTCGCGCGCTTTACCTTTCACTTTCACCGTCACCACCATCATGCCATCAGTGAACTCGATATTGCATTGCGGTTTACCTATGGTTTCCAGCCACTCGCCTTTCACATCCGATGCGCTGTAGGAGAAAAAAGAGGTTTGCGATTTAGACTCCTGCCCCTCGGCGGTGTTCTCCAACCGAGTGGTGTTTTCTTGCGAAATCAGTGTGCCAAACTCATCGGCAATGGCTTGAAGCTTGGCACGCTCAAGAGCCACCTTCATCGCCTCGTCGGGACTTTGGTTGCTCGGCGCATGATACACATAGGTGGCCTCAACCGTTTTCACCTTTGCGGCAAAAGCGCTTGAAGCCAATAAAACTGTAAACGCAAATATCAGATACTTAATGGGCATATCATTTTGCAAAGCCGAGCGCCTTGTCGAGCTGCTCATGCAAATCTTTTCCTTTTTGTTGCAAATCTTCGCGAATGGCTTGACGAGCAGCCTCTTTTGCCATTCCTAAATTATAAGCAAGACGCAAAAGCACTTCCTTGTTTTTGTTTGGCAATGTGCGGTAAAGCTCTACCACGGTGATGGTTTTGCCAATCTTTTGCGAAATAAGATTCTTGCTTGCCAACACGCTCTCGGTGATGGAGGCAGCCTCCTCTTTGCCAAGTTGCTTATTGGCTACGGTGCTTTCAACTAAAGCGGTAACTTCGGTTTGAATTTGACCTGCGAGATTCTGCTTGGCAAGTTCATAAGCCTGTGCCTTAGCCGCATCATAAGTTTCGCCAATCGACATCGCCTCGCTCATCAAAAATTTTGGATAGCCCAATTCATCTTCCTCTTGCTGCTTGAGATAGCTGCGGTCGAGCTGCTTTTCAAGTGGGAGAGCGCCAGGGGCTGCCTTCCACCCTTCTTTTTCCAACTTCTTTGCTTCTTTACGGGCAGTTTTCGATGATTTTAAGTCGAGTTCTTTCTTTGCAGCCTTTTGATTGTCGGCATTCATAGTAAGTGGAGCTGCCATCAGCATAAATGCTCCAATGATTGCGATGATTTTCTTCATTTTTTTCCGGTTTTAATATGTTATTATTTGTTTTTTCTAAATAAAAAGAGGTTGAATGTTTTCAACCTCCAAATTTAGTGAAAATCGCGCACCTATCCAACGCTTTCCGACAAAAATTTCTAACCCAAATCGGCCGATTTGGGTTAAATCGTGGCTAAATGCGCCATTTTGAGTATTTCAGCAGTTGTGGTTAGAGGGCGAGGCGGAAGCCGAGGAACATGTAGGGTTCGGGGCGATACGTGGCACCACGGGCTGATGCACGGTTAAACCATTCGGAGTTGTTAAAAGCACCTCCGCGGCGCACGCCGTATCGTCCTGAATCAGGACCAGTTGGGTTAGTGTGTTCCTTGGTTAATTCATAATAGCCATACCAGTCGGAGCACCACTCCCACACGTTGCCACTCATGTCATAAATGCCCAGTTCGTTTGGGGCTTTGGTGGCGACAGGGTGGGTTTGACTGCCACTGTTGTCACGATACCACGCCACAACGTCAGGGTCGTTGTTGCCGCTGTATTTGCTGGAACGGCTATTCACACCGCCACGGCATGCATATTCCCATTCCGACTCGGTGGGCAAACGGAATTTCTGACCGGTAAGCTGATTGAGTTTTTGGATAAAATCCAGACAGTCGTGGTAGCAAACACGCTCCACTGGACGATCGTCGCCAACGAAATACGATGGATTGTCGCCCATCACTGCCTGCCAAAGTGCTTGCGTCACCTCGGTCTGACCAATTAAGAAGTTGGACAACGTAACTGTGTGAACCTGAACCTCGTCGCGGCCTGGGTTGCTGCCCATATCTGGTGTGGCACCCATTTTAAAAGTGCCGCCTTCCACCTGCACCATCACAAACTTCACGCCATTCACGGTGAAAGTTTCCTTCAAAACCTTTTTCTGTTTTGGTTTCGCCGCTTTGCTGACCGTTTTCGATGATTTAGCACGAACGGCTTTTCTTGCAGCACGTTGTGAGCTGGCGTTCATGGCAAGAGGAGCCGACATCAATAGAAATGCGCCCATCAGAGCGAACATCTTGTTTATCTTCATATCGTTATTAGTATTTAAAAATTATGGTTCTTTTTAAAAAGCATTTTCAAAATTACAAAAAGTAACGCACCTGACCAAGCCATTGAGCGATTATAAATTAAAGGCATATAAAATTGCACAAAACAAGTGTGAGATATTTGAACAATTAATAATCCCAAATCGGTCATTAGGCCGTGTAAGGATTTTATAGATTACTTCTTGCGTTCTTTCGGTTTTTATAAGATGCCTTTCGCTTGTTTTTAATTCGTAATAGCTCGCTATCACTCATTAAAAGACAAGCAAAATTCATTCTTCTAAAACTCCGAAATACCACAAGCCCTAATGACCGATTTGGGATAATATGTGTGGAAAGATTTTGAGTATCAAAGCAAATTTTGTAATTTTGTTAGCGATAACACTAATTAAAACTCTTATGAAACATTTATTTTTAGCCATTTTGGCAGCCGGCATGGCATTCAGCGCAGCAGCCGACGACAAGGTAGTGATTCCCGACAGCACAGGCTTTAAGTTCACTGATGTGAAGGTAATTAAGAGCACTCCTGTGAAGGATCAAAACAAATCAGGCACTTGCTGGTGCTATTCTACCAACTCATTTTTTGAAAACGAAATCCTCCGCAAGACCGGTAAGGAAGTACACTTGAGCGAAGGCTTTGTGGTATGGCACTGCTATTTCGACAAGGCACAAAAATTCATTCGCATGGACGGCAAAATCAACTTCGCCGAAGGTGGCGCAGCCGAAGATGTGCCTTACGTTTGGAATCGCTACGGTATGATGCCTAACGAAGCATACACCGGTATGACTCACGGCGACAAGAAATTCAACACCGCCGAACTCACCGCGGTGCTCTCAGGCTTCCTTGATGTGGTGAACAGCAAGAAGCTGAAAAAACTCACTCCATCATGGCTTGAAGGTTTCCAGGGCGTGCTCAACGCTTATATGGGCAAAATTCCTGAAAACTTCACATACGAAGGCAAGAACTATACTCCACAAACATTCGCAGCATCGCTCGGCATCAATATGGACGACTACATTTCTATCGCATCGTTCACACACCACCCATTCTATAAGCCATTCACCCTTGAAGTGGCTGACAACTGGACTTGGGCTCAATATCAAAACGTGCCTGTTGACGAATTGCTCGAAGTGGCTAACTACGCTATCGACCACGGCTACACCATCGCATGGGGTGCCGACGTAAGCGAACCTTGCTTCAAGTGGCGCAAGGGCTACGCTGTGCTTCCTGTTGACCACGAAGTGCCCGACTTGAAGGGTAGCGACATGGACCGCTGGACTCAACTCAGCACCAAAGACCAAGAAAGCGAAAAGTGGGACATCAAGGGTCCGGTTGAAGAAATGGTTGTAACACAAGAAAACCGCCAAGAAATGTTCGACAACAAGGAAACTACCGACGACCACGGTATGGTAATTGTTGGTAAGGCAGTTGACCAAAAAGGCAACAAGTATTTCAAGGTGCAAAACAGCTGGAACACCAACCAGCTCTACCACGGTTTCTTCTATGTGAGCGAAGCATATTTCAAGGCTAAGACCATGAACATCTTCCTCAACAAGGAAGCCGTTCCAAGCAAGATTGCAAAGAAAATGGGTCTGAAATAATCAGAAAATACACATCTCTACAAGGAAGCACCCAAATGCGGGTGCTTCCTTTTTATTTATATAATGAAGGGTTAATTGGCTCAGTGGAAATTTAGTATGAGTTAGGCATATATTTTGGTAAACCTATATCAAGAAATTCCATAAATATCAACCGTACAAAAAATTGAAGCTACAGGCATCGGAGATGCCGCATCATGCAAAACACCATGCAAGCTCAATCGCTTGCGATTGAGCGCAGCTTGGTGATAAGAATAAGAGATGGTTTCGAGCCTCGGAGAGGGTCGGTTATGATTATACAGAAGGGAGAGAATGATACCACGACCGACCCTCTCCGAGGCTCATATTTCGTACACATCGCTATCACCAAGCTGCGCGTCCTTGCACGCAAGGACACTTGCATGGTGTTTCGCATCATTTGGCATCTCCGATGCCTGTTTCTGTGCCTATTCCTATGCCTGTTCCTGCTGTCGTTTCAGTTTCCCCATAGATTTTCCTCTAAGCCCGATTTGGGTTAATTGGTGAAATTTTTGTAATTTTGCAGTCTTATTCGGAAAAGGAGTCCCCTCTGTGGTGTGATTTTCATCTTTTTGCAAACGAGTTATTCTATAAAAACATATATTATTTCTTATGAGTTTTATTTCTACTAAAAACATCAAAGGAGACCTCTTTGGTGGTATCACGGCAGGTATTGTGGCATTGCCACTTGCACTTGCCTTCGGTATTCAAGCGTTTGGTGGCATCGACGACCCATCGGCAAGTTCGGTGGGCGCATTGGCTGGCCTTGTGGGTGCAACACTTCTTGGCTGCTTCGCCTCAATCTTCGGTGGCACACATTCACAAATCAGCGGTCCTACCGGTCCAATGACCGTAATCACCGCATCGGTGGTGAGCGGCGCATGGGCAGCCAGCAATGGCAACATGAGCGAGGTGCTGCTCACCATGTCGCTGGCAGGCATGTTCTGCGGTTTGTTCCAAATCTTGTTTGGTATCATTAAAATCGGTAAGTATGTGCGCTATATCCCCTACCCTGTGCTGTCGGGTTTCATGAGCGGTATCGGCGTAATTATCATTCTCCAACAAATCTACCCTCTGCTTGGTTTGAAATCGCCTGTGCTGGTGGTGGACATGATCACCCAGTTCCCTGAAATTGTGTCGAACGGCATCGACACCACTGCCCTTCTCCTGGGCTTGGGCACCATCGCCATTATCATGGCATTCCCACGCATCACTAAAAAGATTCCGGCCACACTCGTTGCGCTGATTATCATCACCATCATTTCGCTGTTCTGCAATCTTGACGATTCACTCAAGATTGGCGAAATTCCATCGGGCATTCCAATGCCATTCTTTGCCAACGGCAGCGTGGACCTGAGCGGTGTGAACTGGGCGCAAATACTCAAGCAAGCAGTGATTCCCGGTCTTACCCTCGCAGGTCTTGGTTCAATCGACACGCTGCTCACCTCGGTAGTGGCTGACAATATCACCAAAACAAAGCACAACAGCAACCAAGAGTTGATTGGTCAAGGTATCGGCAACGCCATCGCCGGTTTGTTCTGCGGCGTGGCGGGAGCTGGTGCCACAATGCGAACAGTAGTGAACGTGAAGTCAGGAGGCCGCACACAGCTCAGTGGTGTGTTCCACTCACTGTTGCTGCTTGCCATTCTGCTTGGTTTGGGCTTCCTCGTGAAGCACGTGCCACTCGCTGTGCTGGCTGGTATCTTGATTACTGTGGGTTGGGGAATTATCGACTTCCAAGGTTTCCGCGACCTGCTGAAGATTCCACGCGCCGACGCGTTTGTGCTTATCGTGGTGTTCTTCACCACCGTGTTTGTTGACCTGCTCACCGCCGTAGGCTTGGGAATGGTGATTGCTTGCGTGCTATTTATGAAGCGCGCCAGCGACCTTGTGGAAGGTTCATACAGTTCACAGGAAATGCAAAACTTCGACAAGGAAAGCCCTTGGAGCGACGAAAGCGACATGCCAGCCAACGCAAAGCACAAAATCTACATTCAGCGTCTGAATGGTCCTATCTTCTTCGGTTCAATCACCCGATTCCAAGAAGTGATGAACGATGTGCCAGCCGATGCTGAAATCGTGATTATCCGTATGCGCCGTGTCAGCTTCATGGACCAATCAGGCTTGTACGCAATGGAAACTGCTATCAAGGAATTGAACGAGCGTGGCGTGCTGGTGCTGATGACCATCATTCAACCACAGCCAATGTATATGCTCACCTCTATGGACTGTATTCCTGAACTCGTTCCCGAAAACCACACATTCAAAACCTTTGAAGAATGTACTGAGTTCCTCAAAGCCAATGTGAAATAAACGCAAATTGTATTGCCAAAATATGACAAAGAAGGTGTGTTGTAAAAGCGCACCTTCTTTTTTTTAACTCAAATCGGTCATTAGGACTTGCGGTCTTTCGACTTCAATGCCATAGTCCCGTATTAGATATTTCGCTTAATCAAATCGGTGAACGGTTTCCAATACATTTCGGTTTTCATTTCACCCACACCAAAAACGGAGCTGAAAGCAAGTTTGGTGGTTGGGCGTTCGTGAGCCATCGCCTTGAGCGATTTGTCGCTGAACACCATATACGGACGCTTATGCTCGCGCTGCGCAATGGTATAGCGGAGAGCCTTCAACTGGTTGAACAGTTCCTGTTCAGAAAGCGTCAAGTTGAAATCAAATGTCTTTTCCACAACGGCAGGTTTCTCCTTCTCCACAAATTCCTTCTTCACGAATTGAGTGAGCTGCACTTTCTCCCTGCCGTAAAGAATGTCCTTACCATAGGAAGTGATTTTCAAGTGGTTATTCTCGTTATAAGCCACATCGAAAATGCCAAGCTGCTGCATTTGCAGCAAATAGGCATTCCACTCAAGATTACTTAAATTGCGACCCACACCGTAAGTCTTTAAGTGATGATAGCCCTGCTGAATGATTTCGACACTGGAAGAACCACGCAGAATATCCTTCAGGGTGTAAAGACCGATTTTCTCGTCGGTGCGCACAATCGCACTCAGCGCCATCTGCACCAGTATGGAGCCATCGAATCGCTTCGGGGGATTCTTGCATACGTCGCAGTTGCCGCAGTCGTGATCGATTCGCTCATTGAAATAACTCAAAAGAATCCTTCGCCTACAAATCGACGATTCGGCGTAACGCTGCATCAACTCCAACTTTTGAGTGTTGAGTTGCACTTGCCCCGATTCCTTGACGAAACGATTGTGAGAAATCACATCACCATAAGAGTAAAACATCAGCGCATCAGCCTCCAAGCCATCGCGCCCTGCTCTACCAATTTCCTGATAATACGACTCCATATTTTGAGGCATATTGTAATGCACCACCCATCGCACATTGCTCTTGTCGATACCCATACCGAAGGCTACAGTAGCACACACAATCTGAATATCATCGTTGAGAAAGCCTGTTTGGACGGCATTTTTGACAGAAACTGACAAACCAGCGTGAAACGCCTGCGCATTCAATCCACGCCGCTTCAATTTCTCTGCCAGTGTTTCGGTATTCTTTCTGCTGAAACAGTAAATGATGCCACATTCGCCATGATGGCGGTCGATAAACTTCACCAACGTATTGAATTTATCTGCGCCAGTATAACCCGACAGCACGGTGAGTGAAATGTTTTTCCTGTCGAACGATGAAAGGAAAAGTTTTGCATCGGGAATATTGAGTTGTTTTCTGATGTCGTCGCGCGTGATTTGGTCGGCAGTGGCGGTCAGCGCCACGATGGGCACACCAGGGAAATGCTCTTTCAACACCGAAAGTTGAGTGTATTCTGGTCGGAAATCGTGCCCCCATTGCGAAATACAGTGGGCTTCATCAATAGCAAGCAAACTGATTTTTATGTGTTTCGACCAATTATCTAAATCGCCCAACAAACGCTCTGGAGAAATATAAAGCAACTTGATTCGCCCCGCTAAAGCACAATCCAGCACATCGCGATTCTGCGCCTCGGTCTGCATACTATTGATAGAAGCCGCTGGCACACCATTAGCAATCAGGGCGTCCACCTGGTCTTTCATCAACGCCAACAGCGGCGAAACCACCACGCAGCAACCATCGCTCAACAGCGCAGGGATTTGATAGCAAAGCGACTTGCCTCCGCCTGTGGGCATCAGCACGATGCTGTCGCCACCACTCATAATGTGGCTTATCACCTCATATTGCATCGGCAAAAACGAGGGATAGCCATAGAATTGGCGCAGCACACCAAGTGCTTGCGCTTTTAGTTGTTCGGGGTTAATTGGCATAATGTGAGCTGTTTATAGGTCAGAAAGCGTTTTGTTCGCCTCTTATTGCATTTACCACGGTAAGCACAATGATTTTCAAGTCGAGGAAGAAGTTCCAGTTTTCTGTGTACCACACATCGTATTCCACACGCTTTTCCATCTTCCAAAGTTCGTCGGTAGGTCCACGGAAGCCATTCACCTGTGCCCAACCAGTCACACCTGGCTTAATCACATGGCGAAGCATATATTTGTCGATGAGTTCGCTATAGGTGTGAGTTTGCTGCTCCATGTGCGGACGTGGTCCCACAATCGACATTTCACCACGCCACACGTTGAAGAACTGTGGCAGCTCATCGATACTGGTTTTACGCAAAAAATCACCCACTTTCGTTTTTCTTGGGTCGTCTTTAGTAGCCTGCACAGTGTCGCTCTGGCTATTTACGCGCATGGTGCGGAATTTATAGCAAGTAAACGCCTTACCGCGCAAGCCAGTGCGGCGCTGTTTGAAGAACAATGGACCTGGCGACGACATCTTGATAGCAATGCCCACTGGAATCAGCACCAAAGGTGAGAGCACAAGCATGATAGACGACACCACAAAGTCGAACAAACGCTTCATCGCCGCATTCACAGGCAAACTGAGCGGATTAGGGCGCGCTTGAAGCACTGGCACATTATCCACCGAGAAAAGTTCAAATTGTCGGGTAATATGCCGGCCAAACTGTGGCACATAATAGAAATCCACTGCGTTGCGCTCGGCTATTGAAAGGAGTTTTGCCACTTCCTCATTATCAGTATCGGGAATGCAGCAATACATTTCATCAATAGGATTATCGTGTACAAACTGCTCAACCTTATCCAGCGTACCTTTATAAAATTCGGTCTTACTTAAATTCTTATTATCATCAAATACGCCAACTATACGATAGCCATAGCCTTGATCGCCCTCCAAAACACCAATGAGTTTCTGCCCCACTGGTCCAGCGCCAATCACCACAATCTGCTTATAGTTTTTACCCAAAGAGCGATAGCGCTTCAGCAACTTTCGTGAAATAATCCACCAGCTGCCAAGCCCTATACAGAAGAATCCGTAAAACTTACCAAAACTCTCCCAATCAAAGTGGTCGTTGCTCAGAAAATAGGTGAGCGAAAGAAACACCACAGCATGGAGCGACACCGCCTTAATCACCTGTAGTGCAACACGGTCGGCGAAAACCACACGACGATAGTGAATATCGGAGAAGAAATAGCTCACTGCCATATACGACACATTCATCATGAGCCAAACAAGTTTAGACACAAACATATCATCGTGCTTACAAAGCAAGCACACAATCATGTACGACAAATTGAGCACGACAAAGTCGATGCCCAAAAATATCCACCTGATATATTGACCGTATCTTCCCTTACTCTTCATTCCTAACAAATAGTGGTTATAGGCAAACTCCCTACGGCACGCATACTATGCGCTGCCGTAAGGAGAATGCTTTATAGATTATAATCCTTAGATTTTTTCGTCAATCAACTTGATTTTTTGCTCAAGCATTGCAATCTCTTCCTTGATGTTTGCAATCTTGCGCTCCATCTCCTTCACAAGAGAATTACCGCTCTTAGATTGAGCGTTGAAAAAACCGAGGTTGTTTTCGTAGGTCTTCAATTCCTGCGACTTCATTTCGTAGGCACGAACAAGGCGCTCTCTTTCGTGATAAACCTTACCTGTATCGCTCATTTGATTGATTGAGTTGGCAAAGTTAGCCATGCGAGCCTTCTTAGCCTTCATATCGAGCTGTTCGAAAGCCTTGTCGATGGCTGCCTTGTATTCGGCATACACCTTGTCTTTTTCCTTATAAGGCACATGACCCACTTCCTGCCATTTCTTCATCAATTCACGAACCTTGTTTGGAGCATCTTCTGTTTCCTTGTTTTCAAGAATTGAGTTGATTTGAGCGATAATGTCCTTTTTCTGCTTGAGGTTTTCGTGCTCAACAGAATGAACATTCACATTCTGCTTTTTCTTTTCTTCAAAGAATGCGTCACAAGCAGCGATAAAGCGTTTCCACACGGCATCGCTGTGCTTCTTCACCACTGGACCAACGGTTTTCCACTCTTTCTGCAAAGCGATGAGGGCATCGGTGGTCTTCTTCCATTCGGTGGAATCCTTCAGAGCCTCAGCCTTTTCACAGAGTTCGATTTTCTTAGCCAAGTTAGCAGCAAGCTCATCTTTCATTCGCTTGAAGAATTCAGCCTTCTTTGCAAAGAATTCATCGCAACTCTTGCGGAAACGGGCAAACAACTCGGTATTCACCTTGCGAGAAGCGAAACCGAGCTTCTTCCACTCTTCCTGCAATCCGATAATCGCCTTGGTGGCTTCGTCCCACGCAGCGTAGGTTTTCAGATTGTCGGTAGAGATAGCCTCAATCTTCACACAAAGTGCTTCCTTACCTTCAGCATTCTTCTTTTCATTAGCCTTACGCTCTTCGAAGAATGATTGATATTTTTTATTGATTACAGCAGAAGCGTTTTTGAAACGTGTCCACAATTCTTCGCGAATTTCCTTGCTTACAGGACCTATTTCACGCCAAGAGGTATGGAGTTGTTGCAATTTCTTGAAAGCATCCACGATGTCGGCTTCCTCGTCGAGAGCTTCAGCTTCGGCACAAAGTGCTTGCTTCTGTTCCAAGTTTTTCTTGAAATCATAGTCGCGAAGCTCTTTGTTCATCTTCAGCAAGTCGTAGAAGCGTTCCACAGCCACCTGATACGACTTCCACACTTCTGTATCATTTTCAGAAGGCACTTCGCCAATGGCTTTGAAATCTTGCTGAAGTTGCTGAACGGTGCTGTACTGACGATTCACGTTGTCGGCATCTTCTGCTATCTCATTAATCTTAGAAATGATTTCGCGCTTTTTGGCAAGATTTTCAGCCTTCAAGGCATCTTGCGCAGCATTATAGGCAGCTCTTTTCTCTTTGATTTCTGCATACAAACTCTTGAACTGTTCTTCCAGCTCATCAGCAGCTGGGGCAAAAGCAGCCTCTTCATTACCCTTGGCAATGAAGGCTTCTTTTTCTTTCGCCAGTTCTTCCTTGCGGATAGCGGCAAAAGCCACCCTGACACGAACAACATCTTCCTTCACTTCGTTGACGGGTTGCTGTGCAAGGTTTTGAAGCACCTCCACGAGTTGCTTCTTATCCATAGCTGCATAGTTGGTTAACGACTCTTCAGAAACCTTTTGAGTTTCTGAAACTTGATTCACAACTTCTTCAGTGACAGCTGCTGCCACTTCAGGTTTCTGCTCTGAAAGTTCTGTAACTTGGTCTTGTTGTACAGACTCGGAGTTCAAGGTTACATCCTTTTCGAGTTCGTTGTTCGATTGGGACATTTCACGCGATTCCATAATGATATTTATTAATGACCTACGGTCAACATATTAATTAATTCCAAATTTACAAAAAAATTCCACAAACAAGCGGTTTTTTCTTGATTTTTTATCATTAACCCCTATTTTTTCAGCTTTTAAGGAATTGAGCATCTGTTTTGTAGTCACCACGCTATGCGTCGGGACCATAATACAGAATGGAACAATTGTCGGGATTTAGCAAATTTTTAGCCACATTCATCAGCCTATCTTGAGTGATGCAGCGATACTTACCCACTTCCTTATTAATATCGGCAGCGTCGCCCAGCAACTCATACTGACACAACTTCACGCCTTTTTTCTCGTAAGTAATCATGTCGAACAGCCGGGTTGACTCATACTTGTTGGCACATTTCTCTATCTCGTAGGCAGTGGCACCGTTACTGACGAAATCAGCCAGTTCGGCATCAATCGCATCCTTAGCCTTGTCGAATGACACACCATCCGCTAAGCGGGCACGCACAATAAACAGCCCTGGATCATAAGTGCCAGAAACCGATGCGTCGAGTTCTGTGAAAAGCCCCGACTTCACCAACACATTCCTATAAAAGCGCGACGACATACCATTCGACAGCACATCGCTCAACATATCACACACCTGATAGTCGGCATCGCAACGGCCACACATGTGATACATCATCGTCAACACATTCTGAGGCACCTCGCGCTTCACCGACATTAACCTTTGTTCTGTTTGCACAGGCTCTTGTGGCAAGTTGCGCACAGGTATATTGGCTGGTGCAAAGTCGCCAAACCATTTTTCAGAGAGCGCAACGGCTTTTTCAAATTCAATATGACCCGAAACGCAAAGTATCAAATTGTTGACGGCATAATGTTGTGCGAAAAACGACTTGATATCCTCATGCGAGACGTTTTTAATGTCATCAACCGAAAGTCCAATAGTGGGCCAGCGGTATGGGTGCACTTTATAAGCCAAATCGTTGCAAAAGTGATATAAGTCGCCGTAAGGCACATTAAGGCAGCGCTGCTTAAACTCCTCAATCACCACGCTCTTTTGCGTGTCGATGCTTTCGTCGGTCAAATTCAAGTAGCGAAGTCGGTCAGACTCAAGCCAAAATGCCGTTTCCACATTTTGCGCAGGAAGGGTTTCGTAATAATTGGTTATGTCAACACTGGTCCAAGCATTACTGCAGCCCCCTGCCGCTTGAAGCGGAGCATCGAAATTAGGTGCATTTTTCGAGCCTGTGAACATTAAGTGCTCAAATAGGTGCGCAAGACCTGTGGCTTTCGGATTTTCATCTTTCGAGCCTACATCATACAACAAATTCAACGCCACCATTTGGGTGTTTTTGTCATAATAGTGCAACAGGCGCAAACCATTTTTCAGGCGATAGGTATTAAATGAAATCATGGCTATGTGATGCTATAGTTTTACTCCACAACTTTTGCTGAAATAATCTTGATGTCGTCCACTGGGCGATCTGCTGGGTCGGTGGTTGCTTGCTGGATTTTATCCACCACGTCCATACCTTCCACCACTTCGCCAAACACTGTGTATTGACCATCGAGGTGAGGAGTGCCACCCACTGTGGTGTAAGCCTCAACCTGAGCTGGGGTGAATTTCAAAGGATTCTTTGCATATTCGGCTTCGGTGAGGGCAATCAGTTCGTTTTGGAGTTCTTCCAAACCGAGAGAATCGCCTGCAGCCTGCATATTGCGAATAGAGTCAACACGCTCTCTCACCAAACCGCTGAAAATATCTTCCTTCTTTTGGTCGCCCATGCGCTGTTCCATCATTTCCACCTGCTGTGGTGAATACGACTTACCTGTCACGATGTAGAACTGCGAAGCACTGCTTCTGCGCTCTGGATTCACAGCGTCGCCGGTGCGTGCAGCAGCAAGCGCACCTTTTTTGTGGAAATACTGTGGATACACAAATTCTGCTTCCACGGTATAGCCGAGGTCGCCAGAGCCAAGTTGCTGACCTGCTTCAGCGGTCTTTGAACTTGGGTCGCCAGTCTGAATCATGAAATCCTTAATCACACGGTGAAAAAGCACACCATTGTACACGCTATCGTTCACCACTTTCAAAAAGTTGTCGCGGTGCTTTGGCGTTTCATTATATAATTTCACAACAATATTGCCAAGAGTGGTTTCAAACGCCACTTTGGTTTCTTTTTCGTTTGCCATTTGTTTTGCCATATTAATTTGTGCGTTCGCTCCTTCACTGAGGGAGAGAACGCATATCATGAATAAAAAAGTAATCGAAATAATTCGCATCAATTTACATTCCCACAGGATAAAGACGTTTGTAAATTCTACGGAAATTGTCGTCGGAAGCCTTCAGTTCCTCTGCGCGCTCCTTGTAGTCGGTGCCCCAAATTGACGCAGCCAAATCGCCAAGATACACACGCTCGCGGTCCTTTTCAATAGCCGCTTTAATCAGTTTGTCGATGCTGTTTGCAAATTTTTTAGGATCGATAGCATGAAGGTAGCGAGCAGTGCTGACCACAAATTGACCAGTCTTATCAACCATAATCATGATTTCTACCAATTCAGGCATAATCTTATCAACAGAGCCAATGTGGTTTGCAATGTATTCATAGGTGAGCAAACCATTATTAGGGTCTTTCGACAATCTTTTCTTTAATTCTTCTTGCATATAATGTAGATAATTGATGTTTATTCAATACTCCTGGTAACTATCACCCATTTGAGCGACAATTACATATTGCAAATTTAATCATTTTTAGGGAATCTTCACCCAAAATAGCAGAGAAAACAATAGTAAAGCCGAAATAATCTGAATCATTTCGGCTTTGCTACTTGTCTATGACGTATGGCTCGGGTTATTTTGCGAGCGACATGTTGATGGATATACCGTAGTTGCTGTTGGTGGTTGGGTACGAACTGGTGGACACAAGTGGCGTGTTCACTTGATAGTCGAAATACGCACCCACAGTCACGCGCTTGCTCATCACATAGTTTGCGGTGAAATTAATACCTAATGTGCGTGTGCCGCTTGTAGGCTGTGCTGTGCCATCAAGAATCTTACGGATGAGGGCGGTGTTGTTGTTGATTTGGAAATCAAGATTGAGCGTCAAGTCGTTGCTCACGCCCTTCTGCCTGTTCTTCATCTTCAGCACCGTGTTGAAGTTGGCAATCTTATAGCCAGCGCCAATCACAAACGATTTAGTGCTTGTTTCCACCAACTGTCCAGCCGAAGAATTGAGCGAAAGCGTGCGGGCATCGCGATACTCGGCATTGAAGGTGATGTTATTGTTCATTGTAGCATTCACACCAATCAGCGGAGCAAACTTCTCAGTGATGGTCACCGATGAAATGTTGTATGGTGATGATGGGCATGGGTTGCCTGAAAGGGCGTCTTGCGAGAAGCCGATACCGTCGCCTACGGCCACCCAGTCGCTATAACTTGAGAATGAACCCACGGAATAGGTACACTGGTAAGCATGTGATAGCGTGAAACTCTTGAAATACTTCGTGAAAAATGGCAACTTCGACAATCCGTCGTAAGTCATGCGCCAGTTAGGAAGTATAGAACTAAGCCCAGGGAACGGATTCAAGTTCACCGACTTGGCATCCTTACCTGAATATGCCGCAATAAACGCAGGAATCAGCACGTCGCTACTGGTGGTGCTCACTGTGCCATTCTTGGGGTCGAACGGACGACCTGCATACACAGTGCCCTTGATGAAGCCTGCTTCAGGATAATTCAAACCATTGTACTTATCTTCCAATCGCTGTGCGATGACAGGAATATTCTGGAGGAACTTGTCGAACGCATCACTTCTATAGCCATTGTCGGCACTGAAGCCACGTAAGGCTGTGGCAATTGCCACATGTGTCTTGGTATAACTACCCGAATAGAGGGTGGTCATATCGTCGTACATGAACTGCAACTGGTTGGTGCGGTTGTCGGTTCTGTTGCCTGTGAGCGTAATCTTCAAACCTTTTACTGGCTCAATCTGAATTTCAGCGCTAAATTCCTGAGTCTTGCTGTAGATGGCTGGCGAGGTCATATTTTGGTCGCAAAGCAGCCAACCTCTGTCCTTAGCCTTTTCAATATACGACTCATCGGTGAAACCGAATGCGAAATCCAAACCAGGAGCCATCACATCGTAATGCGTGGTTTGACCAAAAATATCGCCAATATCAGGAATGAACTGTGGCAAAGATAATTGTCGGGTGTTGCGGAATTTCACATTAAACGAGCGCACACTCATCAAGAATCGGGTGCTATACTGGGCGAACTCACTCCAGAACGTCTTTTTAGCATCGGCAAGAACTTCCACAATGGTGAACTTGATATTCTGGTCACCCTTGTTGAGAATTTCCACATTATTGTTGTCTTTTACCTTATACTTCACTTGGAAGCGTTTGCCGTCGGTGGTGCGCGCCGTTACGGTCACATTCTTCACATTCAAGCTGTGCTTAATCACCAGAGTGGAATCGGGATTCAACTTCAAAGTGCGCTCCAATTTCTTTGGTTTCTTTTTTTGAGTTCGCCTTGAGGTGGTGCTGTTGTTTCTGCCCCAAGAATTAAAGGATGAAGAACTTGAGAACCTCTTGTTCACATCTTTCAGATATGGAATCTTATTATACAACTGGTTCAAATCCCAACGGGTATCGAAATTCAGCGCAGCTTGGTTGGCAATCGTGTTACCAGAAATCACGCCATCGAGCGTAGTTCCCCTATCCCAATGATATGTGGCGTTATAACTTGCATTAGCAGAGATAAAACTCAAAATCGGAATGGATGAAAACGGTGCCTTGTAGGTGGCGGTGAATGTCTGGTTATACGCCCATGGCGTACCCAAATCCTTGATGCTGGTCCACACCGAGTCGCGCCAGTCGCGATAGCGGTCGGGGAACAATTTCTTGTTCACCTGTCCAACAGGCTCAAGGATATGAGCGGTGGTGTTGGTGTTGATTGACACGTTGAACGACTTGGTGAAGTTCCAACTCAAAGCAAACTGACGGTCCCAAAGGAAATTCTTACTTACCGACACAGGCAACACCACATCGGCATCAGTTTGATTTCGGGTCTGCTGCTCGTAGTAGTAGCGAGAAATGTTGGTGTTGAACGACAGTGATGCCGGCAACCAGTGGAACTCCCATTCACGGAAGAACTTCAAATTCTTGTTCTTCGCATTAATCATTTTGTGGAATGGCTTGAATGGCTTGGAATATGGAGTCCAGCTATATTGGAAACTACCACGATAGTCGTTGGTGTTTTCGTAAGAATTGTTGGGGTCGGTGTTGTGCTGCTTGTTGAATGAGTAGCTGAATGTGAAGTTGGCAGGGTCCCAAGGCATAGGATTCTTGCTCTTCACGTCAAACTTCAATCCCGACACGGAGAAACTCTCGGTCACCTTGCGAGTGACAGCGAAATCGTTGATAGAGTCGCGCTGATGACTGTTGGAGCAGGTTTCGAGCGCATCTTTCAAAAGCACGTCCTTATCCATTGGATTGTACTTTGGCGTGGTCTTTTGATTAGTGTAAGAGTAATATACAGGGGCTTTCAGTTTAGCCTTTTCAGGGAGGAAACGGCCCAAATCCACCTGAACTGCCACATTAATATTATCAAACTCGTCTAAACGACGGCTCTTCAAACCTTGGTCAACCGAACCGAAACCAGTGGTTTCCTTATGATAACCGAAGTTCACTGTGGCGATGTCGCTCAAATTAAGGTTGGCATTCACCTTGGCAGCCCAACCGCCATCTTGGTTGAAGTCGGTCACGCGCAATTCATCTACCCACACCGTACACTCCTTGGTGGAAGTGGCACGGTTACGCACACCCACCATAATCACACGCACATCGCTCAACGCTGGATTACCCATCACGGTAATCATGTCGTTGGGGTTGTTGGGGTCAGGCTCTGAATAGCGAGAATAATACGACACCTCGCCCACACCTGCCATTTTCTGTGCGTTGCGATTCTTCTTCACATTGATGAGGGCGTCGAGGTCTAAATCGAGCATATTGCTTGTTGGCCACACTTTCTCACGGTCGCTTGAACTATTGGTGCTGTAAACACCGGGAGCAGTTACTGCCATCGGAATTTCGTATTCATAATAGTTGTTCTTCGCATCAGTACCGAGGCGCAGGAACAGCGACACATCGCCGTCGCGAAGGTTTGTGGCATCGCCAATGAACGCTTCGTTGTGAACAAACATTTGTAAACGCTTGTAGGTGCGGAGGTCAAGTGAGGTGTTGCGATACACACCACGAGCCTCACCGGTCTTCAGTTGCTCCACCTTCATCTGCATGGATTGCTCATTCAACTGGGTGATTTGCGATTGTCCAGAATCGACAATTCTGCTTACGCCAGGAGGGAGAACATAGTTCACCGGCTGGCGAGTAGCATTCTCTTCAATGTTCACCGAGTTGACTGTAATCGCCCCTTCTGCTGGTTGATTGGTGCGCACATCTGGGTTATAGTCGTAGTTGCGCCATTCGCCTCTCACGAGTTCAAGAGTAGCGAAACGCAAGTGGGTGGTCTTCTTGAAATTCGTCATAAACATTCGTATGAAACGAATGGTAGAGAAGTCGTTGATTGAGCCCACCTTCTTTTCATATTCACGCAAGGGCACACTGAATTGATACCAAACGATAGGCGTTTTCTTGCCGTCGCGAGTGGGAACCATGAGTTCTTGCTTATCCACGATGTAGTTCTTTCCCACCACAAGGTCTTCGGGACGAACCGAAATCCTGTATTGGAAATAGCGCTCGTATTCGTTGAGGGTGTTGTCTTGGTTGATGTCTTCCACATCGGGAACACTTCTTGCCGACTGATACAGCGGGTCGGAAGCATCGCTTGGCGACAATGAGTTGCCTTCTGTTCCGTTATATCGCTTATATCGGTCGAGAATACCCAGTTTCGCCTGGTCGTAGTCGTAGCCTCGATAGAAGTGGTAATTATCGCCTCCAGGGTCGTTGATTGGCGAGAACTGGTCTTCTTCCATTTTCACGATGGTGCTGTCGGGCAAAAGTTTGCGGAGCGACTGCACATAGTCGCGATAAGTGGAATATTCCTTTTCTTCTGAAGTACTCAAACCATTCAAACCCACATCTTGGTGAATACGTGAGCCTGAACTGGTGTCGAAAGCATAGGTCATCGACGATTGAGTGGAAACCTTACCCCAAACCGTCTTTTTAATATATGTGGTATCGCCATCTACTGGCAAACCGTTTTCATACGACTTTAAACCGTCTTTCAAAATGTCTTCACTCACTTCACCAAGGTTGAAATAGAGGTCACCGCCTTCACGATTGTCAGCATTCTGGTCGAGGAATGGGTCGAGCATCCAAAATTGGATATATTCGATGTTTGATTGCTCGAAGTTGGTGTTGTCGAGTTTTCTCATAATACCACCCCATCGTTTTTCGGGATAGAGCAGATTGCCGCTTGGGTCGAGATTCAGCGCATCTAAGTTGTATGGACCACGCTCTTGAGGATAGAACGAGAGGTTGAGCGTTTGGATAATCGACGATTCGCCATAATTCAACTCTCGGCCAGGGAACACCTCGCTATAAGGAATTTCACGAACGTAGGGGTTCGAGAGTTGAGCCACATCGTTTTTAATATAGCCTGGCACCAACGAAGAATTGCGCTGTGTGAAAAGGCGGTCGATATGATACCATGACAGCAACGCTCGGTTTTTACCATAGTCGATATTGTTCGACAAGCCAGCCTCTGGGAAAAGCGCGCTCGAACTTGGATCGTAAGGCGTTGAGGCCAAGAACCAAGAGTAAGGTGAGCGCAAATCGATGCCCGATTGGGTAGATTCAAAGTCGTCGATATACGAACTACCGGCGTTTGAACCAGTTTTTGCCTGATGTGGAATGAGTTGTGCAAACTCACCTTTGAAATTGAACGACGAGGGTGCTGTGGCATTCACCGTAGGAATCTTGTTGAGCAAGTTGGTGAGCCACATGAAGTTGGTCTTGTACGACAAGTTCGCACCCCAAATGGTGTTGTTCACCAGTTCATCGCCAATCGACACCTTTTCGGTCAAAGCCTTTTCGCCATAGTGCATCAAAGTGGCACCCACATGGAAATCCTTGTTGAATGCGTAATCCAAGTCAAGTCCCATAAGGGTTTTGCGCTGCATGCTGAAAGTGGACTGGTTTTCCATCGACACGCTAATATTTGTGCCGGCATCGATGATGCTCTGGTTGGTGATGGTCACCGTACCCATATTGTAGTCCACCGTATAGTCGCTGTTTTCTGTCAAGGTCACGCCACCGGCAGTCACCACCACCGAGCCGCGAGGCACATTCATGGCGTTGAGCCTGATCACATTACCTGCCGATGCCTGATATTCACCAGTCATCACATACTTATTCTTGTCGGAATACTGACGTGCCACAGGCAATGTGCAATCGTATAGTTCTTGATACACATATTTGTCAGCAATAGCGCCACCGCCCATCGCCTTTTTCAAGTGGCTACCAAACGGCTCAACAACAGGGAAAATCACCCTACCCTTTGAAGCCACCACAGTGTAACCTTCAAGGAAGTCGAATCGTCCATCCACATTAGGTTCCTTGTTGGCATCCAAGCGGTCAAGGTTCATCACTTGAAGCAAAGGTTTACCGTTGATGTTGCCTTCTGGAATATAGTTCAATTCAGTGCCAGTGGTGTCTGACAAATACTTCACGTCGAACTTGAAGTTAGTGGACTGAATTTGATATGCACCTAAAGAATACACGTTTTTCATCATCAAGTGCCAGATTGGCAACTGAGGTGATGTGGTGGTACCCTTCAGCATCTTCACATAAAGCGAATTTGAGGTGTTGTCGATGTCGGCAGAAAATTCACCCACTTGATAGGTCTTACCTCTGTAAGTGTATTGGAATGCCACAGCCAACACTTCATCTGGATTCAGTGCCGAGCTCAATGTGATATAACCCAATGAACTGTTGACAGAGTATTCTGATGAAGAAAGCAAGCGGGCTTGCTCAATCTTTTCATAGTCCTTACCGCCTTCAATGCCATAAGCCTCCAAAGGCTTGAGGGCAGAAGAAGTTTGACTAATGTCGCGGGCATCGGGATAGTTGTTCTTGATTTCCGCAATCTCGTTGTTGGAGTTGTTTGACGGATTCACATCGCCACCGCCAGTGCTCCAGTGGCTGTTGCACAAGCGGCTGTTTTCGCCCAAGTCGGCAAACGCCACAATATTGCGCGACTCATTAAAGTTGCCACGCTTATTGGTCACCCACACTTCCACACGGGTGATATTGATACCCGACGACACCAATGGCAATTTCGAGCACCACTGGTCATAATTGTCGCGGAAGAAGTGCGACAGGAAGAAGTTGCGGTTTTGGTCGTAATTATCGGCGGTGATATAGAACGAGGTGGTTTGTGCACCACCTTTGGTGTTCACCGTCTGAGTTTGTGAATTTTGTTGCGAAATAAGCGCTGTGGCAGTAAGTTTGCCAAACTGGAGTTTGGTTTTGATACCGAACAATGCGGCACTACCACGAATCAGCGATGATCCAGTAGTCATGCTCACATTACCAGCTTCCAGATTCTTGATAATTTCGTCTTCCTTGCCTTCGTAAGCAAGTTTCAGGTTCTTATTGTCGAAATCAAATGTCGCATCTGTGTTATACGACATATTGAACTTCATCTTATCACCCACCGATGCT
>SAMEA104315425__coassemble_497_pt1 | contig 41946 bp, 30 predicted proteins | sample SAMEA104315425__metabat2_low_PE_013 | metagenome-assembled genome bin SAMEA104315425 (sample SAMEA104315425) | gut metagenome | biome: Monkey gut; feature: monkey-associated habitat; material: faeces | place: China | collected 2013 | reverse complement strand
CCCCCACCTCCCCCCACCCCACACCGTCCGACCTGTCCGACCTGTCCGACCTGTCCGACGAGTCAGACAAGTCAGACCATCCCACAAACTAAAGGGACGGTTCTAATGGTTTGTGAAAAATCGGTCAATCGGGCGAAAACGGTAAAAAATTAATCGTTTTAGCCCATTCTGAGCATCAATCGGGCGAAAACGATAAAATTTTCATCGATTTAGCCCACTTCAAGCAAAAATCGGGCGAAAACGATAAAAAAATCACCGATTTAGCCCGATACGCCTTTGAATATTCAAAAAAAAACTATAACTTTGGATTATTATCATTTACACCTAAATTATATCTGTGATGGAATCAAGAATTATTGGCAGAGCCAAAGAATTGAACCAGCTTAACAAATTCTACAATTCTAACAAGGCAGAATTTGTTGCCATTTACGGCCGAAGAAGGGTGGGAAAAACCTTTCTCGTCAGAAACTGGGCAAACAATTCCTTTGCATTTGATGTAAGTGGCGTGGTTGAAGGTGACGGAAGCGTGCAGATGCAATCGTTCACCCAGGCACTTATGGACTATGGTCATGAAGGTGACAATCCCAAGAATTGGTTTGAGGCTTTCATTTGTCTGCGCAATTTGCTGAAATCGCAGCTCACCAATAGTGAAGGCAGAATAGTGGTTTTCATCGATGAATTACCTTGCTTCGACACACCTAATTCCAAATTCGTGCAAGCCCTCGACCATTTTTGGAACTCATGGGCTGCTTGGGAGAATCGCTTGATGCTCATCGTGTGCGGGTCTGCCACATCATGGATGATTCGCACGCTTATAGATTCGCACGGAGGTCTTCACGACAGGGTTACGCATGAAATTCACCTACACCCATTCTCGCTTCACGACACGGAATTATACCTCCAGCGAAATGGCTTTCCGTGGTCGCGCATCAGCATTTTGCAAACCTATATGATTTTAGGTGGCGTGCCATATTACCTGAGTTTGCTGCAAAACGATGAGAGTTTGCCACAAGCTGTGGATAGGCTGTTTTTCCGTCAGGGAGGCGAGTTGTTTCGTGAATACAAGCGACTGTTCTACGGCTTATTCCGCAATCCAGAGCCATATATGGATATTATAAAGGCACTTACCACAGCGAGAAGCGGACTCACTCGCGACGAAATAGCAAAGAAGCTCAAAAAGTCAAACAATGGTCACATGTCAAGGTATCTCGACGATTTGGAAAAATGCGACTTCATTCGCCTCTACCATGTGAAAGAAAAGAAAGTGAAGCGAAATGGTGGCATCTACCAACTGGTGGACTTCTACACCCTGTTTTACCACACCTTTAGCGAGTATATAGGCGTGAACAACAGCTATTGGAGCAACAAAACTGGTTCTCCGGAGCAAAACACCTGGCTGGGGCTTGCATTTGAGAAGGTTTGTCTTGCCCACACCGAACAAATCAGGAGGGCTTTGCGCATCGACTCTATCTTCACCCAGTTTTATTCATGGCGTTCGAAAAGCACCGAGGGCGAGAATCGGGGTGCACAGATTGATTTAGTGATTGAGCGAGCCGACCAAATGATCAACATCTGCGAGTGCAAATATTCCACAAGCGAATACGAGATTTCTGCAGAAGAAGACAAACGAATGCGAAATCGTCAGACCTTGTTCCAAAAAGAAACGGCAACCAAATGCGGCATTTTCCCAACTTTCATCACCACTTACGGAGTGAAGAGGGGTAAATACAGCGACAATGTGATTGCGCAGGTGACAATGGACGACTTATTTAACAACGAAATATAACCAAAACTACTGAAATACTATTGTGAGATGAAACGGATTTTTTGTTCATTGATTTTGTGGGGAGTGGTGGCTCTGATGAGTGTGGCTGCTCCGAAACTGAAGTTTTATGACGCTCAGCAGTTTACCTTGGTGGGTAAATTGATGCCTGGCACATTCAACCCCTATCACCGTATCGACACAGTGAAATACAAGGGCTTCGACAAGAAGGAGTTGCTGCAAGTGCGAGAGTCGGCAGGCATGTCGATTGCGTTCAAAACCTCAAGCCGCACCATAGCGGTGAAGTGCGAGTTTGGCGATGTGGAATGGCCTCAAAACAGCACCGGCATCTCAGCGCACGGCTTCGACCTCTATATCAAGAAAGATGGCGCATGGCGCTGGGCTGGTTCGGGCGCACGCTCGCAGGAAACACTCAACAAGGCGCTCAACCTCGCCACCAGCATGGACGGCACCGAACACGAGTGCTTGCTCTATCTGCCGCTGTTTGCCGAGGTGAACAAGTTGGAGATTGGCGTTGATGCCGATGCTCCTATTGCCCCATCACCCAATCCTTTCCGCCACCGTATTGCCATTTTCGGTTCCAGTTACACACATGGCACAAGCACCAGCCGCCCAGGCCTCACCTACCCTGCCCAATTCTGCCGAATGACAGGGCTTCAGTTGCTCGGTTTGGGGTGCAGTGGCCATAGCAAACTCCAACCCTACTTTGCCGAGGCACTTGCCGATGTGGATGCCGACGCTTTCATTTTCGACAGTTTCTCGAATCCCACAGCCAAGGAAATCAAGGAACGGCTGTTCCCTTTCATCGAACGCTTGCAAAAGGCGCACCCCGGCAAACCGCTGATTTTCCAACAAACCATCGACCGTGAATATTGCGCCTTCAACACCGCTCGCGCAAAATCAGAGGCAGAGAAAAAGGAGATGGCCGAAACGCTGATGGCAGAGGCTGTAAAGAAGTATAAAGATGTGTATTTCATTCACCCCAACGCCACCAGCCCCGACCACGAGGCATCGGTAGATGGCATTCACCCCACCAACTACGGCTACACGCTCTGGGCAAAATCCATCGTTCCCCAAGTGCTTGAAATCCTTGCCAAATACGGCATAAAATAGCAGTTTACGGTTCAGTGGAAAAACTCTGGGGTATTTCCAATGCGCTGATAAATTGTTTCAGCGAAACATGCCAAAGGCATGTCCCTACGCTATGATGCAATTTTAATAGCAATGATATACATGTTGTCCCTGTAAACTATTTTATACGAATAGACCAAAGAAGAAAGACTGCACTCCATTCAGAAGTACGGTCTTTTTGTAAGATGTAATTTTATCTTAATGCAATAGATTTCATTTATTCTCACCGCGAACATCATTTTTTTAAAGGTGAAAATAGTGTCAAAAATGTAATTGATATAGGGTCATACATTTCTTTAACTGCATCAGCGGAATCAGAAATAGTTTTACCTGATGTGACTGTATCATCAATAATTAATACTTTCTTACCGTTTATTAATGGTCCATACGTTAATTCATCACGAAAGTCGTCATTAATATACATAGATTGGACAATAGCGTTTCTCAATTCTGATGGTTTTAAAAATTTATATGAAAATATACCATCATTTCCTTTTTGCTCTTTTGGTAGATTCATTTTACAGATTGCTTTATAAATATTTGAATGCATCTTCTTGCATTGCGCCTCGTTTGGATAAGTACGTGTCAACCATTCTGAATCAATGAAATCTCTATAAACTTCATTCGCTGTAAATTTGATAAAGAACTCTTCAAATGAATTTTCGTGATTAATTATACGGATTATTCTATGTAAGATTTCAGTGTTTAAAGGATTTGATGATGGCGTTGTAATAATCACATCAAATTCTTCTTTTAATTCTTTTGTTACTGCAACAAAACGCCTTAGTAACGCCATTATATCAAAGTTTTTATTTCTAAAACTCCATTTTGGACATCTCTCGCCATTTGCTAATGATTTTAATGCATAAATAAGCGGATTTCCATCCTGTTTATCATCTGTTATCTCTCTTTCAAAGACAGAAATAACTTTATACCCATCTATGTTGTTGTAAATTGGATATGGTTCCCATGGGTCGTTTGTGTTAACATATTTTTGATGATTCGGATTAAACCCGACTGTCATATTTTCCCCATCAACGTCGATGCCTTCTTTTACTAAGGTTTTTTTTACACTCTCTCGTATAATGTTTTTGAGTTCAGACTCTGTAATAATTATTTTCTTATCGTTTTCCATATACAATAAATAGTCATTTTCCACAAAAATACACCTTTTTTCTTAACAACACCTACAAAAAAGGAGGAAAAGCAAGTTTCACCTCGCTTTCTCCCGATAATTTACAGGGACAACATGTATATCATTGCCATTTTAATTTGTGCTTTCGGATAAACTGATTTCTGAAGATTGGTTTTTCGCCGAAGGCGAGCGGTTTTTATCCTTTTGGCGATGCCACCGACCTCGCTGGCGAGGGCGGCGTTGGTGATGTGGTGTGGCTGATTCAAGCCTCAGCCTCAAACCACAAACCAAAGGGACGGTTCTTTTGGTATGCCTTTGGCATATACAAACCAAAAGAACCGTCCCTTTGGTTTGTGGTTTATATGGTTTGCTTGAAATCAGACATGCCACAGCACTAACGACAGGTGCGAAGCACCGGCATCGCTAAAAGGCTGTTTTTTATGTTTTTTGTTTCAGTGCCCCCCAGTATTTATCCACTGAACCCAATATACCATAGTATATTGCAAAAACAATCAGGGCTGCGGATTAATTTCCACAGCCCTGATTTTATATGATTTTATCAGGATTTATTTGCGGCGCTTGCTGGAGGTGCGTTTTGCACCTGAGCGTTTGTTGCGCTCGGCAGCGCCACGGCGTGCCGAATTGCCACGCTTGCCACGTTGCTGACGGCGTGAAGCCTTGCCGCCTTCGTAGTCACTGCGCTGGCGATCCTTCTTGCTCTCTGCCATTTGCTGCAATCGCGATTGCTGGGTGATAGGAGCCTTGTCGATGCGATGTGTGCCGGCAGGGTTACGCTCATCTACCAACACGAAGTCGAGTTGCTTCTTGATTAAGTCGGCGCGAGCCACCTGAATGGTGATATTGTCGCCCAACTGGTATTTGCGGCGACGACGACGGCCAATCAGGCAATAGTTCTTCTCGTCAAATTCGTAGAAGTCATCGTCGAGGTCACGCACAGGAATCATACCCTCGCAGTGGGTTTCGTTCAATTCCACATACAAGCCCCATTCGGTAACGCCAGAAATATGTCCGTCGAACACCTCGCCCAGGCGGTCGCCCATAAATTCCACAGCCTTATACTTGATGCTGGCGCGCTCGGCATCGGCAGCGAGTTGCTCTTGTGCGCTCACGTGGTGACATTCGTCCTCCAGAGCAGGCAGACTCACGCTACGTCCACCAGCCGCATAGCGGTCGAGCAGACGGTGCACCATCATATCGGGATAGCGGCGGATAGGCGATGTGAAGTGGGTATAGTAGTCGAAAGCCAAGCCGTAGTGCCCCACATTGGTGGCAGAGTAGGTGGCCTTCGCCATTGAGCGGATTGCAAGGATAGAGAGCATTTCCTCCTCAGGCTTGCCCTTCACCTGCTCCAACAGCGCATTAATGCTGCGGTTCACCTCCTTCACCGAGCCTTGCGTCTTCACCTTGTAGCCAAAGCGCGACGCGATGTCGGCAAAGTTGGAGAGTTTATCTGAATTTGGCACATCGTGAATACGGTAAACGAAAGCCTTAGCCTTGCCCTTCTTCACCTTGCCGATATGCTCAGCCACCTTCTCGTTAGCCAAAAGCATAAATTCCTCGATGAGTTTGTTGGCCTCCTTCGACACATGCACATGCACAGCCAGAGGCTTGCCATTCTCGTCAATCTCAAATTTCAGTTCCTCGCGGTTAAACGCCACTGCGCCATTGGCAAAGCGCTTGGTGCGGAGTTTCTGCGCAAGGTCGTTGAGCGTGAGAATTTCGTTGCACATATCGCCCTTACCAGTCTCAATCACCTGTTGCGCATCTTCGTAGGCGAAACGGCGGTCGCTCTTGATTACGGTGTGGCAAATCTCGTATTTGATGACTTTTGCCTCGCTGTCGAGTTCAAAAATCACGGAGTGAGCCAGTTTTTCCTCATCGGGGCGGAGCGAACAAATATAGTTGCAGAGGCGTTCGGGAAGCATAGGCACGGTGCGGTCAACCAAATACACCGACGTGGCACGGCTTTCAGCCTCCTTCTCAATCACGCTGCCAGGGGTCACATAGTGGGTAACGTCGGCGATATGCACACCCACTTCCCAGTTGCCGTTATCGAGTTTGCGGATAGAGAGTGCATCGTCGAAGTCCTTCGCATCGGCAGGGTCGATAGTGAAAGTGGTCACATCGCGCATATCGCGACGGCGTGCGATTTCCTCCTCGCTAATCACATCGCTGATTTTGTTGGCAGCCTTTTCCACATTCTGTGGATATTTGTAAGGCAAACCAAACTCAGCCATGATGGCATTGATTTCGGCATTGTTGCTACCTGCCTCGCCCAGCACATCAATCACCTCGCCCACAGGGCTGTTGGCGTCTTCAGGCCATTCGATGATTTTCACCACCACCTTATCGCCAGTCTTTCCGCCCATAGTTTTTTCGGCAGGAATGAAGATGTCGGTGGCAAGGAACTTGCTGTCGGTGGCAAGCATAGAGAAGTATTTCTTCACTTGCAGCGTGCCGGTAAACACCTGCTCTTTGCGTTCGAGAATCTTAATCACCTCGGCTTCAGGCTCCACGCCTTCGCGTGCCGCACTGATATGCACCAACACACGGTCGCCATTGAGGGCGTGCATTGAGTTACGCTCTGCCACGAAGATAGGGCTGCCATCGTCGTTGGCGGTATCAACACTGTTTTTGCCATTGCTGCGGCGAATGAAAATGCCCTCTTCCACAGCCGAGCGCATCACAGCCTTAAAGCGGCCAGGAGTCACTTCGGCGAGGAAGCCGTCGATGGCGAGTTGCTCCAGCAGTTCCACCACCATAGCACGCAAGCGAGGGGTGTTGGCATCCACTTTCTCCGACACCTGCTTGTAGTTGTAAGGCACATTCTCTTCCGTGTTGAAAAAGTTAATCACCTTATCGTGGAGCTCGCGACGCTCCATCTTGTAGGATTTCAATTTATCTTTTTTAGCCATAATCGTAATTTAATTTTCAGAAGTTAAGGAGAGGATTTTGAAATACCGAATTTTCGAATTTTCGAGATTTCGACCCGTTGACTCGTTGACCCGTTGACTGCGAGCACCAGCGAGCCTGCGCCCCTAATCCTCAATGTGGTAGCGCACGAAGGCTTCCATTGCCTCGTAACTTGCCAAGCCGAGGCGTGAGTAGAGGTCGGCAAGTGCGGTATTGCGGTCGATGCTGGTTTGCCAAGCGAGTTGTCCGTTTTCGGGGTCGCGGAATGGCGCATCGTGCACTTGCGACTGATGCTTGAGAATAGCCTGACGCTTCACGCCAAATTCCTCTGGACTCATCGGCACTGTCATCTCAATGTTGTCGATTTCCCATTGTCCCCATTGTCCGCGGTACATCCACAGGCGGCAATCCTTCATCCAAGGCTCGTTTTTGAGTTGCATCACCGCCAATATCAGCGCTTCGGAAGCACGCTCGTTCACGCCATTGGGGTCGTAGTCGTCGGCAAAGAAAATCTGATGGGGCTTCAACTCTTGCAAGAGATTCTTGATAGGAGTAACATCTGCCTCTGTCACCTTGCCATTGCCCAATGGCGAACGGGAGTAGAATGGAAGGTTCAACTCGTGGAACTTGTCGGGGCTCACACCCAAGAAGCGACAACTGGTCACGCACTCACATTCCAAAATCGCGCCTTTCGCATAGCGGATTTCGGGAGTGTCGGCATCACCCGGTTTCTTTGAGCGCAGCGTTTCGGTAATATTGTTCACCACCTCATCGCGCTTGGTTGAGCCGTAGTCGAAATGGTTAGCCAAGCGGTTGGTGAGCATGATGGTGCGCTCCAAATCCTCGTCGTTCACCATCATATCGCCATTGGTCTGGAACACCACATGCACATCGTGCCCCTGCTGCACCAGTCGGCGAAGCGTGCCGCCCATCGACACCACCACATCATCGGGGTGTGGACTGAAGCAAACCACACGCTTGGGATAAGGTGTGGCACGCTCTGGGCGTGAGGCATCGTCGGCATTGGGCTTGCCGCCGGGCCAACCGGTGATGGTGTGCTGAAGCACATTGAAGATGCGGATATTCACATCGTAGCCTGAACCAAACACGGTCACGAGTTCACTCAAGCCGTTGTCGTTATAGTCTTTGTTGGTGAGTTTCAAAATGGGCTTGCCTGTCTGCTGGCTGAGCCATACGATGGCGCGGCGCACCAGTACGTCGGTCCATTCGCAAGAGGTCACCTTCCATGGGAAACTGATGCGAGTGAGAAGCGACGCTGCATCGAGGTCGACGAACAACTTCACATCGTGGTGCATTTGCAGAAACGAGGCAGGCGTATTGTCGCCGATGCGTCCCTCAATCGTGTTGTAAACGGCTTCGGCACTTGCCTCACCCCACGCCACGCAAATCACCATGCGTGCGGCAAGCAGATTCGACATGCCGAGCGTCACTGCAGTGTCGGGAGCCACCTCGCACTGGTAACTGTCGGCGATGCGCTGACGGGTATCGTTGCTCAACAGCACCAATCGGCACGATGATGTGGATTGCGAGCCCGGCTCATTGAATGCCAAGCCGCCGTTTTTGGTCAGCTGGCACACCAGCAAGTCGATGCCGCCAAACGAGTCGATGAGTGTTTCGTACTGCTTGCAGTAGCGGTGCACATTCTCCTTTGTGGCACCCTCATCGATAGTATATACATTTGAAGGATCGATATCAATCTTATTGAACAGGCGTTCCTGCAAGCGGCGGAAATTGTTTTGCGATTCGGTGGCCTGCTGACCGAAGCCCAATTCGCTGATGTTGAACGCCACCACCTTTGCGAAACTCACCTTATCGGCAAAATAGAGTCGCACCAGCTCGTCGTACACTTCGAGCACGCCTTTGCCGGCCCCGAAGCCAATCACGCATCGTCCACGTTCTTCCACGCACCGCTCAATGGCCTCAGCGATGTCGAGTGCCGCATCGGCAGCACCTTCGTTTGGGGTTTCCACGATTTTGGTATATACCTTTTCAAATCGTGTGAGCGAAGCCAAATCCACTTCACTCTCAGGGCAATAATAGCGTTTCGACAATTGTCCCAGCTTTAATTTTGAGTTGATATCGGTTCTCATAAAATAGTGTTGTTGAATGATTGCCACCGTTATCAGGAGCGGCAAAACTTGTATTGCGTTATGAACTTTACAAAGATAAATAAAAATTATTTATTCGGCGAAAATCAGCCCACTTTATTGCACCGAAACCCACCGTTTTTCACCGATTTTCCCAGTTCAATAGAAAATTACTGGATGGAATCAAAAACAAAAACATAAAAAATAGCCTTTAGCCGATGCCAGTGCTTCGCACCTGTCGTTAGTGCTGTGGCATGTCTAATTTCAAGCAGAACAACATAAACCACAAACCAAAGGGACGGTTCTTTTGGTTTGCCTTTGGCATATACAAACCAAAAGAACCGTCCCTTTGGTTTGTGGTTTGTCCCGGTGGGTGCTAACAAAACGGCACCCCAAAGACATTGATTGATGCTTTTGGGGTGCTGTGATGAGGTGATATGAGTGTAGTCACAAACTATTGACGGCGTTTGGGGAACAACTCGCGGTAGATGCGCGAGGTGGCTCCGATGTGGGTGGAGATATAGTTGCCGGCAATGTTGCCACTGTTTTCGAGCGTGGCTGGATTGTTAAGCATCTTGTCCATCAGGTCGGCGAACTCTTGCGCATTGTTGATGCAATGACCGCCACCGAAGGCTATGAGGTCGTGCGCCTCGGCAAACTTGCCAAACTTCGGACCAAACACCACCGGTATGCCATACACGGCTGCCTCGTTGATGTTGTGAATGCCTGCGCCAAATCCACCGCCGATATATGCCATCTGGCCATAGCGGTAGAGCGATGAAAGAATGCCGAAGCAGTCAATCACCAAGCAGTCGAGTTCGGCGGCATTCTCTGCGCTTGTGGCACTGTAAAGTCCTGCCTTGCGGCGAGTTTTGCCAACAATGGCACTGAGGCGTTCGGCATCAAACTCGTGTGGAGCCACTATCAACTTCATATTGGGGTGCTCGTTGAAATACGGCATCACAATATCCTCGTCGGGCTGCCACGAACTGCCCATCACCAAAGTGAAGGAACTGTTAGCCACAAACGATTCAATCACAGGAAATTCCTTGGCTGCGCCTCGCACATCTGCCACTCGGTCGAAGCGTGTGTCGCCAGCCACTTCCACATTGTCGATGTTGATGGTTTTGAGCAGTTGACGCGATTCCTCGTTTTGCACGAAAATGCGTGTGAAGCAGCGGAGCATGTCGCGGAACATGCCACCCCACGGACGGAAGAAGATTTGCCCCTCACGGAAAATGGATGAAATGATGTAGGTAGGGATGGCCCTGCGCTTCAGTTCGATCAGGTAGTTGCCCCAGAACTCATATTTCACGAAAATCGCCATCGAGGGATTCACCAAGTCTATGAACTTCCTCACTTCCGATGGCACATCGAATGGGAGGTAGCACACCACGTCCACCTTGTCGTAATTCTTGCGCACTTCGTAGCCACTGGGCGAAAAGAAACTCAGCACGATGTGTGCGTCGGGGTTTTCGCTCTTGATGCGCTCAATCAGCGGACGGCCCTGCTCAAATTCGCCAAGCGATGAAGCGTGAATCCAAATATTCTTGTTTTCGGGATTAAGCGTGGCGCGCAGCAAGTCGAAAGTGCGTTTTTGCCCGTCAATCATCAAGCGTGCCTTATGGTTGCGCAATGCAGCCAAACGCACACCCAGCCTATACGCTTTAATTCCTAAATTATATATTGCTCTCATTACTCTCTCTAAAAATTACTTTGCAGCATTCTGCCGCCACGCAAGTATTTCTTGCTACGACGATGCTTCCAAAGGTCTTGATCTATGTAAAAGCGGCAACTCACCTGTTGCCAGAATCCTGTTATCTTATCTGTGGCATGGAAGGTGAGCGACGCGTTGAGGTCGACGAAGCGCGTCTGCACGATATGGGCACGCAGGTCGGTGCGGCTGTAGAATTTGGAGCAATAGTAGGAGTCGCCCAAATTGAGTTCGCTGCCATACTTGTTCCAAAGTGGGAAAAGATTGCCACCGGCATACACATTCTGCTCTGCCTCAAGCCATTTCCAACGGCCTTGCACATTGCCGATGAAGCCGCAAGGTGCTTTCCAGCCGTTCTCTTCCGAACGGTCGCGCTCAAGGTTGATGATGGCACCTGCCTTCACTTTCAGCGATGCCTTTGGCGCAATTTTCCAATCGAAGCCCACCATGGGGTTGACAGTAACATCATCGTTCACGCCTTCGCCCTCTGGTGCCAGTTTTGATTTTGCCAGATGATTGTATTGCACATGGCCTCCTATCCACACATTGCCCACATACGCCTTCCCGCTGATGAGCACATTGAATGCCTCGCGACGGAAGTCGGCTTGCTGCTGTCGCCAGTCTAAGAACAGTTGCGCATAGCCGCGTCCGGGGCGCTTCTGATACTGGGCAAGCACACCGCGAATGTTGGGCTGGCGGTAAGCCAGCGAGTCGCTCCACAGGTAGCGTGGGGCGTGCTCCACCATTTCGGTGCGTGGAATCATACCCACATTCACTCTCCATCCCTTGTGGCGGTACTGGTAGTAGAGCGTGGGCGACACCTTGGCATCGGCAGCGTCGGAGTTGAGGGGTTGTAGCCAACTCACACCGCCTTTGAGCGTGTGGCCGTTTCGCTGATTGCCCAACTGTATGCCGATTTCGGGTGCCAAGCGGGTGAAGAGGAAAGTTTGGTCGGGTCGAAGTTCGTCGCCACCCTCACGGTTGGCAAAGTGTGAATCGAAATCCACACTCCACACCACTTCCTGGGCATTGCCATAAGCCACGCCCATAAGCCACATCGCCATCACGACCAACCACTTTTTAGCCATGTCTGTGCCTACTGTATATTATTCATTAGGAAGGTGAATAGCCTCTACGCCACGCTTGATGCGGGCGATGGTTTCTTCCTTTCCAAGCAAACGAGTGATTTCAAACATGTGAGGGCCTTTACATTCGCCCACCACAGTGAGGCGGAACGCGTTCATCACGTTGCCCATGTGGTATTCGTTGCCCTTAATCCAAGCCATCACGGTGGCTTCGGTGGCGGCAGCGTCGGAGAAGTCGGCGATGCCTTCAAGCACGGTGATGAGTTCGCCCATCAGTTTTGGGGTATCTTCTTTCCAACGCTTTTTCACGTCTTTTGGAGCGTATTCCACAGGAGCCTGGAAGTAGAATGCGGCGTTGGTCCAAAGGTCTTTCACGAAGTTGATGCGGTTTTTCACCGTGCCCACTGCCTCGGCAATGTATTCGTCGGTGAATTGAGCCACATCCACATGCTCGGCGAGCACAGGCTTGAACAGTTCGGCAAGAGCCGCGTCGTCGGTAGCCATCAAATATTCGTGGTTGAACCATTTTGCCTTTTCGAAGTCGAATTTTGCGCCACTCTTTGAGCAGTGTGCAAACGAGAAGTCGCGAATCAATTCATCCATGCTCATGATTTCGCGGTCGTCGCCTGGGTTCCAGCCAAGGAGCGAGAGGAAGTTGACCACTGCCTGTGGCAGATAGCCGCTTTCACGGTAGCCTGAAGAGATTTCGCCGCTCTTGGGGTCGTGCCATTCGAGTGGGAAAACAGGGAAACCAAGACGGTCGCCATCGCGCTTGCTCAATTTGCCTTTGCCGTCGGGCTTGAGCAGCAGTGGCAGGTGCACAAATTCAGGTTGGGTGTCGGCCCAGCCGAATGCCTCGTACAGAAGCACGTGCAATGGTGCGCTTGGCAGCCATTCCTCGCCACGAATCACATGGCTCACCTCCATCAAGTGGTCGTCCACGATGTTTGCCAAGTGGTAGGTGGGAAGGTCGTCGGCACGCTTGTAGAGCACCTTGTCGTCGAGAATGGAAGAGTTGATGGTCACATCGCCACGAATAAGGTCGTGTACCACCACGTTGCGTCCTGGCTCAATCTTGAAGCGCACCACATAGTTGGTGCCTGCGTCGATGAGTTTTTGCACTTCCTCGGCAGGGAGCGAGAGCGAGTTGCGCATACTCATGCGGGTGGATGCGTCGTATTGGAAATTCTTGATTTCGCCACGCTTTGCGTCGAGTTCTTCGGGGGTGTCGAATGCGATATACGCCTTGCCGTCGTCAAGCAGTTGCTTCACATACTTGCGGTAGATGTCGCGACGCTCGCTTTGTTTGTAGGGTCCGTATTCGCCACCTTCTGCCACGCCTTCATCAATGCCAATGCCGAGCCAGTGAAGTGCCTCGTTGATATACGCTTCGGCACCTGGCACGAAACGGTTTGAGTCGGTATCTTCAATGCGGAGAATCATTGTGCCACCGTGCTGGCGAGCAAACAGATAGTTATACAGTGCAGTACGCACTCCACCGATGTGAAGCGGGCCTGTTGGAGATGGTGCAAAACGCACTCTAACCTTTCTTTCCATTATCGTTATGCTGTTTTCTTGTTTTGTTAAATTGAAATATCGTGCAAAATTACAAAATTATCACGACTTACACATTATAATCAATGTGATTTAATGGTGTGGCGCAGAAAACCTATTTGAGCAATGCCGAAATTTGGTCTAAAACGCCGTGACCGGTGGGATCTACGCGACATGGGGTGACTGCCACCCAGCCATCTTCCACAGCGCGCACATCGGTTTCGGCATCGTCGGGATTGTCGAGGCGGTATTCACCTGTCACCCAGTAATAGTCGAAGCCACGTGGGTCCATGCGGTGCTCAAACTCTTTCACCCATCTGCCCATGGCTGTGCGCACCACCTTCATGCCTTTGGCATTTTCGGGCATGTTCACGTTCAGGCAGATGCCGTCGGGCAATCCGCTTTCGAGCACCCTTTCGAGCACTTTTTCAATCCACGGCTCGTAAGAGGTGAAGTCGGATTCGGGGGCAAACGGCTCGGCGGAGAATGCCACAGCAGGCAAATGATGCACCGCAGCCTCAAACACCACGCCCATCGTGCCGCTGTAAAGTGTGCAGATGCCGTAGTTGTAGCCATGGTTGATGCCCGAAAGCACCAAATCAGGTTTGCGGCCGCCAAGCAGTTGGTCGAGGGCGAGTTTCACGCAGTCGGTGGGCGTGCCTGGCACTTGATACTCGGTGTAGCCTGCCTCTTCTTTCAACTTCAACGCGCGCAGAGGGTCGAAGAATGTGATGGAACACCCCTTGCCACTTTGCTGCATGGCAGGAGCCACAGCCACCACATCGCCGTATTTGCGAGCCACTTTTATAAGGGTCTTAATACCGTTGAACGAGAATCCGTCGTCGTTGCTGATCAAAATCAGCGGTCGTTTTTCTTGATTTGACATATTTATATCTATATTTCTACAAAGATAGTGCAAATCGAACGAAGAGCAACAAGCTTGCTTGATTGCTATGCTGAAATGCAGCCTATTTTCTACAAAGATAGCAATTTTTTGCCAAAGCCATCGCTTTTTCCTTTTTATCCCAAATCGGTCATTAGGGTTTGTGAATCCTACGGCCTAATGACTGATTTGGGTTTATCCGAATTTCGGACCAAAAACGCACAAAACAGAGGCACAAGAAGGCGAAAAAACAAGAAAAACGACAAAAAATGCACTTTTTTTGAAAAAAACGCAGATTTTTTTTGCAGGTTTCAAAAATTGTCGTAACTTTGCACTCGCAATTCGGAAACGAATAAACATTATGACTCCGTAGCTCAGTTGGTAGAGCAATTGACTCTTAATCAATGGGTCGAGGGTTCGAGCCCCTCCGGGGTCACCAAAAGCCTCCTTTCAAAGGAGGCTTTTTTTATTTCCCCCCACCCCCTCCCACACCAAAAAAATCAACCCCAATTTTATAACCAACATCACCATTCTCAACAATTTCACATCAGCTTGCAATATGGTTTTAGATTAAATTCTGTATCTTTGCATCATTAATACTGAAACCATTATGGCATTACCAATAAATATAGAAGACCTGCTCCATAAGCAACGCGTAGAATCAAACAGAATCGAGTTCAAGGAAGGATGGAACCCAACATCCATCTATCATAGCATCTGTGCGTTTGCCAATGACATTGACAATCTCGGCGGTGGATATATAATCATTGGTGTTGCCGAAAAGAATGGCATAGCTGTTCGTCCTGTGAAAGGTGTACCAGAGGAAAACCTTGACAAGATTCAAAGAGAGGTGCTTCAGTACAACCAGCTGATAGAGCCAGTATATGCGCCGAGGGTATCAATTGAAGAAGTTGATGGTAAATATTTGGTAGTGATTTGGGCTACAGCTGGACACAACCGCCCATACACAGCACCAGCAGATGTAAATGCAAAACTTAAAAAGCCCATTTTCTATATCAGATATGGCACTTCGTCAATAGAAGCCAAAGGCGAATTTCTTGACCAACTAAGAGATATGGCTAACAGAGTTCCATTTGACGACCGTGGCAACGAAAACATAAGCATTGATGACATCTCGCCTTTATTATTGAAAGACTATCTAACAAAGATTGACAGTCGGTTAGCAAAAGCCAACTTTGCTACCGATATGGAGAGGATTTTGGATCAAATGCAACTATATGATGGACCTAAAGAAAAAAAGAGCATTAAGAATGTGGCAGCAATGATGTTTGCAGAACATCCCGAAAAATTCTTTCCAACAACACAGGTAGATATTGTTGTATTTCCTGAAGGGCGAGAGAAAAATCCCGAAAATTTCATTGAGGTGCCATCGATTTTAGGCCCAGTACCCATGATGATACGCCGCACATTGGATTATTTGCGTACCAATATTATAAAGGAGCGAATCACCAAGCCTACTGATGACGAGCATTCAGTAAAGGTGTTCAATTATCCGTTTCAAGCATTAGAAGAAGCGGTTGTAAATGCCCTATACCACAGAGACTACAAAGAACGTGAACCGGTAGAAATCACCATCGAACCCAATAGAATCAGCATACTGAGCTATTCTGGACCTGACCGGTCTATAAGTATGGAGTCGCTTAAAGAGGCAAACATTCTTCGGTCGCGCAGATACCGTAATCGCAGATTAGGAGAGTTTCTTAAAGAATTGGACCTTACCGAAGGTAGAGCCACAGGGATTCCCACTATACAGAAGAAACTCAGAGAGAACGGTTCGCCTAAAGCAACGATTGAAACAGATGAGTCACGTTCCTATTTCTTGATTGACATACCAGCCAGAATAGATTTTGTCCAAGATGCGAGTAGTATTAGAGAGACTGATATAGAGCAAATTAGAATTAATTTGTCCAAGATATGTCCAAGATATGTCCAAGATATGTCTATGAGCGAATTAGGCTTCTTGGCTATTTGCCTTATAAGAGCAAAGAAAGAGGTCTCTGCTCAAGAGATGTTGGAGGGAATAGACAAAATATCTTACAAGCAAAAGAAGCGAAAGTATCTTGAAAAATTACTTGCAATGGGGGCAATCTCAATGACCATACCCAACAAACCTACCAGCAAGAACCAGAAGTATGTCCTTTCTGATATAGGGCACAACATTATCCATGCTTAAAATCAATTACTTGCTTTTTGACAGTCCCCGTATGCTATGGGGACTGCGTGGTTCGTTCTTCATTTTTTGGCGGAGTTTTGTTTTGAATGTGAAGTTGGAGTGGGGATTTGTATAAAAATTCATTAAAATATTGGCGAAATTCTTCTATTTACAATTTTTATTACTACCTTTGTCTGATTGATGTGGGAAAGAAAGTCAAGTACTTACAGCACTGTTTAGCCCCCAATAATTAATTTAAATACGCTACTGAGCCAAAAAATTTCATTTATCCACCAACTCACAAATCATTGCTATCGTGAAGAATAAAAGAAATCGACTCCAAGTAATTATAGAGTTAGTAAAAAAGAACTGCATCGGAAGCCAAAACGAGCTTGCCGAACTGCTGAAGCAGCATGGTATCGAGGTGACGCAAGCCACCCTGTCGCGCGACTTGAAGACACTAAAGGTGACGAAAGTGGCTAACGATGCGGGCGAATACATGTATATCATCCCCGACAGCAACGAACTGCAAGACTCTATGCTCATGAAGGGGCAGAAGGGACTTACAGGCGGTGCGCAAATCGGGTTTGTGTCGCTTGACTATTCTGGCAACATCGCGGTAATCAAGACCCGAAACGGCTATGCCACCGGTCTGGCATACGACATCGACATGAGCCACGCCCACATGGTGCTGGGTACTATCGCTGGTGCCGACACGGTGTTCGTGTTGCTCAGAGAGGGCATCTCGCGCAAGGAATCGAACGAGTTTTTTGCCCGATTCCTGCCTGCCGACATCATCGGCTAACCCCCCATTCACTGCCTTTCTCTGAAAGGTGACACTCTTTCACACACGAAAATACACACTAATTTGATTTTTTCTCGACGTGCCTCACATATATTTATGTGCGGGCTGCGACTTTAGATAATAACGGAATTTAGAAATTTGATTCGTAGTAACAAAAAAATGATTGACATCAAAGACATTGAAATTGTGGTGGCTGGAGAGTCGCATCTCAAATACATAGATGAGATTATCGACACGATGGCGGCAGCCGCCAAGGTTCGTGGCACTGGTATCGCTCGCCGTACACACGAGTATCTGGAAAAAGTGATGCGACAAAACAAAGCAGTTTTGGCGCTCTACCACGGCCGATTTGCAGGGTTCAGCTACATCGAAAGCTGGGACCACCAATTGTTTGTAACCAACTCAGGACTTATCGTTCACCCCGATTTTAGAGGTATCGGCGTGGCTACTATGATCAAACGACGAGTTTTCGCCTTAGCTCGCGAACGCTATCCGCTTGCTAAGGTATTCAGCCTCACCACTGGCGCTGCCGTGCTCAACATGAACACGAAACTCGGCTTCAAGCCCGTGACTTTTGAAGTTCTCACCCGCGACGAGCAATTCTGGAAAGGTTGCGAAAGTTGCGTGAATTTCGACATTCTACAACGCAATGGCGGAGCTAAATGCCTGTGCACTGCACTGCTCTACGACCCCGCCGAACATATCAACGAAGAAATCACATACGACACCGACATGAATACAAAAGGCAAAAACAAGGAGCGCAAGAAAGTGGTGCTCGCCTATAGCGGCGGACTCGACACTTCTTTCGCCGTGAAATATCTTTCAGAAGACTGCGGCTACGCCGTTTACACTGCCACAGCCAACACTGGCGGTTTCAGCGCCGAAGAACTGGAGACCATCGAGAAAAATGCGCTGGCACTGGGTGCTGTGAAGCACGTGAACCTCGACGTGACGCAAGAATATTACGAAAAGAGCATCAAATATATGGTGATGGGCAATGTGCTGCGCAATGGCACCTACCCTATTTCTGTAAGTTCGGAGCGTATGTTCCAAGCCATCGCTATCATCAACTACGCCAAGGAGATTGGCGCCGATTGCGTGGCACACGGTAGCACAGGCGCAGGCAACGACCAAATCCGTTTCGACCTCACTTTCCAAGTGCTGGCTCCCGAAATCGAGGTCATCACCCCTACGCGCGACCTCTCGCTCACTCGCGATTATGAAATCAACTACTTGAAGGACCACGGTTTCGAAGGCGATTTCAAGAAACTCGAATACAGCTACAACGAAGGCTTGTGGGGCACAAGCATCTGCGGTAAGGAAACGCTACACAGCAACGAAAATTTGCCCGAAAGCGCATTCCTGCGTCAGATGACAGCCAAAGAGGACAAGCGCATCACCATCGACTTTGAAAAGGGCGAAATCGCTGCCATCAATGGCACCGCCTACCCCGACAAGGTGAAGGCAATTCAAGACCTCGAAGAGATGGTGGCTCCTTACGGCGTAGGCCGCGACATCAACCTCGGCGACACCATTATCGGCATCAAGGGCCGTGTGGGCTTCGAGGCTGCGGCTCCATTGCTGATTATCGCCGCCCACAAGTTGCTCGAAAAATACACCACCACCAAGTGGCAGCAATACTGGAAGGAGCAACTGGGCAACTGGTATGGCATGTTCTTCCACGAAAGTTATTATCTGGAGCCTGTGATGCGCGACATCGAGGCTTACTTGGTGGAGTCGCAACGCAATGTCACCGGCCGTGTGATTATCGACCTGAAGCCTTACCGCTATGAACTGGTGGGCGTGGAGAGCGACTACGACTTGAGCAAGACAAACTTTGGCGAATATGGCGAAATGAACAAGGCGTGGAGCGCCGACGATGTGAAGGGCTTCACCAAAATCTACGCCAATCCGCTGAAGGTGTATCACTACAACCAAATCAAGAACGGCAAAGAGGAGGATTTGTAGAGCGATGATTAAAGCAGGTATCATAGGTGGAGCCGGCTACACCGCTGGCGAACTCACCCGACTTCTCATTTGCCACCCTGAGGTGGAACTGAAATGGATAAGCAGCACCAGCAACGCCGGAAACCGTGTGGACAGCGTGCACCAAGGACTCATCGGCGAAACCGACCTTGTGTTCGTGGCCGACACGCCGTTGAGCGAAATCGATGTGCTGTTTCTCTGCACGCCTCACGGATTCTCGAAGCCTTTCCTCGAAGATCATAAGGGCGAGATTCCCGAATCGCTCCGTATCATCGACCTTGCGCAAGATTTCCGCATCGCCGACGGTGCGCACGATTTCGTGTACGGTTTGCCTGAACTGAACCGCGAGCGCATCACCACCGCCACCAAGCATATCGCCAACCCCGGCTGCTTTGCCACCGCCATTCAGTTGGCATTGCTTCCACTGGCGAAAAACGGCTGGCTCAATGCCGATGTGCATATCCATGCCGTGACGGGCAGCACCGGTGCTGGCGTGAAACCAGGGCCCACGAAGCACTACTCATGGCGCAACGACAATGTGAGCATCTACAAGCCTTTCAAGCATCAGCATTTGCTCGAAATCCGCCAGTCGCTCACGCTGCTCCAACCTGGTTTTGATAGCGAACTCGACTTCATTCCGATGCGTGGTTGCTTCTCGCGTGGCATCTTCGCCACGCTCTACCTGCGTAGCGATGCCGAGTTGGAAGATGTGAAGCGCGCTTACGAGGAGTATTACGCTCCTCACGCGTTCACTTTCGTGACCGACAAGGAAATCGACCTCAAAGATGTGGTGAACACCAACAAATGCCTAATTCACGTTGATAAAATCGACGGCAAAATCCTCATCACATCTGCTATCGACAATTTGCTGAAAGGCGCAGTTGGCACCACCGTACACAATATGAATCTGCTCTTCGGCTTGCCCGAACGCACCGGCCTCGCCCTCAAAGCCTCAGCATTTTAACAATCTCACACAGATTCAACAGATTAAACAGAAAAAAAGCAATCTGTTGAATTAAAAAATCCGTTGAATCTGTTGAATCTGTGTGATAATCCAAAAGAAGAAAGTCATGAAATTATTCGACGTATATCCATTATTCGATATCGAGATTGTGAAGGGCGTTGGCTGCCACACCTACGATGCCAGCGGCACCGAATATCTCGACCTTTACGGTGGCCATGCCGTGATTTCGGTAGGCCACAGCCACCCACACTATATCGACGCGCTGAAGAAGCAAGCCGAAAACCTGGTGTTCTACAGCAATTCCGTAATCAACAGTCTGCAAGTGCGCTTGGCTGAAAAACTGGGCAAGGCGTGCGGCTACGACGATTACCAACTTTTCCTCATCAATTCTGGTGCGGAAGCCAACGAAAACGCGATGAAGTTGGCATCGTTCCACACTGGCAAGCCACGCGTAATCGCTTTCAGCAAGGCGTTCCACGGGCGCACCTCACTTGCCGTTGAAGCCACCGACAATCCCAAAATCCAAGCCCCCGTCAATGCCACGCCTAACGTGACCATCGTGCCGTTCTGCGACATCGATGCCGTGAAGGCTGAAATCGCCAAAGGCGATGTGGCAGCGGTAATTATCGAGGGCATTCAGGGCGTGGGCGGCATTCAGATTCCATCCGACGAATTTATGCACCAACTCCGCACCCTCACCCAAGAAAGTGGCGTGGTGCTTATCCTCGACGAGATTCAGAGCGGCTACGGCCGTACGGGCAAATTCTTCGCCCACCAGTGGAGCGGCATCAAAGCCGACATCGTGACGATGGCGAAAGGCATCTGCAACGGCTACCCCATGGGCGCACTCATCTGTAGCCCAGAGTTCAAACCTGTGTATGGAATGCTTGGCACCACATTCGGCGGCAACCACCTCGGCTGCGCCGGAGCCATCGCCGTGCTCGAAATCTTCGAGAAAGAGCAACTGGTGGAGAACGCACGAAAAGTAGGCGAACACCTGCTCTCGGAACTGAAAAAGATTCCTGGCATCAAGGAAGTGCGAGGCCGTGGCTTGATGATAGGCATGGAGTTCGACTATCCGGTGAAAGAACTGCGTAGCCGCCTCATTCACGAGCAGCACGTGTTCACAGGCGCAAGCGGCACCAACATGATCCGCCTGCTCCCCCCACTCACCCTCACCATCGCCCAAGCCGACGAATTCATCACCCGCCTAAAATCCGCCCTCTAACCGCCCCCCACAAGGCGAAACATACAAGCGAGGCCGTGTCACCCATCGACACAGCCTCGCTATTCATTTCTCCTCCCCACAAACCACACCCCCACACGCAATTTCATTGTCTATAAACAACAAAACCACAATTTTCGCAATTTTATTATCTATAAATGATAAAATCACATTTTGTGCTAATTTTGTTGTCTATAAATGATAAAATTTATATATTTGCGGTGAGAAAGGAATTTAGTTATGGAAATTATTTCAAGAACATATTATGCGAAGCGAGTGGATGCTTGGCTTGGGAAAGGGCAAATCATTGTCCTTGTAGGTCAGCGTCGTGTGGGCAAAAGTTTTGTATTAAAGGATTTTGTGATTCGTCACAAAACAGAGCCAAATGCCAACATCATCTATATCGACAAGGAAAAGAAAGACTTTAATTACATACAAAATCACGAGCAGCTCAACGGCTACATCGACGAGCATTTCGCCGCTGGCAAGCACAACTATATTCTTATCGACGAAGTGCAAGACATCGCCGGTTGGGAACATTCGGTAAGAAGTTTCCGCACGGAAGACTCCACCGACATCATCATCACTGGTTCTAACTCAAAAATGCTATCGGGCGAACTGAGCACACTGCTTGCCGGACGCTATGAAGAAATTCATGTTCAAAGCCTTAGTTATACCGAGTTTCTTGAGTTCCATAACCTAACAGATAGCGACGAAGCACTTTGGAAATACCTCAATTTTGGTGGACTTCCTGCACTTAAAGACATAGGCATTGACAATGAAGGCATGGTGAGCGAATACCTTTCGGGGGTGTTCAACACCATTATGCTGAAAGACATCATTGAGCGACACACCATTCGCAACATTCCTTTCATTCGCAACCTCGTCGTGTTTATGGCCGACACCATAGGCAAACTTAACTCTGCCAACAGTATAGTGAAATACATGAGGTCGCAAAACGTGGAAGTCTCCACCAACATTGTGCTAAACTACATGTCGTATTTCTGCGAGGCGTATCTCACCCACAAAGTGGACCGCTACGACATTCACGGCAAAAAACTACTGGAGTCGAACAGCAAATGCTATTTCGGCGACATCGGTTTGCGCAACTTCATTGCTGGCGGTGAGCGCGACACCGACATTGAAAAAGTGATTGAAAATGTGGTGTATCTGCATTTGCTGCATCTGGGCTACACCGTGAAAGTGGGGCAACTAAGGGCTGGTGAAATCGACTTCGTGTGCACAAAACCTGGCAAAAAAGCGTATGTGCAAGTGGCTTATCTAATCGCCAATCAAGAAACAAAAGAAAGGGAATTCGGAAATCTCTGCCTTATCCCCGACAACTATCCAAAATACGTTATCTCAGCATCGCCACTACTCAAAAGCAGCGACTACAAAGGCGTGACACACCTACACCTCCGCCAATTCCTCACAAAAGGAATCTAACAATCCAACTCCAAAACAGCACCATAAACCACTATCTAACAACATCTTACCACCAAACACCATCAAAGGGACGGTTCTTTTGATGGTGTTTTTTTGCGAAAAATGCTTAATTATTTCTCAGATGATTGTTGAGAGGAAACAAGGTCCTCACTTCTTTAACTCTTCATATTTCTCTTTTTGCTCACTTTCTCGAAATCAGCCTTGAATAAGGCATTGAGCGTTTCATCGTCTTGATTAATCACTTTCAGCTCTTTTTCGGTCAAGCCAAGCAAATCCTTATACTTGCGAGCATAGTAAACCACCTTCATCATCACTTTCACAAAATCAGAGCAGTCTAATTTACTCTTATTTTGACCGAGCAAATGCTCAATAGTCGCAGCAATAAAATATGGCAGAATATGCATTTGAAGTTGCAATGGATTCATATCCATAACCAAAGACACCTCTTCGGTATTCATTACCCATGCAAACATTGCACCCGACATCTTTTTTTGCAACAAACTGGTTGTATCTGGCTTAGCATCAAGCACCCACTTAGCAATGGCGCGAATTTCATCACGATGCACCCTGCAAGCCTTCTCATCCTTCAGGTCGTCGAAGCGAGGCACTGGCACCAGTGCAGTAACCGTGGTTTTGGGGCGAGTCTCGCCCATTCTGTAACCTCTTTTGTTATAATCATTATTATACCATTCCACAAATGTGTTTACCACCGAATCACACTGTTCGGTTCCAAAATACTTGTTTCCAAATCCCACGTCGGCTCCACGAAGCATCCACATAATATATCCATCTAAATGTCCTTCGTGCAGCGCTGCTCGTTCCATATCCAGCACCGGCACATTGTAATAGTCGTGTGCCGTTGTGTCGGCTATCTCCACATATTTGCGATGCAGCCTCGCCACATCTGCAAGCGTGAGTGTATCACCTGCGAAACCTCCCTCATCAAGCACAACCTTATGCGTATAATAAAAAAATCCATTGTAAGGCAAATCACAATCAAGCGAAGCATACGCCGACAAATTCACTTTTTTAGTGAAAGTCACCTCCCATTTGCCATCTTTGCGAGTCACATTTTCGCGATACAAATCATAGATGAGTTTCCCCATTTCCATCAATCGATCATATTTGCTCGCGTGCAATTGGTAATTCTGAGCATACATCACAGCCCAAACAGGGTCGGTTGACATAGCATATAAGTTGGCAAGACGATAATACGACACGTCGAAATTCGGATCAATATCAATGGCATGTTCATAACATCCCACAGACTCATCGTAGTTCTTCATCATATATGCCTTATTGCCCTTTTCCACCCACAGGCGGGCACTGTTAGGGAACTTCTTCAAACCCTTTTCATAAATTTCAATAGCCTCTTTGCGCTTCCCCACATGATCGAAGGCATTACCTGCAATAACGTATGAGTCAGCACCTGCATCTTTTAGCTTCAACAGCTTTTTCGCCCACTGATATGCTTCTTCATAATCTTGCTTAACAATATATCCATACACAATTTCATGGACAACCGCCCAGTTGGAAGGATGCGCTTTATCCAAGCCCTTGAGCAAGTCAATGCCAGTATCCACCATTCCATTATCCATAAAGTGGATAGCATTCTGATACAGTTGTTGTTCCTTTTCGTTAAAATCACTGAACACATTCGCACGAGCCTGAGCCACGCCAAGCAAGAGCACCATTGCCACAAATAGCAACGCACGAGAAAACAAATGCCTTTTATCCATAATCTATAGGTTTTTCAACTGCAAATATAACAAATAAACACCAAAAAAAAACGAAACCTCACAATTTTCATTCCCAACACATTTTTTTTCTTTATTTTATATCCAAAGCCACCTCACACATAGATATTTAATACAAATACCATCAAAGGGACGGTTTTGATGGTTTGCTTTTTGGGGATAGGATTTGGGTGGTGATTTTGCGGGGTGAATTTGGGGTGATGTGGTGGGGGAAAAATTTGTGGATTTTAGGGCTTTAAATTTGGTGATTGAGGGATTTTTTCGTAAATTTGTATGTTTTATGACGCAAGCATCAAAACGTGCGCTACGAACCCTCTAAAAAGGCCAAGAAACAGATGTTTTGACCCTTGCGAAAAGTGTGAAATATATGTCAGAAGAATTAATCGAACAGCAAGAAGAACAGTATTCAGCGTCTAACATTCAAGTGCTCGAGGGCCTTGAAGCTGTGCGCAAGCGTCCGTCAATGTATATTGGCGACACACACGTGAAAGGACTCCACCATCTGGTATCAGAAGTTGTAGATAACTCTATCGACGAAGCCCTTGCAGGTTTCTGCGACAAGGTCACTGTGACCATTGGCGAAGACAACTCCATCACCGTGAGCGACAACGGCCGTGGTATTCCTGTGGACGAGCATGAAAAACTCCACAAGTCGGCACTTGAGGTGGTGATGACTGTGCTGCACGCCGGCGGTAAGTTCGACAAAGGCTCCTATAAAGTGTCGGGCGGTCTGCACGGTGTGGGCGTAAGTTGTGTGAACGCACTTAGCGACTACCTTCGCGCCGAAGTGCGCCGTGAAGGCAAAGTATATATGCAAGAATACGCTTTTGGCAAGCCCACAAGCGAAGTGAAAATAATTGGAGAATGTGCGGAAGAAGACCACGGCACCACCGTTATCTTCCACCCCGATGCCACCATTTTCCAAACCACAGTATATCAGTTCAGCATTTTGAGCAACCGCCTCCGCGACCTTGCTTACCTTAACGCCGGCGTGACCCTCTCGCTCACCGACCTGCGCGACAAGGACGAGCACGGTGTGCCACGCACCGAGGTTTACCACTCCGAAACCGGTTTGGACGACTTCGTGCGCTACCTCGACGAAGGCAAGGAACCGCTCATCAGCGATGTGATTCATATCACCAACAACGAAGGCGAAATTCCTGTGGAAGTGGCAATGACCTATAACAAGACTTTCAAGGAAAACATCTATTCGTTTGTCAACAATATCAACACCATTGAGGGTGGTACTCACCTCCAGGGCTTCCGCATGGGCTTGGGAACTTCGCTCAAGAAATACGCCGAAAAATCGAAAGCGCTTGAAAAGGCTAAGGTGGAACTCTCGAAGGAAGACTTCCTGCAAGGCTTGACCGCTGTGGTGTCGGTGAAGGTGCTCGAACCTCAGTTTGAGGGTCAGACCAAGACCAAGCTCGGCAACACCGAGGCTATCACCGCAGTAAACTCCACCGTGAAGGCTGCGCTCGAAAGTTATTTGGAAGAGCACCCCGAACCTGCCAAAGCCATCATCGAAAAGGTGATTTTGGCTGCACAGGCACGTCATGCGGCACAAAACGCTCGCGCAAAAATCATTCGCAAGTCGCCATTGGCTGGCTCTGGCCTGCCAGGCAAGCTTGCCGACTGCTCAAGCAAGGACCCAGCCAAGTCGGAGTTGTTCCTCGTCGAGGGTGACTCTGCAGGTGGTTCGGCAAAGCAAGGCCGCGACCGTCAGTTCCAAGCCATTCTCCCACTGCGTGGTAAGATTTTGAACGTGGAAAAGGTGCTTGAGCACAAAATCTACGAAAGCGAATCGGTAGTCACCATTTTCCGTGCGCTCGGTATCACCGACCCACGCAACTACGACCCCGAAAAGCTCCGCTACCACCGTGTGATTATTATGACCGATGCCGATGTGGACGGTGCCCACATCGCCACGCTGCTGATGACCTTCTTCTTCCGTTGCATTCGTCCAATCGTGGAGAACGGTCACCTCTATATCGCCACCCCACCACTCTACCGTGCTATCAAGGGCAATAACTCTGAATATTGCTGGACCGATATGCAGGTGCGCCAGTTTATCGACAAGTATGGCGCTGGCGAAGAAAAGAATGTGCGTGTTCAGCGATTCAAAGGTCTTGGTGAAATGAACCCAGAGCAACTTTGGGACACCACCATGAACCCAGAGAACCGTATGCTGAAGCGTGTCACCATCAGCGATGCGGCAGAAGCCGACCGCGTGTTCACCATGCTCATGGGCGAAGAGGTGCCACCACGCCGCCAGTTTATCGAGGACAACGCCACTTACGCTACCCTCGACACATAATCCCCCCCCCCGACATAGACAGCAGTGCCCGAAGCGCACACCGAACCTCGGCACTCTACACACTATATAATATATATATGCAGCGACCTGATCACCATACCAAGTCGCTGCATATTTGCAAAAAAATACGAATGTTGAAAAAGGGAGGAAATCAAACGCCGCCCATCGCAAACGCCTGTTAACAAGCGCATAGTTATTAACAAAAGTGGCGAGTTATCAACATTTATTTCAATTTAACGCATTTTTTAACTTGTAATTGAACAAAAAGTAATTCCTTTGCAGAGTAAATAAAAACACCCGCAAGATTATGGGAAAAATCATAGCAATAGCCAATCAAAAGGGCGGTGTGGGTAAAACCACCACTGCCATCAACTTATCAGCTTCATTGGCTGTGAACAAGAAGAAAGTGCTCCTTATCGACGCCGACCCACAGGCAAACGCCACATCGGGCCTCGGCGTTGACCCTAAACAGATGTCGTCGTCTATTTACGAATGTCTGGTCGACGATTATCCAATTCTCGGCACACAGGTGAAAACCTGCGTGGAGGGGCTCGACTTGGTGGGTAGCCGCATCGACCTGGTGGGTGCGGAACTCGAACTTATCAACAAGCCCAACCGCGAGCGCGTGCTCGAAAAGGCTTTGGCAAGCGCAAAGGAAGAATACGACTTCGTTCTCATCGACTGTAGCCCTTCGCTCGGATTGATTACCGTGAACGCTCTCACAGCTGCCGATTCGGTGATTATCCCTGTGCAAGCCGAGTATTTCGCTCTTGAAGGCATCAGCAAGTTGCTCAACACCGTGCGCATCATCAAGTCGAAACTCAACCCATCGCTCCAAATCGAGGGTTTCCTGCTCACCATGTACGACGCACGCCTCCGCCTTGCCAACCAAATCTACGAAGAGTTGAAAAGCCACTTCGGCGACATGGTGTTCAGCACCGTGATTCCACGCAACATTCGTTTGAGCGAGGCTCCAAGTCACGGTTTGCCAGCCATTCTCTACGACCCCACCAGCCGTGGTGCCACCAGCCACACCCAGTTGGCGAAAGAGTTGATTAGTAAAAACCGTAAGAAAAAGTAACCACATTAAATCAAAGTTTCCACTATGGCAATCAAGAGAAATGCACTCGGACGCGGACTCGACTCACTCATCTCAATGGACGATGTGCAGCCGAGCGGCAGTTCGGCTATCAATGAAATAGCAATCGACCTCATCAACCCAAACCCCGACCAGCCTCGTATCAACTTCGACGAGGAGGCACTTGAGGAATTGGCTACCTCTATACGCGAGTTGGGCATTATCCAGCCCCTCACTCTGCGCAGCGCAGAAGCCGGCACCTATATGATTATTTCGGGTGAGCGACGCTACCGTGCTGCCAAACTCGCCGGTCTTGACACAGTGCCAGCATACGTGCGCACCGCCAACGACAGCGAACTCACCGAGATGGCGCTGATTGAGAACATTCAGCGCGAAGACCTCAACGCCATCGAAATTGCGCTCACCTTCCGCAAACTCATCGACCAATACAACCTCACCCAAGAGCGATTGAGCGAGCGTATTGGTAAGAAGCGCGCCACCATCGCCAACTTCCTCCGCCTGCTGAAACTGCCGGCTGAAGTGCAACTCGGCTTGCGCGACAAGGCTGTGGACATGGGCCACGCAAGAGCATTGCTCTCGGTGGAGAAACCCACCATGCAACTCAAACTCTACAACGAGATTCTGAAAAAAGGGCTCTCGGTGCGTCAGGTGGAGCAAAGGGCAAAGGAAATGAACGAAGAAGGCAGCACCGAGCCAAAAGCACCTGCAAAAAAGGTGAACAATGCCGACTACGATGTGCTGAAACAGCACCTGAGCAAGTCGTTTGGCGTGGCTGTTTCGTTTGCCTGCAATAAGGACGGTAAAGGAAAAATCTCATTTCCTTTCAAAAACGAAGAGGAATTAGAGAGAATTATTCGTATCTTTGACACATTAAAACATTAATTATAGCATCCCCACCTGCTCAATAGTGGGTGTAGAGGCAAGCAACTCCTTGTGAGAAAGGTATTTAACCCACATATTCGCACATTTGTAGGCACAGTGATTGCACTATGCCTGCTTGTGCTTTGCCCAGTGGGCAGCATGGCGCAGACCACTGGCGGCATCGAAAAGCCCACACGCACTCGCACCGGAGGGCATAAGGCTGTGGCAAGCACTCCCCCCGATTCGGCAGCCGTCAACGTAAAACCCAGCACCTACGAGCGCACCCCTGTGCTCGACGAGGCTGGCGACACTGTGAAATTCGAGCCCAACGATTCGCTGATTCTGGCGCAAGCCACCTTCGTGCCCGACACGGCAGCCGCTACCAACCTGGGCAAACTCCGTGTGTTCAACCCCGACCCCAAGCGCGCCATGTGGCTCTCGGCACTCTGCCCCGGCTTGGGACAAATCTACAACCGCCGCTATTGGAAAATCCCGATTGTGGTGGGTGCTTTCGTGGGACTCGGCTACGGCACGGCGTGGAACAACCGTATGCTCGGCGACTACACGAAAGCCTACCGCGACATCACCGACAACGACCCCAACACGCGCAGTTACATGAACTTCTTCCCGAAAACCGTGAAGGAGAGCGACCTCGACAAGGAATGGCTCACGCGCGCTCTGAAAAACAAGCGAACATACTACCGCCGCTATCGCGACATTTGCATCATCAGCATGGTGGCTGTGTATTTCATCAATATTGTCGATGCTTACGTCGACGCCTCACTCGCACACTTCGACATTTCCTCCGACCTTACGATGGACGTGGCTCCTGCCGCTATCGACACGAAGCAGTCCCGAATACCGTCGCTCGGACTTCAGTGTGCCTTTACTTTTTGAATTAAAAACAAACGACGATAAAGTATGAAGAATTTCAGATTTAACGCATTAATCGTGTTGGCGATTGCGGCAATGACCATGTCGGCTGCGCCAAAGAAGAAATCGATTTTATCGCTAAAGGAATCGATCACCGACGAGGCCATCGTGTATCCTTACAGCTTTGAAATCAACACTCAGGAAATGCAGAAAAACTGGTATTTGCAAAACTATGCGGTGGTCGATGCCAGCGTGGAGAGCAAATCGCCAAACGAAGTGAGCGACGCTGAATACATTCAGCGCCTCAGAGCCATTCCTTCAGGAATTGAACTCCCCTACAATCAGGTGGTAAAATCCTACATCACCCGCTACATCACCAGAGAGCGCACCATGGTGTCGCAAATCTTGGGTATGTCGCCCTACTACATGCCTATTTTCGAACGCGCTCTGGAAAAAGAGGGACTTCCACACGAACTCAAGTTCATTCCTATCATCGAGTCGGCCCTCGACCCTAACGTGGTGTCGAGCGCAGGTGCCGCCGGTCTGTGGCAATTTATGGTAGATACAGGCAAGGGTCTCGGACTGGAAGTGAACTCGCTGGTCGACGAGCGTCGCGACCCATACCGCTCAAGTAATGCGGCAGCAAGCTATTTCAAGCAACTCTACGGCATCTACAACGACTGGTCGCTGGCTATCGCCGCCTACAACTGTGGCCCTGCCAATGTGAACAAGGCGCTCCGCCGTGCCAAGAGCAGAGACAACGAAAACCCCGACTTTTGGTCGATTTATGAATATCTGCCTCGCGAAACCCGTGGTTATGTGCCTGCATTCATCGCTGCCACCTATGTGATGAACAACTATCAGAAGCACAACATCAACCCTGCTCTGTCGAAAAAACCGCTGATTATCGACACGGTGATGGTGCACCACCGCGTGAACTTCAACCAGATTTCCAGCGTGCTCAACATTCCTATCGAGGAAATCCGTATTCTCAATCCTCAATATCGCCACGACATCATTCCTGGCGACACTCACCCCTACTCGCTCGCGCTGCCATCACAGCAAATCTACAGCTACATTATGGTGGAAGACAGCATAATGAGTTATCGCAAAGACCTCTACGCCACTCGCGACGTGGTGGAACCGGGCAACCACGCATCTTCTGTAACGCAGCAGATGGTCGACCCTCAAGAGGCTGCCAAGAGCGTGGTTAAGACCAAACAGGAACAGCGCCAAGTGGCACAGGCTAAGCCTACGGTAAGCGCCACCTCTGTGAGCAACAATGAGAGTGTGGAAGCGAAATACCACAAGGTGAGACGCGGCGAGACCATCGAGAGCATCGCCGACGAGTACAATATGAGTGTGGCAGAACTGATGGCACTCAACAATCTCAACCGCAAGCACGTGAGCCGTGGTCAGGTACTGAAAATCACCGGTGAGCGAAAGCAGCAAGCCGAGCAGCCAAAAACCTCCACTTCTTACGCTGTGGCACAAGCGAAGCAAAGCACTGCCGCCAAGCAAGCCGCACCCAAGAAGGAAGCCGCACCCAAGAAGGAAGCGCCAAAGACCACTGCGAGCACTTCTTCCACCACATCGCAACGCTCTAAATCTTACAGCGTGAACGATGAAATCGACGGTCGCGCAACAGCTTCAAAGAAGCAAAAGGCCGAAACCCCTGCTCCTGCTCCAGCCACAGCCAAGAAGCAAAAAGCTGAAACAGCTCCTACCACTGCAAGCAACAGCAAGAAGCAAAAAGAGGCTATCGAGAAGGAAAAGGCTACAGCAAACAAGCGTGCCACTCGCCATGTGGCTGAAGAAGAGTCGGCAAGATCAAAGGCTAAGGCGAAAACAAACAAGCGCAGCAAGAGAGACGACAGCGACGAGGTGAAATCGTCGAAGCGCAGAAAGGCTGACCGCGATAGCGACAGAAGAAGCAAAAGAAAAGCGAAGAAGGAGGAAGATGCCCGTCCAACAAGCCACAGCGTGCGTGAAGGCGAATCGCTCGAACGCATCGCCCACCGCTACGGTTTGGGCACCGACCAGCTCCGCAAGGCTAATCCACAGTTGAAGGATGCCGACATGCTCCACCCTGGCGACAAGCTCAAAGTGCCAAAAGCCAACAAAAAGAAAAAATCCGCTAAAAAAGAGGAAACCACTTCAAAGAAAAAAAGAAGAAGATAACCTCAAATAAATCCCCAAGTAGGAAGGAAGCGCCACACCCCGCTTCCTTCCTACTTTTTTTCACCCCACCACTCACATCGAATCTCCCAAAATGATTTTCCATGGTAGGGACGCGATACTTCGCGTCCGCGCCAAATGGTTGATATTCAACACAGTATCACAATTATGGGCGAACGTGAAGTATCACGTCCCTACCGGATTTTGTTTTTTCGCCGAAGGCGAGCGGTTTTTATCCACTGAAACTCGAAATTTCGAAGATTCGAAATCCCCCAAACAACTCGTTGACCTGTTGACTCGTTGACTTTAAAAAACCAGACTTTAATGGGTGAAATCGGTGTTTCCTACACGCTATTATAGGCCATCTGAATTTAGGCAACGAATTAGCACGGCGCATTGAGATATTTTTCGTAACTTTGTAAGAGGAATATACTAACTAACTAATTAAAAAAACAATCTTTCGATTATGAGACTTATCATCGAACCTGATTACGACAAAGTATCAGAATGGGCAGCGTGCTACGTTGCTTCTCGCATTAACGCTGCAAACCCAACTCCAGAAAAGCCTTTCGTGCTTGGTTGCCCTACTGGTAGCTCACCACTTGGCATGTACAAGAAACTCATCGAGCTCAACAAGGCTGGCAAGGTTTCGTTCCAGAATGTTGTGACTTTCAACATGGACGAATATGTAGGACTTCCTGAAGATCACCCTGAAAGCTATCACTCTTTCATGTGGAACAACTTCTTCAACCACATCGACATCAAGAAGGAAAACGTGAACATCCTCAACGGCAACGCTGCAGACCTCGATAAGGAATGTGAAGAATATGAGGCACGCATCGCCGCTGCTGGAGGCATCGACCTCTTCATGGGTGGCGTAGGTCCTGACGGACACATCGCTTTCAACGAGCCAGGTAGTTCTCTCGTTTCACTCACTCGTCAGAAAACTCTTACTCAAGACACTATCATCGCCAACAGCCGTTTCTTCGACAACGACGTGAACAAAGTGCCTAAAACCGCTCTCACCGTAGGCGTTGGCACCGTGATGGCTGCAAAGAGCGTGATGATTATCGCAAACGGCTACAAGAAGGCTCCTGCATTGCGCAACGCTGTGGAAGGCGCTGTTTCACAAATGTGCACTCTCAGCGTGCTCCAAATGCACCGCAAGGCTATCATCATTTGCGACGAAGACGCAACTATGGAATTGAAGGTGGGCACTTACCGCTACTTCAAGGATATCGAAGGCAAGAACCTCGATCCTGCCACTCTTCTCTAATCGATTAGCATACGCACGGAGCCGGCTTTGGTCAGGCTCTCGATAGCAAAATATCGGAGGCTGTGCCGCACACATACATCGCGGCACAGCCTTTTTAAATGACGGACGATATGATAAAACTTTCCGACGATTTTATAGTGCAGATGCGCCACATTCTCCCCGACGAGTGCGATGCTCTGCTGGAGGCAATCACCACCACCGACCCATCGGTGGCTATTCGTGTGAACGATGGGCGTGGCATCAGTTTGAGCAACGATGCCGCAGACCGTGTGCCATGGTGCGCCACGGGCCGATACCTAAAGGAGCGAATGCCGTTCACCTTCGATGTGGATTTCCAAACGGGCCGCTACTATGTGCAAGACGCTTCGTCGATGTTCATTCACCATGTGATTAAGCATGTGGTGAAGGAGCCTGTGCGCTACCTCGACCTCTGCGCCGCACCGGGCGGAAAAACCACCACAGCCATCTCGGCACTGCCTGCCGATTCGATGGTGGTGGCGAACGAGATTATGCCGGCGCGTGCGCGTGTGCTGCATGAGAATATCGTGAAATGGGGAAGTCCGCGCTGCATCGTCACCAACAACGCTCCACACGACTTGGGCAAACTCCATCACTTCTTCGATGTGGTGGCTACCGATGTGCCGTGCAGTGGCGAGGGCATGATGCGCAAAGACGAGGAAGCACGCAACCAGTGGACTCCTGCCTTGGTGAAGCAGTGCGCCACATTGCAGAAAAGCATCATTGCCGACATTTGGCAGGCACTCCGCCCCGGAGGCGTGCTCATCTACAGCACCTGCACCTACAATCGTGAGGAAAACGAGGAAATGGTGGCGCACATCGTGGAGCAGTACGGTGCCGAATCGGTGGAGATTCCGGTGGAGGCTGATTGGCACATTCACCCAGCCATCGACAGTCCCTACCACTGCTACCGCTTCATGCCTCACCGCACCAATGGCGAAGGACTGTTTATGGCGGTGCTGCGTAAACCCGACGACGAACGCCGTGCCGAGTTGCGCGCCAAAAAGAGCAAGGGCGCAAAAGCGAAGACCATTCCTGTGCCACGAGGCGTGGATGCTTGGCTTGAAAATTCGAAGCAGTACGCCATGAGCGTGGCGAATGATGAGGTAATTGCCATTCCTGCCGACATCGCTCCGCTGATGCCGCTGTTTGCCGACTTGCGTGTGCTTCAGGCTGGCGTGACCATTGGCACCGTGAAGGGGAAAAACTGCGTGCCCAGCCATGCACTCGCACTCTCCACAGCCCTTTCGAGCGAGGCATTTGCCCAAAGCGAGGTGGATTACGCTACCGCCATGGCGTATATGCGTGGCGAGGCGATAGTGCTGCCCGACGCACCACGAGGCTATGTGCTGCTCACCTACCGAGGCAATCCCATCGGTTTTGCCAACAACCTCGGCAACCGTGCCAACAACCTCTACCCCAAACCATGGCGAGTGCTCAGCACCCACATACCCACCACCCCGCCGGAAATCCTATAAAGTCAACGAGTCTACAGGTCAACAGGTCTACGAGTTTTTTGTCAGACAAGTCAGACCGGTCCAACAAGTCCGACGGAACAGATAGGGGCACCATCGTTTCAAGAGCCGATGGTGCCGTCTTAACTTCTTTAACTTCTTTAACTTCTTAACTCCTTAACTTCATAAATATATATTGCCCTGCCCTTTTTGCACAAATTGGGGATGTTTTGTGCAAAAAATTAAAATATAATGAGTAACTTTGCACTCGCAATTACATTTAAATTATTGACTATTATGATGAAAGAAAATACTGTCAAGATTTTTGAGCAGAGTTTCAAAGACAACTGGGACCGCCCATGCTTGACTGATTACAACACAAAAGAGACCATCACTTACGCTGATTTCGCACGCGACATTGCAAAAATTCATCTTTTCTACAAGGAAATCGGCATTCAAGAAGGCGACCACGTTGCCATTATCGGCAAGAACAACCCCACTTGGGTGACTCTCTTTTTGGCAACCATCACCTATGGTGCTGTAATTGTTCCTATTCTTCAAGACTTCAACCCTAACGATGCGCAACACATCGTTAATCATAGCGAGGCAAAACTGCTCTTCGCCAGCAAAAGCAACTGGGAAAGCCTCGACTTCGAGAATATGCGAATGGTGCGCGCCGCTCTCTCGCTCGACGACCGCACGCTCTACGAGCAAAAGGAAGAGGAAGTGGTGGCTGATGTGCTGGCTTCGCTCGAAGAAAAGTTCGCTGCCGCTTATCCCAACGGTTTCACCGTAGATGACATAAAGTACCCCGAAGTGCCTGGCGATCGCCTGATGGACATCAACTACACCTCTGGCACCACCGGCTTCAGCAAGGGTGTGATGATTACCGGCAACAACCTTTGCGGCAATATCGTGTATGGCATCAACTCCGGATTGTGCTACAACGGTTCACGTCACCTCTCATTCCTGCCTCTCGCCCACGCCTACGGCTGCGCGTTCGACATGCTTGCGCCATTGGCTATCGGTGGCCACATCACATTGCTCGGCCGCATCCCTTCGCCAAAGGTGATTGTGAAGGCTATGGGCGAAGTGAAGCCAAACCTCGTGATTCTGGTGCCTCTCGTGCTTGAGAAGATTTATTCTAAGATGATTGTGCCAATGATCAGCAAGGGTATGCTCCGCTGGGCTTTGGCTGTGCCATACCTCAACGAAAAGATTTACGACCAGATTCGCAAGAAACTGATTGATGCGTTTGGTGGCTGCTTCGAGGAAATCATCGTGGGCGGTGCGCCTTTCAACGCCGAAGTGGAGGAATTCCTCTATAAAATCCGTTTCCCATTCACCGTGGGCTACGGCATGACCGAGTGCGCTCCACTGGTGAGCCACACCCCATGGCGCGAATTTGTGCCTCACAGCGCAGGCCGCGTTCTTCCTGGTATCATGGAGTGCCGCATCGACAGCGAAGACCCTGAAAACATTCCTGGCGAAATCTGCGTGCGTGGCGAAAACGTGATGCAGGGCTACTACCACAACTATGAAGCCACCGACAAGGTGCTTCACGACGATGGTTGGCTGCACACTGGCGATATGGGCACACTTAGCGCCGACGGCACCGTGTTTATCCGTGGCCGCTTGAAGACGATGTTGCTTGGTGCAAACGGACAGAACATCTATCCTGAAGAAATCGAGGCTAAACTCAACAATATGATTTTCGTAAACGAAAGTCTGGTGGTGGACCGTGGCGGAAAACTCGTGGGCCTCGTTTACCCCGACTACGATACAATGGACGCTATGGGCGTGACGCGCGACCAGCTTCCAGAAAAGATGGAAGAGATTCGCACCGAGCTTAACAAGCTCGTAGCCCCTTACGAACGCATCACAAGAATTGAACTTATCGCAAACGAGTTTGAAAAAACTCCAAAACGTAGCATCAAACGCTTCTTATATAGTCATTAATAGGTAAATCACGCGTTTTTCCTTATAAATTCTAAGAAAACTACCCGCCTTTTTATGTTTAACAAGGTTTAACATTTGGCGATTAAACCAAAAAATCTTTAATTATCTTGCAGATTATTAGAGAGTTAGACAAATTAAAAGGTGAATTTTTACAAAAATTAAATGCAACTGTGGCAATTTAAACAAAAAAAAACTTGAAAAATAGTTTGCATATGAGTTTTTTGTCTTAAATTTGCATCGATTTTAAACTGAACAACGAAAATTATTGTTTTATTATTTTAAATTTTTACGAAAATGAAAAAGTTAGTTTTATTACTTGCTGTTATCGCTAGTGTTTCTTTCTTCTCTTGCAACAAGGGTGCTGGTTCAGCATCTGCTGCTGATTCTGATTCTGTAGCTGCTGTTGCTGATAGCGCTGCTGATTCTGTAGCTGCTGATAGCGCTGCTGCTGATAGCGCTGCTGCTCCAGTTGCCGCTGACTCAGTTAAGGCATAATCTTAGCGATTAGCAAAAAAAGAGTTTGAAGCTGTTTTCCACAAGGTGGAAAGCAGCTTTCTTTTTTTACACCCCTCCCCCCCCACCTTTTGCACAGCAAATGCAATAATTTATGTCTGCCACAATAGCCGAGTGCACAAATTGCGGCTCAGAGGAAAAACTATGGGAAAACTGAAACAACGGCAGGGGCAGGCATCGGAGATGCCAAATGATGCGAAACACCATGCAAGCGTCCTTGCGCGCAAGGACGCGTAGCTTGGTGATAGCAATGTGCACACAATATGAGCCTCGGAGAGGGTCGGTCGTGATATCAACCTATTCTTAACAATCATAACCGACCCTCTCCGAGGCTCGTCCCCCACCGTGCTCTTGTCACCAAGCTGCGCTCAATCGCTCTGCGATTTTCGCTTGCATGGTGTTTCGCATAATGCGGCATCTCCGATGCCGAGGGTGCAAATTGCATCATAGCGTAGGGACATGCCTTTGGCATGTTTTCGACACAAACACATTGGAAACATACCAGAAGAACCGTCCCTTGGTATGTTTTTTATGTTTTTGTTTCAGTCCCCCAGTATTTCTCCACTGAACAGTAAATCCAACCACAAAAATAATGCTGAACTGCGTGGAAATGTGGTGAAAAATTGCACATTTCCACGCAGTTCAGCATCTTTTTTGCTCCGCAGCCTTGCGTGTGGGGCTTTGGAGGGGGGATTAGAATGGAGCCTTTTCGGGAGCGGCGGGGGCTTGTGGGTCGCCAGTCTGTGGACGGCTACCGAGAAGTTCGAAGGTATCGGCATACACTTCGGTCACATAGCGCTTAATGGCGTTGCGGTCTTCCCATTGGCGTGTACGGAGTTTGCCCTCAATGTAGAGTTTGGTGCCTTTGCGCACATATTTCTCCACGATTTCGGCTTGTTTGCCCCAAACCACGATATTGTGCCACTCTGTGCGCTCGGCTGGGCCGTTGGCGGTGGAGTAGCGTTCCGACGTGGCAAGCGTGAACGAAGCCACGCATTGCCCTTGCTGTGGGTAACGAACATCTGGGTCTTTGCCCACGTTACCAAGAAGAATTACTTTGTTTACTGACATATCTTTTAATTTTTTCTATTTTTCGGGAGAAAATCAGAGTACTCTAATTTCTAACTTCTAACTTCTAATATCTAACTTCTAATTTCTAAAAAAATCTATTTCGATGCTTTCAGGCCCTCAATCACGCTGGTGGTGAAGCCGTGGGCTTCCATGGCGTTGAGACCTTTGATGGTGATGCCGCCGGGGGTGGTCACCTTGTCGATTTCAGCTTCAGGGTGCGCGCCTGTGGCTTGAAGCAATGCCGCTGCGCCCTGCATGGTTTGCAGCACAATGTCTTTCGCAAGGTCGGCTTTCACGCCCAGTTCCACGCCCCCTTCGCTCGCGGCCCTTACATATCGCATAGCGTAGGCAATGCCGCACGAAGCCAAAGCCATACACGCCGTCATCTGGTTTTCATCGATAACCATCACCGAGCCAAGGCGGCTGAAGATGTCGCTCACGCTCTTGATTTGCTCATCGCTTGCGCCGATAGAGCAAATGAAAGTCATGCTCTTGCGCACGGCTATGGCGGTGTTGGGCATCACACGGAACACGGCAGGCGGAGTGCAGAGCGAGAGGTCTTCGAGTTGCGACAAAGTGATACCTGCCGCCACCGACACCAGCATCTGCTTTTCCCACTGAATTTTGGACGAAAGCGGATCCATCACGTCATACACCAGCCACGGCTTCACGGCAAGGATAATGATGTCAGTGCCAAGTATAGCCTTCTCGTTGTCGGTGTCCACATTCATATCGGGATAGTCGGCCTTCAGCGCATCGAGCTCGCCATGGTTGTTTGGCGAACAAACGGTAATGTCGGCTGTGCAGAAATCAGGGTCGGCAGCCAATCCTCTTGCGATAGCGCCACCCATGTTGCCAGCCCCAATGATTCCTATTTTCATAATCCTAAATTTTTATTTTACAAATATAGCAAAAATAATGCCAAATGCCCACAACATGGCGTTTTGATTTTCGTCGCCATTTGCAAGTTTTTGCAACCGATTGCGGTGGCGGTCGGGTGAAATATTGGGGCGAATATGGTTTATTTGATAATTTAGCAGTAACTTTGCTATATCACAAAACATGATTATTACTTAGCGGAGATTTCTCCGCCACAATGTATGCTCAAAAATATGAAAAAGTCACTTCCTATTATCAAAGACGACCCTTGGCTTCAGCCGTTTGCGCCTGCCATTGAGGGCCGACACGAAGATGCATTGAAAAAAATGAAGGAACTTGCCGGCAAGGGCAAGCTCAGCGATTTTGCAAACGCCTACAATTACTATGGCTTGCACCGCACTGATAATGGATGGACATTCCGTGAATGGGCACCAAATGCCACCGACATCTACATCGTGGGACCGTTCAACGAATGGACAGAGTGTGAACCCTACCGCATGAAGCGACTCACCGACGGCAACTGGGAAATCAACCTGCCAGAACGCGCCATGGCGCACGGCGACCTATTTAAGCTGCATGTGCACTGGAATGGCGGTTGGGGCGAACGCATCCCTGCCTACGCCACACGCGTGGTGCAAGACGACACCACCAAGATTTTCTCGGCTCAGGTTTGGAGCCCTGAAAAGCCCTACGAGTTTAAGGTACACGACTTCGTGCCTACGGTCGATCCGTTGCTCATCTACGAGTGCCACATCGGTATGGCGCAAAACAAGGAGGCAGTAGGCTCGTACGAGGAATTTCGCACCGAGGTGCTGCCACGCATCGTGAAATTGGGCTACAACGCCATTCAGATTATGGCTATTCAGGAGCACCCCTACTACGGCTCGTTTGGCTACCATGTGTCGAGTTTCTACGCTGCATCAAGCCGCTTCGGCACTCCCGAAGAGCTAAAGCATCTTATCGACGATGCACACGCCCACGGCTTGGCGGTGATTATGGATATCGTGCACTCCCACGCCGTGAAAAACGAGGTGGAGGGTCTGGGACGCTTCGACGGCAGCTACGACCAATACTTCTACGGCGACGGCCGACGCGAGCACCCGGCATGGGATTCGCTCTGCTTCGACTATGGAAAGAATGCCGTAATCAATTTCCTGCTGAGCAACTGCAAATTCTGGCTCGATGAATACAAGTTCGACGGTTTCCGCTTCGACGGCGTGACCTCGATGCTCTACTACAGCCACGGACTGGGACAGGCGTTTGGCAGCTACGACGACTACTACGACGGATCGCAAGACACCAACGCCATCACCTACCTCACCCTTGCCAACATACTGATTCACGAGGTGAACCCTCACGCCATCACCATCGCCGAGGAAATGAGCGGTATGCCAGGACTGGCACGCGCATTTAAAGACGGCGGCATGGGCTTCGACTACCGTATGGCGATGGGCATTCCCGACTATTGGATCAAGACCATCAAGGAGAAGAAGGACGAGGATTGGAAGCCCGGCTCCATTTTCTGGGAACTCACCAACCGACGTGCCGACGAGAAAACCATCAGTTACGCCGAAAGCCACGACCAGGCTTTGGTGGGCGACAAGACCATCATTTTCCGCCTCATCGACAAGGAAATGTATTGGCACATGATGGTTGACGACCACAACGCTGTGGTGGATCGCGGTATGGCGCTGCACAAGATGATTCGCTTGGCAACAGCCTCGACCATCAATGGTGGTTACCTCAACTTCATGGGCAACGAATGGGGACACCCCGAATGGATCGACTTCCCACGCGAGGGCAACGGCTGGAGCCACAAATATGCTCGTCGCCAATGGGATTTGGTGGACCGCAAAGACTTGAAGTACCAGTTCCTCAACAACTGGGACACCGATATGATGCACCTGCTGGGCGGCCAACACGGCTTCCAGAAATTGCCAATCCGAAAGTTGTGGGATAAGGACGACGACCAAGTGCTCGCCTTCATGCGTGGCAATCTGGTATTTGTGTTCAACTTCCACCCATTCAAGTCGTTCGCCGACTACGGTATCTTGGCTCCCGAAGGCGAATACGAGCCCGTGATGGACAGCGATAGCGCACAATACGGCGGTTATGGCAACATCGACAGCACCATTCACCACCTCACCCAGCACGACGACCTCTACAACGAGGCGCACTTGGGTTGGCTGAAACTCTACCTGCCATCGCGCAGCGTGCAAGTGCTGCGTATGCTTCCACCAAAGCGCAAAACCGCCAAGAAAAAAGCCGCCCCAAAGAAAGTGGCAACAAAAAAAGCAACCACCAAGGCTGCTCCAAAGGCCGCTTCAAAAAAGAAATAGCCACCATCGCCAACACCGATAACACGGCAAAAAAACAAAAACTGCGTCGCAACCTTTCAAGGATTGCGACGCAGCCATTTTATATGCCATTGTGTGAATCACAACAAAATCTTTTATTAATTAAATATCAGCGAGTTAGACACTTTAAAGAATGTAACTGCTAACGATTTAGAAACGAGCTATATTCTTTTTCTTTCTCAACTTTGCAATATAAAAAAATCCCATAGGGATTTGATATGTGTAGGCAGGTATGCAGCGAAGGTTATGCGAAATGAGCGAAGCGAAATGGAGCATAACCGAAGCGAAATGCCTGCAAATGTCGCATAACAATATGCATCCCAGCGGGATGCGATTTCGCCATTATAGGGCTTTTTGATGTTGTCGCATTCCGCTGGAATGCATAATACTGACAAATCTATTGCAGGT
>SAMEA104315425__coassemble_484_pt1 | contig 44346 bp, 39 predicted proteins | sample SAMEA104315425__metabat2_low_PE_013 | metagenome-assembled genome bin SAMEA104315425 (sample SAMEA104315425) | gut metagenome | biome: Monkey gut; feature: monkey-associated habitat; material: faeces | place: China | collected 2013 | reverse complement strand
CCGATAAGACAACCCACACCCATACCAATATCCCACGAAATGAGAATGGTGGAGTTGGCTGTGCCTCGCTGGTCGTTGGTTCCGAGGTTGATGGTCATATTCTGGTAAGCTGGCCACAGGTGACCGTTGCCAAGACCGATGAGCACGGCAGAACCGTAATAACCAATGGCATTAGGCACAGCAATAAACAGGGTGTAGCCCACAAGCGATATGAGCATTCCATAGCCAGCATTGTGGGTGAGTCGGCCTTCGCGCAGTGCTTTCGCGCCTTGCAGACGCGACGAAATCAGTCCCACCGCCAATATCAAGAACCATGCGCCTGTGCCAGCGGTGATGTGCATCACCTCTTTACCGTAGATGGCAAGGTAGTTGCTCAACACACCAAAACAGAAGCCGAAGCACACCATATTCGCCGCCAACGCCCAACCCTTGAGCAAGAAGAAGCGGTCGAGCGACACGGTGCGGCCAGTTTTGTTGATGGGGCGTGGTTTGAGTTTGAGTGTGGAGTCCACGGCAAGCCCTACGCCAGCAATCGCCAAGGCGAGAATAAATATCATGTCGAAACTGTCGGTGAGTTCATAGAGAAAAATGCCCACCGATGGCGCTATCGCCATACCGAGGTTATTGCTCAATCCGTAGTAGCCTATACCCTCGTTGCGACGCGACGACGGCAGCACATCGATAGCCACCGTGCTGTTGGCGACCGTGATAGCCCCGAACGGACCACCATGCAGCGTGCGCACTATGGCGAAGAGCAACAGCGTGCCTGCCATAAGGTAACCGGCAAAGAATATGAAAAACACGAAGAAAGTGACCATCAGCACCTTCTTTCGTTGAAAATTATCGACCATAAAGCCGCTGAATGGGCGAAACAGCATGGCAGTGACCGAGTAGCCGCTCAGCACCAGCCCGATCATGTCTTTCGTGGCATGGAAATGTTCGCTCAAATAAAGGGGCAGCAAAGGCGTGAGCAGATAGAAGGCGAAGAAAAGCGTGAAATTGGCAATCATCACCTTGCAGTAATTCCTATTCCAAAGTTTCTCTGTGTTAGCAGTCATCCCCATCAAAATTTAAAAGCCAAAAAAATATCCATTCCCACGCGCGTGGGAATAAAAATCCCTCTCGGATAGGTCTTTACACCCTATGCCCAATCAGGGTGGCGCTGGTGGCTTTCTCCACCACGCACATCACGCGGTCGCCCACCTTGGTATCGCCAGCAGGGAACACAATCACCTTGTTTTGCTGTGTGCGGCCAAACATATCGTCTTTCGAGCGTTTGCTGTAGCCTTCCACCAGCACCTCAAAGGTTTTGCCCACATCGTTGCGGTTGCTGCACAGCGACAGTTCGTTTTGCAGCGCAATCATACGGTTGAGGCGGTCGATTTTCACCTCCTCGCTCACATTGTCGGGCAGATGCTTGGCGGCGAATGTGCCAGGACGCTCGCTGTATTTAAACATAAACGACGAGTCGAAGCCCACTTCGCACATCAGCGAGAGCGTCTCCTCGAAGTCTTCCTCCGTCTCGTTGTGGAAACCGGTGAACATATCGCTCGAAATGCCGCAGTCGGGCATCGCTTCACGGATTTTCGCAATTCGGTCGAGATACCATTCGCGGGTGTATTTGCGGTTCATGAGTTTCAAAATCTTGTTGCTGCCGCTCTGCACTGGCAGGTGAATGTGGTTGCAGATGTTGGCGTGCGATGCCATGGTGGCAATGATTTCGTCGCTCAAGTCCTCTGGATTGCTGGTGGTGAAGCGCACACGCATTTCAGGCGCGGCCTCAGCCACAAGTGCGAGCAGCGCAGCCATATCCACAGGTTCACCGCCGTCGGCAGGCTTAAAGAGGTAGCTGTTCACGTTCTGACCGAGCAAAATCACCTCCTTGAAACCCTTGTTTTGCAGGTCGCGCAATTCGTTGAGAATGCTCTCCGGTTCACGGCTGCGTTCACGGCCACGGGTGTAAGGCACGATGCAGTAGGTGCAGAAGTTGTTGCAGCCACGCATGATGCTGATGTAGCCGCTCACCTTGTTGCCGCTGATGCGCTGTGGAATGATGTCGCGATAGGTTTCGGTGGTCGAGAGTGTGGTTTCGATGGCTTTCTCGCCGGCTTCAGCACTGGCGATGAGGTTGGGCAGTTCCAAGTAGGAGTCGGGACCAGCCACGATGTCAACGTCGTACTCGTTGATTAGCACTTCCTTCAGACGCTCAGCCATGCAGCCGATAACGCCCACAATCAGGCGACGCTTGCGATTGCGGCGCAAGGCATTGAGTTGGTTGAGGCGAGAGAATATTTTTTGCTCGGCGTTGTCGCGAATCGAGCAGGTGTTGATAAAGATGGCGTCGGCAGCATCAAGCGTGTCGGTGGTGTCGTAGCCAGCCATTTTCATCACCGAAGCCACCACTTCGCTGTCAGCCACATTCATCTGGCAGCCGTATGTTTCGATAAACAGTTTCTTTGAAAATTCTCCCTGATTGTCGTAACTCAACTTCATGTCCATATCGTAAAGTGCTTATATTATCGTCAATAAAAAACTCACGCACAACATGCGCGCGAACCACAATGCAAAATTACATTTATTTCTCCTAACCACCAAATCCACCCATGCTCAGACGCAGTCCACTCAAGCCACTACCGATATAATTTGCTGATAGCAAATAGCGGAACTATGGTCACTTGGCGCTCCTCGCCATTGTCTTGCTCATCGATGTAGGTGATTTTTCCGAAGTTCTCTGCCGAGCATCTTACAGCCGAGTGCAACTTCTTTTCACGCATAAACACCCACAGGCTCTTCATGCCTCCTTGCACATTTGCCTTCACTTCCACTGGCAGAACTTTATTGCCAAAAGATTCGATGTAGTCAACCTCTGCCAATGAACTCTTCGCCTCTCTTGCCCAGTAATACAATTCATGGCGCAAATTTGCCGTTTTGTAGGCAAGAAGTTCTGTTCCTGCCACTTGTTCGGCAATTGAGCCTTTATTAACGAGGTCGGTGGCATTGGCGGTCAAAATTTGTGCAGTGATGTCTGAGATGTCGCCCAATGCCATATTGAGAGTTCGCAACAACAATCCACAGTCAAGAAATATCACTTTGCGCTTATTGGCATTGATTTCGCTTCCAAGTGGCAATCCATTGGCTGATGTATGCGTCACTGGTATCAAAATACCAGCACGATAAAGCAAATCGAGTGCTTGTTTCACAGCATGAGTTTTGTATCCACCCACATCCGCATACACAAATTTCTTGCCACATTGAACAGCGGCACTGTGCAGAACGCTACGGAGCAAATCGGGGTCAACCTTACTCTTATACTTCGGAAAGTCGTCTTCATACGACACGATAATGTCGTCTTGCACTTCCTGACACAGCGAATAGTTGTGAGTAGCCACCCATTTCACCACCACTTCGGGCATTCCACCTATCATCATGTAGGTGCGATAGTGCTCTAATATGGTTTTGTAGAGCGGTTCTGGCAGGGGGTGCTCTGCCGACGCGCTGTCTCTCGCCTTTAGCAATGCATCAAATCCGCAAGCCGACTCAAACTCGTCGAAACTCAACGGACGCATAAACATGGAGTGGATACGCCCCACGCCAAAAGTTGGAAGGTCGTCTAATGCGAACTCCAGTAAAGAACCTGCCGCAATCACATGAAGTTTGGGCATATCCTCTTTGAAAAAGCGTAGTGCCATGATGGCTTTCGGGCACTCCTGCACTTCATCAAGAAACAATAACGTTTTGCCAGGAAAAATATCAATACCTATCAATGCCGACAACTGGCTAACGATTCGGCCAGCATCGAGGTCGGCTTCAAAAACCTGCTTATAAATTGGAGATTTTTCAAAATTAATCTCTGCGTAGTTTTGGAATAGTCGGCCCAAATGCTTGACAGAACTGGATTTTCCCACCTGTCGAGCACCACGCAGAAGGATTGGCTTGTGGTCTGCCCTTTTTGCCCATTCTTCAAGGTACTTGTCTATGATTCTTTTTAGATACATGCTAATATATTGTGTTTTAGGTTACAAAGTTACTAAAATTGAAAAATACAAACAAATAATTGGGCAATTTTTTGAAAAATACAAACAAATAATTGGGGCAAAAATTGAAAAATACAAAGATATAATTGGGCGATTTTTTGAAAAATACAAAGATATAATCAGTTTTTCACTTTGCGGACGAGGGTGCGGAAAGCGAAACCGATGTGGCGAATGGTGGTGGCCACGGTGCCGTAGTAGTGGCACATGATGTGGTAGCGCTCTTTCAGCGAAGCCTTGTGATGCTTGTCGGTCAAGCCGTCGGTGAGGAAACTCACAATGGGGGCATCGCCCACATAGGCGTTGTGGTCCGACTGCTGGAGCACACGAATGCACCAATCATAGTCGGCACTGAAGCGATAGGCGAGGTTGTATTGCGGAGCGAGGTCGCGGCGTGCCGCAAACGCCTGATGGCACACCAGCATACCGTGCTTGAAACTGTCGGCAGTAAGCACCGCAGGGGCTGTGAGGTGGCGCATACCCACCACTTTGCGCTCGGCGTTCACCACTTGGGTCTGACCGTAAATCACACCCGGATTGCTCCCTGCCACGGCTGCCATACGCGCAAGCGAGTCGGCAGCGGCAAACGCATCGCCAGCGTTCATCCATATCAGATATTTTCCTTTGGCAAGGCGAATGGCCTTGTTCATAGCGTCGTAGAGTCCCTTGTCACGCTCGCTCACAATGCGAGTGCTGGCAATGCCAGCCTCGTTCACCATGCGCAGGGTATCGTCGGTCGAAGCGCCGTCCACCACCAGATATTCATAGTCGGTGCACGATTGTTCCTTCACACTCTTCAGCGTGGGCGCAATCACCCCAGCCGCATTCCACGTAACAGTAATCACAGAAAATAATACTTCCATATCATTCATTTATTTCGCAAATGAGGGGGCGAGATGGTGTGGTTTCGCCTTCATTTGGAGAATTTCTTACGCAAAAATAGCAATAAAATTTGTGAAACATTTGCATTTTGCCGTTAATTTGTTTTTCGCCTGTGGCTGAGGTTGGAAATAATATTGTAATTTTGCGTAAAATAAGGTGTATAAGCCAATCGTGGCATCCGCTGCCGATTGCGTTTACACGCTCTCCGATTTTTAGACTAAAACAAGAAATTATGGCATCAAAACTTTGGGAAAAAAACATACAGGTTGACCACGATGTGGAAACCTACACCGTGGGGCGCGACCGTGAAATGGACCTCTATTTGGCTCGCTACGACGTGCTTGGTTCGATCGCCCACATCACTATGCTGCAAACCATCAATTTGCTCACCGCCGACGAGCTTTCCCAGCTCACCGCTGCCCTGCGCGAGATTTTCGCCGAGATTGAGACTGGCAAATTCGTGATTGAAGACGGCATTGAGGATGTGCACTCGCAAGTGGAACTGATGCTCACGCGTCGCCTTGGCGATGTGGGCAAGAAAATCCACTCTGGCCGCTCGCGCAACGACCAAGTGCTCGTGGACCTTCGCCTTTTTATCCGCAGCGAGATTGAAGATGTGGTGCATCACATCACCACGCTTTTCCACACACTTCAGGCGCAGAGCGAGCGTTATAAGGATGTGTTGATGCCGGGCTACACCCACTTGCAGGTGGCTATGCCGTCGTCGTTCGGACTGTGGTTTGGGGCCTATGCCGAATCGCTTGCCGACGACTTGGTGGTGCTCCGTGCCGCCTACGATGTGAACAACCGCAATCCGCTGGGCTCTGCCGCCGGCTACGGATCATCGTTCCCCCTCAACCGAGAGCTCACCACGCAGCTGCTCGGATTTGCGTCGGTCGACTACAATGTGGTGTATGCGCAGATGGGGCGTGGCAAGACCGAGCGAATTGTGGCTGCCGCCATTGCAAACATTGCCGCCACCATTTCAAAACTGGCATTCGACGCATGTATGTTTAATTCGCAAAACTTCGCGTTCATCAAACTCCCCGACGAGTTCACCACCGGCTCTTCGATTATGCCGCACAAGAAAAATCCCGATGTGTTTGAATTGACGCGCGCACGCTGCAACCGTTTGGAGGCGCTGCCATTCCAAATCACAATGGTCACCAACAATCTGCCTGTGGGCTATTTCCGCGACTTGCAACTCACCAAGGAGGATTTTCTGCCAGCGTTCGACGAAATCAAGGCTATTCTCTCGATGGTCAACGCCATGATGAGCCAAGTGAAGGTGAACGAGCATATCCTCGACGATGCGCGCTACGATCTCATGTTCAGCGTGGAGGAGGTGAACCGCCTCGCAGCCGCTGGCATGCCGTTCCGTGATGCCTACAAGAAGGTGGGGCTCGACATCGAGGCTGGCAAGTTCACCCCAGTGAAGAAGGTGCACCACACCCACGAGGGCTCTATCGGCAACCTCTGCAACGACCGCATCGCCGCCCTCTACCAGCGCACGCTCGATGGCTTCAATTTCGAAACCTACCACAAGGCGTTCAGCCACCTGCTCGGCAGATAACGGCAACGCAGAGGAGCGAATATTCGTCAAAGCCACACACAAATATTGATTCACAATAATGAAATAACCGATGATAAAGAAAACGCTTTTACTGATTATGCTTTTGGGTGTGTTTGCCAGTTGCAACCACATCGACAACAAGGTGCTTCCCTCCTACACCGTGCGCATCGACTTGGGCACATACGGCGTGTGGAACACCTACGGCGTGACTGGCGTGGGCGATTACCGCATCTTCAGCCGCGACAAGCAGTTGCCAGCCAATTTCCCCTACAACGCCAACACATTCACCGGCTTTGGCGGCGTGCTGCTCATCATGGGGCTCGACACATCCACTGGCTCGTATGCGCCACTGGCGTTCGACGCTGCCTGTCCTGTGGAGCGCAGACCAGAATACACGCTCACCATCGACCCCACCACATTCGATGCCATTTGCCCCAAATGCGGCTCGCACTACAACGTGCTCAATGGCGCTGGCGGACCGCTCTCAGGCACAGCACTTAGCCAAAAAGTGGGGCTCCAACCCTACAAATGCCGCCAATCAGTGAACGGAGGTTACATCATCACCTCATACTAACCGCAGATTTTTGTTTTTCAAATATTTGTCAAAACAAAAAAATTGCATTACCTTTGCACCGCATTTGTTTACCGCAATAGCTGCTCGGATGGTGGAATCGGTAGACACGAGGGACTTAAAATCCCTTGGCCTTTAGGCTGTGCGGGTTCAAGTCCCGCTCCGAGTACCCACATAGGCTGTTAATTGATTGATTAACAGCCTATTTTATTTGGGGCTCACACAGATCTCACAGATCCCACAGGTTTTGCTTTTGAGGGTGTTAAATCTCACAGAGGTTGGTGGTTATTGGAGTGTCCGAGTGCTCTGAGTGCTCCGAGTGCTCTGAGTGCTCCGAGTGCTCTGATTATCAAAACTCCCACAAATTCACCGAGAGAATTTTGAATTTGTGGAAATTTGTGATAATTTGTGGCAGATTTAAAAAAACACGAATCCCACGAATTTCACGAATAATTATTTTTGTTGAATCTGTTGAATCTGTGTGAGACCTTCCCACATAATTCTGTGAGATTTCCCACCAACAAAAATTTCCGTGAGATCCGTGGGATCTGTGTGAGCCTAATCCCCCATCAAAGTGGGATCTGTGTGAGCCCGAGCCACAGCCCACCACAAAAGTGGAATCTGTGTGAGTAAAGGGTTAGCGCTTACGGTTGCGGACGCTTCTTACTGCGCCACCGCTCGACTTCACCGTGCGGGTTTTCACCTTTGCCACTTTTTGCTTCTTTTCCTTTTTCACAGTAGCCTTCTTGGTGGACTTTGCGCCACGCTTGGTGGTGGATTTCTTCACCGACTTCTGCTCCTCGGCTGCTGTAGTTTCTTCATCGTCGGCGCCTTCGGCTTCACGCTCTGCCTTTTCGCGGGCTTCCTTCTGAGCCTGGAGTTCTTCGCGTGATGGCACCCACAATCCCTTATCAAACTGGCGCAAACGGCGTTCGATGCTGTCTTGTGCGTGCTTGTATGCCTTATCGTCGGGGAATTGCATACGCAAGGTTTGGTTGCGCAGGTTCTTCACCTTATAGATGTCGCCCTTATACATATTGAGTTTGAAGAAGTCGTCGAGGTTGTAGCGGAGCAAGTTGTTGTCGTTGTCGGTAAACACAAACTGCTGTGCGATGTAGGGGCGAATGTCGTTGAGTTTCACCCAGAACATAGGCCACTTTTGCACCACGCCAAACTCGTCTTCACGGTGCAGCACAGGACAGATGGCATCCACACGGCTACGCATTTTATTGCTGCGGGTGTCGAACTCCCATTTTTCAATAATGTAGTAACTCAGCACCTCACTGCCTGGAATGTCGGCATTCTCAATCACGTATTTAGGCGCCTTTTCGGTGCTGCCCTTGGCGTGAGCGTAGAGAATGTGGAAGCGGTCGAGCATGTTGCTGATCTTATACTTGTAAGTGTCGGTAAACATTTCGCGACCGTCGAGCCACTCATACACAGAGATGTCGCCGTTAGCCACATGGCGCATGATGATGTAGAACAAGCTTTCGCCATCTTCATTTGGCTCTTCGGGATAATAGAGTGCCGCGTTCTTGCCCTTGGTGAGGTCGATCTCACGATACACGATTTTCATCCACTGCAAGTCGGCATCGCTTGGCTCCGGCACCTCGTAGAACGATTGCTGACGCGTTGAAACTTGCGATTGAGCCTTCTTCGCAGCGGTGGCTGCGGTCTTTTTCACCACCTGTGCTTGTGCAACAGAGGCAGTGCAAGCGATAGCCGCCACGGCAATGATTACTTTGAGAAACTTCATATCTAAAGTTTATATATAAATATTATCTGATTAAAAAATTATCAATTCACAATCACTTCCATTGGTGCGATGTCGCGAGTCACGCCGTCGGGGCCGGTGGCCTTCACGCGCGAGATGTAGAAGCGCTTGCCGTGTCGCATCTGCTTCATAGCCTCACGCTGGCGTGGCGAGAAGTTGGATCCCGACGAGCGTTCGCTCATGGCATTGCCCATCTGGTCGAAGAGCACCATATCGAAACTTACCACACGGAAGTCGATTTTCAGCAAGTCGTCGTCGATAGCCGCATCCAGTCCCTTGGCTGCCAAAAGTGTGCCTTTAGAGAAAGGCTTGCCACCCTTGTAACTGGCTCGATGGCCGTTGCCGTCGGTGTAGGTGATAAATGGCATTGGGTCGGGCAACTTACGCACACGGAAACTGGTGGTGCCCACATTGGTGCGCTGACCGTCGATTTCGGCAGTCACGCTAATCGTACACTCGCTGCCTATTGCCGATGAGCGAGCCACCCAGCCTTTAGCGGTCTTGGTGAGCGAGCCGTTGGTCATTGTGGCTTGAATCGACTGCTGAGGCACGCCTGCCACGGCGATTGACACTGGGTTGTCGATACCAGCGTAAAACACGTTCATCATAGTGGCAGAAACGGTAGCCAATGGTTCAATCACGGTGTACGACGATTTGAAGTCGCGCTTGGTGACACTACCATCACGCGCCGTAACCTCGATAAAACCGGAGAACTCGAATTTGCCGGTGCTGCCGGTCGCCACCTCGTAGTGGCTGCCCTTGATTTGGCTGCCGTTCACAAACACGCGTGGGCGCGCTGTGGTGTCGATGGCTGCCATCACAATCTCGGCAGAATATTTGCTACCACGCATCACCATCTTCGATTCAGGCACCACAAACGCGTCAAAGTGATTGACACGCAGCTCGCCAGTATCGAGGTTGGAAATCATGGAGCCGAGCGCCACGCCTTCGGCGAAGCGAATATCGTTTTGCAACTTCGAGAGCAGTGTGACAGCGGCAATGGCTGGCATACCCTCAAAGAGGCTTTCCTCCCATCGCTTCGTTCCCTCGCTTGTTTTCACATTTGCAGTAGAGAGCGCTTCCTCCACATTCTTCTGTGCATCGGGATTGTCGAGCATTCCCAAGATGAATGTGCGGTATTGTTCAATACGCGTACGCAGTTGAGCACCCTTCTTACCTGTTGGAGGCAGCATCACCTGGGCGGCAGCGTCGAGGTTGTCTTCGGCTTCAATGTGGTTCACATCGCCTTGCGGACCATCGCACTGCTTCACAATATCTACCTTCAACGATTCGATATAATCATACAGACTGTCGGTGGTGTTGCGCACCTGCATACCCAAATCCAGCCACTGGCGGCCCTGCTTTGGATATTTGTTGTAGAATGCTTGAATTTGCTCAAACATCATCTGGCTGCGCGCGGTGAGTGTGCGATTGGTGCGCGAGAGCCCCTGTTGCACTTGGCGGAACCCACTGAGCACATCACTCGACACATTCAAGGCAAGCATGGCGGTCAGAACGATGTACATCAAGTTGATCATCTTCTGACGTGGCGACATGCGGCCCACCGTCTGATTTTTAGCGTTTGCCATGCTTATTCGTTAGAGTTATCATTATCATTAAGGTCAACGCCAGGCATACCACCCATTGGGCGATACATGTTCACGGTCATTGCCTTAATCATTTTTTCATACACGCTGTTGAGTTGCTTCATGTAGCGAGCCATCTTTTCGGTCTCGTCGCAGTAGTGTGCGCTTTCGGCTGCCGATTTCTCGTACATATCGCGAATATCCTTCAAACCACGGTTCACGCGGTCGATGCTGTCGAGCTGTGAGGAAATGCTCTTGAGCTGAATTTCGTAGATGGTGTTCAATCCGCCAATGTTGCGGTTGAGGTTTTCCATCTGCTCCACGTAGCCGGTGCTGCTTTGGGTGATGCTCTCGCTGTTTTCGGTAATGGCGCGATAGCTGCCAAGCAGTGTTTCCGACACTTGGTTGAGCGCGGTGGTGGTTTCGTTCAGTCGCTGCATCTGCTCTGAAATGCCAGCCATTTGGCTCAAATATTGCTGAGTGGCGTCGGTGAGTTCAGCCATACGGCTCAACTGGTCGCTTGCGGCTGCCATTTTAGCGATGCTTTCGCTCAGCGAGCGAGAATCCTCCTCGGTGAGGTCGATGCCCTGTGGCAATCCCACAGCAGCCTTAGCCTCGGCTTCGGTCACGCCTTGCTGTGCAGGAGCCTGCACCGCTGCGCCACCGCCAATCACGATGTTGCCACCACCTGCGAAGTCGGGACGGTCGTCGGGGTCGCCAGAAGCGAGAACGGGGAACACCTGCTCCCATTTATAATCGTGCTCGGGACGGTCGAAAGCGGTGAGGATAAACATCAATACTTCCGTACCCATACCGATGGTGAGCATTTCGTTACCACCTTCGAGGTGAAGAATCTTGAACAACGCACCCAAGATTACGACTGCCGCACCAATACTGTAGGCAAAGTTGAAGAAACGCTGACCGGTTTCACCCGAAAGGAAGCGTTCAATCACATTTTTATATTTCTTAATTTTTCCCATAATCCCTTATGTGTAATTGATTGGAAAATCTGTATTTGCTATGATTTTTTTGATTAGTTTTTCTTTCTTTTCACCTTGGTGTAGCCCACCTTTGAGCGCACGCAGCGGAAACCGATGTAAGAGCGCTGCTCGTTCTGGTATTCCCACATGCGGAGGTCGGCGCGAATGTTGTGTGCCACGTCTTTCCACGAGCCACCACGCACAATCTTGCGCGACATCTTGTAAGGGTCGTCCTTCGCCACATTGTAGCGGTATTCGGGGTTGAGGTCGCTGGTCATGCGGTCGATGCTCTCGGTGTAGGCGGTAGAGGTCCATTCGCTCACGTTGCCAGCCATGTCGAAGAGCCCGAAGTCGTTGGGCTCGTAGGTGCCTACGGGCGCGCACACTATGCTACCGTCTTTCACATAGTTGCCCTCCTGTGGCTTGAAGTTGGCATAGAAGCACCCTTCGTCTTCGGTGAGTGGCAAATCGCCCTCCCAAGGATATTTGTTCTTGTTCACACCTGCGCGTGCCGCAAATTCCCATTCAGCCTCGGTGGGCAAGCGGTATGGCTCCACATACACGCCTTCCTTGCCGAGCGACTTGCGGAGGAACTCGGTGCGCCAGTTGCAGAATGCGTTGGCTTGCTCCCAGCTCACGCCCACCACGGGGTAGTTGTTGTAGTTGCCGTTGGCGAAGTACATGCGCACATACGGCTCATTGTAGGCGTTGTCGAAGTCGTTCACCCAGCAAGTGGTGTCGGGGAACACGTTCACGATATAGGTGTTCACGAAATCCCATTGACCGGAGAGCGGACGGTTAACGGTCTGACGCACGATGCGGCCATCATCGTCGATGTAGGCAGTGTCTTTGCTGATAGTAGGCACATCGGTGGGCACTGCGTGGTCGGTGTTGTAGTCGCGAGTGGCAGGGTCGAGACGGTGCTTGCGCTTCACAGCCTCGGTCATATTATAGATTTCGTAGCGATAGTTCATCTGAGTGGGGTCGAGTTCCTTCACGCCAGTGATGGGGTTGATGCGATACACGCTCTCGATAGCGCGTTCCTCGTCTTCGCTCGGATTGCGCCATGGAATGTTTTTCGACCAGTCGAGATGAGGCTTCACAGGGTCGCCATACTTGTCTTCGGTGATTTTAAACTCATCGTTGCCACCGTAGGCAGGGTCGGCGAGGCGCTCACGGATAATGGAGTCGCGCACCCAGTAAAGGAATTGCTTGTACTTTGAGTTGGTGATTTCGGTCTGGTCCATCCAGAATGCGTCAACCGACACACCGCGCGCCGTGGAGTCGATGCCCCAAAGCGAGTCGGCCTCTGATGGTCCTTCCTTCATTGAACCACAATCCACGAGCACCATGCCGTAAGGTGTAGGCTCCACAAACACGGAACCACTCACGCCAGTCACTTCGCCTCCGTAGGCCGACACTGAGCGCCGTCCCGAGAAGCAAGAAGTGAGCACTGTTGCAAACACGAATGTGGTGAGAGAAATTAATAGTACCTTTTTCATATTCTACATTAATCGAATACTCTTATGTTTATTTTTATTTTTTTCGCCTAAGTTCAATTTCACGTTATAGTTCACAAACACCTCATGGCTACCCGAAGTGGCCTTTGAAATGTCGGAAATAGGATAATCGTAGGAGTAGCCCACTACGAAATTCTTTATTTCAACCCCTGCCACAAGGCTCACGGCATCTTTATGACGGTATGCCACGCCACCGGTGATAAACTTGTTGTAGCGCACTCGCATTGTGGCCTCTGCCTGGTAAAGATTGAAATCGGTCTTCACAAACACAGAGGGTTGTAATTCAAATAACGTATTATTTACGGGAATATTGCCACCTGCCATAAAATAACATGTGCGACCGGCCTCAAATATGTAGAGGTCTTCCTCGTTGCCCTCCGATTTCATCTCCACCGAGGGTTGTGTGAGGTGCGTGGCAGAGAAACCTGCCCACCAGTGCTTGTGCTGGTAGAAAATGCCCGCACCGAAGTCGAACGCATTGCCCGAAACGTCGGTCTTGGGAATGGCGTCATCGGCCTCGTCGCCCTCCACCTCGATAATTCGGGATCCACGGAACTTTTCGTTGACCAAGCCCACCTGAATACCGCCGCTTAGCGTGCCGCCAAACAGTTTTTGCTTATACGCCAACTGTGCCGACGCATTCAAGCCCGAATACAGGCCCATGCTGGTTTGGTTGATGGATACGCCTGTGGCAAATCGCTTGTTGAGGAACTTGAATGGCATATCCGCCAGCCCCACAAACGAGAGCGGTGCGTGCTTGATGCCCACCCATTGCGCGCGGCTGCCCACGGTCACGTGAATGTAGTCGGTGTTGCCTATGGCTGAAGGGTTGTAATAGCCTGGCACCATATAATATTGGGTGTACTGATTATCCACCTGCGCCCTCAGTGTGGTCACACACAGGAAAGCGGCAAGCGTCAGCATCAAATATTTACGAATGTAGGTCATTATCCCTTCTTATGAATTGTTCGTTGTTTGTTATTCAAAATAAAATGTGAGCACCACCATGTTGTTGGTCACCTTGTCCACGCTTTGTGTGAAGCGCATCATTTCGGGGTTGTCCTCCAAGTCGGGGCGGTTTTTCTGAAGCACGTTCTTCAAGCCGAAGCAGAATTTCAGTTCGGGGCAAAGTTTGAAGAATGGCAAATAGATGTCGCAGCCCATGCCCACGGTGAGCATAGCGTCGCCATTTGCCAGGCGGAGCTGCTCGGTGCGGTCTTTAGCCACGTCGAACACACCCATCACGCCACCAGTGAAATAGGGGCGCACATTGTGGTAGCGGTTCGCCGAAATCTTCAGGTCGAGCGGCAGCACAATGTAGGTGGATTTGATGTTTTGGCTCTGGTTGCGGCGCAGCGGGTCGGTCACCTCGTCGGGGGCTGAGGAGTTGATGTATTTCACTACCTTGTTGCCAAAATACATACCCGGCGAGAAGCGCAGGTTGAAATTCTTGGCAAGGCGCAGGTCGGCGAGCACATTCACGCAGAAGCCCGGTGAATGTTGCGGCACATCGGCAAACCAAGTTTCGCCGTCTTCGGTCTGAAAGCCATTGTTCACGATGTGAATATCCTGAAAATTGGTACCCACCGAAAACCCGAAGTGAATCTTCTTCTGGTCGACATACTGGCGATTCAGAATCTTGTCGTTGTCTTGCGCAAAGGCTGTTAAAGCGCACAAAACCAACGCAAAAAGCATTATATGTGATTTAAAATCAATTTTCATCTCGTCATTAATAACGCAAATTTATCCCCTCTTATTGCCATCCCCCACCACTTTTTTCCACTTTCAAGCGGAGAGGCTGGCGGAGAGGCGCGATGCCCAGGCGAAAACGGGGAGGGTGAACCAGCGGTGCATCACATAGCCCATGACAAGCAGTATGGGGAGTTGACCGAAGGCGTAATGACCATAAACATCTATGCCGAAGTGGCCCAAGAATGGGCTGACCAAATAGCCGAACACCAGCCCCGACAGGGAGTGAAGCAGGAATATCTCAAAACAGATGCTGCCCAACCACACCAGCGGTTTCCAATGCAGTATGCGGCTGATGATGCCTTCGGTGCCGGCATTGAGCACAAACACCAGCAAGAGCAGCGAAAGCGGAATCTCCCACATCACGCAGTCGTTGAATTTGTCTTTATCTTGGTAGTCCCATGTTTGAGAGAACACCATCAAACCCACATACAGCCCCACCACAAGCGCCTCTGCCAACGTGGCTTTCATCATATTCCAGCCCGTGAGGCGTGGGCGCAACGCCTTATACACATTATAGAAGATAATGCCGACGGTGAACTCGTAGATGCGGAACGGTGGGAACACATGGGCATAGGTGACCAAATCGGGGTCGGTCAAGGCGCACATACATACAAAATACGCTATCTGAAGCACGGCAAAGAGCAGCAGTTGCCAGCGCAACCTTATCCTGTCGAGCCATGTGGCTATGTAAGGGTAGCAGAGGTAGCAAATCAGCAAGTCGCACAAAAACCATGTGGCGGTGTTGAAAGAGAAAAACACGTTCACATCTGGCACGAAACTTTGCACCAGCAGCAAATTGGGCACCAACGCCCCCCAACTCATATAGGGCAAGGTGGCGGAAAAGCCAAAGGTGGCAGCCATCAACAATGCGAACGCAAACCAATGGAGCAAATAGAGCCGCAGCGCGCGATTGGCGACGAACGACTTGAACCGTGCGCCCCTGATGGGCTCTGGCTGATGCTTCATGCGCATCAAAAAGCCGCTCATGATGAAGAAGCCCACCACGCCACTGGTGGCCAATTCCATAAACAATTCCTCACCGCTGTGAAACAGCACTACGGAAAGGATGAAAATGCCTCGCCACGAGGTAAGCGCATTGATTCGAGTAGGTGCAGCGTCATTCATAGATGGAGGTGAGATTGGATTTGCGAGTTGACCAGCCCAACACTCTGAAGTAAAGGTTCACCACCGGTCGCCACACATAGAACAGTGGCACACTGAATGTGAGCCCCGGAGCCTGGAGCAACTGGCAGCAGCGGTTAAACGGCAATATCATCATCACCCATGAGAGAATGAGCAAAAATGTGGCTGCCGAAATGGTGAAAATGTTGGTATAGTCGAGCACCACGGCTGCCACGAGGGCACCCAGACGCAAATAATTCATCACCGAGAACAGGGCTTGCGCATAGAATGGAGCCTTTGTGCACACAAACTTCGAGGTGTAGTCGCGGCGCAGTTTCAGCAAGTTGTGCGCCTTTGGCACATTCTCGTAGTAGGTCTGCATCTGGCTTTCGGGAGCGAGTTCCAAGCGAGTGTTGTCGCCTGTGGCAATGGCACTCACAAACACATCGTCGTCGCCATAGCGCAACTCCAAACTCTCTGAGAAGCCAGCATGGTCGAAAAACAGTTGACGGCGATACGCCAAGTTGTCGCTGATGCCACGGTAGGGCTTTCCCTTGATGGCGCTGCCCACCCATTGAAGCGAGGTGACTACCGAATCAAACACACGGAAATATCTGCCTGCGCTGGTGTCTTTGCGGTAGCGATAGTGCGAGAAACCGAGCACCACATCGGTGCCTGGCACGAAATTGCGCATCATGGTGCGGAGCCACTGGTCGCTCATCACGCGGCAGTTGGCATTGGTGTGGAGCACCACCTCTTTTTGCGATGCCTTGATGCCAATGGTGAGCGAGAGTTTCTTGCGCGAGAGGGAGCGCGTCTCCTGCGGCGCGAAGGTCACACGCAGATTGTCGAAATGTGGGAGCAAGTCGCTCAGCAAGTCGTGGGTGCCGTCGAACGAGGCATCATCTACCACCACCACATCAAAATCGGGATAATCCTGATGGAGCAAGAGTGGCAGAAAACGCTCCAGGTTCTCGCAGTCGTTGTGGGCATACACCACCACCGACACGCCTGGAAGTTCTTCTTCGGGGAGATAGTCGCGAGTGGCTTCGTCAAGGTCGAACTTGCTCAAGCGGTGTGCCCTGCGCCACAGCACCACAGCGCAAACCACTGTGAGCACAAAAGCGATGCCCAGCAGCACATACACATATAGAATATTTTGAGTTTCAAATGAAAAAATCATAGCATCTACCTAATATTAAACTACAAAGTTACTCATTTTTACCGACATTCCACCCACAATCGCCCCAATTTCACACATTTTCCACTCACAGGCCGCGATTATAATTATTCGCCATTTTTGGAGCATACGCCACTCATGACTTTTCACATTCCCAAAAAAATTAATATCTTTGTCAGCGATTTTTGGATAAAGAGTTGACATGCCTTTATCACACACTGGTAATAACATCATCAACACCCCACATTGAAATGGCTATAAACTCCATCATATTCTGGTTTGCATTCATAGCGGTGCTGCTGCCCTACTTTACTGTGCTCCGCCACTCGGCGAAAGCGCAAAACGTGTGGCTGCTGGCTGCCTCGTATGCGATTTACGGCTATGCCGACTGGCGAATGTTGCCGTTGCTGCTCGCTGTCACGGTATTCTACTATTTCCTCGCGCCAGCCATAGCCCGCAACTGCCAAACCAACGCCCGACGCGCCACCACCCTTTCCACGGTGGGCATCGTGGTAGGCGTGGGTGTGCTGTGGTGGTTTAAGTACCTGAATTTCTGCATCGAGCAATTCACCGAACTGTTCAACTCTGCCGGCATTGGGGCTTCCACCTCCACAATGAAAATCATTATGCCTGTGGGCATCAGTTTCTTTACGTTTAAACTAATCAGCTACACCATAGAGGTGCGCCGCGGCAACATTCAACCAGAGCGCAACTTCATCAACTTCGGCACATACGTTGCCTTCTTCCCCACCATCATGTCGGGACCTATCGACCGCCCGAAGCCATTCCTCGACCAGTTGCGCCACAACCACTTGGCAAACAGCACCGACCTGAGCGAGGGTGCAAAACGTGTGCTGTGGGGCTTTTTCCTGAAAATGTGCATTGCCAACCGCATTTGCATCTACACCGACTCGGTGTTCAACCACTGCTTTTTCCACAATGGCACCACCCTGATAGTGGCTTCGGTGCTATATCTCATACAGATGTATACCGACTTCTCCGGATATAGCCACATGGCTGTGGGTGTGTCGAGAATGATGGGCATTCGTGTGATGGAGAACTTCCAGCAGCCTTTTTTCGCACAGAATGTGGCCGACTTCTGGCGCAGATGGCACATATCGCTGTCGTCGTGGCTGCGCGACTACATCTACATTCCTATGGGCGGCAGCCGATGCAGCGAATGGCGATGCCACTACAACAACCTCGTCACCTTTGTGGTGTGCGGCATCTGGCACGGCGCCAACTGGACTTATGTGCTGTTTGGCACATGGCACGGCTTGATGGTGATTATCGACCGCGCCGTGAAGCCGCTGCGTGAGCGACTTGAGGCTCGCCACGCCCTCAAAGGCAAGCGCCTCTACAAACTCACACGCCAAAGCATCACTTTCGTGCTGTGCGCTTTCGGTGCGATGCTTTTCCGCGCCAACTCCTTCACCGACATCGTGACCATCATCACCAACATAGGCAACGGCTTCGGTCCGCTGTTCACCGCTGGCACCACACTGATGTTCACAGTGGGCTTGTTTGCGTTTGTGGTGATGCTCTACAAGGAATATCGCGACGAATACGGCGGCAAGGCGCTGTTTATGTATAGCCCGAACCGGGCTGTGCGAATCGGCTCCATCACCTTAGCCATTCTGTATATCGCCGCCACAGGCGAACTCGAGAATATCAGTTTCATTTATTTCCAATTCTAACCCCCCTCTGCTGCGCAATGAAAAAAATATTTATCAACACAGTGATTATTGCCGCACTGCTCGTGGCGGCGGACTTGATGGTGGGATTGGTGGCGAAGAAACTGATAACAAATCTGCCCGACTCCACTATCCTCGAATCCGACATCGTGCAGTCGATGCAAAACAAGCAAGCCGACATTCTCATACTCGGTTCATCAAAGGCGAAGCACAGTTTTGTGCCCCAACTATTCACCGGCAGCCTTCACCTCAGTGCCTACAACGCCGGCTGCGACGGCCACGACGTGATTTACGCATCGCTCGTGCTGCAATCGTGGTTGGAGCGTTGTCAACCGAAAATCGTGGTGCTTGGGCTGTGGAACAGTATGCTCGACGGCTCGTGGCGCGCCAACAGCGTGAACGACTGCAAAACGCTCTACGGCATCAACCAGCCTTACACTCAGTGGGTTGATACCCAAGAGCCGCTCACCACACGAATCAAAATGACGAGTAACATCTATCGCTTCAACAGCAGCATGGTGTGGCTGATGAAATCATACCGCAACGGCGACCAGCACTCCGACGGCTATTCACCCCTGTTTGAGGTGCCTAAGAAGATGACCGACACCCCATTCGAGGGATTCAAGCCCGATGAGGAGGAAGTGGCGCAACTGAAACACATCATAGCCCTGTGCCGCGAAAAAGGCATCAAACTCTACATGGCTTTAGCACCCGACCACGAAATCGATGCCGCCATGCGCCGCTGGGTGGCAGATTTCTGCAAAAGCGAGGGCGTGTGGTTCCGCGACTACACATTCGAAAAGTCGGTTTATCCCGAAATCACCAACTTCAGCGACGCGGGTCACCTGAGCGACAAAGGCGCGCAAATCTTCACCCGTATCTTCATTTCCGACATGCGAAAGCAGTAAGCCGCACTCCTCATTTGCCATTATGAGGAAAAAGTGGTAATTTTGCAAGTTCAGAATAATGGCAGACGCATTTTCACATAGCGCAAAGCAGAACCGCTCATCAAAAATGATGAAGGACATGGGCATTTATGCGATTGGTAATCTTGGCTCAAAGATTATCACTTTCCTCATGGTGCCTCTCTACACCTATTATGTGGAAAACACCGCCGACTTCGGCTATTACGACATCTGCCTCACCGCCGTGTTTTTGCTGATGCCGTTCGTCACGCTCCAACTTCGCGATGGCGCTTTCCGCTTCCTGCTCGACTCGCCCAACGAGGAAAACCGCAAGGAAGTGGTGACCATGACCTACAAAACACTCGGTGCCACCATCTTACTATCAACCATCATCACATTGGGCATCGCCTCGTTTTTCCAAGTGCGCTACCTTTGGTATGTGCTGGCGTTGCTCGTGGCCATGTCGATTCAGGAGGTGGTGTCGCAGGTGTTCCGCGGACTGGGCAACAACAAGGCGTTTATCACCGTGGGCATACTCTCGGCTTTCTTTATCGGGCTGTTCAGCCTTGTGTTTGTGGTGTGGCTGGGCATGGGCATCGAGGGCGTGTTTATCGCCAATATCCTTGCCCGATTTGCGGCTGTGGGCGCAGTGGAACTGAAACTCCGCACCCTGCAGCGCTTCTTCTTCGTGAAAATCAGCGTGGGCAAAACGGCTCACGAGATTCTGAAATACACCCTCCCGCTGCTTCCTGGCTCCATCTGCTGGTGGCTTACCGGCAGTAGCGACCGATGGTTTATCCAGCATTATTTAGGACTTGAGGTCAACGGCGTGTATGCCGTGGCTATCCGCTTTGTGAGCATACTCCAAACCTTGGCGTTCATCTTCTACCAGGCATGGCAGGAAACCGCCATTCTCCAATACCAGAGCCCCGACCGCAACCGCTTTTTCTCGCAGGTGCTCAACAACTACATCTTCATCGTGTGCGTGCTGCTGGTAGGCTTCTGCTTCTCGCTGAAGATGTGCTACAGTTGGATAGTCGACACCAACTACCAGAGCAGTCTGCCCTACATTTTCCCATTGGCGATTTCCACCTCCATTTTTGCGATTTCCGCCTACTTCGACATGGGCTACCAGTGCGCGAAAGACACCAAACGCACCCTGCCTGCCATCATTCTCAGCGCAGTGGTGAATGTGGCGCTCAATTTCCTGCTCGTCAGCCCATTTGGCGTTTACGGTGTGATTGTCACCCTCATCATCACCTACTTGGTGCTCATCACCTACCGCTGGATCGACACCAAACGCTATTTCAAACTCACACTAAACCGAGGCATCATCACGCCCATAGTTATTGCATTGGCCACCGCTGTGCCCTTCTACCTCAGCACAGCCATTTGGCAAGACGCACTCACCATGGTAGTGGCAATAGGCTTGATGGTGTATTTCTGCCCAAAGCGAATCAGAAAAGACGTTTTTGGCAAAATCTACGCAAAATTACATACATCAGCATAATAAACGACCGAGCATATTCGTTATTAGAAAATAAATATGAAACAACTATAATTTATCGATATATGAAGATTCAAAACATTCTTATTAGTTTATTGGTGATTTTCGCATTCGCGTCGTGCAGCACAGCTAAAGAAGCACCCACCCTTGCGTATTTCCAAAACCTAAAAGAAGCAGAGGGTGCTCTCCCTGACAATGTGTCGGACTATAAAATCAAAATCCAGCCCGACGACGAATTGATTATCACCATCACATCTTCTAACCCGGAAGCCACAGCAATCTACAATGTGCCTCTGGGCAACCCATCGGTAAAAGGCAACATCAACACCAGCCAATCACCACGCCTGCAAACCTACATCGTGGACCGCAACGGCATGATTCAAATACCTGTGCTGGGCGAAATCAAAGCCACTGGCATCAGCACCGACGAACTGGCTGCCGTAATCAAAAACCGCGTGAGCGAACAGGTGAAAGACCCATTCGTGCGTGTGGAAATGATCAACTTCACCGTGAATGTGATGGGTGAGGTGAGAGCGCCACAACGCATGGTGGTGGGCAAAGAGCGATTCACCGTGCTCGACGCACTCGCAGCCGCTGGCGACCTCACCGAATATGGCAAGCGCGACAATGTGCTCGTGATTCGCACCGAAAACGGCAAGAGCACCTATCACCGCATCAACCTCACCGACGGCAGCATCTATGCGTCGCCATTCTTCTACCTCCAGCAAAACGATGTGGTGTATGTGGAGCCCAACAAAATCAAGGTCGACAACTCAAAATACAACCAATTCTCGGCGTTCAAACTTTCTCAAATGTCAACCATCGTGAGCGTGGCATCGGTGATCGCATCGCTCGTGATTGCTCTTTGCGTAAAATAAGAAACACTTACTATCCCTAAAAAAATATGAAATCAAAAGCGAAACAGTACACAACTGCTCCAAAGGAATCATTGGGCTCCTCAAACTTCCTACACACCGCAATTCGCCACTGGTGGCTTTTTGCCCTGTCGTTTATCTTCTGCTTTGGGATTCTTTTTCTATATCTTCGCAAAACCCTCCCCTCATATATCGTATCTTCTACCGTGCTGGTAGATGACCATTCTTTGTCGTTTGCGGGAATTGGCAATTCAAAAGGCAATTCTATGCTGAAAAGTATGATTGGCGGTGGCGATGTGAATGTGTTTAACGAAATCGAGATTCTCGCTTCGGAGAATCTTGCCGCCAAGACTGTCGACGCACTCGACATCAACTGCCGCTACTACGAGAAAACCGGCTTCTTGAAGAAGCAGGACCACTACGGCACATCACCCATCATCGTTGAGGCACCAAAAGAACTGTTCGACACCCTTTCGGTGACATTGCCTTTTAAAATCAAGGTATATGCCGACGGCAAAACCGACATCACCGTGAAGAAGGGCATGTTCTCCAACTATGCCGAACTGAAAGGCGTTGAACTTCCTGCCACCGTTAAGACTCCTTTCGGTCTTTTCGTGGTGAAGCCCACACAATATTTCACCCCTAAACACGAATACAGCATCACCGCTTCGGTGGCTGGCAACATTCCTGCCGCATTAGAGCTCCAGAAAGACATGACCGTGGACTTGAAGGCGAAGAAAACCGACATCGTGTATATGGACGTGATGGACAGCGATGTGAAGCGTGGCCGCGACATTCTCAATACGCTCGTTCGCCTCTACAACGAGCGCGGAATGAAGGAAAGCGACACACAAGGCATGACCACAGCACGCTTTATCGACGAACGCCTCTCGCTCATCTACAAGAATTTGATGGGCAGCGAAGCCGAAATCGAGGCCTACAAGAAGGCGCACAACCTGATCGACCCTGTGGCTCAAGCCAAGACCACTATCATTAAAGGCGAAACCAGCGAAAGCGCCATCATCGCTCTCGAAACGCAATACCGCATCGCAAGCATGATTAAGGGCTTTATCACCGACCCTGCCAACAAGCACTCTCTCATTCCATTCGAGTCCGACTCGCTCTCGGCGAAGATGGTAAGAACATACAACGCGCTCATCACCCAGCGCCAGCACCTCGAAACCTCAGCCAAGGCCGACAACCCCGCTTTGGTGCAACTCGACCAACAACTCAACGCCATGCGTGAGAATATGCTGGGTAGCGTGAACAATGCATTAGGTGCCATGCGCATCAAAATCGACAGAGCCAAGAATTTACACGGCGAAAGCAAGGGCGACATCAACCAATTCGCCTCCACAGAGCGCGAAACACGCAACCTCTACCGCAACCAAGCCATCCAAAACGAACTCTACATCTTCCTGCTCCAAAAGCGTGAGGAAAATGCGCTGAAAATGGCTGCCGCTCAACCTAAGGGCACAATGGTGGACGAGGCGTATGCCGCCAGCGAACCAGTGAAGCCTAAGAAACCCCTGCTCGCTTTCGTGGCACTGATGATGACATTCGCACTTCCATTCTGCATTCTCTATGTGAAGAAATTGCTCAAAAATAAGATTGGCAGTCAAGACGAACTCGAAGCCATCACCCCTGCGCACTTGTTGGGACAAATCAACCACGCACGTGAAGACGAACTTCAGGTGATAGCCGACACCAACACCAAGAATGCCGAACTTTTCCGCTACTTGAGAGGAAATGTGCAGTTTGTGCTTCCCGAAAGCACCGACAAGGTGGTGCTCGTGACATCGGCAGTGGCAGCGGAAGGCAAATCATACATTGCTGCCAACGTGGCTTCATCGCTCGCCCTGATGGGCAAGAAGGTGGCACTCGTGGAACTCAACCTCCGCAAGCCATCGCTTAGCGAGATGTTTGGCATTATCGCTTCAAAGGGCATGTCGGATTACCTCTCAAATGGCGAGGTTTCGCTCCACGACATCGTGAGCACCACAGCCGACGGCCTCGATGTGTATGTGGCTGGCACCGTTCCACCCAACCCATCAGAACTGCTGCAAGGTTCTCGCACAGCGCAACTGATGGAGCAACTGCGTGAGCAATACGACTACGTGGTGGTGGATTCTGCATCACTGGCAACGGCAAGCGACACCTTCTCGCTCACCAACCAAGCCGACGCCACCGTGGTGGTGCTCCGCGCCAACTCCACCAAGCAAGCCTATGTGAAATGGATCAACAGGCTCATGGCAGAAGGAAAACTCAGCAATGTGGGCTTCGTGCTCAACGGCGTGAAAAATTCCGACGACACCTCGATAAAAATCGGCAATGACAAATAACGTACCAGCACATTACCTACTGGATAAAAAAGACATTTTAATCCTTCGCACCTTCTTCATCCTCTTTTGGGTGTTGGGGTGCTTTGGTTTTGTGTACCAAGAACTCATACCGCCCCTTGAGGGACTTTTCACCCCTATCAATGTGATTGGCGACGCGGTGCTCATGCTGCTCGGTCTCTACACTCTCCGTAGGCCTACCGATGCCCTGATTATTGTCAGCCTCTTTGTCCTGTCGTTTGTGAGTTCGTGTTTTGTCAACGACCTCAGTCTAATGCAGTGGGCCAACGGCTCCCGCTCATTTTTCGGCACCATATTTCTGATTCCAGTGTTCCGCTACATCTGGAGCAAACCAGCACTCTACAAGGAGTTTATCAAAACTTTCGACAAGCACATTTTCATCTGGCTGTGTGTTCAGGCAGTGTGCGTGGTGGAGCAATTCATCAAATACGGTGCTGGCGACGCAGTGGGTGGCAGTTTTGGCGACGGTGGTTCGAGCGTGGTGTCGTTTGGCATCTATTTCTTCTCGTTCTACCTGCTCAACAAGCGACTCGACCGCAAAAACGCTTTCCGAAGCATTCGAGAAAATATTTGGCTGGTGATTCTGCTCTTCCCCACTTTCCTCAACGAGACGAAAGTGAGTTTCATATTGCTGCTGATGTACTTCTTCCTGCTGTTTCCTATCAACCGCGACTATATCAGGCGTGTGATTATGATTACGCCTGTGGTGGTGATTCTGATGGGTGGCGCACTGTGGGTGTATGTTGAGACTGTGGAGCGAAGCGATGAAATGCTCGACCCTAAATTCCTGATGGAGGAATACCTGTATGGCGACTACACTGTGGAAGAACTGGCTGGTGCTGTGGACTGGCTGATGGACAACGAAACATCGCTGCCCGATATGCCTCGCTTTGCGAAAATAGGATTTATCCCTTATATCATTGATGAAAATGGCGATCATTGGCTGGTGGGCTTAGGGCTTCAGGGCTACAATGGTTCGGTGAATATGGCGCAAACCAAAGTGGTGGAGGAATACAACTGGTTTTTCCTCGGCACCAACCCATACGTTTGCCATATCATTGTGCAACTGGGCCTACTGGGCTTGGCATGGGCGATTATCTACTATTTCCTGCTTTACACATCGCGCCCACCTGGCTACCGCAAAAACAAAAACATCTTCATTTACTCTCTCCTATCGTTTATCATCATTCTTGCCTACGGCGACTTGATGAAAACACCGTTCTTCTGCCTGCTATTCTTCACGTTCACCTTCCTGCAATGGGTGCCAAACGATGAGGAAAAGGAAACCGACGAGGTGGAAGATGAAGAAGGTGAGGAAGATGCTGCTGAAGTGTTACCTTTGCAATAAATATATGAAACACAAAACTATTCTTTTGGTGCTCATCGCCATGCTGGCTTCGCTTGGCGCTGGCGCACGCACACAAGTAGTGACCGTGAGCAAGTTGAAGGGCGAACTCACAGCCAATTTGCGTGGCATCTTTAAGAGTTTGAACAACTCCGATATGGTGGTCATCAACTTCGACAAGCCTGGCAAATATGTGCTAAAAGGCACCGTGGAGTGCAATTCCAATATCGAAATCAAGGGCGTGGGAAGCAAAAAAGTGACCATCGTGCTTGACAAGGGCAGCGATGCCGACGGCTTTAAGGCTTTCACCGACGACACTTTCATCAAAGCCGCTGGCACACGCGAGCGCCCCATCACGGTATCGATTCACGATGTGGCCATCAACCTCAAGCAGCACAAAGGCATCTGGTGGGAAAACGCGGCGATGTTTGGCGTGAAAATCTACCATGCCAACAAGGTGGACATCTGCCGTGTGAACAGTTACGCCGACAATGCCATCTTCACTAACTTCGATTTGCGCGTGTGCAGCAACATCACCTTCAAAAAATGCAACATCACCAACTACAACAACTGCATGGCTGGCGGCAACCTGTGGATAAGGGGCGAAGCCTGCAATGTGGACATCACCGACAACACTTTCCGCAAATACGGCAACGATGAGATTTTCGGTTTCTTTGAAGCCACCGTCGATGCGCACACCAACCGCCTTGCCCATGTGGCTCGTGAAAACATTTCGGTGAGCAACAATAAGTTTATCTACGGTAGCGAAGACGGCAGATGCGACATATTTAACGATGTGCTGGTTTCATTCAACACCGCAGGTGGCAACATCACCGCAAAAAATTATGGTTGCCACAACAAAAACGTGGCGTTCACCAACAATCGATTCGAAATCAATTCTCTGTGCCGAAAAACCCTCAATATCGGTTTTAGCGAAGAAGACACGCAGGAGGATATGTCGTTCGTTGGTAACGAGTTCGAAAACAACCGTATAGACACAGATGAAAAATACTATCACCAAGACATTTTCATCATCGACAAATCGCAAAAGCGCAATCCCGTATATTTCTGTGCCAACACTATCAACAATCACATGCCTGTGGTGAACAAGTTCGGCACCACTGGCAATGCCATCGCACTGCTGCGTGGCGGAAACATTCAAATGGAGGGCAACATCATCAACGACTATGCTCCATCAAGTCCGCTCAGCAACGAGGAATTGGGCACCACGCTGCTGTGGTGTGGCGAACAAGGAGGCACGGCTACGCTAACTGGCAACGAGGCTACAGGCATGAAACTGCTCGCCACCGTGTCGGATGGCGCTGGCATCGACAGTTTTGCGATTATCGCTCACGACAATCGCTTTGAGGGCGACACTCGAATCTATTGCAACAAAGTGCGCCACCTCAACCTCGCTTTCACTAACAACACCTTCATATCGGCAAACATGAACTTCTTCCTCCAAGAATTCGCCACAGAGGGGGCATTGGTATTCAAGAACAATGAGGTGCACGCCCAAAATGGGCAACTGATGACCCACTGGTCAAGCACGCCCACCTCAGCAATGCGTTTCCTCACTCTGGAAGTGACTGGCAACACCTTCTATGGCACTAAAGGGGAAAAAGATGTGCTACGCAATATCACAAATGTGAAGCACAGAGATGTGAGCGGCAACATTTATTACCAACGATAGTCACTTTCAGCAAATGGACAATAACCAACAGCGCATCTACAGCCTCGACATCGCCAAAGCACTCTGCATTGTGCTTGTGGTGGTGGGACATTTCAACCCCGACAATGCTCCCGCCTGGTGGAAATGTATCAATCAGATTATCTATTCATTCCACATGCCGCTGTTCCTCTTTGTGAGCGGATATGTGTATCGACACACGCTGCGTAAGCAAAGTTACTCCACTTTTATGGAGAAGAAATGCCGACGCCTGGCAGTGCCATACCTCATCACATCTGCCATTATTATCAGCATCAAACTATTATCGCACAGCAATGCGCAAACCTCATCGCCCGTCACACCATTCTCTTTCGTGGAAATGCTGTATCTGCCAGTGGCTGGATATTTCCTATGGTTTGTATGGGCATTGTTGCTAATGTTCGCCATCGTGTGGTTCGCAAAAGGGAAAAAGGCAAGAATAGCGCTACTGGTGGCATCGGTGGCACTCTATTACTTGCCCATCGACTTCCCCTACCTTTTCTGTCTTCGCCAATTCAAAATGATGATGCTCTACTTCATGATGGGCGTAGTGTCGGCAGAATCGGATTTGAAGAAAATCTTCAACTGCGCATGGGCAAACATTGTGTATATTCCGCTCTTTGGTTTTGCGTTCTATCTTTGGGCTGGCATGGGCGACAATTATGTGCCCATCGTGGCTGCCACAGGCATACTGATGGTACTCGCCATTTCAAAATGGCTGGAGAAACTGCAATTCGTGAAACACGGCATACTGCTGCCTCTGTCGGCTGCAAGTTACACCATCTACCTCTACCACACCACCTTCATGGGATTTGCCAAAGCATTCTGCGCAAAACTTCACCTCACAGCCCATTTTGAGATGGAGGCGTGCCTTGTGGTGCTGTGTGGCGTGGTGTGCCCACTGCTTCTTCACTGGGCAATCAAACGGTTCAGAGTGGGGAAAATAATGCTCGGACTCGTCTAAAGGCTTTTGCGCTTCCTATTCATTTTGATGCACCATCGCAATAGCGGTGGGCAGTGAAGCAATGCGTGCAGCACTCGCGTTTTGCGAGGATAAGTGCGTGTGCTGTAGCCCATCACTTTCTTGTACCAGGGGTGCTGCTTGTCGTAATTCTTGATATAGAATGCCAATCGGTCGATTTCCATGATTCGCACCAAATGCTCCAACGCCTTGCTTTCGCGCCTCTGCTCATGGAGAAAACGCCTCACCTCGTCAAAAAAGTCGCTCCACAGCGCGAGGGTGAAAAATGCGCCACCCACCGAAAGGGAGTTTTCATAGAAATAATAGTCGTAAACGTAGTCGTTGAAAATGCCCACACGGCGCAGATTCTTCGAGAGTTTCACATTTATCAGCACATCCTCGCTTGGAAATCGCTTATCGGCTGGCGGAAACACATCGTCGGTCCATGTCGAGGTGCGGCAAATGCAGTTGTGCGAGCCACACAGGAATCCCAACTCAAGGTTTTTCTCCAAAAATTCATCTCCGCTCACCACGCCGGTGAAGTGGTGTGGCTCGATTGTGCGCTTATCGCCCACCACTCGCATATAGGCACCGTAGCACATATCCAGATCATCTTCCACACAGTGGTTGTAGAGCAGTTCCACCGCATTTTCTGGTATGGTGTCGTCGCTGTCGAGTGGCACGAAAAATTCGCCCGACGCTGCGGCAATACCACTTTTGCGTGCTTCGGCAAGTCCGCCATTTTTCTTGTGCACCACCACAATGTTGGGGTGTTTCGTCGCATACTGGTCGGCAATCTCCCCTGCCCTGTCGGGGCTCCCATCATCTACGAGCACAATTTCAATATTGCTGTAGGTTTGCGCCAAAGCGCTGTCGATACAGCGAGGGAGTGTGGCCTCGGTTTTATATACGGGTATGATAATCGATACTTTTGCACTCATAGCGTTAGCGAGTTTGGGGGTGGTTAGAAATTGAGAAAAGTGGAAATAAACTTTACGATACGCTCTGCCATCTGGCGTTCGCTGAAATGCGAAGTCACAAATTCACGGTTGGCGAGTCCACGCTGCTGGAGCGTGGCGAAGTCGCTCGCCATCATGCGCTGAAGCGCAGCCTTCATATCGCCCACATCGTAAGGCAGCACACGCTCCACGCCCGGCGCGTCGGAAATGTAGTCGGCAGAACTGGTGGTTTCGGTCACTATCAAGGCTTTTCCTAATGCCATGCTCTGCAAGAAACTCATTTGCCCATAACTATAGAGGTATTCTGGCAGCGGCACCACGATAAAAGCGCTCTCGCGCGACAGCGTCACCAAATCTTTCAGCGGCATAGGGTCGAGAAATTCTATATCGCCATCGGGGTATTTTTCTTTCAGTGCGCCAGCGCCCACCACCACAAGTTTGTAGCCTTTCTTGTCGGCGATGCCAGAGAAGGCTTTGCAAAGGGTGTCGTTGTCGCGCTTTGCCTTGCCGAAGGTAAGAATCTGCTTTTTCATCGCCACCTCTTTCGGAGTGAAGTAATCCACATCGTTGCCAAATGGAATGAATGTGGCTTTTGGCGCCAATTTCGGATAATGCTTGGCGTAGAGACTCAACTGCCTCGAGGCGTGCACAATGATGTGGGGAGCCTTGCGCAAAGCCCAGCGAATCAGTGGCATTTCGGTGTGGTTGACACGCGCGCCGTTCAGTCCACCGATGTCGAACATCAGGTGCTGTGGCTTGCGCTTCACAAACGAGGTGAGCAATTCATACACCAAACCGCTCTGGGCTCCGTGCGAAATCACCAAGTCGTAGCGTTTGCGCGCACGGAAAGCCTTCCATGGCTGCACCAGATAAAACTTGATTTTATGCTCTATTTTCCGGAAGTGGTTTTCCTTGCCTATGTCGATGATGTCAACTTGCGTGCCTTCGGGGAAATACTTGAAAAACCAATATGGCTCACCCTGCACCTGCTTATCGGGTGCCTGTATGGTGGGAACATCGGTTGATAGCCTATTCACTCGCCAATTAGGTATAAACAGTATCTTCATATTTGGCAAAGTTACAAAAAATTCGGTAATATGAAGCCACTTCATTTCACAATAAAACGGCATGGGGGTGCGTTATATGTGTGACAAATTGAAATTATCAGCCTATGGCTCTGAAAATATTACTGGTAAATAAATTTTATTATCCACGAGGCGGCGACTGCGTGGTGATGATGAACACCGAATCACTGCTGCTCTCGGCAGGCTACGAGGTGGCGGTGTATGCCATGCAGTACCCCGAAACGGTGGACTCGCCCTACAAGAAATACTTCGCCTCGGAAGTGAAGTTCGCTGGCGGCTTGGGCGAAAAAGTGAACGGTCTGAAGCGCACCTTGGGCAAGGGCGACATCACCGAATCGTTCACCAAACTGCTCGACGACTTCCAGCCCGATGTGGTGCACCTGCACAACATCCACTCCTATCTCTCGCCTGTGCTGGGGCAGATTGCCCATAGCCGTGGCATTCGTGTGGTGTGGACGCTGCACGACTACAAGTTGCTCTGTCCTTCTTACAGTTGTATGCGCGACGATCGCCCTTGTGAACTCTGCTACACGCAGAAGTGTGGCGTGCTGAAGCACCGCTGCATGAAAGGCTCGCTGGCGGCAAGCGCCATCGCATGGCTGGAGGCGAAAAAGTGGAATCGCAAGGTGCTCGAATCGTTTACCGACGCATTTATCTGCCCCAGCGAGTTTATGGCTTCGAAAATGGAACTTGGCGGATTCGACACTCAGAAACTGAAAGTGCTGTGCAACTTCGTTGACCCTAAAAAACTCAAAATCCTGCGTGCCACCGACTGCACCTCGCGCGCCGACTACTATTGCTATGTGGGCCGTCTGTCGGAGGAAAAGGGTGTGCGATCACTGCTTGAGGCTGCCTCAAAGGTGAAGCACGAACTTCGCATTGCAGGTGGCGGACCGCTCACCGACGAACTGAAGGCAAAATACGCCCACTGCCCGAATATCAAGTTCCTTGGTCACCTCGATGCCCACGGCGTGGCGTCGCTCTTGAGCCAAGCCAAATGCTCGGTGATGCCTTCGGTGTGCTACGAGAATAATCCGCTCGGCGTGATTGAGTCGCTCTGCGCCGGCACGCCTGTGGTGGGAGCGAACATTGGAGGTATTCCCGAACTCATCAGTGCCGACACCGGAATCATCTTCGAGTCGGGCAATGCCGAGGCGCTCGCCACCGGCATAGATATGGCTATGAGTCGCACTTGGCACCACCCCGACATCAAAGCTGAATCCATCAGCCGATTCTCGCCCGAAAGCCACCTGAAAATATTAGCAAATATTTACAGTGACACAAAAGATTAATAACCACACCACTGCCCACACCACTGCAATAAGCCAACGGAGCATATAAGCCCTACGGAATTTGCACTATGGTTATTTTTTTGTACCTTTGTAGATTAGTTTAATCATAGTAAAATAATATCTAAATATAACTTTTCTACGCTTCTATGAGTTGTCAACGACCAACCGATGCGTCCATCATATTGACTTACCGTTGCCCCATGCATTGCCAGATGTGCAATATATGGAACAACCCCACTGACCCCAAAAAAGAGATTCAGCCAAAGGATCTCGAATGTTTGCCCCAGTTGAAATTTATCAATCTCACTGGTGGCGAACCTTTTATCCGTGAGGATTTGGAAGAATTTGTGCGAATTTGTTTCACAAAGTCGCCCCGCATCGTGATTTCCACCTCGGGGTGGTTTGAAGACCGCGTGATAGCACTGGCAGAAAAATTCCCCAACATCGGCATCAGAATTTCGATGGAAGGACTTGCCAAAAAGAACGACGAACTGCGCGGCAGAGAAGGCGGCTTCGCTAAAGGACTGTGCATTCTGAAAAAACTGAAAGAGATGGGCGTGAAAGACATCGGCTTCGGTTGCACCGTGTCGAACTACAATTCTTCCGACATGCTGGAACTTTACAAACTCTCTAAAGAAATGAATATGGAGTTTGCTACCGCCACTTTCCACAATTCTTACTATTTCCACAAATACGACAATGTGGTGACCAATAAAGACCAAGTGTGCAAAGACTTTGAGACACTCGTCAACTGGCAACTCTCGGAATGGCACCCTAAATCATGGTTCCGTGCGTTCTTCAACATGGGACTCATCAACTATATCGAGGGCAACCGCCGTATGCTGCCATGCGAAGCCGGTTCGGCTAACTTCTTCATCGACCCATTCGGCGATGTGTTCCCATGCAATGGCATGGAGGAGCGATACTGGAAAGAAAGTATGGGCAACATTCACGACACTCCCGACTTCGAAGAACTATGGAACAGCGAGCAAGCCAACCATGTGCGTGAACTTGTGCGCAAATGCCCTAAAAACTGCTGGATGGTGGGCACAGCATCGCCTGTGATGCACAAATACATTCGCCACCCTCTCGCTTGGGCACTCAAAAATAAGGCTCGCAACATCTTGGGCAAACCTGTCACTCTTGACAAACGCTGTACGATGTGGGGCAAGACCCACAGCAAGGCGACCTAAGAGAAAAAATGTAAAGATAAAGAATACGCGAGGTGGGCGGCTTCCACCGCTCCACCCTCTTCCCTCGCTCCCACAACCTTCGTTCCACTCTATTCACCTATCAAGTTATGAAAGTAGTTGTAATCGGCACTCGTGGCATTCCCAACATTCAAGGTGGGGTAGAAACACATTGCGAAGAACTATATCCTCGCATAGTGAAATTGGGCGCTGATGTGACCATCATTCGCCGCACCTGCCACATTCCTGAAAACGACAATTACACAGAATACAAAGGGGTGAAACTGGTGGATGTGTATGCGCCAAAGCGAAAAAGCCTTGAAGCCATTGTCCACTCTGTGCTTGCCACTTTCAAGGCGAAGCAATTGGGTGCCGACATTGTGCACATTCACGCCATTGGGCCATCGCTTTGCTGCCCTTTGGCTCGGCTGCTCGGCATGAAGGTGGTGAGCACCAACCACGGTCCCGACTACGACCGACAAAAATGGGGGACTTTGGCAAAAACCATGCTCCGAATAGGCGAATGGTGCCAGGCGCACTTCGCCAACCATATCATTTCAATCAGCAATGTGATTACACAGATTTTGAGCCACAACTACAATCGCACAAAGCGTGTGAGCCTCATTTACAACGGTGTGAACATTCCTGAGAAATCCACCTCCACCGACTATCTATCGTCGCTCAACCTGGAGCCTGGGAAATATGTGTTCGCCCTGGCGCGATTCGTGCCAGAAAAGCGCTTCGACCTGCTGATAAAAGCCTTTCAGGCAAGCCACCACAGCGGCTACAAACTGGTGCTGGCTGGCGATGCCGACCACGAAAACGACTTTTCGCGCGCCCTTAAAGCGCAAGCCAAAGATGCTGGCGTGGTGCTCACAGGATTTGTGAAAGGCGAAAAACTAAACCAACTTTTCACCAATGCCAGGTTGTTTGTGCTCCCCTCCACCCACGAGGGCTTGCCCATTTCTCTTTTAGAGGCGATGAGTTACAGCATCGACGTGCTGGTGAGCGACATTCCCGCCAATCAACTGGAGGAATTGACCGAGGCCGACTTTTTCCATGTCGATGACATGGCGCACCTCACTGCCAAACTCAACGAAAAACTCGCCGCACCGCACCGCAATCGCCAATACGACCTATCAAGGTTTAACTGGGACCACATCGCGCAACAAACGCTTTCCGTGTATGAAGAATGTCTTAAAAAATAAGGATTCAGTGGCGGTTCCACAACCTCACTACGGCACACTCGACGGACTCCGCACCATTGCTGTGGTGGGAATCGTGATGATGCATGTGCTCACCAATATGCCTCTGAACTTTGGCAACTACCTCGCACAACACATCATTCCCGACTTCACAAATTTCACCTTCCTGTTTATGATTCTCAGCGCATTCTCCATGTGCTGTGGCTACTACACCAAGGTGAAAGAGGGACAGATCAACCTCGACCGATTCTACAAAAGGCGCTTTTCTCGCATACTCCCCTTTTTCGCATTAATGGTGCTTCTCGACTTTGTGAAAGACCACAATTTAGAGTCGCTATGCGAGAGTTTTGCAAATATCACGCTGTGTTTTGGACTTTACCCCAATGCCGACATCACGGTGATAGGCGTGGGCTGGTTTCTTGGACTTGTGTTCGTGTTCTACATGCTCTTTCCCTTCTTCGTGTTTCTGATAAGCAACCGCAGCCGCGCATGGTTCGCACTCATCATCGCCATAGCCCTCTATGCTGTGGGCGTGGTGCACTTCGCTGCCGACCAACACATGCCGTTTGAACGCAAAAACATACTCTTCACCGCATCGTTTTTCATCGCAGGCGGCATCATCTACCTTTACCGCGAGCCCATCGCCACATGGATAAAGCGCCACATCTATCTTGCAAGTCTGCTGATGGCTGGTGCCACGGTAGCGCACTACGCCACCCTTCCCATTCAGGGCACAAGCATCTTCCCACACTTGGCTGTGTTCGCCATTTGGATAATGTTTTGCATTGGCAGCCGCAGCACGCTACTATGCAACAAGGTCACAAAGTTCATCAGCAACATCAGCCTCGAAATCTACCTCTGCCACATGATGATGTTCCGTGCCATAGAAATGGCGCATCTCGACAGAGTGATACCCAATGCCGCGGTGCTTTACCTCACCACCACCACACTCACATTCCTACTGGCAATGGCATTCTCCCACATCATCAAATCCATCGCCTTCCCCAAAATCCAATCCCTCACCAAAAAACCCACCTAACACCACACAAAAAATCCATCACTACCGTTAAGGTGATAATGGATTATATCGGTTGGTTCCCCGCTATAAGAATAGACATAGCGGTCAGATCTCTAACTTTGTCTGCCAATATAGTCCCAATAGGGGCGAAGTTTTTCCTGAAGATATTGAACCACCTCGGCAAAGGATACTCCTTCAGTTTTGGTGATTTTACGCAGAAAAGCCTTCCATCTCACCTGCATAATTTCAAGTTCGGCAAAGTTTTCGCGGAAAAATTTCGTGTCGGCATCGTATGGGGTATGCCTGTTTTCAAATGTGCGAATTATCGCGTTTTGCAGAGTATCGGCTTCGTATTTTTCATTTCTAAGAATCTGATACAGGTCGTAATAATCCTTCATCCGGCTACTCTGGTCTGCCAAATCCACTACGGCGTGAAGTTTTTCAGCAATTACAGTTTCAATAGAATACGCCTGGATGTTCACTCCAGGCAAATTGGAAAGCATAACAGGATAATCAATGCTTATTGACGATGGAGTGACCACGTCACCAAAACCAATATCCATGGTCATCACCTGACTGATGGTGTCCATTTTTACAGGAATAGTCAAACGAATGCCGTGATAATCTTTAAACTCGGTGATTATTTGAGATGTGATTTGCTCCACATCAAATGTCACACCGTCCTCATCACACGGAAATGAGCATATCTCCTTGAATGCAGAGATAATCGACGAACTCTCATTGCTAATATTACAACCCAAGAAATCCACATCAAAAGTGGGACGTGCGGCAAATCTGTCGTAGGCGAACATCAATGCGCCACCTTTCAAATAAAAATTCACACGATAGCGTGTTTGCGACAATCTATAAAGCAGCCGTTCTTGAAAGTATCGAGTGAGCACCGTTTGATAGAATACGCCTTCTTCTTTTGCCACATTCAGCAGTTTGGCACGCATTGATTTGCCGCGGTTTTTAGTTTTCTTATCCATTTATAGTTTCATTTGAAGGTAACTTTCAAGAATATTGCCTACACGGAGCGTGTATGCATAATCCATCAACTTGCTGATATTGCGGTCTGGGCGATTGAGATATTGGCTTATGATTTCAGAGCACACATCTATCCCCACCTTATTTCGAAACTTGACAGCATCACACACAGATCGCTCCACATCATAAATGCGAAACCTACACCCATCAATCTCCATGGTGCACACACCAAGTTCAAGAATAGAATCCGAACAACTATGAAGTTCAATTTTCGGAAAATCGGGCACCTTTAGTTTTCTGCCTCTTTTTATCGCCACATGATAAGCCTGTGAAATAGATGTGGTCAGATGATAAATGTTCCACGCCGACCACAAACACAGAATGCCATCAGGAACAATGGATTCTATGTCTATCATGTTGCCCGACAACTGCTCAACCGTGGCGTAAACCCCTCGGCGAACCTGCAAAAGTTCACCTTTACGCACATCATCAAGCATTTTATAATATGCAGCCCTACCCTGTTTTTTTATTTTTGCAGAAGATTTAAACATATATCCTTACCTTTCAACGCTAAACCTTAATTCGTACAAATATACTACTAATATTTATAATTGTAGTGCTTTTGTACATATTTTCGCAAATCTAATCAAAAAAAACACTGCCCCACACCCATAAAAAAAATCCATCACCACCGTTAAGGTGATAATGGACTTAACCCAAATCGGTCATTAGGGCTTGTGGTATTTCGGAGTTTTAGAAGAATGAATTTTGCTTGTCTTTTAATGAGTGATAGCGAGCTATTACGAATTAAAAACAAGCGAAAGGCATCTTATAAAAGCCGAAAGACCGCAAGAAGTAATCTATAAAATCATTACACGGCCTAATGACCGATTTGGGTTTAATCGGTTGTTTATTGTGATGCCGTCGGGGGGGCGTCGGACATTTGGGCTTACACGTTGAAGCGGAATACCACGATGTCGCCGTCTTGGAACACGTATTCCTTGCCCTCGATGTGCATTTTGCCAGCCTCTTTCACGGCTGCCTCGCTACCGTAGGCAATATAGTCTTCGTATTTGATGATTTCGGCACGAATGAAGCCGCGTTCAAAGTCGGAGTGAATCACGCCAGCACACTGTGGAGCCTTGCTGCCCTTATGGAATGTCCATGCACGCACCTCCTTCGGTCCGGCGGTGAGGAATGTTTCAAGGTTGAGCAAAGCGTAGGCGCTCTTAATCAAGCGGTTCACGCCACTTTCCTCCAACCCGATTTCCTGAAGAAACATTTGTCGCTCCTCGTAGGTTTCAAGTTCGGCAATCTCGCTCTCGGTTTGTGCGGCAATCACAAGGATTTGCGCATTCTCGTCCTTCACAGCCTCGCGCACAGCCTCCACATAGGCGTTGCCATCGGCAGCGGCGGTATCGTCAACGTTGCAAACGTAAAGCACAGGCTTGTTGGTGAGCAAGAACAAGTCGTGCGCCACCTTTTCCTCCTCCTTCGATTCAAGTTCCACCATACGCGCGTTTTTGCCTTGCGACAGCACCTCGCGATAGCGGTTCATCACCTCAAACTGGAGTTTAGCGTCGCGGTCGCCAGCATTTGCCATCTTCTGAATGCGAGTGATACGGCTCTCGATGGTTTCGAGGTCGCGCAGCTGAAGCTCGGTGTCGATTACCTCCTTGTCGCGCACAGGGTCAACAGAGCCATCAACGTGCGTCACATTCTCATCGTCGAAGCAGCGGAGCACATGAATGATGGCATCGGTCTCGCGAATGTTGGCCAAAAACTTATTACCCAAGCCCTCGCCCTTGCTTGCGCCCTTCACCAGGCCGGCAATGTCCACAATCTCGACGGTGGTGGGCACGATGCGCTCAGGGTGAACGAGTTCGGCAAGTTTATTGAGGCGTTCGTCAGGAACGGTGATTACGCCCACATTGGGTTCGATTGTACAGAATGGAAAGTTTGCCGATTGAGCCTTAGCGTTCGACAGACAGTTGAAAAGCGTGGACTTGCCCACATTAGGAAGCCCTACGATACCACATTGAAGTGCCATATTTTAATATTATCTCTTTTAGTGTTTAAATTTCGCCTGCAAAGTTACAAAAACTTTTAGAATAAGGCAATTGCCCCACTACCATCACACCAACCTCAACGAACAAAACCCTCACACAAATTCAACAAACCCACATATCCGTATAATCCATGCAATCCGTGTTCTAAATAATCAGCCACAAATTCACACAAATTTCCACAAATAATCTTCTTGTTGAATCTCGTTGAATCCGTGTGAGCCTTGATGATATGCGATGATTCATGCCTACCACAATAAGCGAGGGCGCAAATCGCATCACAACGTAGGGACATGCCTTCGGCATGTTTCAACACAAGCGCCAATGTATCAACGCATTGGATACATACCGAAAGAACCGTCCCTTTGGTTTGTTCTCGGTCGAGTTCCTTGGTTGTTAGAAGAGCATATACACCTTCCTTAATACATAAATCCTTGCCTCTTCCTGTATCGTTCCAATTCTTCGTAAACTTTTCGTTTCACAGTTTCATCAGTGTTCGCCTCATTCAGCAACGATGCAACTTTCTTGAGCAACTCTTCATCCACCCAATCAAAAATTTCATATTCATAGTTCCGAAACAGGACAAAATATGATGTTCCAGAACTGCTATCTCTTGCCGTAATCTTGTAAAGACCTCTTTTGTAATTAAAAGTCTTAATATGTGCATAAGTTTTTCCCTCCAACAAATCATAAGTCCAGAATCTGGCGGAATCAGGCATACTATAAAAACTTTCTTTATTAACATCCTTTATGACTGACACTTTCTGCGAATCATAAATATCACTGACAATGTACTCAATGTTAAAGTATAGATTTGTTATACTGTCAAAAACCTCCTTAGTCATACCAGAAGTGGCAGACATTCTAAAAATCGACAGTGACATCAAAAAAGTTAAAATTAAATGTTTCATAATTTACTATTGTTTAGCTTTTCTCTTTTTACGTTCTTCCGCCGCTTTTTGTTCAACCTCTGTTGCAACTTTTTCAGCATCCGCTTCCGAAACAAAATTAACTTGATTGAGCACCACGCGCACATTGCCCTGATAGTCCTTGATGTAAAAATACAGTCCCCCATCCTGCATGTAGCCACAGGAGCACAGCGTGTGTGCCCCAACGGTTTTTATTAGCCGTTTTTTGGTGTGGCGATGTGGATTACTGGTTGTCATGACACGAAGGATTTTTGGAACGCATATTGGCAAAGGTATGCAAAATTATTGAGAAACAGACCATTTAGCCCACAAATAATTTGTGAAAATTTGTAACTTGGCTTTAAAGCCACAAATTTCACTATTCACACAATTTTTTTACAAAGATTTTTCAGCCACAAATTCACACAAATTTCCACAAACCATCTTCTTGTTGAATTTCGTGGAATCCGTGTGAGCCTTGATGATATGCGATGATTCATGCCTGCCACAATAAGCAAGGGCGCAAATCACACCTTAACGTAGGGACATGCCTTCGGCGAAAGCACCAATGTATCAACGCATTGAAAACACACCAGAAGACCCGCCCCTTTGGTATGAGGTGGGGGCATGAGGATACCGTAGGAGTATCTACTTGTTAAACAACTATTATTAATAACTTTGGAGTATGACATCTTTTTTTCCATTCTCTATATAAAATCTTGATACTTGACACTCTATACTCAGGGTATCAGTATATTCACCGTTTAGCACCGAAATACATTTTTCGTCGCCCATATTTGCACCTCTTGTCAAGAAGTAGAGTGCTAACATTTTAGTCTCGCGATCCATATATCGATGTGTTCCTCGTTGTTCGAGTGCTTGATATGGATAGCACAACGCTTTAAAACAGTAATAGTAGGCTCTTGGATACTTCTTTGAATGAGCCATATATATTGACAAAGGCATGGTTGGAAAAGGGTGCTTACGGTTTGTCAGGTAGTAATTCAGTTTCTCATATGCTTTGAAACTCCCTTTGTAGGCACGCATATACAATCTCTCCACATAATCATTGTCAATGTCGCCAGAGTAGGTGATTTTCATCTTTCCTTCAACATTGACCGTTTCGGCTTTGGCGACAAGTATCGTATCGTGCTTTTCCACAACAATTTCACTTTGTTTTGGGTGATTCTCCGCAGTATTGGATGCCTCATGCTGATTAGACGTACAGCCACACAAAACCCATAACACTGTTATTATCAGGCAACTTATTCTCATCATTCAATTTCTTTAAAGGCCAGTTTCACATTCTTGCAACCATTGTCAAGATAAATCTTTGAGCGCGTATATGAATAACTTGGATAGAGTTGTTTAAAATACCCACTTTTTGCTTCATCCATATACATCTGGCAAATCTTTTCTTTCATATTGGAGCCTTGGGTCATAAAATAGAGTGCAAGCATCTTTGAGTCGAAATCACAATGGTTTCTATAACGATCATAAAGTTGTTGTTCTATTTCATAAGTATCAAAAATAGCTTCTAAACAATTCAAAAATGCTTCAGCATATTTATAATTGTTGCCTACATATATCGACAACTCCAATGGGGACAGCGGAATGCTTCGAGTCATTAAAAAATATGAGTAGCTATAGTATGAACTTGTATCTCCGTATAGAGCTTTAGCATAGCGTTTGGAGAGGTCTTCTTCATATACATCATCCGAAGTCAAAATCTCTATCCAGTTATCCGAATCCACGGCTTTTTTTATGAGAGTTGTGTCATATATAGTGTCATGGACTGTAACGTAAGCTGTGTCAACCCTTGTGCCATTGACAGAATCTGTTGATGACATCAATTTTTCTTGTTTCGAGTTGCTGCAACCCAACAATATGAAAATAATCAGAATTATAAAGGTTCCTTTCATCTTTTCTTTGTTTGTTCACCATTAACATAAATCACATATCGACCTTTTTCGTCATATCTTGCCGTTTTCCTATGAGTAGGTGTTTTTATAATTTTTACAGCATTAATTGGAGCTATAATTGTGACGTTTGGCATCTTTTTTGAGAGTTTTTGAACCAGACCACCTTCCGCTCCAGTGTAACAACTATGCAGAATTATGACTATATTTGATTTTGATTTGCTGTTCTTCCAGATTTCAGATTTTGAAAGCACTTGTTCCTCAAAATTGTCCTCTGTAATATCTATATCTTTTCCTGTGGCATCTTTAGTTCTCATAAATAGACCTTTGTCCTTCAAGCCATGTGCGAAAACTTCGATTTTTTTTGTATATCTTTTAGTTTTTGCATAATCTTTTGCAGCTTGATTATCTGTGTTATTTTCCAAAAGGTCAATAGTTTCTTTTCCTTTGGGATCTATAAACTTGATTGGATTACCAGCGCAGTAGGCGTAGGGGGAGATGGCATAGAATTTTTCACACTTCGGGTCAATGGTGGTGAAGCGAAGAGCCATCGGGTCCATCTGCCGTGCGTGGAAGTCGTACAAGTCGAGGCCGTTTTCTCGGTCGAGCTCCTTGGTGCCGTATTTGTAGGGTTGGGAGCCTTCGGTGGTGGTGGCTGCCATTAAGCCACCATAGGGATAGTAGTTGTTCACCTCCACTGGTCGGTTAGTTTGATTGAGCACCACGCGCACATTGCCCTGATAGTCCTTGATGTGAAAATACGGCTCCCCACCCTGTATGTAGCCACAGGAGCACGGAGTGTGCGCCCCAACGGTTTTTATTAACCGTTTTTTGGTGTGGCGATGTGGATTACTGGCTGTCATGACACGAAGGCTGTCTTTAACGATTATAGGCAAAGTTATGTAAAATTATTGAGAAACAGGCCATTTAGCCCACAAATAATTCGTGATAATTTGAAAGTTGATTCATCCTAAAGGAATCAACTTTCCATAATATTTAAAAGTGAATTGGCCTATCTGAAGTAAACAGTAATTTATGTTGAAATAAATTGATTCGTTTTTAAAAATCGGAAATACGTCGTCGCAACAATTTATGTCACAGTTGCACAATGCGGGTATAACATTGCCTTTTTGCCTTTCTTGCCGCGTTGTAGACTTTAGATTTACAATCGTATAGTCAAACAAGCCTTTCTTATGCTTCACCTTGTAGATGTCTACAAAATTATATTTTCCTCCATTTTTGTCCACATTTTTTATAACACTTGTTTCTTTATCCAAAAAATCAAATGATAAATTCCTCTCTTTCCTGTCACTATAGGTATATGATTTCCCCACATATGGCATAAGACCTAACTGTGCATAGAGCAAAGGACTAACCAAATTGGTGTCGGTGATCCATTTAACAGAATCTGTCTTTTCAAACAAAAAATCCTCAAACCTTAGCATAGAAAAGTCCTCACTGAAACAAATATAGCCATTTGCTAAAATTGGGAATATTTGTTTACTTGATTCCACATCTATGGAACTGTTCATTTTTAAGGGGAGAATATATTTGCTTTTCACTCCCATGTCTTTTCTATCTGTATTTTGCAAACGAAGTTGCACTTTGCGGTCACCAACCCATTTGTAGTGATATTCGTCTGTGAAGCTGATTTGTGTTTCGCACCTCAAACCATTCATGCACTCTTTGTTCGATACAGTTACAGTTGAGTCTCCAATAAATCTAATTGTAATCCGACGCATTGCATCATCCTCAAAAGTATAAAGTGGATAAGGCTTTGCGTAAGCAGTCAGAATACAAACTATTACGAATATTGAGACACATGCTAATTGTTTCATCTTTTAAACCACTCCTTTCTTTGTTTGCCCTTATAAACCGTCCCTATGGTATACATTCCTTTGGTATATCCTTGTTTAATGGGCTATTTAATTACTTTTTGTGTTATTATTGTCGTAGGCATATTCCTTTTAGGATAGTCGTTTAATATATTGTCAATGATTTTCATTTTGTCACATGAGGAATAATTTAGTTTTGTCAGAACCTCGTTAATCATCACAACTGCTTGCAAATCTGGCCACTTAAATATTGATAGTTCGCCTTTGAAAATAATTAAAATATACTGTCTTCCCTCGGAAAAGCTACGATTACCTGCTAGATATAAACCAAGTTCCAAGTCAAAGTCAACATCATCCGAATCCCAATATATTCCAGTTGTATAATCTCGTATCCAAAATCGTGTATTTGCTGGCTTTTTAAGAAACTCTTGACCATTAGAGACCACTACATCGACAATATCACCAGCGTTGTTAATACCCTTATAGGTGAACGGATATGATGAATTATACTCTACTGATGAAAGAATGTCATATATTTTAAGCGTTTCATTATTAACAGCACGCAAATTTTGGCTTAATAATACGCAAACTATCAAGGACATAATTATTTTCATAGCGATAATCATTTTTTACGTTTTAATTCATCTACTGCTTTTTGTTCTTTTTCTAAAGCCTTCCTCTCCGCCTTTCTTTTAGACACGAAAGGTTTTTTGGAACGCATATAGGCAAAGGTATGTAAAAACATTGAGAAACAGGCCATTTAGCCCACAAATAATCCGTAAAAATTTGTGGTTTGGCTTTAAAGCCACAAATTTCACTATTCACACAATTTTTTTACAAAGATTTTTCATCCACAAATTCACACAAATTCACACAAATAATCATCTTTTTGAATCTCGTTGAATCTGCGTGAGTGCCTCACACGGATTCCACAGATCTCGCAGGATTTGCATGCCTAACGTAAAATTTCACAGAGGATTACGACAGCTCTTGGAAGCCTATTCAATCCGATTTTCACACCTATTTTATCCATTTAAACCCAATTTACACCGATTTTAAAAAAGGCGACAGGTCAACGAGCAATAGGGTATGGAGGGTTAAAAAATAATTGGTGTTAATGGATTTTTAATGGATTAAATAGGTGTTTTTTTCTGCCACGAATTAACACAAATTCCCACAAATAATCTTCTTGTTGAATCTCGCGGAATCCGTGTGAGCCTTGATGATATGCGATGATTCATGCCTACCACAATAAGCGAGGGCGCAAATCACATCACAACGTAGGGACATGCCTTCGGCATGTTTCGACGCAAGCACCAATGTATCAACGCATTGGATACATACCGAACGAACCGTCCCTTTGGTTACATGATTGATAATGGCACCATCTTTGAGTACACTTATGATAGCCACTCCAATCTTATAGAAATGAAAACCAATGGTGTTGTCACTCGTACATATACTTACGATGAACATAGTCGGCTCATATCAATGACGGAGAGCGACTATTCGAAAACGTGGGCTTATGATGGGAAAAATGTGGAAAGTGTTGCATA